>Ga0209062_1000749_pt1 | contig 80815 bp, 76 predicted proteins | sample Coa_R2_2_FD_187158 | JGI IMG/M metagenome (GOLD analysis project Ga0209062, IMG submission 187158) | Surface soil microbial communities from Centralia Pennsylvania, which are recovering from an underground coalmine fire - Coalmine... | ecosystem: Environmental > Terrestrial > Soil > Unclassified... | reverse complement strand
GGTGCTCAGCGCTCGGCAGCGCGCCTCAAGCACCTTGCGTATCTTCGGCTTGAGCCGAACCTCTCTTGCGTCGGGAATCATCCCGATCTTGAATCATGACTCACCCACAAAGAAAAGTGGGTACTAGCTGCGCCTTGGCGGGCCGGCCTGACCAATCTCCAAGATGGCGGCAAGCGCAGGTTAATGATCCGCGACAATGCCGAGCGAGCGCTAAACCGACGTTAAGCTTTCGGCCATAACGCCTTGGTGATGCGGACGAGTCTAGCCAGCCCGGTCGAGGCGATCACCGGCTCCATCCGGGTGCTGATCGCCGAGGACAATCAATACTTGCGCAAGTTGATGCGCAATCTCCTGGTCAATGTCGGCATCAAGAATATCGACGAGGTAGCCGACGGCCTGGCCGGCTTCGAAGCCATCAAGAGTGTCGATCCGGATGTCGTGCTGCTCGACTGGGACCTGCCGCTGCTCAACGGCCCGGAGCTGGTGCGGATCGTCCGCACCCCCGGTATGCTGGCAAAAACCTCCGTCCCGATTATCTTGTTCGGCACTGTCGCCAAGCGCTCGCGCATCGCCGAGGCGAAGGAACTCGGCGTCACCGATTATCTGACCATGCCGATTTCGGCCAAGACCCTGCTCGACCGGATCGTTTCGATCCTGGCAAAATCGCGCCCCACCGCATCGCCGGCCCCGACGCCCACGGCCGATGGCAAAACGGGGGCCGCGAGCGGCAAGCATGCGGAAAGCACCGAAGAGGTGTTGATGATCTAAGCGCGCGAGCTGATCGCTTGATCCGATCGGTTCGGCCCAGCCAGATCAAGCGAGCTCTCAATTGGCAGCGGAGCGCTGCCGCGTCGAAAGATAGAAGTAGCCGACACGGTTATTGGGCGGCGTGCCGTACCACATGTGCCCATCCTTATCGAGGAAGAAGTCGCGCATGCCGTTGTCCGCATAGGGCATCGGATACTCGATGATCTTGCCGGTCTCCGGATCGAGCCTGCCGATCACATCGCGTGATTCGGAGGAGTACCAGAGCGAGTGGTCGGGAGCGATGCCGAGCGCGTAAGGATGCGACCGTGGATCGGGGAGGGGGAACTCCTTGAACGTCTCGGTCTTCGGATCGAATCGGTCGATCTTGCCGTCGTTGAACACGCACAGCCAGACGATGCCGTCGCTGTCGACTTGGAGGCGGCGCGGGCGGTCGCGCGAGGGCGGGACGTATTTGGTGACCTTGAGCGTCACCGGATCGATCTTGTCGAGGAAGCCGTTCTTGGTCATTTCCGTGACCCAGACATTATTCTGCGGGTCAAGCGCGATGCCGTAGGAGGTCGGCACTTCCTTGATGTGCGTGAATGTCTCGTATTTCGGATCGAACACGGTGAGCCCGCCGGTCGACCAGATGCGTCCGTCAGGAGCGACGCGGATGGTGTGCTTGCGCCAGTCGTCCTGATATTCGACGATCTTCTGCGTCTTCGGATCCCACTTGGCAATCTTCTTGGCGCCGGCCTCGGTCATCCACACCGAGCCATCGGGCGCCGGCACCGCTGAGTGGATCAGCGCCGGGCCCATGTTGGGGACGGGGAATTCCTGCATCTGTCCGGTCTCTGGGTTGAGACGCATGACCTTATTGGCCTGTCCGTATTCGGGGGTCCAGCGGAAACCGTCCTTGTCCCCATTCGAGGTCCATGGGAAGCGGTTGGGTCCGGGCATCTCGAAATCGACATAGACGATCTTGAGCGCCTCGTCTGAGGGCTGGAACACGGTGTCCTTGTAGCCTGGCACGTCGGCCGGCGACTTCGGCAGGGGGGAATCCTCGCCGAATACGTGGCTCAGGTAATAGACGACGTCCTCGGCCTGGCTGTCGTTAAAGCCGTTGCGCTCGCCGAGCGATGAGCGCATGGCCTCACGCATGAAGCTCACGCGGTCGCGCCATCCATCCTCGTCGCGCACCACCGCCGCCATCTTCGATTGGAAGCCGTGGCATCCCATGCAGTTGGCGAACAGGGTCTCCTTGCCGCGCATGTTGGGCAGAAGCTGATAGCCCTGCAGCTGCGAGATTTCCGTCCAGTGGATCGGCGCCGCCTGCAGCGAAAAATCGTACGCCGCGGCCTGATCGGCCGAAAGATTGATGCCGGTCTTCGGATCAGCTTTGTATCCGGTAGCGCGCACTTGCAGGCGGTATTCACCGGCGGGCAGATTGTCCGCGAAATAGTGACCCTGATTGTCGGTGAGCACGCTCACGGTCATCTTCAAGGCCGCTTGTCGTGCCTGCACGAACGCGGCGCGGAATGGCTTGCCGTCCGGCCCGGTGACGGTGCCGGAGAGCGTCGCGGCCTGGCTGCCGGCGGCGGAGAGCAATAATCCAAGCATTGCCAGGGAAACAGATGACCGCATGGATGAGATTCGCGATGACGACACAGGCGATGACAACATGGCGCTTCCTCGCGTTTTGTTTTTGCACGCCCATTCGGCTCCCCGCTGCCGGCGCTGTCAATGCCGAAAAGAAAAGGCCCGCGGAACTAAGTCCGCGGGCCCCCTCAGATCAGACGCTGATTTCAGTTCGCCGCGAAGCAGTAGAACAAGCCGGCGCCGCCGGTCGCGACCAGGTCCGGCTGGCTGCAGCCGCGCGACATGTGGGCGGAGACCCATGAGTGTTGGTAGATGGTATCGGCATTGCCGCGGCGGTCGACGTGGCCGACCATGGCGGCGCCGAAATTGCCGCTGGTCCAGTTGTTGCACGTCAGGTTGAGGTTCGACGGGAAGGCGCGGCCTTCCATGTCGGAGCCGGTCAGCATGTCGTGCATGTTGGGTGTGTCGCCGACGCCGTTGACGATGTTGCCCTTCTCGGTCAGGCCGGTTTCCTTGGTAATCTTGTTGCTGACGCTGTGCAGGTCCTCGACACTGGTGGCGATCACCACGCCATTAGCGTTCTGCCAGGGCCCTTTGCCGATCCGGTCGCGCGCATTGATGGTGGCGCCCGGATTGGCGGAATTGATGTTGGTGGACAGATAGGCGCGCCAAGTCTTGTTGCCGGCGCCGACCGCAGTCGCGAGTGCCTGACAGTGGGCGTCCGCGCCGGCAAGGCCGCCGAGATCGGCGCCCTTGCCTGATCCTTCGCTGGTGACGAAGAACGTCATGCTGGCCTGTTGCGCCCGCGCGCCGGTGCCGAAGCCTGCGAACAGTGCTGCCGCGGCCAAGACGCATGAAAGCATTCTGGTGCTCATCTCGTTTCCTCCCGATGGATATTCCGATGACTGAGAGCAGGATTTTGGCCGTCGGCGCTATTGCACTGCGAAGCAGTAGAACAGCCCGTTGCCGCCGGTCGACTGCAGGCCTTCCTGCGAGCAGTCGCGTGATTGGTGCGAGGAGTTCCAGGAATGCGCCTGGTCGGTGTCGGTCAGGCCGGTGCGATCCACGTGGCCGACCTCGACCTTGCCGAACTGACTGCTCGAATAGTTGTTGCAAGTCATGTTCATGTTGCCTGGAAAAGCGCGGCCGTCCGGCTGCGAGCCGGTCATGATGTCATGATAGTTGGGGGCAAAGCCGAAGGTCGGCAGCCGCTGGCCGCGCTCGGTCAGGCCGGTGGTGGCGCTTATCTTGTTGGTGGCGGCGTTATGCAGCTCCTCGACGTTATTGGCGATGACGTCGCCCTTGAAGTTCTGCCACGGCCCCCTGCCGACCCGGTCGCGAGCGTTCACTGTCTTGCTCGGGTCGGCCATGTTGGTGTTGCTCGACAGATAAGCGTGCCACGTCTTGTTGCCCGCGCCCACGGTCGTGGCAAGCTTCAGGCAATGTGCATCCGCGCCTTCGATGCCGCCGAGATCGGCGCCCTTGCCGGGCCCATTGCTGGTGACAAAGAACGTCATGTTGGGGGCTTGCGGCCCTTGTTGCGCTTGCGCCACGCCGCAACAGGCGAGCAGCGCCATTGAAACCAGCATGGACGGGCGTACTGAACTGAACATCCTTCATCCTCCCCGAATTGTTGCTTGTAGTCCGTGTTGGAAACTTGCGGGCGCGTAGCCTAGCACGGCGGTGAGCGCAGTGGCGAGGCGGCTGAAGCAGGTGTTGATTTGTAACTCTGTTACAATTGGAGGCGTGCCGCCCATTCGCGCGCTGGCGCGAGCTCAAGGAATAGGCCTTGCGAAATCGGAAAAACGCCTGGTGTCGATCGAGCCCCGTTGGTGGCGGTGTTGAAGCCCCTTCGAATGACGCGCGGCAAGAATGGAAGGGCCTTCAATTCCACCGGGCTCGCAGCGTTGCAAGGCGGTTATCAGCGTTGTCATATATCTGTCACTTTATGACAGGGTTTGACGAGGGCTCACCTTAACCTCGCTTAAATGCGCCGTGGCTAAGAGGAACGAACAACCAAACGAAACTTTGGCACAGGGCGGAATGTCGGCAGTACAGAAGTCGGAGCAAGTTGCGCCGGCATGCTCGATCGAGGCGGCGATCTTCCGGCGCAAATGGCAGGCCGGAATTGCTCCCGGGAAGGTGCTGCCGGCTTATGAGGACATCGTCCTCGGCAGCCTCGGCCGCCTGGCGGATCGTCTGCTCGTGGTGGAAGGGGATTGCGCGGACACATTCAAGGTGCTCCGCTGCGGGCCTGGACTCCGCGAATGGCTTGGCGAGGATCCCGATCACAAGCCCGTTGCCGGGCTCCCCAAGGAATTCTCCGGTCCGCTCTCTGCGACGCTCGAACGGGCGCTCAAGAATTCGCAGCCGGAATCCGAGAACGCGCGCCGTGTCCGCGGCGGGATGGTGCAGACATTCGAGCTTCTGGCGCTGCCTCTTTGGTGCCGCTGGGGATCGACGCTGCTGGCGGTGCATATTTCCGAAGCCGGCGCGCCGTTCAATCTTGTCGACACGATCTTCCGTTCTACTCAGGAAGGGATCCTTGCGCTCGCCGCCGTGCGCGACGGCGCCGGTACAGCGTTCGATTTCCAGATCGTTGCATTCAATTCCGGTGCGCAGCGGCTTCTGGGAAGGACTGCCGATGATCTGCAATGGAGCTATCTCAAGGACCTCGAGCATGGGTTGATCACGCCGGCGATGCTGGAGCGGCTGTTCACCGTGCTGGAGACGACGCAAAGTCAACAATTCGAGCTGCCGGTGACGATCGCGGGCAAGGAAATCCATCTCAGCGTGAGCGTCGCCGCCGCCGGCGACCTAATCTCGGCAACGTTGACCGAGGTCACCGAGATCAAGCGCCGCGAGGAGTCGTTTCGCCTGCTGTTTGACGACAATCCGGTGCCGATGTGGCTCTACGATCCGGTGACCCTGCGGTTTGCGGCGGTCAACGAGGCTGCCGTCAGCCACTACGGCTATTCGCGCGAGCGCTTCGCTGCGATGACGCTGCGCGATCTCTGGCCGGAGAACGAACGCGACCTGCATGGTGCGGTCGCGCAGGCGCTGGGCAACAGCTACTACTCAGATCGCACCTGGCGCCACATCAAGGCGGATGGTCGCGAGATCGAGGTCATCACCTATGCGCGCCGGCTCGAATTCGCCGGTGCCCAATCGGTCCTGGTGGCTATCGTCGATGTCACCGAACGCAAACAGGCGGAAGCGCGCATTGCCTACATGGCGCAGCATGACGCCCTGACTGGGCTGCCCAATCGTGTGCTGTTCCATGAGCGGCTCGAGGCCGCACTCGCGGAATTGCCGCGCCGCGGTGGCGCGCTCGCGGTTCATTGCCTTGACCTCGACCACTTCAAGAGCGTCAACGACACGCTCGGTCACCCGATTGGTGATGATCTCCTGCGGGCGGTCGCCGAGCGGCTCAAGGCTTGCCTGGGCGAAGGTGAGCTCGTCGCCCGTCTTGGCGGCGACGAGTTTGCGGTCATACAGATGAACCTGAACAAGCCGAGCGAGGCCGGCGATCTTGCCGCGCGCCTCATTACCGCGCTCAGCACCAGCTACGACATCCAACATCATGAGGTCGTGGTCAGCGCGAGCATCGGCATTGCGCTCGCACCCGGCGACGGCAACGCCACGGACGTACTTATGCGAAATGCCGACATGGCGCTCTATCGCGCCAAGGCGGAGGGCCGAGGCACGGCACATTTCTTTGAACCGGAGATGGACCGCAGCATCCAGGCGCGCCGCATCCTCGAGCTCGATCTGCGCAAGGCCTTCGCCAATGGCGAATTCGATCTCTACTATCAGCCGCTGGTCAATCTGCATGCGGATCGGGTCAGCGGCTTCGAGGCATTGCTGCGCTGGAATCATCCGGAGCGTGGAATGGTGCTGCCGGACGAGTTCATTTGGCTGGCGGAGGAGATCGGTCTGATCGGCCCGCTCGGCGAGTGGGTGCTGCGGCGGGCCTGCAGCGATGCGGCGCGCTGGCCGGGCGATCTCAAGGTCGCGGTCAACCTGTCGCCGGCGCAGTTTCGCACGCGCAGCGTGGTGCAAGCAGTCCTGAGTGCGCTCGCCTATTCCGGTTTGCCGCCGCATCGGCTCGAGCTCGAAATAACCGAATCGGTGCTGCTCGGCGAGACCGAAGCCAATCTTGCGATTCTCCATCAGCTGCGCGAGGTCGGCGCGCGCATCTCGATGGATGATTTCGGGACCGGCTATTCGAGCTTGAGCTATCTGCGCAGCTTTCCGTTCGATAAGATCAAGATTGACCGTTCCTTCGTCCGCGATCTCGCGGAGCGGCCCGATTGCATGGCAATCATCCGCGCTGTCGCCGGTCTCGGGGCGAGCCTCGGGATTTCAACCACTGCAGAAGGCGTGGAGACGGAAGCGCAGCTGCAAAGGTTGCGGGCCGAAGGCTGCACCGAAGCGCAAGGATTCCTGTTCAGTCCGCCGCGTCCGGCGGCCGACATCCCCTTGCTGGTCGCGGCTGAGCCGCGCTGCGTGAAGGTCGCATGATCAGAACAAGGGAGCTGTATAATGACGCAGCATTCTTGACGATCGGTCCTCGGTAGGCAGGTGGGTTTTCCCATCGATAGGATTTCCGATGACGGGCTTTCCGATCGATTAGGCCCGCGTTGCGACATGAATGGATGAAATTGGCACCGCAAATGAGCAGCGACGTGAACAGCAACTAAATCATGCCCTTGATTTGCGCCACATTTCTGTGAACGCGCGGCAAGAGCCGTGCCGTCACTGTCAAATTCCTGCTACACAAATCGGATTAGCGTGCGCCCCGCTCGTGTCCTGATTCCAAGGCTCGCTTCACCTTGGCACCCTGATCGAGCGCATTTCCGGTTTTCGAGCACTTGCTTGAACGAGGATTGGCCGCATGTTTCAGATCGTTCGCATGGAGATTAACCAGGATGGTCATGTGGTCGCGCGGCGGCCGCTGCAGCCGCTCTACGATCTTCGCGACGATGCCATGGCGCTCGCCGAGTTTGATGCATCGCGCTGTTCCGGCGACTACGGCTATGACGAGCAGAATGATACCTGGTGGGCCTGCGACGGCGGCCGCAATTATCGCTTTGTGATCGAAGAGGTGCTGCCCAGGAGCCTCGCGTCGTAAGGGTGCGCTAAGAAACAAACAAACGAGATCAATCCGCGTGTTGCGCGCGGTTGCGTCGCCCGAGGGCCGCAATGTCTGCTGCAAGATGCGAGAGGTTGGGAACGGCCGTGAGCGCGAGACCTCCTTCGCCACTTTCGGCTCCGCTCTGCGGCACCACGGCGCGCGCAAAGCCGAGCTTGGCGGCCTCCTTCAGACGCGCCGGCGTTTGCGCGACCGGCCGCACCGCGCCTGAAAGCGAAACCTCACCGAAATAGACCGCGTCGGCGGGGAGCGGCGCCCCTGCAAGCGAGGAGACGAGCGCAGCGGCAGCTGCGAGATCGGCGGCCGGCTCTTGAATGCGCAAGCCACCCGCGACATTGAGATAGACGTCGTGGCCCGACAGCTTGATGCCGCAATGCGCCTCCAGCACTGCGAGCACCATCGCCAGCCGGCTCGGGTCCCAGCCCACCACCGCCCGGCGCGGCGTGCCGAGTGAAGTGGGCGCGACCAGCGCCTGGATTTCCACCAACAACGGCCGGCTGCCTTCGATCCCGGCAAAAACTGCGGTGCCGGGGCTGCCGAGATCGCGCTCCGAGAGGAATAGCTCCGACGGATTGGCGATCTCCTGCAATCCGGTGCCGGTCATCTCGAATACGCCGATCTCGTCGGTCGGACCGAAGCGGTTCTTGACCGCGCGCAAGATCCGGAACTGGTGCGACCCTTCACCCTCGAAGGAGAGCACGGCATCGACCATATGCTCGACCACGCGCGGGCCGGCGATCTGCCCGTCCTTGGTGACGTGGCCGACCAGGATCAGGGCAGCGCCCGATCGCTTGGCGAAACGGATCAGTGCCTGGGCGGCGCTGCGCACCTGGGTGACGGTGCCGGGAGCGGAATCGACCACATCGGTCCACATGGTCTGGATCGAGTCGATGACTACCAGGCGCGGCGTGCCGCCTTCGGAAAGGGTGGCGACGATGTCCTCGACCGCGGTCTCGGCCGCAAGCTCGATCGGGGCGTCGGCGAGCTTGAGCCGTTCGGCGCGCAGCCGCACCTGCGCCACCGCCTCTTCGCCTGAAATGTAGACCGCCCGCGCGCCTGCATGCGCAAGCTTGGCGGCGACCTCCAGCAGCAGCGTCGACTTCCCGATGCCGGGATCGCCGCCGAGCAGTATCACCGAGCCGCGGACCAGGCCGCCGCCGGTGACTCGGTCAAACTCGGCGATGCCGGAGGGGAGGCGAGGGGCATCGGGCGTCGAGCCGGTGAGCGGCTCGAGCGCAAACTTGCGGCCCTTGCGTGGTGCCCTTCCGGGCATTGTGGGCCGCGCCAGCGCCGCGCCTTCCTCGGCGATCGTGTTCCACTCGCCGCAGGCATCGCATTTGCCTTGCCAGCGGCCATAGACGGCGCCGCAATTCTGGCAAACATAGGTGAGCTCGCGCCGGGCCATGGGGCAACCAGGCGATCACGCCCCCTTATAGACGCGGTGGAGGCGCGGCCCGAGACGGGAAAGCAGCTCATAGGAGATCGTGCCCATCGCGGTCGCCTGCTCGTCGATGCCGATGGCGCCGCCGATCAGCGTTGCGAAGTCACCGCGCCGAGCGCCGCCGTCGGGAACCTCGGTCACGTCGACGCAGATCATATCCATGGAGACGCGCCCGGCGAGCGGGCAACGCTTGCCGGCGATCAGCGCCTGCGCGGCGGACTTGTTGCGGTCGGCGGCGGCCGAGCGCAGGAAACCATCCGCATAGCCGACCGCCACGATCGCGATGCGTGTGGGGCGCTGAGCGGTGAAGCTTGCCCCGTAACCCACTGTGTCGCCGCGCTTGACCTCGCGAACCTGCAGAATCCGCCCCTTGAGCTCGACCACCGCCCGCATCGGGTTGGTCTGGCCGGGCGTAGGATTGCCGCCATAGAGCGCGATCCCGGGTCGTACCAAGTCGCAGTGCACGGCGCCGCCACCGAGGAAGATGCCCGGGGAGTTGGCGAGCGAAGCGGGCACGCCGCGAAACAGGATACGCAGCTCGCGAAACATGCGGATCTGCCGATCGTTCATCGGATTGCTCGGCGCGTCCGCGCAGGCGAGATGGCTCATCACCAGGGTGATGCCGTGGTTCTCCAGCTGCGCCCGCGAGGCGATGGCGACCGCCTCCTGGGGGCTGAGGCCGAGGCGGTTCATCCCCGTGTCGATATGCAGGGCCGCACCGCCGCGCCAGCCGGTCGTAGCCACGAAGGCATCCCATTCGGCGAGCTCGGTCGGACCGTTGATGACGGGCCGCAGCGAATCGTTGGCGAAGGTCTGCGCCGCATTGGGCGGCAGCCCGTTGAGCACGTAGATGGTCACCTCGGGCGCGACCGCCCGCACCCGCCGGCCTTCGATCAGGTCAGCGACGAAGAAGGTCCTGCAGCCGGCCTTGACCAGGCGCCGGGTGACCGCTTCAAGGCCGCACCCATAGGCATCGCCCTTGACCACGGCAGCGCATTCGATGGGCACGGTGCGGCCGGCAAGCAAGCGCCAATTGGCCTCAATGGCGGCGAGGTCGATGGTGAGGAGGCCGCCGGCGGTGACCGAATCGGGACCGATGGGCAGACCCCGGGCGGCTGGCGCAGGGGCGGTCTGGTCCGGTGCGAGCGAGGCTTCCTGAATCGACATGGGGATGTTTATGGCCGCCCGCGCGCCTGCCGTCCAGCTACCGCGGCTCGAGCATCTCGCCCTCGCGCTCCAGGTTATCGAAGCGAGTCACGGCGGCGTCGAATTGTAGATTGACGGTGCCGGTCGGTCCGTGGCGCTGCTTGCCAATGATCACCTCCGCCTTGCCGTGGGCCGCATCCATCTCGGTCTGCCACTTGATGTGCTCGTCGGTGCCGGGGCGCGGCTCCTTGTTGCTCAAGTAGTATTCCTCACGGAACACGAACAGGACCACGTCAGCGTCCTGCTCGATCGATCCCGACTCGCGCAGGTCGGAGAGCTGCGGGCGCTTGTCGTCGCGGTTTTCCACCTGCCGCGACAATTGTGACAGCGCCACGACCGGTACATTGAGCTCCTTGGCGAGCGCCTTGAGATTGGTCGTGATCTCGGTCACCTCCTGCACGCGGTTGTCCTGGCTGCGGCGATTGGTGCCCTGCAAGAGCTGAATGTAATCGATAACCAGAAGATCGAGCCCCTTTTGCCGCTTGAGGCGGCGTGCGCGCGCGGCGAGCTGGGCGATGCTGAGGCCGCCCGTTTCGTCGATGAACAGGGGCAGATGCTGCAGCTCGACCGCCACGTCCTTGAGACGGTCGAAGCCGCGCTGGTCGATGCCGCCGCGCCGGATCGTGCTCGAGGGAATTCCGGTCTGCTCGGCGATGATGCGGGTGGCGAGCTGCTCGGCCGACATTTCCAGGGAGAAGAACCCGACGATGCCCCCGTTGGCAGTCTCGATATGACCGTCGGGACGCACTTCCCCGCGCCAGCTGCGGGCGACGTTATAGGCGATATTGGTAGCAAGCGCCGTCTTGCCCATGCCGGGGCGGCCGGCGACGATGATCAGGTCGGATTTCTGCAAGCCACCCATCTTGGCGTCGAGATCCCGGAGCTCGGTGGCGAGCCCCGACAGCTTGCCGTCGCGCTGATAGGCGTGGGCGGCCATTTCCAGCGCCGTGGTCAGCGCGGCATCGAATTTCTGGAAGCCGCCGCCGTAACGGCCGACCTCGGCGAGCTCGTAGAGGCGCCGCTCCGCGTCCTCGATCTGCTCGCGTGGCGCGAAGTCGACCGGCGCGTCGAACGCCGTGTTGACCATGTCCTCGCCGATCCCGATGAGGTCGCGGCGAACCGCGAGATCGTAGACCGCACGCCCATAATCGACCGCATTGATGATGGTCGTGGCCTCGGCGGCGAGGCGGGCGAGATACTGGGCGACGGTCAGTCCGGCGATGTCGATGCCGGCAGGCAAGAATGTCTTCAGGGTGATCGGCGAGGCGAGCTTGCCGGTGCGGATCAGGCTGCGGGCGGAATCGAAGATCTGCTGATGGATCGGCTCGAAGAAATGAGCCGGCTCGAGAAAGTCGGCGACCCGGTAGAGCGCCTCATTGTTGACCAGAATGGCCCCGAGCAGGGCCTGCTCGGCCTCGATATTGTGCGGAGCCATGCGATAGGCGGGCGCAGCTTCGGGCGCCGGCCGGCGCGCGGTCGAATCAAGTGGTGCCATGATTTGCCAGCGGTGACGGTGCAATCGGACGAAAGCGTGGCGTTACGCGACCTTAGACCAAATGTGCCGACTGAATGCCTTACGCGAAACTAACGGGTCACTCCAAACTCGGGCGCGCGGTGTAGCACCCGCGGGGTGATTCGCCATGCACTGCCGCGCCGCTGTCCCCGATACTCACGGCTTGCACAAGCTTGCTTTCCTGCCTTCTTGCTTTCCGTTGCGCTCGACCGGCATTGCGCGGATTGGGCCTGTCTCATTCCCCGGCGAGCCGAAGCGGCGGGCGCTGTCCGCCCTCCAGGGCACGCAGGCGGCTCTCCTCACGCGCAATGTAGTCGCGGGTCATCGGCACCACCCCTTGGCGTTTGGTCAGCTGTATCTGCATGACCATCAGCGCCTGCTCGCGAAACGCCATTTCCGAGGCGGCGAGATAGAATTCCCACATCCGCACGAAGCGCTGATCATAGATCCGCTCGACCTCTTCGCTGTGGGCGAGAAAGCGTTGGCGCCAGGCTTTGAGGGTCTCCGCATAATGGAGGCGAAGGATCTCGATATCGGTGACGAGCAGGCCGGCGCGCTCGATTGCCGGCAGAACCTCGGAAAGCGCCGGGATGTAGCCGCCGGGGAAGATGTATTTGGCGATCCACGGATTGGTGACATTCGGACCTTCGGAGCGGCCGATCGAATGCAGAAGCATGATGCCGTCGTCGGCAAGAGCGGCGCGACACTTGCGAAAGTACTCGTCATAGAAGCGCGCGCCTACATGCTCGAACATGCCGACCGAGACGATGCGATCGAAGGAACCGGCCACCTCGCGGTAGTCCTGCAGGCGGAACTCGACCCGTTCGGCACAGCCCTTGTCGGCGGCGCGACCACGCGCCACGGCAAGCTGCTGCTCAGAGAGGGTGATGCCGGTGACCCGGCTGCCGCAGTTCTCCGCCATATAGAGCGCAAGCCCGCCCCAGCCACAGCCGATGTCGAGCACGTGGTGGCCAGGCCGGATCAGCAGCTTGGCGGCCAGATGCCGGCGCTTGGCGAGCTGGGCATCGTCGAGCGACTGATCGGGAGTCTCGAAATAGGCGCAGCTGTATTGCCGGTCGGCGTCGAGAAAGAGCGAGTAGAGCTGGTCATCGAGATTATAGTGATGCGCGACATTGCGCCGCGCCCGGCGGCGCACATTGAACTGCGCGAGCGGCCGACGGAGGTAGCGCACGAGCCACATGGGTCGGGCCCAGAACGGCGGCCGCGCGGTCGGGCTTTGCAGGATCGCCAGGATGTCGGCGATTGACCCTTCCTCGACGATCAGCGTGCCATCCATATAGGTCTCGCCGAGCTTGAGCTCAGGATCGAGAATAACCCCACGCTCCGCCGCCGCCGTGGCAAACCGCAACGCAATGGGCGGACCTTTGCCGTCACCGAGGGTGTAAGTCTTTCCCCGCGCGGTCGTGATCCGAAGATTCCCCGCACGAACGAACCTTTTCAGTGCCACCCGGACCAACCGATTCATGGCCGTGTCCCAAGGTGCAGCACCGGCTGGGACGCCACGTGCTCGACACAATTAGCGTCCACCGGCGTTGCCGCGAACGGCAGTTTGTCTCAAATCCGACAATTGCCGTTTCCCCTGCGTATAATAATCCGATTTTTGAATGCGCGACAGGTGGAATTGGTTGCTCATGCGGAAGAGGGACGGCAGATTGCCGCTGGGGGCGGAGATGTGGAGGCCGGGACCGGGCTCGGAGCTGGCCCGTCCATCGGTTGGGATGGTGGTGCAGTCGCGCCCCCGGCCGGCCCGACAGCGGGGGAGCAACGTGTCGCGGGCTCGTCCTTTTCTGATCTGGCCGCTCGGGCTGATGGCCGTCGTGGCTTCAGCGCCGGCGCTCGGGCAAAACCTCGATGCCGGCAAGTCTGCCGCGCAAATCTTCTCCGAGGTGTGCGCCAACTGCCATCGCAGCACGCGAGAGGTCAGGGGCGCGAGCGCAAGCTTCCTGCGCGAGCACTACACGATCGGCTCGGAGATGGCTTCGAGCATGGCAACGTACCTGTCCTCGGCCGCCCCCGAGCGGGCACCCACGCCGTCGCAGCCGAAACGGACGGCCGCACCGGCCGCTGCAGCAAGCGCAGCGCCAACCCCGCAGGCGACGATCGGAGGACGGGATGCAGCCGCAGCGGTGAGGGGCCGCCCTGCCACGGCGGAAGCCAAACCTGTGGCCGCGCCGCCACCACCGGCGCCGACCCGGCCGCCGCTCGAGGAATTCGAGGAATGAGGAATAGTGACCGGGCTAGCCGGCCGGATTGGTCCCGGCCGTGTCGGGTTCTGCCGTCTCCCCCGCCTCCGAGCGCATCGCCTCGATCGCCTCCGGCTCGAAGAATGCCTCCGCCGCCGCAGCCTGATCGGCGGCTTCCTCGCGGCTGGCGGAGATGTCCTCGCCGCGCTGGAGCCGCTCGGCTTCGTCGGTGCTGCGTGCGACCGCGACGCTGATGGTCACCTCGACTTCCGGATGCAGGGAGATCGGAACCTGATACAGACCGATCATCTTGATCGGCGTGTTGAGAACGATCTGCGAGCGCTCGACCGCGAAACCCTTTTCCGTGACCAGGGCAACCAGGTCACGCGGCGAGACCGAGCCGTAGAGCTGGCCGCCTTCCGCCGCCTGCCGCAGGACGATGAAGCTTTGGCCGTTGAGCCGTTCGGCGACCTTTTCAGCCTCGCCGCGTTGCTTAAGGTTGCGCGCTTCGAGCTCGATCTTCATGGCTTCGAAGCGGGAGCGGTTGGCCTCGCTGGCGCGGAGCGCCTTGCCCTTGGGCAGAAGAAAGTTGCGGGCGAACCCGTCCTTCACGCGCACCACATCGCCCATCTGTCCAAGCTTGGGGATTCTTTCGAGCAAGATGACTTCCATCGGTGTTCTCCTTGACGCTAACGCTGGCGCTTCAGGGCGTCCGGCGAAAAAAAAGCAACGGCACCTCGCCGGGAGATCGAAGGCTCCTGGCAGGCGGGACGGTGCTGAAGCTGCGGGGCTTTGCGCGGATAATCCGCCAGGGCGACGCGAACGACCTTGTCCATTGCCAGCTGTCCCGCTTCGTCAGCGGTTAGAGACGGATCAGAGCCCGTCCCAACCTCATAAGTCTTAAGTCTCCGCTAAATTGGTGCGGCGATTGTTACTATCACTACCGTCTAGCGGATCACATAGGTCAAGAGGCCGAGGAAACGCGCGCGCTTGATCGCCTGCGCCAGTTCCCGCTGCTTCTTGGCCGAGACCGCGGTGATGCGGCTCGGAACGATCTTGCCACGCTCGGAGACATAGCGCTGCAGGAGCTTCACGTCCTTGTAGTCGATCTTCGGGGCGTTGGCGCCGGAGAACGGACAGGTCTTGCGGCGACGAAAGAACGGCCGGCGGGCCTGCATCGGTGAGAAAGCCATTGGTTATTCCTCCGTCTCGGCGGCCGCGCTATCGGCGCTCTCATCGCGCGGCGGGCGGCTGTCGCGGTCACGGTCGCGCGGCCGGCGATCGCCCCGATCGCGATCACGGAAACCACCACGATCGTCGCGGTCCCGGAACCCGCCGCGGTCGTCGCGGTCGCGGTCAGATTTGCGCATCATCGCCGAAGGGCCTTCTTCATGCTCTTCGACGCGGATCGTCAGGTAGCGCAGCACGTCCTCGTTCAGCCGTTCCTGACGCTCGATCTCGCTGAGCGCGGCGGCCGGCGCATCGACATTCATGAAGGTGAAATGCGCCTTGCGGTTCTTGTGCACCCGGTAGGCGAGCGATTTGACCCCCCACTGCTCGACCTTGGTGATCTTGCCGCCAAGCTGCGAGATCACGCCGCTGAGCTGGGCGGTCAATTCTTCCACCTGTTGCGCGCTGACATCCTGGCGCGCAAGGAACACGTGCTCGTAAAGGGGCATGCAGAATCCTTTCCCTTGTCACTCGTGCTCATCCCGGCGCGTAGCCCTTCAAGCCCTTTCGGGAAAGGCTCGAAAGCTTCAAAGAAGGCGAGAACAGGGGACGCCGGACCATCAGGTCCTGCCGCATCGCCCACCTCCGCGAGACTGGCCTTGCCCAGGCAAATCCGTTGGAAACGGCGAGTGGCCGTCCGTTCAGCTCCCGGCCGGAAATTGAGCGGAGGCAGCCTTATAGGCGGTTTCGACGAAAAGGCAAGCAAGCGTTGCGGTGCAGGCTTAGCGGCGCTCTGGTTGCCGATTCAGGCCGCCCTGGGAGCCCCTGGAGTCCGCCGCAGGATTTCGGCGAGCTTGACTGCGAGCTCCACTCCTTCGCGCACCTGATCGGCGCGGGCCCCACTACTGGGGCTGCGCCGCAGCTTGCTGAGCTCGGCGAGCAGGAGATCGAGGGTCCTGGTCAGCAGCTGCTGGCGGAATGCCACGTCGTCCCGGGCGCGTGCGAGGTCCGCGTCGGTGATCAACGGAGATTCGGAGTGTTCCATAAGCTTCGGCCGACGATCTTGCCCACGCGGGAGGAAGCCTAGCCCAGGCGGGATTGTCGGGCGGTTATAAAGAAGGGTTTCTCAAACCTTTACGAAACGGGTTGCCGGAGCGCTGGCACTTGCGCTAGGCGCTCTCCCGCTCCGGAACGCCGGGGCGGGGCAGCGAGGGGTCTCATGGCAGTCGCGTTCGTGTTTCCGGGGCAAGGCAGTCAGTCAGTCGGCATGGGCAAAGCGCTCGCCGATGCCTTTCCGGTCGCCGCCCGAGTTTTCGCTGAGATCGATGCCGCGCTCGACGAGCCGCTTACGCCCACCATGTGGAACGGACCGGCCGACAGGCTAACCCTCACCGAGAACACCCAACCGGCGCTGGTTGCGGTTTCGCTCGCGGCTATCGCGGTGCTGGAAAGGGAGGCTGGGCTCGATCTCGCACGAGATGCTCAGTTCGTCGCCGGCCATTCGGTCGGTGAATATGCCGCCTTGGCGGCAACCGGCGCGATTTCGATTACCGACGCGGCCCGGCTCGTGCGGACCCGCGGGCTTGCCATGGCGCGCGCGGTGCCGGCAGGTCACGGTGCCATGGCGGCGCTCTTGGGAGTCGATTTCGAGCTGGCCGCAGCGATTGCGGCTGAAGCCGCTGAAGGCCAAGTTTGCCAAGCCGCCAACGACAATGGCGGCGGACAGGTCGTCGTTTCCGGCGACAAGGCCGCGGTCGAGCGGGCGGTCGCGATCGCCAAGCACAAGGGTGTCCGCCGCGCCATGATGTTGCCGGTCTCCAGCGCGTTCCATTCCGCGCTGATGCAGCCGGCGGCCGCGGTCATGCGCGAGGCGCTCGCCGCCGTCACGATCAAGCCGCCGGTTGTGCCCCTCGTCGCCAACGTCCTTGCACGCGCGACCAGCGATCCGCAGGAGATCGCCCGCGGACTTGTCGAGCAGGTGACCGGAAACGTGCGCTGGCGCGAATCGATTACCTACATGGCGGCCGCCGGCGTGACGACGTTCTATGAAGTCGGTTCCGGCAAGGTCCTATCCGGCCTGACCAAGCGCATCGTCGAGGGGGCGAGCGGTATCAGCATCGGCACGCCCGAAGAGGTCGCCGCCTTCAAGGCCGCACGCGGCTGAGGCCGCCGATCGGTTATAGAGACCGCCCAACCCCGCAGTGAAGGAGCTGATGGATGTTCGACTTGAGCGGCAAGACGGCGCTCGTCACCGGCGCGACCGGCGGGCTCGGCCGGGAGATCGCCCGTGCGCTGCACCGGCAAGGCGCCGTGGTGGCGCTCTCCGGCACGCGCGCCGAGGTGCTCGATGAGCTCGCGGCGGAGCTCAAGGAACGCGCCCTTGTGGTGGTCGCAAATCTCGCCCACAAGGAAGCGGTCGAAGCGTTGGTTCCCGCTTGTGAGGAGCGGATGGGCAAGCTCGACATCCTGGTCGCCAACGCCGGGATCACCCGGGACAATCTCTTGGTTCAGTTGAGCGACGAGGCCTGGGACGAAGTCATCGCCGTCAACCTCTCGGCAAGCTTTCGCCTGGCACGAGCGGCCATCCGCGGCATGATGCGCCGGCGCTTCGGGCGCATTATTGGTATCACCTCTGTGGTGGCCGCGACCGGGAATCCGGGGCAGGGCAATTATGCGGCCGCCAAGGCCGGTATGATCGGGATGATCAAATCGGTGGCGCAGGAATATGCGCGGCGCAGCATTACCGCCAATTGCATCGCGCCGGGGTTCATCGCCACGCCCATGACCGACAAGCTCAACGCGAAACAGCGCGAGACGATCCTTGGGCGGGTTCCGGCCGGCCGCCTCGGCGAGGCCGCCGATGTTGCGGCCGCGACGGTGTTTCTCGCCTCAGAGGAGGCCTCCTATATCACCGGGCAGACGCTGCACGTGAACGGTGGAATGGCCATGATTTGATGGACTTCTTGGGTCTGCACCGTGTGCTGGCCAAGGCATTTGAAGTGTGGTAACCGAACTTTGGTTTGGCTGGGCAGACCCACAGGGGCGGTGTGATCGTTCAAGTCGGCTCGCGACTTGGAGGTCCGGCGCGGAACACCACGACAAGCCGATTTCACAAGGCTCGCGGACGCTGACCGACCGAGCCCAATCCGAGGATTAAGAGGGTGCAGCGATGAGTGACATTGGCGAGCGGGTAAAGAAGATCGTGGTTGAGCACTTGGGTGTTGAAGCCGACAAGGTCACCGACAGCGCGAGCTTCATCGACGATCTCGGCGCCGACAGTCTCGATACGGTGGAGCTCGTCATGGCCTTCGAGGAGGAGTTCGGTTGCGAAATTCCCGACGATGCCGCCGAAACCATTCTGACTGTCGGTGATGCCGTCAAATTTCTTGAAAAGAACGCAAAGAGCTGAACGCCGGCTGTTGTCCGATATGACGAGCGGCTTGGCCCAGTCGTGAAGACGCTGTTCGGCGCGCGCAGATTGGATGCACGCGCGAAAGCGGCAGCGCGGTCGCTGGCTCGGCGGGACTCCGTTTCGGCCGATCTTGCGCCTGCCAAACCGCCCCCCATGTGTGCCCGCAGCGTTTGAGGTGCGCCCGGGCGATACCGTGGCGCTCGAAAGCGGGTTAAGTCTGCTCCTGACGGGTATGGGGCGGCCCGCCTTCGGCGGCTTTTCGAAGTTCATGATACATCGCGGCACCCTGGGACACGAACTTCGGAAATATAGAGGGCACGAGCAGGTCTATAATTCTACTGCCGCTTTCGACTTGATGTTCCTGAAACGAGCTTGCCGCATATGCAGCGGCACTCGTGCGGCGGTTTTGACGTTCCGATCACCATTGCGGCGAGTGTTTTATAGGAAGTTCAAAACCAACGCCGCACCAGAAATCAGATAGTTGCTCGTGTCCGTTTGGTTCCGAGGTTCGTAAACATCAGCGCTGCGAACTGATACGAACGTCGGAACCGGGACACTAGCGCGCGAGGAATTAAAGATGAGACGTGTGGTTGTCACTGGGCTCGGAATGCTGTCACCGCTTGCTTGCGGCGTCGAGCTCTCCTGGCAGCGCCTGCTCGCGGGGGAGAGCGGCGCCCGACACATCGCGCATTTCGACGTTTCCGACCTGCCGGTGAAGTTCGCCTGCCAGGTTCCACGCGGCGATGGCAGCGAGGGCACTTACAATCCTGACCAATGGATGGAGCCGAAGGACCAACGTAAGTTCGATCCGTTCATCGTGTTTGCCATGTGTGCGGTGCGACAAGCGCTGGACGACGCGGGCTGGCGGCCGACCGCGTACGAGGATCAAATCACTTCCGGGGTGCTGATCGGTTCCGGTATTGGCGGCATCGAGGGCATCGCCGAGACCGCGATCGTGCTGAAGGAGCGCGGGCCGCGCCGCGTCTCTCCTTTCTTCATACCCGGACGCATCATCAATCTGGCGTCCGGATGCGCCTCGATCGAGTTCGGGCTGAAAGGTCCCAATCATGCGGTAGTGACCGCGTGCTCGACCGGCTCGCATGCCATCGGCGATGCCGGACGGCTCATCGCGCTTGGAGACGCCGACGTCATGGTGGCAGGCGGGGCGGAGTCGCCGGTCAATCGGATTTCCATCGCCGGCTTTGCGGCCGCGCGGGCTCTTTCCACCGGCTTCAACGAACAGCCGACGCGCGCTTCGCGCCCCTACGACAAGGACCGCGACGGCTTCGTCCTCGGCGAGGGCGCCGGCATCGTGGTGCTCGAGGAATATGAGCATGCGCGGCGCCGCGGCGCCAAGATCTATGCCGAGCTGGTCGGCTACGGCTTATCGGGCGACGCCTATCACGTCACCGCGCCGTCGCCCGACGGGGACGGCGCATTGCGCTGCATGCAGGCGGCTTTGAAGCGTGCCATGATCTCGCCGGCGGAGGTTGATTATATCAATGCCCATGGCACCTCGACCCCGGTCGGCGATGAGATCGAGATTGGGGCGGTGCATCGCCTGATCGGCAACACGACCGACCGGCTAAGCATGTCCTCGACCAAATCTTCGATCGGGCACCTGCTGGGAGCCGCCGGCGCGGTCGAAGCAATCTTCTCTATTCTCGCCATTCGCGACCAGGTCGTGCCCCCGACCCTCAATCTGGACAACCCATCAGTCGAAACGGCCATCGATCTCGTGCCGCACCGCGCCAAGAAGCGCCGCGTCGACGTGGCACTATCGAACTCGTTCGGATTCGGCGGCACCAATGCTTCGCTCGTGTTTCGTCGCCTGCCGGAATAGAGGTGGAGCGGGAGCACGACTCCACCCTTTTGCCACATTCAGAATTACAAGCCCGCTGCGCTCTTAACGCTGACCTTGGAACGTCGACGAAATTCAGTGGGCAAACCGACAAAAGTCTGCGAAATTCCAAACAGCGGTGGGATTGTACGCAGAGTTAACACCGGCCGTGGCGCGTCCGGAGCCATGGCGGGCATCGCTGTGGGGTAGGGCGGGTGAGTTCGCGAAACGTGCCGCCGGAAGGCAGCGGCAGAAGCCCGGCTCGTCCGCGTGCTTCCACGCCGACTTTTATTTCGAGCCGGCCGAAGTGGCCCGATGGGCCGCTGAGCTCACATTCGGTGCCGAGCCCACAGGATCTCGATAAGGAATCGGCTCGTTCGGCGGCTGGGCAGAAGTCCAACGGATCGGCGCCCAAGCCGGGGCGGTTGCCTGCCACCAACCCGAACGGCGACGGGCACCTGTCTAGAGCCGGCGAGCATTCCGCGGCGGCACAACCGGCACGCAGAGCGGATCGTGGGGACACGGCCATTGGGCGCCATCGATCCGCCTCAACTCTGCCGCTCGATGAGATATCGTCGGGGCCGGGCGTGGGCAGATCCACGAGCTTCGATCGGTCTGCGCCGTCTGGCCGTTTGTTTGGCCGCGCCGGCGGGGAAACTGATTCGTCCGCTTATGGGCGGCAGGCCGAAGGAATTGGTGCATCGCTCATGGAGCAAAAGCCGGAGCAGAGGCGCATCACCCCGCGCAGCCCACGTGCGGCGCTCGAGCCCGAGCATGTGGCGGTACCGACCCGGCGCTCCGGGCGCGCGCGCAACCCAGTCGTCGTGGCCGGCAACGCCGTCTTCACGATCCTGATCGTGCTGGTGCTCGCCGGCGCAACGTTGTTCGCCATGGGCAAGAGCCGGTTTGAGGCGGCCGGCCCACTCGAAGAGGACAAGGTGGTCAACATTCCACCCCGGCTCGGCCTGATGGAAATCGCTGATCTCCTGCGGCGCGAAGGGGTGATGAACCAGAGCAACCTGGTTTTCGTCGGCAGTGTCTTCGCCATGAAAGCGCGCACCGAGCTCAAATTCGGCGAGTATCTCTTCCCCAAGCATGCCAGCGTCCGCGACGTGGTGGAGACGATGGTGGAGGGCAAGGTCGTCCAGCATCCGATCACGATTGCAGAAGGGCTGACGTCCGAGCAAGTCGTGCAGGTTTTGCTGGACAGCGATGTGCTCAGCGGCACGATCAGCGAGGTCCCGCGTGAGGGAAGCTTGCTGCCGGGGACCTATAACGAAAGCCGGGGGGCGACGCGCGAGCAGTTGATCCAGCGCATGCAGGCGGCCCAGCAGCGGCTGCTCAAGGAAATCTGGGACCACCGCAGTCCGGATTTGCCGCTGAAGACACCCGAGCAGTTGGTGATCCTGGCCTCGATCATCGAGAAGGAAACCGGCAAGCCGGAGGAGCGGACGCGCGTTGCGGCCGTGTTCGTGAACCGCCTGAAGCAGAAGATGCGCCTGCAGTCGGACCCGACCATCATCTACGGCTTGGTTTTCGGCAAGGGCCGGCTCGACCATCCGATCACGAAGAGCGAAAAGGATCAGCCGACACCCTACAACACCTACATCATCGACGGTTTGCCGCCCGGTCCCATCACCAATCCGGGACGCGCCTCGCTCGAGGCCGCCGCCAATCCGGCGCGCACCAAGGAGCTCTATTTTGTCGCTGACGGCACCGGCGGCCATACCTTTTCTGAAAGCTACGACCAGCACCAGAAGAACGTCGGCAAATTGCGCACGATAGAACAGGATGCCAAGGACTCGGCCGCCGCCGATGATGCTCTGGCCCCGGCGCGGGCGTCGGCGCCGGCAAAGCCCGCTACGCCTGCCCAGAAGCGGCAGCCGAGACCCCAATCCCAATGAGAATTCGATCGGCTTGAGGGCGCGAATTTTTTCTGCGACGACCCGTCGGCGGACAGCCGCCACCCATCCTTACTTGCGGGACCGCTTGGCGCCGGCAGACTCTTCTTCGACAGGCCTCGCAACGATCCCGGTGCTCTTGTGACCGCCGGTTCCCGCCGCTAAGGTCGCGCTCCGAATCCTTGGAAAGTCGCGTGCAGGCGATGCCGATGGCGCTTTCGAGCATGACCGGCTTCGCCCGTGGTCACGGCGTCAGCGGATCCTATGCCTGGGCGTGGGAGCTGAAGTCGGTGAACGCCAAAGGGCTCGATGTGCGGCTGCGCCTGCCACCTGGCTGGGACGCAGTGGAGATTCCGGTGCGCAGCCGCGCTGCCGAAGCTCTGTCCCGTGGCACCGTCTACGCAACCCTCACGGTCGAGCGGCAAGGGGTTGCGCCGATCGTGCGGGTCAATGAGCCGGTGCTGGCGGCCGCGCTCGCGACCATCCGCAGGCTCGCCGACCAGGTCGAGGCGGCTCCGCCGCGGCTCGACGGCATACTCGCGCTCAAAGGAGTGATCGAGGTCATCGACGAGGACGAAAAGGAGGAGGACCGGCATGCTGCGGAGGCAGCGGTGGTTGCGGGCTTTGGCGCTGCGCTGAGCGAGCTTGCCGCCATGCGCCGGCACGAGGGCGCGGCCTTGAGCGAGATCCTGACGCTGCGCCTGAAGGAGATCGCAGGGCTTGCGGCGCGCGCCGATGCGGCACCCGGTCGGCGTCCGGAAGCCATCAAGGCGCGCATCGCCGAGCAGGTCGCGGCGCTGCTCGAAACGTCCAACCGCTTCGATCCTGATCGGCTGCATCAGGAGGCGATCTTGATCGCCACAAAGGCCGACATTCGCGAAGAGCTCGATCGCCTCGCTTCACATGTGGCACAGGCGGGTCACCTGATCGTCCAGGGCGGTTCGATCGGGCGCCGGCTCGATTTTCTCGCTCAGGAGCTCAATCGGGAGGCCAACACGCTCTGCTCCAAGTCCAACGACATCGAGCTGACCAAGATTGGCCTCGAGCTCAAGAGCGTGGTCGAGCAGTTCCGTGAGCAGGTGCAGAACCTGGAATAGCGCCTGTGCCGCCAATTTGAAATTCCTGCACCGGGTGCGGCGACCTCATTTCAGGAATTTCAAATCGATAAGCGCCACGAGAATCATATACTTGCTAGTGCCCCTTTGCCTCCGAAGCTCGCGCAAAGCACCCCCATGGTGACGGCCGACCAGAATGCCACGATCGCCCGCCGCGGGCTGATGCTTGTGCTGTCCTCCCCCTCGGGGGCCGGCAAGACGACGCTGTCGCGCAAGCTCCTGGCGGCGGACCCGATGGTGGACCTTTCGGTTTCGATGACCACCCGCAAGCAGCGTCCCGGCGAGGTCGAGGGCGAGCACTACCACTTCGTCGACGACGCAAGCTTCGACAAGATGGTGCAGAGCAATGGCCTCTTGGAATGGGCGCAGGTGTTCGGCAATCGCTATGGCACCCCCCGGGATCCGGTTGAGGCGGCGCTGGCGCGCGGGCGTGATGTGCTGTTCGACATCGATTGGCAAGGCACGCAGCAGGTGCGCGAAAAGGCGAGAGGCGATCTTGTCAGCGTGTTCGTGCTGCCGCCCTCGGTCGCGGAGCTCGAACGTCGCCTGCACAGCCGGGCGCAGGATTCCGCCGAGGTGATCCGCGGCCGCATGGCGAAGGCTTTCGATGAATTGAGTCACTGGCCGGAATACGACTACGTGGTTATCAACAAGGATATCGATCGCACTTTCATCGAGGTGCAGTCGATTCTCGCCGCCGAGCGCCTGAAGCGCGAGCGGCAGGTCGGCCTTTCAGCCTTCGTCCGCGGGCTGCAGTCGCAGCTCTGATCGTTTGCTTCAGCTGGCGGCGATTGCCGGCGTGCAGAGACGGGCCAAAGCCACAAAGCCGTCGATCGGCACCTCCTCGGCGCGCGCGGTCGCGGCGATGCCGGCCGCCGCCAGCAATGCCGAAGGCTCGCCGCCCAACGACTTCAGGCTTTGCCGCAGCATCTTGCGCCGCTGACCGAAGGCAGCCTGCGTGACCTGCTGCAGGGCCGTCGCATCGCAGGCGAGTGGCGCGGCACGCGGGACAAGCTCGACCAGCGAGGAGGTGACCTTGGGCGCCGGCACGAAGGCCGAGGCGGCGATATCAAACAGGATACGGGCTTCGCTGCGCCAGCCGGCGAGCACCGACAGCCGCCCGTAGCTCTTGGTGCCGGGCCGCGCGGTGATGCGCTCGGCGACCTCGCGCTGGAACATGAGAGTGAGCCGGTCATACCAGGGCGGCCAAGGCTCGAGCGTAAGCCAGCCGACCAGCAGAGCGGTGGCGATGTTGTACGGAAGGTTGGCGATGATGCGCGCCCGCACATCACCGAGGCGATCGCGAGGATCGAAGTCGAGCGCATCGGCCTCAACAATCTCGAGGCGTCCGGGATAGTGCGCGGCGATTTCCGCAAGCGCTGCGACGGCGCGCGCATCGCGCTCGACCGCAATGACCTCCCGCGCGCCTTGCGCCAACAGGGCCCGCGTGAGGCCGCCCGGACCGGGGCCGATCTCGACCACCGTGACGCCATCGAGTGGGCCGGCCGCCCGAGCGATACGCGCTGTGAGGTTGAGGTCGAGCAGGAAATTCTGCCCGAGCGATCGTTTTGCCCGCAGGCCATGGCGGCGGATCACCTCCCGCAGGGGCGGCAGGCCATCGACCGCACTCATGCGTTGGGCGCGATGTGCCGCGATTCCGATTCCGCGGACAGCCGCGCCGCGAGCCGGATAGCCGCAATGAGGCTTGCGGGGTCGGCACGGCCGGAGCCCGCAATATCGAACGCTGTGCCATGATCCGGCGAGGTGCGGATGAAGGGCAGGCCGAGCGTGACATTGACCGCGTGGTCGAACGCGAGCGTCTTGATCGGGATCAGCGCCTGATCGTGGTACATGGCGAGCACGGCGTCATAGCTCGAGCGGGCGGCGGCGTGAAACAAAGTATCGGCGGGCAGCGGTCCCCGCGCATCGACGCCCTCGGACTGCAATTGGTCGACGGCCGGCCGCACGAGCTCGAGGTCTTCCTTGCCGAGCGCGCCCTCCTCGCCCGCATGCGGGTTGAGGCCGGCGACAGCAAGGCGCGGGCGTGCGAGCCCAAACCGGGTGGTGAGATCGCGGGCCACGATCCGTCCGGTCTCGACGATCAGCTCCGCCGAAAGCCGGCTCACCACCTCGCGCAGAGGCAGATGGATGGTGACCGGCACGACAGCAAGCTCCGGCGACCATAGCATCATTACCGGATGCAGCGGCTTGACCGAGGTGCCCTGCGCGAGCTTGGCCAGGAATTCGGTATGTCCAGGCTCGGCAAAACCGGATCGGTAGAGGACGTTCTTGGCGATCGGATTGGTGACGATGGCGGCGGCTCTTCCGGCGGTCACATCGGCGACGGCGCGCTCGATCGCGGCGATTGCGGCCGGCGCGCTGGTGGCGTCGGGCTCGCCGGCTCTCGCGGTGACCTTGACGCCGACATCTACCACCGGAAGAGACGTCGCAAACGCTTCTCGCGCCCGGCAGGGAGCGACCACGGTCATCGGGACATCGAGGCGGAGAGCCTTGGCTCGCTCGCCAAGATGCCCCGGATCGGCGATAAGATAGAACGGAGGCAGCGCGAGCTCGGCGCGCCGCGCCCAGGCCGCGAGGGTGATATCGAGACCAATTCCCGACGCTTCGCCCAGCGTCAGCGCCAGAGAGGCAGGCATCGCGCTATTTGCCGCCGGGCGATGCCGGATATTCGATCAGGGCTTCGTGGCGTAGCTGGGCCAGGTATTTCTTCGATTGCGCTTCGAACTTTTCGTTGAATACGGCGTCTTTGGCCTGCTTCTTAGTCGGGGATGTGTCGCCCTTGGCGATCTCCTTGGCGCAAATCGCAAACATTTCGATGCCGAGCTTGGTGATTTCCGGCGCGGTCAATTGCCCTACAGGAACACTGTCGAGGCTCTTACGTGCTTCCGGCGGCAGATCCGCAGACGCGCGGGTGATCTGATCGCGCACCACCACGCTTCCAAGCGACCGCGCATAGGGGATGCCTTCGTCACAACTGCGGAACCTGGACCGCAGGTCTTCGGCCTCGCGCTTGCGATCGTCGTAAACGGCTGCCGTTGAGTTCGGCGGAACGATGAACAATATGGGGCGCAGGGTATAATCAAAGTTCCCGGAATCATCGGGCTTCATCTTGTCCATCATTTCCTGCAGAAGCGGATCCTTGTCGTAGGTTTCCAGCGTCGACTGGAAGCGCCCGCGCACCAGCGGCGGCCACACGATCTGCGCCCGCAACCGGGCCCGGAACGTCTGTGGGGCGACGCCCGCCTGCTTCATCATCTGGATGAAGTCATCGGTCTTCATCTGGCGGTTCTGCGCGGCCTGGGTAACGGCCTGACTGACATCGTCGTCGGAGGCATCTATTCCCCAGCGCTTGGCTTCGCGAATCTCCAGCTTCTCGTTGATGAGTTCGTCCAGCACCTCGGCGCGCGGCGGGGCCTTGTGAGTCGGGGAGGACACTTCGAGCAGCTTGCTGCGCTGGTCGATATCGAGCTGGGTGATCGGCTCACCATTGACGATGGCGACGACGGTCTGGGCCTGCGCCCCGCCTGCCACCACTACGGCCCCCAAGACCAACGCGGCAGCAAGCGCGCGTGCTGTGGAACCGGAGGTGGGCAGAGGCAAAGAGAGAATCGCTGCCATCGTTGTGTTCATCGAAAGAGCGCCTTCGCTGAGCATCGCTGGCCGAAGCCGGTAGGTTTTCCTCCGGATCACGCCGGGGCGCAACCCAGGCGTGACACAAAACCGCGCTTTCTTTGCACCAAATTACTTACGCTTCTGTTCTCGAGCATCTGTGCCTCGAGCCCTTGTGCATCAGCGCAGGCCTGCGAGACCGTTGCTGATCGCGGAAACGCCCTGGCCAACCGACGCGCCGCCCAGCGTCCGCAGGCTGAGCGTGAAGAATATCGTGTTATTGGCCGCCGTGGAGCCGCTGTAATCGTAGGATGTGATATAATCCAGCGCCAGGATGAGGCAATCGTCGATATAGCCCAGCCCGATCTGGGTCTGGCTGAACTTTTCGGCGCGCAGGTCGTAGAGCGCGCCTCCGAGCAGCACCCAGTTCTCGGTAAGCTTGTAGCGACCATTGGCGAGTATCCCCTGCCGCTGGTCGAGGCCGAGCGCCGGCTGGGCCGCGTAGTCCCCGTACATTACCGACGCATTCCAGCGGCCGAAATTGGCGCTGCTCTCAAGCTCCATTCTCTCCACATCGAAAGTCGACTCGTTGAAGCGGAATCGCGACGTGAACATGTAGGTCGAATTGGGCTGGTAGGAGGCGCGCGCCACGTAGTCGGACTTGGTGGTATCGAGGCCGCTGTCTATGCCGGTATTGGTGAGCCCGCCGTTGGCGAACGAGTTCTGCCCAAACAACTGATAAGACTGGCCGAACAGGACATTGATGTTCCCGCCGCGGTTGAACTGAGCCGTGTACTGCAGTCCAACGTTGGAGCGGCCGCCGCCCTCGACGCGATCCCAGCCGGAGAACTTGTCGACCTTGAACAGGTTGGAATCATCAAAGATCAGGCTCTGTGCATCCTCGTTCGGCAACGCATTCACTTGCGTCTCGTTGGGCCGCAAGATCACCTGAGCGATCGGCTCGAGGGTTTGCGTCCCCCACGACTGCACGCTGATGAACGGATACTTGTACTCGAGCCCGGCCGTCGGCATGACCCGGGCGACGTCGGTGTTGCCGGTATTTATGTAGTTGGATACGCCCGGCTGATTGAACACATCTACCGAGGCGATGTCGCCGCGGAACGAGAAGAAGGGCGTGAACATCTGTCCGTAAGGGTCGATGAAAGTGCGCCGCCAGTCCACCTCGGTCGATAGACGGGTGTAGAGGCCGGGAACGCCGCGCAGCACGCAGTTGGTCTTGTTCACCGCCGCCGGGTCGGCGGTGTTGAGTGCACACAAGCCATTATTGATGGCGAGCGAGGAAATCGGATCGAAATTCGCCGACTGCCGCGAGATCGAGGTGAGATTATCGTGGAAGGAGAGCTCGCCGCCGAGCACCGGCTGGTCGAGCGTATAATCGTGATCGATCACCGGGAGCACGACCGGCATCTGGCCCTGCGCGTCCGAGCTGGTAAATCCGTAGAAGTACATCGTGCGCGCGTCGAAATAGCTGCGATCGCCGCGACCGGTCAGATAGAGCTGGGAGAGGGCGTAGTCGGGCTGCCGCAGCACCGGGCTCAGCGTGTTGTAGTTCACGTTGAATTGCGAGAGCCGGTAGTCGGTCAGGAAGGTCTTGTCGGTGAGCGCCGTCGCGTCCCACCCCCACACCCATTTGTCCGAAAGGTTGAACTGACCGCTGGATTGGATGCTGCCGCGAAAGTTGCGATCGCCCGGAGTGTCGCCGGCGTTGGCGAACACCTTTGGGTCGAGCTGGAAAATACCGGCGGCACGAATGCTGTACGCCCCGTCGATCAGGCGCTGCCGCCATTCACCCTGCAGCAGCGGCCCTTGCTGGGTCGTGATCGTGGGAGCCAGGGTGATGTCGTAATCGGGGGCGAGGGCCCAATAATAGGGAATGGATACGCCGACGCCGTAAAGCGAGCTCGAGGAGGCGAGCGGCATCAGAAAGCCGGTCTTGCGCTTGACCGTGGGATCGGGCGCCGAAAGGTAGGGCATGTAGGCGAGCGGCACGCCGTAGAACTCGAGCCGGGCGTCCTCGAAGTACAGCATCTTCTCGCCCTGGTCGTGAATGATCCGCGCCGCCTTCACCTGCCATTCCGGCGGCTTCAGCGGATCGTCCTTGCAGGGTTCGCAGGCGGTGTAGACTCCGTTCTCGAACACGGTGAAATTGCCGCTCGATCGCTCGGCGCGGCTGGAGGCGACACGAGTCTGCTCGGGGAGATCGAGTCGGAGCGAGTCGACAAAGCCGTCACGGAAATCGTCGCTCAGGTCGATGATCTGACCATACGTGACCTTGCCGTCCGCGTCGGTGAGGCGGACATTGCCCTCCGCGTGCAGGCGCTTGGTCTTCTGGTCGTAGATGACGCGGTCCGACTCGAGCGTCGATCCGGCGTAATATATCTGCACGTTGCCGACCGCCGACACGCGGTAGTTGGTGTAATCGTAGTCGACCTCATCGGCGCGGACGAGCATCTGCTTGTCGGCCGCCGCGCTCGCCGGCGCCCGCGGGATCGGCTTGGGTCGCGGCGGGAAGGTGAGCTGCTGCTGGGCGCGCGCCGGAACGGCGCAGCCGAGCGCGCCGACCGCGACCGCGGCCATCAGCAGCGCGATACCGCCGGCTCGGTGCCGATGCCGTTTCTGGCTTTGCGGAGGGGAGGGCTGCGCCATCAGCCGTCCTCCTGGTAGAGAAGCGTCACCAGGCCGGTCACCCCCCCGAACAGTGCGGGCAGCGCCGCTGCCGCCAGCGGGGGCATGAGATCGGCTTTGCTCAAATCGCCGGTGATTTTGGCCAGGACAAAGAGAAAGAAGCCGCCCACCACGCCGCCCAGGACCATCTTTTGTACGCCACCAAACCGGAAAAAACGCAGGCTGACCGAGGCTGCAAGAAGGACCATCGAGGCGAAGTAGAACGGCTGCACGAGAAGCTGATAGTACTGCAGCCGATAGGCGGAGGCGGCAAGGCCCGCGTTCTCGGCGAGTCTGATATATGACGAAAGTTGCCAAAATGGCACGGTTTCCGGCGTGGCGAAGCTTTCGCGAACCTGCTCCGGGGTCAGGGTCGTCTTGAGCCGGTAGCTGTCGAACGCTGTCGGCGGCACGCCGCTCGCATCGATGCGTGCTCCATCCAGCCGCCACGATCCGGCTTCGAGCGTCGCACTCTTGGCCTCGATGCGGTCACGGAAATGTCCGGCTTCATCGTATCTGAAGACACTGACCCCGACCAACTCGATGCCCTGCTGCCGGCTCGCCTTTGCGCTGATGATGGCCTGCCCATCGTCGGCACGCTGGCGTACCCAGAAGCTGCCGCCGGAGCTTTGCGCGCTGCCGTTGTTGAAAATGGAATCTTCGAGCTGCACCGAGCGTTCGCGCAGGACCGCCGAGATCGGATTGTAGATCCCGGTGGCGACCACGCCGATGAGGAGGGCGAGCACCAGGGCCGGCGCGATGAACTGCCAGGCGGAAATGCCGGCGGCGCGGGCCACGACCAGCTCGAGCCGTCGCGACAAGTTCAAGTAACAGGACATCGCGCCCACCAGCACGGCGAACGGGATGATCCGTTCGGTGACGAAGAGGAGACGAAAGGCGGTAATCTTGGCGACCAGGAGAATCGATACGTCCGGAATGTCGCCGGTTCGGCGCAGCATTTCCAGGAAATCGATCATTGCGACCAGCAGCATCGCGCCGACAAACACGGCCAGCACCGCATTGAGGAATCGCAGGCCGAAATAGCGCGCCAGCGTGCCCGGGATCATGGCGGCTATCCTGTCGCGCGGGCCATGCGATCGGAGAACCGCTGCATAATCGCGGCGACCCTATCGACGATGATGGCCGGCGGCTCGAAAACGAGGCCGCGGGATATTCCCCAGTAGCCGAAAGCGAACGCCACGGCGAGCGCGACATAGGGGATGAATAGTGCAGCGGCGACATGGGTGCCGGCCAGCACGCCGACAAAGCCCAGGGCGCGCAGAACCACGACTGCACCAATCGCGGAGAGCAAGGACAGGGTTCGGCCCTGCCGCGTGGTGCGCGGCGCGCCCAGATAGGCAAAGGTCAATACCGCAATGACCAAGGGATAAAGCGGGGCGGTGATCCGGTCGTGCAACTCGGCGCGCATCTGCTCGGGCCGGCCATCGATTGAGGGGTCGTTGGGGTCCTGCGTGTAAAGCTCCCAGATGTAGCGCTCACGCGAGGAATATTTCTGTGGGCTGCTGCCGCTCTGAGGTGATAGCTGCGACAGGTCGAAGGCGTAGCGGTCGAACTGCACGATGCTCGGGTCGTGGTCGCCGCTCTCTTGCCGCTGCACACTGCCATCGGCAAGCAGAAGATAGGTTCCGCCGTCGCGCGTAATGATGTCGCCCTGCTCGGCCAGGAAGGTCACGCGCTCCTTGGGGTCGCGCTGATCGTCGATGAATATCCCGAGCAGTTGCCCGTTCGGCAGCCGCTCGCGGATGTGCAGGGTCAATGCTCCGGAATACAGGGGAACGAAGCGGCCGGGCTGGACGATTTGCGTGACGAGATCGGCGCGTATTTGGCTGATCCAGCGGGAAAGCTCGCGCAGGCATTTGGGCGAGAGGTAAGCGGCGATCACCGCGACCAAGAGTGAAACGATGATCGCGACCGCCAGAAAGGGCCGGAACAGATGCCAGGGCCGCATGCCGGCGGCGTTCATCACGATCAGCTCGGAGTCCGTTGCGAGCTTGTGGAGCACGTAAGCCATGGCAACCATGAAGGAGGTCGGCGCGATGATCATGACGAGGAGAGGGATGATCAGGCCGGTCACTCCGACGAAGGTGAGGATTCCCTGCCCCTCGTTGGTCATCAAGTCGAAGTCGCGCAGAGCCTGCGTGATCCACATCAACGCCGTTACGCTGATGAGCACGACCAGGAAGGCACCCAGAGTGGTGCGGAAAATATAACGCCCGATCGACCCCATCCGCCCGTACGACCCCAATAACGCTCCACCCGACCGACAGAAGGTAATGCCGCCAAGGCGGACCCCTCCGCCCCTACCAGTGCTGTCGCTTGACGGTGAAACCGCCCCCCGAGGCGACTAGATTCTGCAACAAAGTGGCCTCGCCAAGGCGGACCTGTTGCATATGTACAACAAAGGGTTAAGGCTGAGCGGTCCGGACCGGTCGGGATATGGTTAATATCCCGTTCTGCGTGTCAGTCCGGCGGCCTAAATCGCCTGGATGCACCCGCTCGATTGCAGCCCTGCTGAGCCGTCGCGGGTCCACCAACGCATTTTACCGAGCGCTCGCGTCCAAGACGCCAGGACCCTGAACCTTTCCAATCGGCGAGAGCACTGATAGCGCATATTCCGAAGCGAATTCCCATCCTTTCGATCGGAACGCGCTGCAGGGGCGTGGTTCGGCCCCTGCGTGCCCGTCCGCCAACAGCCATGCAGAAAATATCGACCTTCATTCTGACCTTCAACGAAGCGGCCAAGATCCGGGCGGCCGTCGAGAGCGTGCTGTGGGCGGACGAGATTGTCGTCCTCGATTCGAACTCGACCGATGCCACCGCCGAGATCGCCGCAAGCCTCGGCGCGCGCGTGCTGCAGGTGCCCTTCCAGGGCTTTGGCGACCTGCGCAACCGGGCGGTCGAAGCCTGTCGCTACGACTGGATCTTCAGCTTGGACGCCGACGAACGCTGCACTCCAGCGGTGCGCGACGAGATATTGGGGCTGCTTGCCGGCGAGCCGCCGCACGATGTCTACCGCGTTCCCCGCCGCAACTACATGATGGGCCGCTGGATCCGCGGCTCGGGTTGGTATCCGAACTTCCGCCAGCCGCAGCTCTTTCGCAAAGGCAGCATGCGCTACACCCTCGACCCGGTGCACGAAGGATACGAGGTTCTCGAGGGTAGGCCGGTCGGAACGTTGCAGAACGCGATCTGGCAATTCCCCTTTGCCTCGCTCGAGGAGGTGATCAGGAAGATGAATCGCTACTCCTCGCTCGGAGCGGCAAAGCTTGATCGCAAGCGCGTGTCGATGGCGGGTGCGCTCGGGCACGGATGCTGGGCTTTCCTGAAGCACTACATCTTCAAGTTCGGCTTCATCGACGGCTGGGCCGGCTTCGTCATCGCCTTGGGCAATTTCGAGGGAACCTTCTATCGCTATGCGAAGGGCTTCGAGGACGCGCAAGGCTGGGCGCCGCCGGCCAGCGAGCCGCTCAAACGGGAGACCCCTTCACGACGCGAATTTTAGTGAAGGCAATAGGTTTTGCAGGGCGGTATTCTGGGCTAGTATCGCAGACATTCGGAGGCGGGGGTGGCCAATTTGATAAGCGATGGGCAGCCGCCCGGGGGCTGGTTGTCGTGCGAAGCCGCGATTCTTTCATGGTTTGAACCCGACCGCGAGGACCGGGCCGTACTGGCCTTGCTTGGGCTTTTCATCGCGGTTTGGACCACTTTCCAGGTGGTCGCCTACTCGGCCGTCGGACTGAATGATGATCTGGCCGAGGTATTCGTCTGGAGCCAAAATCTCTCCCTCGGATACTCGAAGCATCCGCCACTTGCAGCTTTCGTCGCAGCAATTTGGTTCAGCATCTTTCCGACGGCTGAATGGGCGTTTCACCTGCTGGCGATGCTCAATTCGGCTGTCGGGCTCTTTTTCGTCGATCGAATCGCCCGACGCTATGTCGACAGCAACAAACGGCTGCTGGTGCTGCTCCTGCTGCTGCTGACCCCGTTCTATCAATTTCACGGCCAGCGCTTTTCGCCCAATCCGATGCAGCTGTCGACCTGGCCCATTGCCACGTTGTGCTTCCTGCGCGCCTTTGCGACACGCCGGATCGGCTGGTCGGCGTTGGCGGGAGCAACCGCGGCTTTGGCGATGCTCGCCAAATACTATTCGATCTATCTTATCGGCGGCTTCGTGGTCGCCGCGATGCTGCATCCTCGCCGTTGGGAATACTTGCGGTCACCGGCGCCATGGGTCTCCATTTTCGCCGGTTTCGTCGTTCTCGCGCCGAACCTCTATTGGCTGGCAACGACGGGCTTCGAGCCGTTCGCGTACGCCGTGGGGGTCCACGGCGGCGGTTCGGCTTGGGACGAGTGGAGATCGATCATCGCCTATCTCCTGGGTGCCCTTGGGTACGTGCTCCTCCCACTTTTGGTGTATGGGGCGGCGGTGCGTCCTGACAAGGACATGCTCGCTCTCGTGATCTGGCCGCAGGATGCGGACCGCCGGATGCTGGTGATTCTCCTCGGGTCATTCTTGCTGCTGCCGGCGCTGACGGCGCCGCTCATCGGCGTGAAGCTCACCTCCTTGTGGACGATGTCGTCGTGGTTCCTGCTTCCGATCGTGCTGCTCGCCCCCAAGGAGGTGAAGCTGACCCACCTGACGGCCGCGCGCGTCGCCACGGGCGTCGCGACCATGACAATGGCAATACTTGCCGCTGCACCCGTAGTCGCATGGGTTAATTACGTGAACGGACTCGAGAGCGGGCGCGCCTATGACCGCATCGTCGGCGAGGAAGTGACGCGAACCTGGCGGGCGGCCACCGGTCGCCCTTTGCGGATCGTCATAGGAGTAACTGGGTTTTCGCAGGCGACGAGTTTCTACAGTCCGGATCATCCCGATGCTGGCCCGGGGTTCGGATCGCCCGCCTCCCCGTGGCTTACAATTCTGCGAGGCAGGCGGGACGGATGGGGCGCTGCCTGCTCTGCGGCGGATCAAGTATGCATTTCCGACGTGGAACGCAGTGCGCAGATTTTCTCGGGTAGCGTGCGGGTTGAGAAGACCCTGACCGTATCGTTCTTCGGCTGGCGGAGCACATCGAAGCAATTCGTCTTCTACATTGTGCCTCCGCAGCCCACCTGAGTAGGTGCCTTTCAGCCAGCTTGTCTTGAGCTCCTAGGGTCGCGGATCGAGGCGCATGATGGAGGCCCGAGACGCCTGCTTTGTTGTGTAGGAACAAAGCTTTAAGTTAGCACTTTAGAGAAGAAGGCGAACATTGCGGACGGGTTGGCGTGCGGTCCGCGGCGAAAGCCGACCAACACTGATTCCGATTGGCCCGGGGCGGCCGGGGCTTTGCATTGGCGCCGCCGCGGGTCATACAGAACCTACAGGCATGCACCGCAGGCGTCGGCGCAAGCTCGGATGCTTTGATTTGGCTTTCATCTCATAGGACCGCCCGCTCATGTCCACCGCAGTGAAGATCGAATTTGCCTCGTTTGCGGCTCCCGCAAAGGGCGTGCTCATCGTGTTCTGCGAGGAAGGACTGAAGCTGGGCGCGGCCGTCCGCAAGACCTTGGCCCCGACCGGCGATCTGGTCACGCGGGCAGCTGAGGCCGACCGTTTCACAGGCAAGAACGGCTCGGCTCTGGAGATCATCGCGCCCGCGGGTCTCGATGTGCAGCGACTGACCATTCTCGGCATCGGCAAGGCGCGCGATTTGAAGGAGGAGGATCTGATCAAGCTCGGCGGCATCGCCATGGGCAAGATTCCCGGCGCGGCGACCGCGACGACAATCCTCACCGATCTTGCCGGCGGAGCCATGAAGGCCGACCAGGTCGCCGATCTCGCGCTGGGCCTACGGCTGCGTGCCTACGCGTTCGATCGATACAAGACCAAGCGCAAGGAAGATGAGGAGCGGGCGAAGGAAGTGGTGGTGACGTTCGCAGTTGCGAGCGCGGGCGCGGCCGAGAAGGCGCTGGCGCCGCGCGATGCCGTGGCCAATGGGGTCATCCTCGCGCGCGACCTCATCAACGAGCCCGCCAATGTGCTTCATCCCGAGGAGTTTGCGCGTCGTGCCGGCGACTTGAAGGAGTTCGGTGTCGTCGTCGAGGTGCTCGACGTCGCCGCGATGCAGAAGCTCGGCATGCATGCGCTGCTCGGGGTGGGGCAGGGGTCCGCGCACGAGAGCCGCTTGGTGATCATGCGCTGGAACGGCGGCAAGAAGGCCGACGATCCGGTCGCTTTCATCGGCAAGGGCGTCTGCTTCGATACCGGCGGGATATCGATCAAGCCGGCAGGCGGCATGGAGGACATGAAAGGCGACATGGCAGGAGCCGCCTGCGTGGTCGGCCTTTTGCGGGCACTCGCCGAGCGGAACGCGCGCGTCAACGCGGTGGGGGCGATCGGAATTGTCGAGAACATGCCCGACGGCAAGGCGCAGCGGCCCGGCGACATCGTCACCACCATGTCGGGACAGACGATCGAGATCATCAATACCGATGCCGAGGGCCGGCTGGTCCTCGCCGACGTCCTGCATTACGTGAACAAGCGTTTCAAACCGAAATTCATGGTCGACCTGGCGACGCTCACGGGCGCCATCGTGGTTGCGCTCGGGCACGAACATGCCGGGCTCTTCGCCAACGACGACAAGCTCGCCGAACGCCTCTTGAAGGCGGGCCTGGCCACCGGGGAGCGCGTTTGGCGGATGCCGCTCGGCGCCGAATACGACAAGAAGATCGATTCCAAGTTCGCGGATATGAAAAACACAGGCGGACGCGATGGGGGCTCGATCACGGCGGCGCAGCTGTTGCAGCGTTTTGTCGAGAAGACGCCGTGGGCCCATCTCGATATAGCCGGCACCGCCATGGCCTCGCCGCAGACCGACGTCAACAAGAGCTGGGCGTCAGGTTTCGGCGTCCGCCTGCTCGATCGCCTGGTAGCCGACCACTACGAGAAATGAACAGCCCGGCAACGGCTGCGCGAGCATGACCGAAATCCTCTTCTATCATTTGCAAGGTCAGCCGCTCGAACGCGTGCTGCCGGGCCTCTTGGAAAGATCGCTGCAGCGCGGCTGGCGCGTGGTGGTGCAGGTCGCCTCCGAGGAGCGGGCGGAGGCGCTCGACGGGCATCTTTGGACGTTTCGCGACGACAGTTTTCTGCCGCACGTCACCTGGCGCGAGGCTGAGGCGCGCGAGCAGCCGATCCTGCTGACCGTTCGCGACGACAATCCAAACGGCGCCAATGTGCGCTTTCTCCTCGACGGCGCGCCGCTGCCGGCCGATGCGGCAGCCTACGACCGCGTGGTGCTTTTGTTCGACGGGGAGGACCCCGATGCGGTTGATGCTGCACGCGCCCGCTGGAGCGAAGCCAAGCAGGGCGGCTTTGAGGTCACATACTGGCAGCCGGACGACAGCGGCCGTTGGCAGCGCAAGGCCTGAGCTCCTGTTCGGCGCTGGCGCCCGGGCCTGTCGCGGCCCTTAACCATCGCGATTTCGCCGTGATCGGAACGCAAGTGAATAAGGTTGATCCGGATCACGGCCCTGCGGCAAGATCGAAACATGATCACGAAGCGCGTTCTCTTGGGCTTGGCCGTGATGGCCGCACCGGTGCTGGCGGCGTGCTCTTCCGATGGCGGGAGCAGCTTTAATCTGCTGCCGAGGGCGGGCTTCGATTCATTGAGCCTGAAGAGCGCAGCGCCGAAGACCGAGCTGCGGCCAGTGACCGCGGCAGATTTCGTCGATCCGCAGGGGCACTGCGCTGGGGCCGACGCCAGCGCAGCCCGCGGCGGGATTGCGTTGGAAATGACCGAGTGCGAGGTGGTGAACCGTGCCGGGCCGCCAGGAAATGTCGAGATCGGCACCAATGAGCGCGGCGAGCGCTCGGTAACGCTGACCTACACGAGCGGTCCGCGACCGGGCATCTATCGCTTCGCCGCCGGACGCCTCTATTCGATCGAGCGTGGCGAGGAGCCGCCGCCGGAGCCCGCCAAGGCGAAGAAGCCTCCGGCCAAGAAGGCCAGCTCGGCCTAACAGCGCGCGCCTCGCGGGTAGCTTCAACCCATCTCTGCTTCGAAAGCCGCGCTCGCCTCGAGCCAATCGTCCTCCGCACGCGCCAAGGCCTCGGCTGCTTCGGCGCGCCCCTTGGCAAGCAGGGCAGCGCGCGCCGGATCGCGGGCGAAGAGTTGCGGCTCCGCCATCGCCGCATCGATCTTGCCGATCTCTTCGGTGAGCCGCTTGACCGCGGCCTCGGCTTCGGCGATGCGCTTTCGCAGTGGCGCGAGCTCGACACGCTTTTCGGCGGCCGCGCGTCTGAGCTCGCTGCGGCCGCGCGGCGCTTCGCTTGCGCTGCGGGCGCTTGCCACCCTGCGCTGGCCGGCCGGCGGGCCCTTGGCCCCGCGCTCACCGAGGACGAGCTCGCCGTAGTCGTCGATGTCGCCGTCGAAGACCACAACGCCGCCATCAGCCACCAGCCATAGTCGTTCCGCGCAGGCCTCGATCAAATAGCGATCGTGCGATACCAGGATCACCGCCCCCGGAAAGTCGTTGATGCCGTTGATCAGCGCCGCACGGCTGTCGATATCGAGATGATTGGTCGGCTCGTCGAGCACGATGAGATGGGCGCCCGCGAAGGTGGCGAGACCAAGCAGAAGCCGCGCGCGTTCCCCGCCGGACAGCTGTCCGGCCGGCGTGTCGGCCTTGGCGCCGGGAAATCCGATGGCGCCGGCGCGCGCCCGCACCTTTGCTTCACTCTGATCCGGCATGCGGCGGCGCAGGTGATCGAAGGCACTGTCCGCGGGCTCAAGCTCGTCGAGCTGATGCTGGGCGAAATAGGCGATTTCGAGCTTGTCGGCGCGCGTGATCCTGCCTGCCATCGGCGGCAGGCGGCCGGCCAGGAGCTTGACCAAAGTGGACTTGCCGTTGCCGTTGGGGCCAAGCAGCGCAATTCGGTCATCGTCATCGATGCGCAGGCTGAGCCGCCGCAAGACCGGCTTGCCGGGCTCGTAGCCGACCGCCGCGGCCTCGAGCGCGATGATCGGCGGCGAGAGCGGCTTGGCCGGCGGAGGAAATTCAATCGGCAAGACCTCCTCGGCGACCGCCGCGGCCGTCGGCTCGAGCTTTGCCAGCAGCTTGATACGGGACTGGGCCTGCCGTGCCTTGCTGGCCTTGGCACGAAAGCGTTCGACAAATGCGGTGAGACGCTTGCGCTCGCTCTCCTGCTGCTTGGCGAGCTTGCGGTTGAGCAACTGCCGCTCGCGCCGTTGGCGCTCGAACCCCGAATAGCCGCCGCGGTAGAGCGTGAGCTTGCCGGCTTCGAGATGCAGGATCCAGTTGACCGCGCGGTCGAGCAGATCGCGGTCGTGGCTGATGATGATCACGGTGTGCGGATAGCGGGCGAGGTGCTCTTGCAGCCAGAGTGTGCCCTCGAGGTCGAGATAGTTGGTCGGCTCGTCGAGCAGCAGGAGATCGGGCTTGGCGAATAGCGTGGCGGCAAGCGCAAGCCGCATGCGCCAACCGCCGGAGAATTCGCTGGCCGCGCGCGCCTGATCGGCATGCGCAAAGCCGAGGCCGGCGAGGATCTCGGCTGCGCGGGCCGGTGCCGAATGGGCGCCGATATCCGCAAGCCTGGTCTGAATTTCTGCGATTCGATGCCCGTCGGTCGCGCGCTCCGCGGCCTCAAGGAGCTCGGATCGCTCGCGGTCGGCCTTAAGCACGACTTCAAGGAGACTTTCGGGCCCTCCCGGCGCTTCCTGGGCGAGCCGATCGATGCTGGCCTTCGGGGCGTGCTGCACGCTGCCGTGCTCGGCCGCCAGCTCACCGGTGATGACGCGGAACAGCGTGGTCTTGCCGCTGCCATTGCGGCCGACCAGCCCGACCCGGGCCCCGGTCGGGATGTGCGCCGTGGCCCCTTCAAGCAAAAGGCGACCGGCCACGCGCACGGTAAGCTCGTCGATTAGAAGCATTGTAGGATCGGGCGCACTGCATGTGGAGACTGCAGCCGGTTCTATCGCATGCTCCGGAAAAAGCACGCCCTTGCGAACGCGAGGCTGGAACCCGGTTGTCTCATGGTGTCCCTCGCACCAGCGAGGCGACATGCGTCCGCAGCGGGCATGCCCCAGGAAAAGTGGAGACGACAAAAATGCGGAAGCGCACCCCGATCCATTCGATCGGGATGCGCTCGTAACCGTGGCTTGAGAAGCTTGCCGGGTATTACTCGCAGACGTTCACCAGGACGCGCTTCAGGTAGCCGTGGGGGGTCTGCACGTACTGGTATTGCCAGCAGCTATCAACATAGGCCGGAGCGGTCGCGGCGGCGATCGAAGCGGCGCCCAGTATACCGAGACCGATGCCGAGACCGAAGCCACCCCAATGGCCGCCATGCGGATGGGCGGAGGCGGGAGTCATCGAAGCGGTCGCGATGAGGGCAGTGGCGGCGACGGCGATCAGGGACTTGCGGAACATGGGGGCTCTCCTTCATGGGGTGGATGTCTTGGCTCACATCCTGCACATCAGTCGCGCCGCTCCCCGGAGAGGTTCAAAGCCGGGCTAAAATCCTGGCCGGCGGCTTTGCCCGGCCCGGTGAGAGTTTATCAAACATTTGCAGGCCGCGGCGGCACTCAAAGCCCCCATGTCGGTGCTCGAGCGGAGGCGCGAAGGCGAAAACCGGACTCCACTTTTCCCGGGAATGCTCTATAAGCCGCCGCGTTCCTTTTGCTTACTTCAACGTAAGACTCAAACGGCGGATGAACCTGATGGCGGTTGAGCGTACCTTTTCGATCATCAAACCCGACGCGACGGAGCGCAACCTTACCGGCGCAATCAACGCCATGGTGGAGCAGGCGGGACTGCGTATCGTGGCGCAGAAGCGGGTGCGCATCACTCGCGAGCAGGCGGAAGCCTTTTACGCCGTTCATCGTCAGCGGCCGTTCTTTGGCGAGTTGGTCGATTTCATGATCTCCGGGCCGGTGGTGGTGCAGGTGCTCGAGGGCGAGAACGCCATTGCCCGGTATCGGGACGTCATGGGAGCGACCGATCCGGCGAAGGCAGCGGCCGGCACCATCCGCAAGGTGCATGCCCGCTCAATCGGAGAGAATTCGGTGCACGGCTCCGACGCCCCTGACACGGCGGCCAAAGAGATCGCTCAGTTTTTCGCCGGCAACGAGATCGTCGGCTAAGGCTGCGATCGGCCATACGTGTCGGGCTACCTGGCGCAATTCTTCAATCCCGCGTTCTGGATCGCGGTTGTCCAGATCATCTGGATCGACGTGGCTCTCTCGGGGGACAATGCCGTCGTGATTGCGATGGCATCCCGCGGTTTGCCGGCTCACCAACGGCGCTGGGCTTTGGTCATCGGTGCCGGCCTGGCGGCTTGTGTGCTCATCGTTTTCACCGTTGCGATCTCCCGTTTGATAGCGCTGCCATATCTGCGACTGGTCGGCGCATGTGCGTTGCTCGCAATCGCTATCAAGCTGCTCGGACCGCAGTCAGGCGAGAGGAGCGAGGGCCCGCGGGCGGCGGACAGCCTATGGCGGGCGGTGCGCATTGTGGTGTTGGCGGACCTCATCATGGGGCTCGATAACGCGCTGGCGATTGCAGCCATTGCCAAGGGCCGATTTGTACTGCTCGGGGTCGGTCTAGCCATCAGCATCCCGATCGTCATCGCCGGTAGCGCGATCGTATCGGCATTGATCGAGCGCTTTCCCGTCATCGTCTGGGCCGGCGGCGCGGTGCTGGGCTTTGTGGCCGGCCAATTGTTCGCGAGTGATCCGGCTACCAGCGCCGCGTTGCGTGCGACCGGGCTCGAAGCGTGGGGCGCGAATTCTGTTTTCGCGCCAGCGGTTGAGAGCGTTGCCGATCGACTCGGCCTCGCTCCAAGCGAGCTCGTGTTCGCTTTAGTGGCGGTGGTGATCGTAATCCTCGGCGGCGCCGCGTGGCGCTATTGTCGAAGTGAGGCCACGCGCTGATCTGCGCAGCTGGCGGCGGCTAATTCAATCTTCTTGATGGCCTCTGATCTGTGCTCCTTGCAATCCAGTCATTTTCGCGATCGCATGGCCCCATTGCATCGGTGAATGGCGCATCATTTATTTGGATTGCGCGAGCGAAATTGCGCGAAGAATTTGTATGAGTGCGGCTCCTCGGATCTCGCAGCAGTCGTTGTTGTTGCACAGTGCGACGCTGGCCCGAAGCCATGGTGCAGCCGCATTTTTGGAATTTGCTCGCCAACAATCGGATTTTGGTTGCTGCGGCAATCGTGCGTGCCGTTTGGGGGCGCATTAGCTTCGGATCATTCCAAAGCCCGGGTTGAAGCGCTGATCGCGAGCGATCGCGAGACGCATCTGAAGTAACTTGCTGATGAGGAGGCAGACGATGCAAAGGGGCACCGTCAAATGGTTTAATCCAACCAAAGGCTATGGATTCATCCGCCCTTCCGCCGGCGATAAGGACGTGTTCGTCCATATCTCGGCTGTGGAACGTGCAGGCTTGAGCACGCTCAACGAGGGCCAGAATGTGGAATATGAGCTCGTGACCAACCGCGGAAAGACGTCCGCGGAAAATCTGAAAGTGTCGTAGGCGACAGGGCACGCGGACACAAAAAGCAGCACGGAGGACGGACCGGCGTCCATCCTCCGTCATTTGCTCCTTGATCGCTGATGTCTATTTACTCTGCGCCGTGCAGCCGGCGATTTCCTTCAAGCTCGGATAGAAGCGGGCCGTCATCCGGCCGACATACAGCTTGAGATTTTCGTGGCGTTCCGCGGCGTTGCGGATCGCGGTTGCGAAAGCGGGGCACAGAACGCCTGCCACAAATGAAAAAATCGTGGCGTCGGCGCCGACCGGTTCGCTTCCCATGAAGAACGGCTTCTCGCCCAGATAGGCCGCGATCGCATCGATGGAATGCGTCGCGAGCGCCGAGATCTCCGTCGGCGAATGCCGGCCCATGCCGTGGGCGTGCAACGCCTGGCGCACCTTGCGACGGACCATATTGACGATGAGGGGCCGGATCGGCGCCGGCACCGCCGCGAAAAAACTGCGCGGACCCTTGTTGAAATTCGCGTCATCCATCCAGCGGGCATCAAGTATCGCCCAGTAGAGATTGTCCTCGACCATCTTCTCGAAAGCCCACGCCACTGCGCGCTGGCCCTCGTCGAGCCCTCGATCGAAGTCGATCTTGTACTTCTTTTCCAGATGCCATCGGATGAAGGTGGAATCAGCGACGCGCTCATTTTCGTCGGCGATGTAGGGCAGCTTGCCTTTCGGAGCCTTGGAAAACCCGGTGCGGTCGACTTGGTAGGGCAGGCCGGCCATCTTCAACAGCGTCTCGGCTTTCATCACGAACGGGCTCGGATCCGGAAGGCCGAACCCCGGACCAAAAGCGTAGAGCGTGATCACATCCGTCTCCTGATCTAGTGCCCCACCCGCCGGATTTCAGCTAATCCGAAAGAGCTCCGATCTGCAATCGGCCGATGCGCCGCGCGAACGTCAAATGTCGGGCACGATCAAGTGGCTTGCCGGGTCGTCGGCGCCTTCGATCAGGCAGCGCCCATCGACGATCCTGATGCGCCCGGAGGCGAGCAGCGCCAGGGCCGCCGGATAGATGCGGTGTTCTATCGCCAACACGCGGGCAGCCAAAGTTTCCTCCGTGTCTCCCTCGCGCACGCCGATCGCGCCCTGCATGATGATCGGTCCCGCATCCACGTCCGAAACCACCAGATGGACGCTCGCCCCATGGATCTTCACACCGGCGGCGAGCGCCCGCGCATGGGTGTCGAGGCCCTTGAAGGCGGGGAGCAATGCCGGGTGAATATTGATCATGCGGTTGTGCCAGCGAGCGACGAACCAAGGGGTCAAGAGCCGCATGAATCCGGCAAGGCACAGGAGCTCGACGCCGTGCCTCTCGAGCGCTTCCTGCATCTTGCGCTCGAAGGCGCCTCGGTCCTTGCCGAAGGCGACGTGATCGATCACCGTGGTCGCAATCCCCTCCGCTCGGGCGGTGGCAACGCCCAAGGCTTCCGGGCGATTCGATACGACCAGCACGATCTCGGCCGGGTAGCTGGCGTCTTTCGCCGCGGCGATGAGGGCCGCCATGTTGCTGCCGCGGCCCGATATCAGGACGCCGACGCGCTTCTTGATCATGGCTCGATCATAGGTCAGGCGGCGAGATTGAGGTGCCCGGAAAAGACGACGCGGGGCTCGCCGCTCTGCGCACGCTTGATACGGCCGAGCTCGACGACGGTCTCGCCAGCACCGGTAAGCGCCGCGGCGGCCTGATCCGTCTTGCCGGCATCCACCACTGCGACCATGCCGATACCGCAATTGAATGTGCGCAACATCTCGCTTTGACTTATGCCGCCACGCGCGGCAAGCCAGCGGAAGACGCCCGGCACCGGGACGCGAGAGAGCTCGATTGTCGCCGAAAGCCCCTCTGGCAGGACGCGCGGAATGTTGTCCGGAAAGCCGCCGCCGGTGATATGCGCAAGCCCTTTCACCGCTTTGCTGGCGCGCAAAGCCGCCAGGCACGATTTCACGTAGATACGCGTCGGGGTCAGCAGTGCCTGCCCAAGCGTGCGGGCTGGATCGAACGGGGCGGGTGCATCCCACGGCAGCCCGCATTTCGACACCACGGCCCGCACCAGCGAAAAGCCGTTGGAATGCACACCCGAAGAGGCGATGCCGAGCACCACGTCCTCCTCCGCAATGTCGGAGCGCGGCAACAGCTCCGAGCGCTCGACGGCGCCGACCGCAAATCCAGCGACATCATAGTCTCCGGCGCGGTAGAGATCGGGCATCTCCGCGGTTTCCCCACCGATCAGCGCACATCCGGCCATTCGACATCCCTCCGCCACGCCCTTGACCACGCGCGCGCCGATGTCGGGTGCGAGCCTGCCACAGGCGAAGTAGTCGAGGAAGAAAAGCGGCTCGGCGCCCTGGACAACCAGGTCGTTGACCGACATGGCGACCAGATCGATGCCGATGGTCTCGTGCGTGCCGGTTTCGATGGCGATCTTGAGCTTGGTGCCGACCCCGTCGGTGCCCGCCACCAGCACCGGATCGGAAAAGCCGGCCCGCTTGAGATCGAACAGGCCGCCGAAACCGCCGATTACCGCGTCGGCACCCGGGCGCGCGGTCGAGCGGACGAGAGGTTTTATCAGCTCGACCATGCGGTTGCCGGCATCGATATCGACGCCGGCCTCGGCATAGGTGAGGCCCTTGTCCGCCATGGAACCCTCGCGGAAGTCTGTGCGCGGCTTCACGTACTTGGGAATCGCCGACTGTGCAACGGCACGATCGCGGCTATACTCGGAAACCGGGGAGCGATTGCCGGGGCCTTATTAGACAAAGTGAGCATTCCCAATCTCATTACCCTTGCCCGTATCTTGCTGGTGCCGGTCGTCATCTGGGCGATCACCTCAGGCGAGATGCGGATCGCCTTCCTGCTGTTCTTCGTGGCCGGAGCCAGCGATGCGGTCGACGGCTTCTTGGCAAAGCGCTTCGGAATGGCGACGGAGCTTGGCGCCTATCTCGATCCCATCGCGGATAAAGCGATGATCGTCTCGATCTATGTGTCGCTCGGCATCGCCGAGGCGCTCCCGCGCTGGCTCGTCATCCTGGTCGTCTCCCGTGACGTCATGATCGTCGGAGCGGTGATCCTCTCCTGGCTCGTGGACAAGCCGATCGCGCTCAAGCCGCTGCTCGTCTCAAAGCTGAATACGGCCGCGCAGATCGCACTCGCGCTCACGATCCTCGCGGCCATCGCGTTCACGTTCGACGCCGCAGTCGCGATCCAGGGCCTGACTGTTCTGGTCGCCTCGTTGACCTTGCTTTCCATCGCCTTCTATGTCGCCGAATGGATCCGCCATATGAATGCCGCCGAATCCGGGCGCTAAAATTCCGAAGGGTTGATCCAGCGGGCGAGGACCCAGCCTGACCCGACATGTCCATGCCGTCTGTTCCGCGTCAGCTTGCCCTTGCGCTCGGTCATGCGGAGAGCCATGCGCGCGAGGATTTCCTGGAAGCACCGAGCAACGCGGCGGCGCTGGCGCTGATCGAGCGCTGGCCCGACTGGCCCGGACAAACAATGCTGCTGCTCGGGCCGGAAGGCTCCGGCAAGAGCCACCTCGCTGCGATCTGGGCGACCGCCGCCGGCGCCCGTTTCCTTTCCGCGCGGGCGCTTTCCGCTGTGCTGCCTCCGGTTGCGCTCGCGACCGGAGCGCTCGTGGTCGAGGACGTCGCCGCCGGAAGCTTCGACGAGCGGGCGCTGTTCCATCTTCTTAATCTGGCCCGCGAAGAGCATGCCTTCATGCTGCTGACCGCGCGCACGCCGCCGGCTGGTTGGATTCTATCCATTCCTGACTTGGCCTCGCGCCTCAAGGCGCTGCCGGCGGTAAGCCTCGCCGCGCCGGACGATGCCCTGTTGCGCGGGGTAATGGTCAAGCTGTTCGCAGATCGCCAGCTCATTGCCGACGAGAGCCTGATCTCCTTCCTTGCCAATCGGATCGAACGGTCGGTCGCGTCGGCCCGCGCGGTCGTGGCCGAGCTCGACCGGGAGGCCATGCGCCGGCAGCGGCCGCTGACGCGGGCGCTTGCCGCGGAAATACTGCGATAACCTCCCGCCGACATCGGCGCCGGCGGCGCTTGACCTGAAGCCTACAACGGGAGCGATCATGTCATTGCAAGGACACGAAGTATCGCCAATATGACAGCCATGAGACGCGAACAAAGACCATGACGGATCGAGCGCAGGCTATTGTTCTAAATGACGAATTTGCCGCGGAGCGTAGCCCTGGCCCGCGCGCGGCCGAGCTGGCCGCGAGCCCGAATCGGTTCATCAACCGCGAGATTTCGTGGTTGCATTTCAACCGCCGCGTGCTCGAAGAATCGACCAACAGTGCCCATCCGTTGCTGGAGCAGGTCCGCTTCCTGGCCATTTCCGCCAACAATCTCGATGAATTCTTCATGGTTCGGGTGGCTGGCCTCAAAGGACAGATCAAGGCCGGCATCACCACCAAGAGCCCGGACGGGCTCACACCGGCGGAGCAGATCGGCTTGATCGCCGATGCGGTCTCGGCCCTGGCCAGCGATCAGCAGAAGCGCTGGCGCGAGCTGCGCCTTGCGCTCGCCGAGCAGGGTATTGTCCTGGTCGACGGGCCAGACGTCACCAAGAAGGAGCGAGCCTGGCTCGAGGATCACTTCTTGAGCCACGTCTTCCCGCTGCTCACGCCGCTTGCCATCGATCCGGCGCATCCGTTCCCGTTCATTTCCAATCTCGGATTTACCATTGCGCTGCAGCTCGCGCGAGTAAGTGACGGCAAGGCGATGAACGCGCTCATCCGCATGCCCAACAAGATCGAGCGCTTCATCCGCCTGCCGGCGCCCGAGGGAGTGTCGCGCGTGGTGACGATTGAGCAGGCGACCGGTCTGTTCATCGGTCGCCTGTTCCCGGGCTATGCGGTGAAGGGGCAGGGCGCCTTCCGGGTCATTCGCGATTCCGAAGTTGAGATCGAGGAAGAGGCGGAAGACTTGGTGCGCTTGTTCGAGACGGTGCTCAAGCGGCGCCGGCGCGGCTCGGTCATTCGCCTGGAGATCGAGGCCGCCATGCCGGTGGAGCTCCGCCGTTTCGTGGCGCGCGCGCTCAGCGTCAGCGACGACGAGATTTTCCTGGTCGACGGTGTGCTGGCATTGAACGAATTGTCGCAGCTCTCGAGTCTGGACCGCGCCGATCTCGAATTCGTGCCCTACAATCCCCGTTTTCCCGAGCGCATCCGCGACCATGCCGGCAACTGCTTCGCGGCGATCCGGCAGAAGGATCTGATCGTCCATCACCCTTACGAGTCTTTCGACGTGGTGGTGCAGTTTCTGCAGCAGGCGGCGCGCGACCCGGACGTGCTTGCGATCAAGCAAACGCTCTATCGCACCTCCGCGGAATCACCCATCGTGCGCACTTTGGTGGAGGCCGCCGACGCCGGTAAATCGGTCACCGCGCTGGTCGAGCTCAAGGCGCGCTTCGACGAAGAGGCCAATATCCGCTGGGCGCGCGACCTCGAGCGCGCCGGTGCGCAGGTCGTCTACGGCTTTATCGAGCTCAAGACCCACGCCAAGCTCTCGCTAGTGGTGCGCCGCGAAGGTGGGACACTGGCGAGTTACGTGCATGTCGGCACGGGCAATTATCACCCGGTGACCGCTCGCATCTACACCGACCTGTCGTTCTTCACCGCAGATCCGGTGATCGCACGCGATGTCGCGCGTGTCTTCAACTACGTGACCGGCTACGCGGCCCCGGCCGAGCTGGAGAAGATGGCGGTCTCTCCGATCGATCTACGGCAGCGGATTTGCGAGCACATCCACGAGGAGATCGCGCATGCGCGCGCCGGTCGCCCCGCAGCGATCTGGATGAAGGACAATGCGCTGGTCGATCCCGAGATCATCGACGCTCTTTACGAGGCATCCAATGCCGGCGTCGCCGTCGATCTCGTGGTGCGCGGCATCTGCTGCCTGCGGCCCGGAGTGCCGGGCCTGTCCGACAACATCCATGTCAAATCGATCATCGGGCGCTTCCTCGAGCACAGCCGCATCTATTGCTTCGGCGCCGGCTTCGGGCTGCCGCACCCCAAGGCGGCGGTTTATATCTCCTCGGCCGACATGATGCCGCGCAATCTCGACCGCCGGGTCGAGGTCCTGTGCCCGATTCTCAATCCCACGGTGCACGAGCAGGTGCTGGGGCAGATCATGGTCGCCAACTTCAAGGACAATGAACAGAGCTGGAAACTGTTGCCTGACGGCAGCTCGAATCGCGTAAGAGTCGCGGAAGGGGAGGAACCCTTCAATGCCCACAAGTATTTCATGACCAATCCGAGTTTGTCCGGACGTGGCAAATCGCTTAAAGACTCGTCGCCGCGCAGCCTCATCCGTCGGCTTGACTGAAGCGCGACAGCATCGGCCGGCCGCCCAATTCGTGCAGGAGCAGGCGCAGGAATTGGCACAAGGCCGGCTCGATTACGGTCCGCCCGTTGCAGTCATCGACATCGGCTCGAACTCGGTGCGGCTGGTCGTCTATGAAGGGCTGACCCGCAGCCCGACGCCGATCTTCAACGAAAAGGTGCTGTGTGGGCTCGGCCGCGAGGTGCAATCGACGGGCCTGCTCGCTGCCGATGCGGTGGAAAAGGCGCTGACGGCGCTGCGCCGCTTTCGCATGCTGTGCGATCGCATCGAGGTTTCGCAGGTCCTGGTGATCGCCACCGCGGCCTGCCGCGACGCGACCAACGGCAAGGCTTTCATTGCCGAGGCGGAGCGGGTCTGTCGCCTCAAGATCGAGGTGTTATCGGGCAAGCGCGAGGCGGCGTTGAGCGCGCTCGGGGTGGTCTCCGGCTTCCATCGCCCGGACGGCATCGTCGGCGATTTGGGAGGCGGCTCGCTGGAGCTCACCGATATCCACGGGACCCGCGTCAAGCCGGGCGTCACCCTGCCGCTCGGCGGCCTGGCGCTGCAGGACATTTCCTCTAAATCGCTCAAGAAGGCCGAAAAGGTCGTCAAGAAGTCCCTCGCCGGCGCCAAGGTTTTGGAAGCGGGCACTGGTCGGACCTTTTATGCGATCGGTGGCACCTGGCGCTCGCTCGCCCGTCTGCACATGTGGCAGACCGGCTACCCGCTGCACGTGATGCACGGCTACGTAATCCCGGCGCGCGAGGCGCTGGATTTCTCCGGCCTGGTGCACCGGGTCAATACCGAGACGCTGTCGCAAATCGAGGTGGTGGCCGATGCCCGGCGACCACTGCTTGCCTATGCGGCGCTGGTGCTGGAGCATGTGGTGCGGCTGGCAAAGCCGAAGGATGTGGTGATCTCGGCGCTCGGCGTGCGCGAGGGGCTGCTCTATTCGATGCTCGCCGAAGAGGAGCGTCGCAAGGACCCGCTGCTCGCCGTCGCCACCGAGCTCAATCTCCTGCGCTCGCGTTCGCCCGCCCACGGCCAGGAACTGATCACCTGGACCGACCGGTTCATCGCTTCGTCCGGCCTGGACGAGACGGCCGAAGAGCGCCGCCTGCGACACGCCGCCTGCCTGCTCGGCGATATCGGCTGGCGCGCCCATCCCGACTATCGGGGCGAGCAGTCGCTCAACATCATCGCCAATGCGGCGTTCGTGGCCATCGACCACCCGGGCCGTACCTTTCTTGCGCTCGCGGTGTTCTTCCGCCATGTGGGGCTGGTCGACGAGGAGCTCTCGCCGCGCTTGCGCGAGCTCGCCTCGACCCGCGTGCTCGACCGCGCCCGTGTTTTGGGCGCGGCGCTGCGCGTCGCCTATCTGGTCTCGCCCGCGACACCCGGCGTATTGCCGAGGACCCCGATGCTGGTCGAGCGCGGCCGTCTGGTGCTGCGCTTCGACAACGAGCTGAAGGCGCTCGCCGGTGAGCGCGTCTTCGCGCGCCTGCGCCAGCTCGCGCGGCTGATCGGCCGCGAGCCGGTGATGGATGCGGGTTAGCTTTTACGCTTTCGAAGAATCCTCACTGGCTCGGTCGACCGCCTTGACTGGCAAGGGTCGTGGGGCAAGACTCCGTTTCAACGTGCAGCCTTGAAGACACACCTTGCTGCATCAACAAGCCCGGCCGATGCCATCCCGCTGCCGGACCTGGCCGCCCGTGGAGGAGCTCATGCCGAAACGTCGAAATTCCCCTGATGTTGCGCGTCGCAATTTTCTCAAGAGCGCGGGCCTTGTCGGCGCCGCAGCGCTGACGCCGGCCGCTGCGACCGCACAGATCGCCGCCCCCAGGGCGGAGCTTCAGAAGGCGCTGCCTCCCGGGCCGAAGCAGATTGCGCTCGAGACCCAGCCGCCGGGCAAGGATCCGGTGACGCAGACTTCTTCCGGCGGCGATTTCATGGTCGATGTGATCAAATCGCTCGGCATCGAATACGCCGTCATCAACTGCGCTTCGAGCTACCGCGGCATCCATGAATCGCTGATCAACTACGGCAAGAATACCATGCCGGAGCTGATCACCTGCCCGCACGAGGAAATCGCAGTGCACATGGCGCAGGGCTTCGCCAAGATCGACGGCAAGCCGCTCGTCATGATGTGCCACGGCGTGGTCGGCCTGCAGCACGCCTCGATGGCGCTCTACAATTCCTGGTGCGACCGCGTGCCCGTCATGGTCATGATCGGCAACATCACCGAAGCGGACAAACGTGCGCCCGGCGCCGAATGGCTGCACTCCGCGCTCGATCCCGCGGCGATCGTCCGCGACTTCCTCAAATGGGACGACCAGCCGCAGAGCCTGCAGCACTACGCGGAATCGACAGTGCGCGCCTACAAGCTCGCCACCACGCCGCCGATGGCGCCGGTTCTGATCTCGCTCGATGCCGAGTTGCAGGAGAATCCGATTGCCGATCGCGAGAGCCTGCGTATCCCCAAGGTCGGGAAAGTGGTGCCACCGCAGGCTGATTCCGGCGCGATCGCCGAGCTCGCCAAGATGCTGGTCGCGGCGGACAATCCGGTCCTGATCTGTGACCGCCTGGCGCGTACGCCCGATGGCATGAAGCATCTGGTCGAGCTTGCCGAGACATTGCAATGCGGCGTTGTCGATCTCGGTGGGCGCATGAATTTCCCCTCGCGGCATCCGCTCAACCAGAGCTTCCGCCGCGCGGCGGTCGATCAGGCGGACGTGATCGTCGGCCTCGAGCTCAACGACTTCTGGGGCTCGGTAAACTCGTTCACCGACCGCATCGTGCGCACCTCGCATCCGACCGCCAAGCCGGGTGCCAAGATGGTTTCGCTCGGCACGCGCGACTACCTGATCAAATCCAATTTCCAGGACTTCGCTCGCTACCAGGACGTCGATCTGGCGATCGGCGGCGACGGCGAGGCGTCGCTTCCGGAATTGACTGAAGCCGTGAAGCGCCTGATCGATCCGAGCCGCAAGTCGGCTTACGAGGCGCGCGGCAAGAAGCTCGCTGCCGCTCAGCTGGCCTCGCTCGAGCAGGCGCGCGCGGCTGCGACAACCGGATGGGACGCGAGCCCGATCTCGGTCGCGCGGCTCAGCATGGAGGTCTACAACACGGTCAAGGATGAGGATTGGTCGCTGGTCGGAACCTCGACCGGCAACAACTGGCCGCGCCGCCTGTGGGATTTCAAGACACCCTATAGCTGGAACGGCGGGTCCGGCGGCGGCGGCATCGGCTATACGCTGCCTGCATCGCTTGGTGCAGCGCTCGCTAACAAGAAGCATGGGCGCCTCACTGTCGCGATCGGCGGCGACGGCGACTTCAATTTTGCGCCCGGCACGTTGTGGACCGCCGCGCATCATCGCATCCCGATGCTCTATGTCGTGCTCAACAACCATGCCTATCACCAGGAATACATGTACGTGCTGGCGATGGCCGGCCGCCGCAACCGCGGCGTGACGGACGTCGATATCGGCACCACGCTGAAGGATCCGAATATCGATTATGCGACGGTGGCGCGCGGCTTCGGCGTGCACGGCGAGGGACCGATCAGCGATCCGGCGGAGCTTGGGCCTGCGCTCCAGCGTGCGCTTGCCGTGGTCAAGAGCGGCCAGCCGGCGCTGGTCGATGTCGTGAGTGAGCCGCGCTAAAGGAGAAAAAAGAATGAAGCGATCTTTTGCGCTCGTTGCGGCGGGCATTGTTGCGTTGAGCGTCGCCGACCTGCCGGCGCGGGCGCAGGATGCCCCGCCCGGAAATGCCGCCAACGGCAAGCGCGTCTATCTCGCGGACGGCTGCTTCACCTGCCACGGCCGCGTCGGGGAGGGTGGCAACTATTACGGGGTGACGCCGACTCTCGCCAAGACGCAGCTGCCGTTCGAAGCCTTCAAGCAGCAGCTGCGCGATCCGGCGCGCGTAATGCCGCCGTTCGAGACCGCGGTTCTGACGGATCAAGACGCGGCCGACATCTACGCTTTCCTGCAGACTTTGCCGCTGGGTCGCCCCGCCAAGGACATCCCGCTGTTGAACAACTAAGGAAGTCGTCCCTGCGCAAGCAGGGACCCATACATCCACGCGCTCTCGATGGCGCGAAGCGGCATGGTCCCGGCCCTTCGTCCGCTTCGCCACCTCGGCCGGACGACACCGCGCTTGGTTTATCTACTTCCGCTCCACCGCGACCACACGGTTCTTCTCGATCGCCAGCATCAGGCGCCCGTGCTTCAAGGCGAGCGCCTTCTCGCCGAACAATTCCCGCCGCCAGCCGGACAGCGCCGGCACGTCGGCGGCGTCATCGGCGGCGATGCGATCGAGATCATCGACCGTGGCGATCACCTTGGCGGCGACGCTATGCCGCTCTGAGGTCATGCGCAGCAGCACCTTGAGGAGCTCGACGGTGGCTTGTCCGTTGAGCGCGGGCTTCGCCCGATCAAGCCGTGGCAAGGTCTTGGGATCGCGCGCGAGCCCACGGCTGACCGCCTCGACGATGGCTTCGCCCCACTTCGAGCGCTCGAAGCCGCGCGGCAGCGAGCGCAAGCTCGCGAGGCGCTCCATGGTGGTGGGCGCCTGCACGGCGATGTCGGCGACCACCTCGTCCTTGAGTACGCGGCCCCGCGGCACGTCGCGGCTGCGCGCCTCGCGCTCGCGCCAGCCGGCTACCTCGATCAGGACGGCGAGCTCCTTGGGCTTGCGCACGCGCGAGCGCAGGCGCTCCCAGGCATGCTCCGGCTCCATCCGGTAGGTGTCGGGCGAGGTCAGCACCTGCATCTCCTCGCGCATCCATTCGCTGCGGCCCTGCGCCTCGAGGTCGGCGGCGAGCTTGAGGTAGACATCGCGCAGATGAGTGACGTCGGAAACCGCATAGGCGAGCTGCGCCTCCGCCAGCGGTCGCCGCGTCCAGTCGGTGAAGCGGTACGACTTGTCCAGGCTGTCGCCGGTAATGCGCTGCACCAGTTGCTCGTAGGAGATCGAATCTCCATAGCCCAGCACCATGGCGGCGACCTGGGTGTCGACCAGGGGGGTCGGGATGAGCTCGGCTTCGTGCCAGCAGATTTCGACATCCTGCCGCGCCGCGTGAAAGACCTTGATGACTTCGGGATTTGCCATCAGGGCGAAGAACGGAGCGAGGTCTATGCCCTCTGCCAGCGCATCGATCACCACGGCCTCGTCGCTCGATGCCATCTGGGCGATGCAAAGCTTGGGATAGTAGGTGGTCTCGCGCTGAAATTCGGTATCGACCGTGACGAACGGGTACTTTGCCAGTCTGGTGCAGGCGGCTGCCAGCTCCCGGGTTGTGCAAATCGGCTGCATGTTCATTTGATAGCTTGGGCCCATTCCGATGTCAGGGTGGCGACTTACCGCGCGCCCGCGGTAGGCGCAGAAATTCCCAGGGTGAAGGCATTGGCCCGACCGGGACCTCGATGACGGTCGGGGTATCACGCCGCTTGAACGCGCGGGCGAGTGCCGCAACAAGCTCGCCCGGCGCGTGGACGCGCTCGGCCGCGGCCCCAAAGCTCTCGGCAAAGCGCACGAAGTCGGGATTGGCGAGATCGCAGGCGATCAGGCGGTTGCCGTAGCGCTCCTCTTGAATGCGCCGCACGTTGCCGAAGGCGCCGTCGGCGAAAATGACGGTGGCGAGCGGGATGCGGTGACGCATGGCGGTGGCAAGCTCTGCCGCCGTGAACATGAAGCCGCCGTCGCCGCTGATCGCCAGTACCGGCACGTCGCGGCGGGCGTCTTGCACGCCCAACGCCGTAGCAAAGCCCCAGCCGAGATTGTCCTGGTAGCCTGGCGAAATGTAGGTGCGCGGCCGGTAGACCGGATAGGCAAGCCGCGCCGCAAAGCCCATCTGGGTGACCTCTTCCACCAGGATCCCCTCTTCGGGCAGGGCCTGTCGGATGGCATCGAGATAGGCGATAAGCGGGCCCAAGCGCGCAAGCTCCTGGCGCAGCTTGGCCTGACGGAGCGCCATTTCCTCGCGCCGTGAAGGCCTTGCCAGATTGTATGGACCAATCCGGTCGATGAGACGGCGAAGGATCGGTTTGGCGTCGCCCACCAGCGCGACGGCCGGAGCTTGCCAGCGCGCCGGCTCCTCCGGATCCGCATCGAGCCGGATCACGGCGAGGTCTTTGTCCAAGCCCCACTGGTTGAACGGAATGTGCAGGTGGGTGCCGATGCCCAGCACCACATCGGCCTTGGCCCATTCCTCATGGCCAAGCGGCAGGGTCACGCTCAAGGGATCGCGGGCATCGAGGACACCGCGGCCGCGCCGGAAGGCGAGCACCGGCGCCTGCAACAGGCGAGACAGCTCCGTCACCTCAGGCGCCGCATCCTGTGCGCCGCCGCCCACGACAATGAGCGGACGGGCGGCCGCGCCCAAGCGCTTGGCCGCGGCCGTTATGGCGTCATCATCGATTGGCGCAGGCACGAGTGGGGGCGGGGGTGCGATCGCCGGCACTGGCCCCTTTACGGCCCAGGCGTCGATTGCGCATTCCAGCGCCGCGGGACCTGGGCGGCCGGTCCGCATTGCGGCGATCGCCGCGGCGACAAGGCCTGGGGCCTCGGCGGGCGTGTGAATGCGCGCATAGAAGTCGACCAGACGCTCGATAATCCCGGATTGGTCGCGGACTTCGTGCAGGTAGCCGAGCATACGGCCGATCGCGGCCTGCGGAATATGGCCGACCACCGCCAGGACCGGGGCATTGGTCCCATAGGCGGTCAAGAGCGCGGCCGAGGAATTGAGGAGCCCGGGCCCCGGCACCACCGAATAGGCCTGCGGGCGGCCGGTTGCGAGCGCCGCGCCGAGCGCCATATAGGCGGCACCTTGCTCATGGCGGCTATGCACAGTGCGGACGCGGTCGGCCGCCTTGAAGAGCGCATCGAAGAAGACGTCATTATGGACGCCGGGCAGCGCGTAGATGGTGTCGAGCCCATGCGCGATGAGCGCCGCGACCGTTGCCTCGGCGGTGTTCATGAGGTTGGGCTCCGCTTGGACCCCGACGCTGGTCTTTGCGCCCGAAGTGGTCGCTGTGGTCATCTGCCTTGATGCTTTCGTGCAAGCCGGACAGGGTGGGAACGAAGGTTCGGAGTTGTGCAGATTGCAAGCGGCCTGTCGAGGTGCTCCCTCGGCCGGCGGCGAGCGCGCCTTGACAAGCCGGCCCCTGCATGGCCTTTCCGCCCCGCATTAGGACTTCCCAATACCATGCATCGCTATCGATCCCATACCTGCGGCCAACTGCGCGCGGCCGATATCGGCGCAGAAGCGCGGCTTTCCGGCTGGTGCCACCGCATCCGCGACCATGGCGGGCTCCTGTTCATCGATCTGCGCGACCATTACGGCATCACGCAATGCGTGGCCGATCCCGACTCGCCGGTGTTCAAGCAGGTGGAGAAGCTGCGCGCCGAATGGGTGGTGCGGCTCGATGGCAAGGTGCGCGCGCGCCCGGAAGGCACCGCCAATCCGGATTTGCCGACGGGCGCGGTCGAATTGTTCATCAGCGCGCTTGAAGTGCTGGGGCCCGCGGCCGAGCTGCCCCTGCCGGTGTTCGGCGATCAGGAATATCCCGAGGACATAAGGCTCAAGTACCGGTTCCTCGACCTGCGTCGCGAGCACCTCCACCAGAACATCATCAAGCGCGGCCAGATCATTGATTCGCTGCGCCGGCGGATGAAGGAACAGGGCTTCTTCGAGTTCCAGACCCCGATCCTGACCGCCTCGAGCCCGGAGGGCGCGCGCGATTATCTTGTCCCCTCGCGGCTGCACCCAGGCAAGTTCTACGCGCTGCCGCAGGCGCCGCAGCAGTTCAAGCAGCTGATCATGGTGGCGGGTTTCGACCGCTATTTTCAAGTCGCGCCTTGCTTCCGCGACGAGGATGCGCGCGCCGACCGCTCGCCCGGCGAGTTCTATCAGCTCGATATCGAGATGAGCTTCGTCACCCAGGAGGACGTCTTTGCGGCGGTCGAGCCGGTGCTGCGCGGTGTGTTCGAGGAGTTCGGCGGCGGCAAGCCGGTGACGCAGAAGTTCCCCCTCATCCCCTATGCGGAGGCGATCCGCGCCTACGGCAGTGACAAGCCCGACCTGCGCAATCCGATCAGGATGCAGGACGTATCCGATGTTTTCCGCGGCGGTGGCTTCAAGGTGTTCGCGCGCATTCTCGAGGCGAGCCCCAAAGCTGCGGTGTGGGCCATCCCGGCTCCCGGCGGCGGCAGCCGAGCGTTTTGCGACCGCATGAATTCGTGGGCGCAGGGCGAAGGTGAACCGGGTTTGGGTTACATTATGTTCCGGGCTGCCGGATCGGAGGGAGCCGAACCAGCAAGATCTTCGTCCGGACCGATGTCTGCTGCCAAGGGCATTGGCCCGATCGCCACCAATTTAGGTGAGGAGAAGGTCGAGGCGCTGCGGGCCAAGCTCGGCCTGGGCGACGGCGATGCGGTGTTCTTCGTCGCCGGTGATCCCGCCAAGTTCGTCAAGTTTGCCGGCATGGCGCGCAACAAGGTCGGCGAGGAGCTCTCGCTCGTGCAGAAGGATCAATTTGCCCTCTGCTGGATCGTCGACTTCCCGATGTACGAATGGAACGAGGAGGAGAAGAGGATCGACTTCTCCCACAATCCGTTCTCCATGCCGAACCTGGCGCCCGAGGAGTTTTTGGCGCTCGATGCGACCGATACCGAGAAGCTCTTGAGCCTCAAGGCGATCCAATACGACATCGTCTGCAACGGGGTCGAGCTGTCGTCAGGTGCGATCCGCAATCATCGGCCCGAGGTCATGAAAAAGGCCTTCGCGATTGCAGGATACGACGAAGCGACCCTCACGAGCCGGTTCGGCGGCATGTTGCATGCGCTTTCGCTCGGCGCCCCGCCGCACGGCGGCATCGCGCCGGGCATCGATCGCATCGTGATGCTGCTGTGCGGGGAGGAGAACCTGCGCGAGGTGGTGCTGTTCCCGATGAACCAGCGCGCCGAGGACCTGATGATGGGCGCGCCGTCGGAAGCCACACCCAAGCAGCTGCGCGAGCTGCATCTGCGGCTCAATCTGCCCGGCAAATAATCGGCCGCTACACCTGCAATCCCGGCATCACCCGGATCGCGTTCTCCGAATCGATCGCGGAGATATCCTCCGGCGTGAAGGTGAAATTGTGCTCGCCTTGGACCGCGTCGATGCCTTTGCGGAACGGATAGTCCGAGCCGAACATCACCTGGGAAATCTTGACCATCTCCATCAGTGCTGCGAGCTGGCCGCGGGTATTGCCCTGGGCGATCTCGTAATAAAAACGCCCGAAGATCGGCAGCGGGCCGTTGGGGAAGCGTTCCTTGTCGCGCGGCCGGTTGGCTAGCTCGACAAAACGGCTCGTCAGGAATGGCAGCGTGCCGCCGCTGTGCGACCAGATAAACTTGATGTCCGGACACTTGAGCGCGGTATTGCCCTCGCCGAACACGAGGCTGGCGATGGTGCGCGTGGTGTCATGAGCATATTCGAGCGTGGAGACCGGCACGCCTTTGACAAGATTGCTGCAGCAATCGGGCACCGTCGGATGGGTATAGACCACGGCTTTGCGCCGGTTGAGCTCCTCGAACACCGGCAAGAAGGCCGGATCGCCCAGATACTTGTCACTGTAGCTGGTCCACAGCGCGATGCCCTGCGCCTTGAGGACGTCGAGCGCATATTCGATCTCGCGCAGGCTGCCTTCTGTGTCCGGCAGCGGGATCACCGCGAAGGAGCGGAATTTGCCTTTGTGGTCGCGCTCGAGGTTGGCCGCATATTCATTGCAGGCACGCGCCAGGGTGCGTGCCTCCTCGTCGATCTGGCCGAACCAGACACCCGGATTGAGGATGGAGACGACGGCGGTATCGACCCCGGCCTTGTCCATATCCGAAAGCGACGCCTCGACCGACCATTTGGCCGCTGTGCTTTTGTGCCGCGCCAGTGCCTCGGCATGGACCGGCGGCACGAAGTGGTGGTGGACATCGATCCGCCGCGGCTTTGCCGGAGCTTGGGCGGCAGCCGGTGGCGTGTTGGTCGAAGCGCCCACCATTCCCAGCGCGCTTGCCGCCGCCGAGCCGGCGAGAAAGTCGCGCCGGCTCACGGGCAGCGCGGAAGGGCCGGCAGCTCCCGTACAGCAAAGGCATCTTGCAGTTAGACGGCGCGATCCGGCATGCCCGCTCATCACAAATCTCCGTAAAGGGCGCCATGCTTGGAATGAAAGAGATGAATTCGCCAAGCCGGCACGCCGCGCATAGTTGGCGGGCTTTGTCGGCGGGTCAAGACGGGTGCGGCTGCGGGACCAACGCGGGGCCGAAGCAAGCTGTTCTCGTCATGGCGTCGGCTGAAACCAAATTCTAAACGTTTCCTTCCAGAATCTGCTTGACTTAAGGGGGACCGGCCTTATTTGGGAGCGAGCCGCTGTCATCAGTCCGCCATGCGGGCCGGGTCGGCGGCATTCGCATTCCGAGGCTCCTTGAGGCTCCAGGTCGGAGCACCAGCGCTCGGCTTGGATCTCTGGTTGGGGAGGACGCAATGCGCCAGGACGCCCTCTTGCGATCGAGGCAGGGCTTGGAGAGCCGGAGCCCCCGCAAGACCAATCTCACCCGCAAGAAGGCTCCGGTGGCGGTGGTGGCGCCCGTGCCGGCGGATTCCGGCAATGAGCAACGCGACGATCACTTCGCGGTGCGCAACGGCGTGGCGTGCGCCGGCGTTCATCTGATCATTGATCTGCATGGTGGCGAAGGCCTCAACGATATCGATCTGATCGACGCGACGCTCCGCCGTTGTGTCGCAGCCGCTCGGGCGACGCTTCTGCATATCCATCTGCATCATTTCTACCCCAATGGCGTCTCCGGCGTCGCGGTGCTGGCGGAAAGCCACATCTCGATCCACACTTGGCCGGATATCGGGTATGCGGCGCTCGATGTTTTCATGTGCGGCAAGGCCGAGCCCGACGCCTGCATCCCGATCCTGCGCGAGGCTTTCAAGGCGCAACGGGTGTCCGTGAACGAGCTGCTGCGCGGCCGCGAGGCCTAAGACCGAATTCCACTTCATCGGCGAATCCTCTAATTCTGGCAGACGGCCGGCAGCTTGCCAGGCCGCTTCTTTGCGTGGGGCGCGGCATGGCTGAAAAGCGCTGGATTGCCGAGACGCTGTTCGACCCGCTCGGCTTTCGCATGACCTATGCGATCGAGCGGGTCCTTTACGAAATCCAGACCGAGCATCAACAGCTCGTCCTGTTCCAGCACAAGCATTTCGGCAAGATGTTGATGCTGGACGGCGCCACCCAGGTCACGACGCGCGACGAGTTCATTTATCACGAGATGATGACCCACGTGCCCATCCTGGCGCACGGCAAGGCGCGGCAAGTGCTCATCGTCGGCGGCGGCGATTGCGGGATTGCCGAGGAGGTGCTCAAGCACAAATCGATCGCTCGCCTCACCCAAGTCGAGATCGACGCCTCGGTGGTCGAATTCTCCAAGGAACACTTTCCGGAGTTCACCAAGCCTGTCGTCGGCAACAAGCGCTTCGATCTGGTGATCGCTGACGGCATGGATTTCGTGGCCACGACCGAGCGCCGCTTCGACGTGATCATCGTCGATTCAACCGATCCCCAGGGGCCCGGCAAGGTGCTGTTCACGGAAAGGTTCTACCGCGGCTGCAAGCGCTGCCTCACCCCCGGCGGCGTGCTGGTGACGCAGAACGGCGTGCCGTTCCTGCAGCCGGCCGAGCTCGTCTCTTCGGTTGGGCATTTCCGCAAGCATTTCGCTGATGGAAGCTGCTATGTGGCGGCGATCCCGACCTATGTGGGCGGTCATATGGCGATGGGCTGGGCAAGCGACAACAGGCGCCTGCGCGAGGTGCCGCTCAAGGTGATCGCCGAGCGCTATGCCCGCGCCGGACGATTCCCCACCAGGTACTGGACCCCGGAGGTGCACAGGGCCGCTTTTGCGTTGCCGCGCTTCATCGTCGACGAGCTCGCGCGTGCAGGGAAATCGAAGCGGAAGCTGCATCCGAAGCCGAAGAGAAAGGAGGCCGGCGTTCGCTAAGCCCCAGATGGTTCAGCTCCGGCTAGGCGCTGGCGAGTTGAGCCTGCAGCCGTGTGCGGTAGAAGCCGAGCACGCGCTGGGCGGTCGCGACCTGAAGCTGGTCGTAGCTCTTAAGCGCGCTGTCGAGATCGTGGGCCGAAATCCCGCGTTCGGTGTTCTTGAGCAGCAAGAGGGCTTTGGCTCCGGTCGAGGAGAAGCCGGCGAGCTTTGCCAGGATCAGCACGATCTCGTGGCCTTGCTCCTGGAGAGCATGCTCGACCGCGTCGATCTCGATGCCGCACAACATCGACAGGGCGATGACGGTGTGCTCGAAGCGGCCCTCGCGCGCGAAGCGATAGACCTCGCTCTCTCCCAGGCGGCCGGCGCGGCGCAGCGCCAGCACTTCCTGGCGGGCGGCGGCGTAGCCGTCGGAGACCTTGCGGGTCTCGGTGCGGATGCCGCCGACGACCTCGGTGAGGACGCTGCTGACCGCGGCGCCGGACCGCGGATTCTCCATCGCCAGGCGCTGGCGGACGGTGCTAGAGGCCTGGTCGAGCAGCGACAGGAAGTGCTGGCGCGGCAAATCGCGGCGCGTCCCGACCTGCACCGCAAGGCCCTCGTCGCTGGCCGAGCGCTTTACCAGGATGCGGAACCCGGCATCGGAGAAGCGGGCACCCGCGTTCCTGACCACCGAATGGGCGACCTCGCGGTCGCCGCGGATCACCAGCACGTCAGTGACGGCTTCGCTCAAGGAAGAGCGCTCGGAGATCGCCAGCAGGTGCGGCTGCCCTTTGGTCTTGGCGGCAGCGACGAGATCGGCTTCCTCCAGCCGCTTCGAGCTCTTGAGCACCGGGCGCGCGACCTCGATATCATCGTCGTCAGCGAGCTTGCGGATCACGCCCACCGGCGCGTGCACATTGTCAGACAGGCGCGCCGACAGGCGCGCGCGTGCCTTGGCTTCGATTGCGACGACGAGCTTGCTGATGACTTCGTCGAAGAGATTGATCTGAACATCGGAATATCGGCTCGCGCCGGCAAGGAACAGATCGGTGATGCGCGTCAGCATCTCGACGCGATGCTCCTCGGTGCCGGAGGCGAGCGCCTGCTCCAATTCGTCGATCAGCGTAGGCTTGTTCATCATGGCGCGCGGTTCATCCGCCCCGGTTTTGGTGCCAACGTGGCTGGACAGCACTAGCATGGGTGGAAAATGATGAATAAACGATGTGCAGTAGGCGGCTGGTCCGGGGCGGCGGCACGGCGGTGCTCGCCAGAGGGGTAAATGATGCATGAACGGGCGGTATCGGACGGCGGGTAACCGGGGAGGACAGCGGAGCGCGGCTGACCGGGCTGCGCGCTTAAGAGCATGTTGATCCTGCGAAATCCTTCTTATTCCCGCCTCAAATGGATGGTCGTAACAGGATCAGGGCGACATGACTTGAACTGGGGGAAGTGGCCGATCTCTTGCATCCGAAGAAGCGAGCGCAATTGACGGGGCATCCTCGCCAAGGATCGAGAGATCAGGAGCGGAAGGGGAACACGTGATCCAAATTCTGTTGGGCGGCCTTGCGCTTGCCCTGACTTGCCTGCCGGCGTTCGCCGGCAGCGCGGTGGCTGACAATTCGCGGCCTGCGACCATGCGTTTTGAATGGCACCAGGAACGTCCGGCGGGTTCCTGCGGCAAGATCTGCCGCACCTGGATCTCCGCGGTTGGGCCGATCACCGAGCGCACGCCGGACGATTTTGCGGCCTTTGCGGCTCAGAGTGACCTGCATGGAGCCACTCTCGTGCTCGATTCCGTGGGCGGCTCGGTCGTGGGCACGATCCGGCTCGGTCATATGCTGCGCGACCTCGACATCACGACCACGGTCGGAACCACCGTGACCAGCACGGCACCCGATGGGTTGGTTGCAGCATCGGTCTCGCACGCCGCCTCCTGCGAATCCATGTGCGGGTTTGTTCTGCTGGGAGGCCTCCACCGTTACGTGCCGCCGGAGGCGCGCGTGCTCGTGCACCAGATCTGGCTGTCGAAGAAGCGCACGCATCCGGAGACCGCGAGCTACAATGCCGATGAAATCGCTCTGGTCGAGCGCGATATCGGCTCACTTGCGAGCTACACGATCGAGATGGGGGGCGGGATCGAGCTCCTCCAGGCAGCGCTGCGCGTTCCGCCGTGGGAGCCGCTTCACCGCCTGACGGACGATGAAGTGCAGGCAATGCACCTCAGCAACGTTGACCATCTGTTCGACGTGCAGCCCACCCAAAACGTCGCGAAGACGGTTGGGGCGGCGGGCGACGCGTTCGCCAGCGCGCCGTTGCCCTGAGCGAATTGCATTCGAGGCCGGGGAAAAAAGTGCGGCGCCCTCGGGCGCCGCACTTGTCTCGGGTACGATCTTCGGTTCCGCGCTGATCGGATGATCAGGACAGAACCTTGTATTTCTTGAACCAGTTGATCATCTCGCCCCAAGCCGCCTTGGCCTGCTGCTCGCGGTAGCTCGGGCGATAATCGGCGTGGAAGCCGTGCGGGGCGCCGTCATAGATGTGGAACTCGGCAGTCTTGCCGGCCGCCTTCAGCTTCGCCTCCATGTCCTTCACGTCCGAAACCTTGATGCCGGCATCTTCGGCGCCATAAAGCCCGAGCACCGGCTCTTTGACCTCGGCCGCGGCATCGAGTGCATTCTTGGGCCAGATGTCGTTCTCGGGATCGGCCAGGGTGCCGTAGAACGCAACGCCCGCCTTCAGGTTCGGGTTGTGGGTCGAATAAAGCCACACGGTGCGGCCGCCGCGGCAGAAGCCCATAATGCCGAGCCGGCTGGTGTCGCCGCCCTGCGATTTGGCCCAATCGACCGTTGCATCAAGATCGGCGTACAGCTCGGCATCCGGCTTCTTGTTGACGATCGGGAGAATCTTTTGGATGTCGTCCATCTTGGTGAGATCGGCGCCGCTGCGGAAATAATAGTCGGGCGCGATCGCCAGCGCGCCGAGATGAGCGAGCCGCCGGGCTACGTCGCGGATGTATTCGTGCAACCCGAAGATCTCCATGGCCACCAGGATGACCGGCGGGTTCGCCACGTTGGCGGGCCGGGCGAAATAGACCGGCATGTCGCCGCCTGCGACCTTGACCTTGGCGTCGCCGACAGTGAGGCCGTTGGTATCGGTCTTGATGGCGTCGGCGCGCACCGGGCCGGCGGCGAGCGTATAGCCGGCGGCGGCAGCGGCCGAGCTCGTCATGAAGCCGCGCCGGGAAAGTGGCGGCATCATCTTGGCCAAGCCTTCGACGTCGGACGGCAGTTTCGGTTGAACGCCCATTGGAATCCTCCCTTTATGGACAGACAAAATGACGAGTGGGCAGAGGGGCGGATCAAGCATATCCGGATCGAATGGATCGGGATACGCCAGATTCTACTCGACGCGGTCGATCTCCTTGACCACCGCATCGATGACGCGGGCGTCCATCGGCTCGATCTCGGTCGGGAAGACGGCGGCGATGTGACCGTCGCGTCCTACTAGATATTTGTGAAAATTCCAGTGCGGGGTCTCGACCGGGCGCTCGACCGCGGCCCACTTGTAGAACGGGTGCGCGTTCTTGCCTCTGACCTCGGCCTTGGCGGTGAGCGGGAATGTCACGCCGTAGTCGCCGTGCGCGGTCTGCATGATGTCGAGCGGCGTGCCGGGTTCCTGGGCGCCGAAATCATTGGAGGGCACGCCGAGAACAAGCAGCCCGCGGTCGCGATAGCGGGTCCACAATTGCTGCAGACCGGCATATTGAGGCGTGTACCCGCACAGTGAAGCTGTGTTGACGATGAGGATCGGCTTGCCGGCATATTCGGACAGGCGAATGTCGCCGCCCTCGAGCCCGGCGAAGGAGAAGGCAAAGGCGGTGAGGCGGCTCATGCCGGGCGATTGTGCCTGAGCCAATGCGGATCTTACAAGTACGGGCGCCGCAAGTGCGCCGGCGACGATGGCGAGAAGGCGGCGGCGGTTAGTTTGCAAGCGGTCGGTATGCATGATGCGCCTCATGATCAAACCTTACGGCATCGCAGCCGCGGAGGTGTGTCACTATAGCACCGATCAATGCGTGTATCGATGCGCTCCAAGGGAGAGCCGGACAGGCTCGCCATTGACGCGATCACGGTCGCTGGGGCAAGGAATGCGACGGCGACGAACGAGGATGCGGCATGGCAGATGATGGCAAGAAGAAGCCACCCGGGCGCAAGGCCCGTGGAGTGGCCCATGGCGCGACCCAACCCGCGCCGCGGCCGCCGGGCATGATGGCGCCGCCGCGCCCGCGAGCGCCAGCCCTGACCAAGGCGGAGCTGCGGGCACAGGCCGAGCAGGCCATGGCGGCGGCAACCAAGCCCATCGTGAAGCTGCCCACCAAGCTCGTGCGGCAATGCGGCCGCTGCGGTGAGCTTAATTCCGTGATGGTCGAGCCGGGCGAGGCGCCGCCCCCGTTCAAGTGCAAGAGCTGCGACGCACCGGCTCGACGCTGACTCCGAACAGCGGGGTCAGATCACCCGGATATCTCCGCTCGGCTCAACGCCGATCGTGATCGTGATGATCCCGGTCGTGATCGTGGAAGCGGAAATCATCGCGATCATGGCCGCGAAAGCGGAAATCATCGCGATCGAAGCGCCAGCCGTTCCAGCCAATCGGGCCGCCCCAGCCGAAACCGACCCGATAGGCATAGCCGCACCAATACCAGCCTGGGCCGCGCCAGCCGTCCGGGTACCAACAATATTCGCGGCCGCCAAAACGAAATTGCACCGGCTCGACGAGCGCACCGACCCCAGCTGCTGCTGTCCCAATGACCTCGGGACCGATGACGGCTGCTTGCGCCGAACCGCCGGCGAGCGCGCTGCCCAGCGCAAGCGCGCCCCCCAGCAAGGCGAGCGTCAGCTTGTTTGAGATTCGTTCCATGAGCCTTCTCCATTTCCTGAGCTCGAGTGTGAGAGCTCGCTGTTGCTGCGCTTTGTTCGTGCGATCCAAAGCTGACGCGAAGTGTAGGCTGCACAGTCTGTATCGAGCCTGAATGAGACATTCACGCTGTTGTTGCTCTTGTGTCTTTAAGCTGGCGGCTTGCTCGATTTCGCAATGCAATGAAGGCCGCCAAAAAAACACCAAATTCGCGACTCTTCCGATTGGAAATCGGCAAGCCTATCCGTCCAAGAGTTCAGTTGCAGCCCGTTGAGGCCAAACCAGAGAGGACGTGCGATGCATCCGTCTAGGTACTATCGGCCCGGCATTTTGTTGAACAAACATTCATGGCGAATGTTGCTTGCGCTCGCGACCGTGCTCACTTTCGCGTTATCGCCGGCAGCGGCGCAAGCGCAGACGCAAACGCCTCCGACGCGCACGCTGAGCATCACCGGGAGCGCCGAGCTGCACGTTGCGCCCGATACGGCGCTCGTCTCCTTGGGCGTCGTGACCGAAGCCGCGTCCGCGGCGAGTGCGCTCAAGGACAACAGCGCGGCGGTTGCCAAGGTGCTCGATGCCGTTCGCGCGGGAGGCGTCGACGCCAAGGACATGCAGACGCGAAGCCTCTCGCTCGAGCCGCGATACGAGCGCATTGACAAACCCGGTCCCAGCGATCGGCCGCGCATCATCGGCTATTCGGCCGAGAACCTGGTCACGCTGCGCGTGCGCGACCTCGGCAAGATCGGCGATCTTCTCGACAAGCTCACGGGAGCGGGCGTCAACCGCATCGACAGCATCTCCTTCGTTGTCTCCAACGAGGACAAGTTGCTCGACGAGACGCGGCAAAGGGCCGTCGCTGACGCCAGGGAGAAGGCTGACCTCTACGCGCGTGCCGCCGGGTTTTCGTTGGGCAAGATCATGAGCCTCAACGAGGAGAGCGGGTCCACTCCGCCGCCGCGCCCGATGATGATGGCGCGCAACGCAGCAGCGCCGGCGCCCGTTCCAGTCGAAGGCGGCGAGATGACGCTGACCGTCAGGGTCCACATCATTTGGAGTCTTGCGGACTGAACAGCTTGGAGCGGCTGGCCTATCGCTAATCCCGGATATCCTGGAGGAACCACTCGGTCGGGATTTCGCGGCCCCTGCCCAGCCGGCGCGCCTCCGCATAGACGAAGCCGCCGACGGCGGAAAATTGCAGGCCCTGGTTGCCGACGTTGCGGTAGAAGGTCACCTGATCACGGCTGGTGCGGCCCGCGCATTTGCCGCTCACGAGATCGGCGAAATCGGGCCTGTCGCCGCCCTTGCCGCGGTCCATGAATTCCGGGCTGTCACCACCGAAGCCGGGCTGCGGATTTTTCGCCGGAATGCGCTTGAGCTCCTCGACTGTGCCGCCCAAGAACGCCGCGGGCGAGAGGCCGCGCTCCGCCTGGAAGCGCTCCGTTTGTCGCATCTGCAGCCCGGCGGTGCCCTGCCGTATCACCACGTCGAACCGATCCATCGCCTTGTCGGGCATTTCGCGGCGGCCGAGATTGGTCACATGCATGCCTTTCTCGATCCAGTCGGCGTCGTAGACGGGCTGCATGCTGTCGGTGCAGGAAGAGAGGATGTCGCAACCGCGCACCGCTTCACGTGCCTCGGGCACAGCGCGCACGTCGATGCCGAGGCGGCTCGACATTTCTTCGGCGAAAGCCTCGCGGTTGGCGGCGGTCGGGCTGAACACCTTGCACAGCTTGATATCGCGCACGCATTTGAACGCTTCGAGATAAGTGCGGGCCATGCCGCCGGAGCCGAGCATGCCCACCACGTGCGAATCTTCACGCGCGAGAAATTTCGCGCCGATGCCGGCGCCGCCGGCAACCCGCATGTGTTGCAGCACACCGTCGTTGATGAATGCGAGCGGCTCGGCGTTGCGGGTGGAGATGAGCAGGATGAGGCCGCAATAGGTGCCGGCCTCGCGGCAATATTTTTCCTCGGTCCAGTTGCCGCTTGCATCCTTCGGCCAGGTGATGATGTCGGATTTCATGCGGATGGCGAAATAGCCGTCGTTGGCGCCTTCCATGGTTCCCCAGCGGAAATAGCCGTCCTCCCGCTCGCACGGGAAGTACATGTCGATGCGCGGGCGATGGATGGCGCCGCCGCTCGGAAGCTTCGTGAAGGCCTCCTCTTGCACGCGGATGCAATCTTCCATTGTGAGCAGTTGTGCGACGAGTTGATTGTCGATGATCAGCACGCTTGGCTTTCCTGGGTCGAGGAGGGATGCGGCGCATATTGATGAGGCGCCGGCCGACGGCAAGAGCCGCGCGTGGCTTTCGTTCCTAGGAGGCGGAAATACTCACGACGCGGCGCCCCTGCGAAAGCAGGAGCCCATACCGCTACGCGCTTTCATTCTGCCGAGCCATATGGGTCCCCGCTTTCGCGGGGATGACGTTGTGTGCGTTGGCGCGCCAGCGCCTGATCAGTGCAGCGTCAGCTTCTGCACCCGCATATTGCCGATCTCGCCCACATAAAGGGCGTTCTCGCTGCGGCAATCGATGGCATTGACCGTGCCGAACTCCTTCGGGAGCTTGCCGGCGCGGCCGAACTTGCCGATCACTGAGCCATCCAGTCGCATCTTATAGATTTCGCCGGCGGTATCGATGTCGTTCGGCGGATTGGAGTTGGAGACAAAGAGAACCTGGTTTGGCCCGGGCGTGATGCAGAGCGCCTGCGGGTTTCCGACATTGGTGTACTGCGTCTTGAAGTTTCCGTCGCCGTCGAAGACTTCGATGCGCCTGTTGCCGCCGTCGCCCACATACACGTTGCCGCGCGCATCGACGGCAATGGACCGTGCGGTGCCGAAATTGCCCGGCTCGCTGCCTTTGGCGCCCCACGACTTGATGAAGACGCCGTTCTTATTGAACTTGGCGACCCGTGCGTTGCCGAGTCCATCGGCCACGTAGATGTCGCCGGCGGCGTCCCAGGCCACGTCGGTCGGGCGCTCGAACAGATCGGTCTGCTCGCCGGCGCCCGGCGCGCCGCCGGCAATCGCCTGCGTGCGCTGCGGCGGTGCCGGCACCGTGACCGCCTCCGCCTTGCGGCCGAGCAACATTGCGACCCGCCCTTGGGGATCGAACTTGATCACATAGTTGGTCATCTGGTCGACCACCCAGATGTTGTCCTGCGGATCGATCCGGACCTGTTGGGCGACCATGAAGCCGTAGCTGTTGGCACCGATCTCGCGGACGAACTTGCCGGTCTTGTCGAATTCGAAGAGCCGTGACCCGCCATGCGCGAAGGTGCGCGAGGTGCCGAGGGAGACGGTCGGATGACCGGTACGTGTGAAGACGAAAATGTCACCCTTGGAATTGGTGGCGACGCCCGCAGCCTCGCCGAGATAGATGTCGTCGGGAAGGCTCAGCGGGTTGGGGGCGGAATCGAACGCGATCTCGGGCACCGGCGTCTGCGCCGATACCGGATGGACGCCGAGCGTGGCGAGGAGCAGCGGCAAAACGTATCGCATGGGTTCACTCCTAAAGCGCATGTTGGTCGCGGGGATCAGCGAATGACCGCCTTGGCGGCCTGCGGCTTCAAGATGAGCTTCTGCACGCGCCAGGACTCGATCTCGCCTACGATGATCTCGTTGGGATTGCGGCAGTCCATCATGTGGACGACCTGAAATCCGCCGAACTCCTTGCTGGCGTGTCCGAAGCGACCGAGGATCGTGCCGTCGAGCTCCATCTTGTAGATCTCGCCGGTGATGGCCCAGGTTCCCGGCCTGTTGCCGTTCGGGTTCGAGTTGGAAGCGAAGAGATATTGGTGCGGGCCTTGGGAGACGCACACCGTCCAGCCGACGCCGACATTGTCGTACACCGCTTTCGGCTTGAGGTTGTTGTCGAGCACCTGGTAGCGGAAGTTGCTGCGGTCCGCGACGTAGACATTGCCCTGAGCGTCAGCCGCGATCGCGTGCGGCAGGTTGAACTGGCCCGGGTCCTTGCCGGCCTTTTCGCTGCCTTCCTGGGCGAGGAAGCGGCCGTTGCGGTCGTATTTTACCACGCGGTTGTTGCAGTAACCGTCGGAGATGAAGATGTCGCCTTGCGGGTCCCAGGCAACATCGGTCGGGCGGCAGAAGATGTACTTCTGCGCCGGCAGGTTCGGCCCCGTATAGGTCGCGATCGGACCGGCCTCCGCCAGCGGTCTACGACCCAGCACCATGAGGACCTTGCCCTCGGGGCTGAACTTGGTGACCACGTTAGTGCCCTCGTCGACCGTCCAGATATTGTCTTCCGCGTCGACGCGCACCGAATGGGCAAACTCGAAACCGTAATAGCCCTTTCCGATCTCTCGCACGAAATTGCCGTTCTGATCGAACTCGAACAGGCGTGTCACCGCGCTGCGGTGATAGACGAAGACGTGTCCCTTGGAGTTGGTGGCGACCCCCACCGCCTCGCCGAGATACTCCCCGGCCGGCAGCTTCAGGAAATCGGGCACCGACTCGTAGGGAATCTCGGGGACGTTCTCAGCCGTTGCCTTGCGCTGCGCGAGCGCAGGACCTGCGCACAGGATCAGGGCGACGGCGAATAGCGATGCAAGGCAGCGCCGCATGTGTAGCCTCCCTCGTATTTCCGGATATTGTCTTGAATGAGTAGGAAAGAGGCACAACTTTAAGCTAACGCGCCAGCCCGTTCAATCGGCCGGCGTCGACAATTGCGGCTGCCGGTCCCGCGGTGCATGCCATGTGCGGGGGGTCGAGGAGCACGCTGTGCATTCTCGATGGTGCTTTCCAGATGATGCTTTCGTGACGGGACGGTGCTTGCGCTGGCGATACCATGATGCAGCCGGCTGCTGCCATTGGTGGAGTCACGAGCATTGTTTTCTTTGGTCGTACATTGCGCTGCGGGAGCGCTTATGTCGGGGCTGTGACGCCTTTTTTGTGCGGCGCTTTTGTACGGCGTGCGCGCTACTATCGCGACATTGTGATTCTGAGTGCTTCCGCGACGACAAAAGTTCGCCACCAAGGCTTGGTCGGCTTCAAGCTCAGAAGAACAACCAAGCCCGGCTGTTCACAAGAACAAGTGGAGCACCATCGATGTGTGACTATAGCCTGCATCACGTCGCCACGCGTCCCGCAAAAATCGAAGACAGATTGGTGACGACGAAGTTCCACAACACGATCACGCGCGGCTTCGCCTCGCTCGGTGATCCGCGCGTTGCGGTCTGCCTCATGCCCGGCACCGAGCTCGCGTTCGACCGCGACGTGGAATGCGAGGCCGCGCTGGCGATCTTTCCGACCAAGAAGATCGGTCAGAGGGTCGCGCGGTTTAGACAGATCAACACCGAGCAACCCACGATGCACCACGACGCGCTGGAATTTCCCGACGGGCAGGTCGTGTTGCTCACCTCACTTTGCGAAAACCAGTACGCGACGGTGCTGCAGATGCCGGCGGGAGCACGGCCGAAGAGCGAAGCCGCAAGCCAGCAGCCGACCAATACAACGGCGGCGGAGCCCGTCGCGGAATCGGCGCCGCGCCGCGCGCTCGTCTAACCGTTTGGCACACGTCGACTGTTGGCTGAGTGCGGTTTCTCCGCGCGCTGCTACAGTGGGCTTCCTTGAGGAAGCCCACTGGCGCCGGTCGTGCGCTACGACGATTGCTTGGAGCCGGTTTCACGGACCCGCGTGCGTGGGCAGGCCGCCAAGCCCGTCAGGGCCGCGATAAAACCTTATCCCACAACAAAGGTCTGTGGCAGCGCAGTCGAACCTGCCAGGCGAACCTGTCAGACCGGCATGCCGCGGCGCTATCCTTCCGCCACTTCCGGAAAGCACACCAAGGTTTCGAATTTATAGCCGCAGGCTTCGCATTCCCACAAATGCCGCACCCGCCGCGCGTCGAGATACTCGGACCACTCGGGCAGGAAAATCGTCTCTCCGCACTGCGCGCATTCGTTCACGGGACGAGAATTCACGGCACGCGCATAAACGTCGCGCGACGATCGGTAGTTTCGGGAGCGGTGGGTCTTCAACTCGCTTTGCTTGAATTCGAAGGTCTTGAGTTCCATTTTGTGGGCCTCCCGCCAACGTCACCTGTTTGCTTTTTTGCTTTAAGCTCTGCTTTTTGTCCCAGCGTCGTTGCGGCACTTGCCGTGTTCGCTCTCCCGTCCCCTCAGCCGCAACCGTAGCGGCTCCCGGGCCTGAGTAAAGCAGCCCTCCTGACCTAATATGCTGGCGTATTGCTCGGATCGCGAAACGGACGAAATGACGCAATCAAGATCCGCTGTCTGCCGTGGTGACGGAGTACCGGAAGGCCGAGCGCGGCGGTGAATGTTGTGCTCTCGGGCGTCCCGCGCTCGTGCACGAATTTTGCCGGCAGCACGCTCGCGCTCTCGAGCCGCCGCGTCGCGCGACAGGCACTACAGTCCCGATTGGATTGGATCGTCTCCAGCAAGATCGGATCTTCAGCGCGGCGCGCGTCACGCGGCTGTCACCGTGAAGGCTGCCAGCATGAATGCTGTCACAGCGAGTCGCGCCGCGGCCACTCACGCTACGCAAATTATTTAAACACTCCGCAAACTATTAAGACTGAACGAGCCCGCCCAAGCCGGAGCAAATCGACAAACTTAAGTAAATGATGGGAACTTTGCCGGAAGATCGCAGCACGATCCGGCGCGGAAAACTGCGGGATTTTCCGCCGATCCGTCCGTTTCGGCGATCACCGGGCAAGCTCCGCTAAGCGCGCGGCGGAACAACGGGGGAGCTTAACCCGTTGTTCACCATGCGGATGAGGAGGGCCGCGGGTGCGAGTGAGAGGTAGCGTAATGTCCGCCTGGGATTCTGAGTTCGCATCTGCGCCGAAGTTTCATCCCGAGTTCGGATTTCTGTGTCCCTCACGGCAGTTCTTGCGCCGCCTGCGTCATGCCATCGTGGTGATCGCTGTGGGCATCGTCGTCATCGGCGGGACCGCACTCGCACTGGTGCCGCAGCTCTCGCCGCGGGTCGATGTTGTGCGCCAGGAAGGCAGCCGCACGGGCGTGGGATTGCTTCCTGAGAATTCCGCGAGCGCGGCACAGCCGGAGGCGGCTCTTGTAAGCCGTGTGCGTTCGCAGCCCGCCTGCGAGGATCTCTCCGGCGCATTCCTCAGTCCGCAATGCCGGTTCGGGAGGAGCGGGAAGGCGCGTCTTGCGCGCACGGCGCACGCGCGAGCCACGCAAGCTCCGACCATTCCGGTTGGGCACACCGACACGCATCCGCAGACCCCGCCGCAAAACGCCACCGCGCCTGTCCAAGAAGCCGCTGCAGCCGCGACAGCCGGGACAGCTGTCGAGGCCGCGCCGCCCGTAGTGTTGCCGCGTGAACGGCCGCCGCAGCCGACCAAGAAGCCCGTCAAGGTAGTTCACAACAAGCCGGCGCCGAGCCGCGATATCGCGAGCGTCGAGCCGCCGCCGTCCGCTCCTTCTTCCGGATTTGACCTGCTCGGGTTCTTCCGTAGCATGCCTGGGAGCGGAGCGTGGGCGCTGCTGCGGTAAGGCGCTCATAGAGAAGTCCCGCCTGTTGTTGCTCGAGAGATGCCGGTCGCCTGTAGCTGGGCCGCCCATTTCCGCTTCCTGAAATAGATTTTAATCTTCGGCTGCGTTGCGCCGCACAAGCAGCGCCACCACGTGGAATCGTGGTCTGGAGCGATCCAAACATGTCGAAGCCATCTCTCCTGAGCTCGCAGCTGCGCTATGGCGCGGTTGCGCAAGCCTTCCACTGGCTGACCGTGCTTCTGGTCGGGGTGGCGTACCTCCTGAGCCCGGGCGGGCGCGAGGAGCGGATCTATTCGGCGGCCGCCGACAGCGCACGGACCCTACACGAGAGCGCCGGCATCCTGCTCTTCGCGCTCGTGCTCCTGCGCATTCTCTGGCGCGCGTTCGATCCGGCTCCCGAGGGAGCCCGCATGGAGCCCTGGATGAAGCTCGCCGCGAAAGCCGCGCACTGGGGCTTGTATGCGCTGTTGTTCGCGATCCCGCTGACCGCGATCGCGGGCGCGTGGCTCGAAGCCCATCCACTTACCCTCCTCGGTATCGGCGATATCGCGCCCATGCTCGCGCCCGACCACGCGCTTGGGGCGGCGATTGCGAATATTCATACGATCCTCGGCAACGTGATCATCTGGCTTGCCGGCTTTCACGCCGCAGCCGCCTTGTTTCATCACTATTGGCTGAACGACGACACGCTGCGCTCGATCCTGCCGACCTGGAAGGCCGCACCTGTGCTCGGTGCTTCGGCCAAAGAGCTCTCGCAATACCGGCGAAATGCCCCCTAGTGCCGGCACCTCCGAAGCTCACCAAGCAGGAACTTCAAATCTGCGGCACGGGCATGGTAATCGTCTTGCCGGCGCCGGCGAGGCAACAGCCTCGCAATGCCGCATCACAGTCGTGGAGGACGATAATGCCTGAAGTCTACGTTCATGCCGTCAGGGGCCGCACGCCCGAGCAGAAGCGCGCCCTGATCAAGGACATCACCGATGCGGTGGTGCGCAATTTCAATGCGCCGATCGATGCCGTGACGGTCACGATCGTCGAGGCAGATCCTGCCGCCAAGGCAAAGGGCGGGGTCTTGTTCAGCGAACGCGCGCCCGCGCGTTGAGAGGGCACCAAGGCGCGCTGTCAGACTTTCATCATCAAACAATATGCGCCCGCGGACTCGCGGGCGGCGCATGTGTATTGATTTTATTCAGGAAATTCGAGTTCGAATGGCCAAAATGATGGTGCGATATTACCGCTACGGCGTATCGGCCCTCGGCGAAAAGCCGTCAGCCAAGCTCCGCCAAGTTAGTTGAAGTGTTCCTCGCCCGGGACCGGGATCGAGAACAGGACCTGGCCGCGCACATCGCAGACCGAGACTCGGTCGCCCATGCGGCCCTCGGCGTCCGGCGCAAAGCGCAGATCGATGGCGATGAGCTCGCCCTGGCGCTTGGCGCCATCGAGGCTGTTGAATTCGATTCCCTGATGGTCGTGGGCAGTACCGGTGTTGCTCACAACGTCGAAGAAATATCGTGCCATGACCTTACCGTATCCGGTTCTTGCCGACCGGGCTCCTTTAGCGCCCTGGATTTCCATTCAAGCGCTGTCAGCTGCGCCGGCGCGGGTGGGTCCCGGCGCCGACCGAGATGAAATCGAAATGCTGGGTGCCACACAGCCGGCGCGAATTCAACTCGACAAGCTCAGCCGCCTGGATCAGCGCTTTACCGAGCTCGCGGGCGCGGCGGGTGGAGAGCGTGAGCTCCTCGAACTCGCCGATGCCGTCATAGGCGGGACACTCGAGCTCAAGTCGCACGGTTAACTGCTCGATCGAGATATCGTCGGCGCGAACGGTGATGAGATCTCCGTCGTCGGCCTGGATCACGGTTTGCATCTTGGCTTCCTGCGTGCAGTTTTGCCCTCTTCGTTGAGCTGCACTCTAGTACGCAGTCCCGACAATTCCGTTCGAATTGACCGCACAATCTTAGTGACCTTTTGGACGCGGCGGTTACGCTCTGGAAACCATGGCAACCCGCCGCGAGCTGCAACGAGAGGAGAACCTTGGCGAATCCGGCGCAATTTGCCGCCAAGCGCGTGGCGCTCCGGCGAAGCATTAAATTTGGGTGAGCGAGCGGTCGAGAGTTTGTGCTAATGTGATCACGCAGTCAAAATGAAGGCTGAGCAGCACCAAAGCAATACGATCCGGGAGGATGCCGATGATTGATCCAATCCGACGCAACATACTCGCGACCGGTGCGGCAGCGACCGCGATGGCGGCGGCACCGCGCGTGCTGGCGCAGCAAGCCGGGCAGGGCTCTGCCGGCGCCTTCTTCGAGAAAGGTCCGGTCCGCATCCATTACGATGAGGTCGGTTCCGGCTACCCGCTGCTGATCATTCCGGGCGGCGGGTTGGACTCCTCGCTCGCTTTCTTCACCACCAACGCCCCCTTCAATGCGATGGCGGAGTTCAAGGGCGAGTATCGCTGCATCGCCATGGACCTGCGCAACGCCAATACGGGCCAGTCCAGCGGACCGCTCGAGGTCGACCGGCCCTGGGATTCGCATACCGATGACCAGCTCGCCTTGATGGATCATCTTGGCATCGACAAGTTCGTGGTGATGGGCTTCTGCATCGGCGGCCCGTTCATCTGGAATTTGCTCAAGCGGGCGCCCGATCGCGTCGTCGCCGGCGTGCTGGCGCAGCCGGTAGGATTCCGCCCCGAAGCGCCGACGCTGCTTTATGACGGTAGCATGAAGGGCTGGGGTCCCGCGCTCGTCAAGCGGCGCAGCGACATCACCATGGAGATGATCGAGAAGTACCTGACCAACCTGTATCTCCACAGGGACTTCGTCCTGACCGTGTCGCGCGACTTCGTGAAGAGCTGTCAGACGCCGGTCCTGATCATGCCAGACGATATCCCGCCGCATCCTTATGCGACCGCGATGGAGAGCGCGATGCTGGCGCCCAAATCCGAGGTCAGCATGTTCCCGTGGAAGGAGCCGAAGGAGCGGATTCCGCTCGCGGTGCGGCAGATCCATTCGTTCCTGCGGGCGCACCGTTCCGCACAGGCTTGAGGCGGGAGAGCGCATTTATGGTCGTTCCTGCGAAAGCAGGAACCTATGCGGCGACGCGCGCTAATATCCGCTGCGGAGTCTGGGTCCCGGCTCTCCGCTCCGCTTCGGCCGGGACGACGCTCAACGGATGGATATTGCGGGCGAAGACACCATCACTTCTGCGCCTTGAAATACCGCAGGTCCGGCGGGGCCTGGTCCTTCTTGGTCGGCATCAACAATCCGTCGGGGCTGCGGATATAGTTCTCCTTGCCCAGCACCACATTGGTGTTGCCGAGCGTGCAGAAATTCTCCGGCCAGTTCGGGCGCGGATCGGGACTGCGCGTGTATTTGCGGTCCGAGGTCCACGGCCGCGTCAGCGCATGGTCGATGACGGTGATCTCGTCGTGCCAGACGGCGGGATCCAGCGGATCAAGATGCATGCGCTCGCGGAAGATCGATTGATTGTCGAAAGCAAGCGGCAGCCCGCTCGCATCGAAGGCGCGCGGCCCTTTGAACCCGCGCGTCTCCACCTCCAGCGTGTCATACCGTCCTGATCCGGTGGTATCGAGCCAGCGGCCGATGGAGTAGCCGGCGAAGGACGGCTCGATTGGTTGCGGCCAGTCGCGTCCGTCGGTGAAGATGCGGCGCGTGTGATCAACGCCGCCGCCGAGCAGCATATAGGTGGTGTCCGGAGTGATGACGTATTCCTGCAGGCCGAAATAGGTCATGCGCGGCATGCCGCCCGGCAGGCACTGGGCCGGCGGGTAGTTGCCGAGCCCGCCGCGCGCCTGATCGGCCATGCTTGCCTCGAGCACTTTCTGATATTCCGGCGTCAGGGGCGCCTGTTGTCCCTTGCCCCAGAGCTTGGTCTGATCGAATGCGCCCTGTCCGCCTAACCCAGGCGTCAAGTAACGCCGCCATTGGCCTTTCCAGTTTGGATACTGCGCGTCGTCGAAGGCGCGGGCGTCGGTGGCCAACACCGCAAGCGCTGCGGCAATGGAAAAAGCGAGCAAGCTGCGCGTGAGCATGCAAGTCCTCCCTTGGGTTTCCAATGCGGTCTTTTCTCTGAAGAGTGCGCGCGAGGCCGGGTGGGCGCAAGGGGAGGCTATCAACGCAAGCGGGCGCAATGCTATTTTTGCCGCAAGGGACGACAGTCCAGGATCACGACATCAAGGAGGGCGGCCATGATGGATCCGGTCCGACGCAACCTTCTGGCAGCCGGGGCGGCGGCAACCGCCATGGCGGCGGCCGAGCGTGTTCTTGCCCAGGGCGCAGAGCAGGGCGGCGGCTCGTTCTATGAAAGAGGCCCAGTGCGCATCCGCTATGAGGAGGCCGGTTCAGGATTCCCGCTTCTCTTGATTGCGGGCGGCGGATTGAGCTCGACCATGGCCGGGTTCAAGCGCGCCGATCCGTTCAACCCGATCGAGGAATTCAAGGCGGAGTACCGCTGCATTGCCTCGGACCTGCGTAATGCGCCGAGCGGAGAATCCTTTGGCCCCTTGGAGATCGACCGGCCCTGGGATTCCTATACCGACGACCATCTTGGCCTGATGGATCATCTCGGTATCGACAAGTTCCTGGTGATGGGCTTCTGCATCGGCGGTCCGCTTATTTGGAATTTGCTGAAGCGGGCGCCTGATCGCGTGGTCGCGGCCGTGCTGGCGCAGCCTTCCGGATCACGCCCCGAGGCGCGCGACCTGTTCTACGAAGGCAACATGAAGACCTGGGGGCCTGAACTGGTGAAACGCCGCCCCGAGATCACGATGGAGATGGTCGATAAATTCTTGACCAGGATGTACCGCAACAATCCCGATTTCGTCATCAGCGTCACGCGGGACTTCGTGAAGAGCTGCCAGACGCCGGTGCTGATCCTGCCCGATGACATCCCGGCGCATCCTTACGCGGTCGCCATGGAGGCCGCGATGCTCGCGCCGAAGTCCGAGGTCAGCATGTTTCCCTGGAAGCAGCCGAAGGAGAGGATTCCACTCGCGGTGCGGCAGATCCATTCTTTCTTGCGCGCGCATCGGCCGGCGTGAGCACACACTTCGTGTCGTCTCGGGAGAGCGCAGCGAGACCCGGGAGCCATAAGCCTCTGCGAACATGAGAGGTCGCTGCGGTATGGGTTCCTGCTTTCGCAGGAACGACTCAGGAGCCAAGCAGGGCTACCAACGGATCGTCGACGAGTGCTATTTTCAGACGCAACTCAAAAACCAAAGGGAGGAGTGCATGAAGAGGACGATAGGCTTGGTCGCGGTCGCATGTGTCGCGGCGCTCAGCTTTGCCGCCCCCGCGCGGGCGGCGGACCTCATGGCCGACTGGAAGGGCATCCAGCTGCCTGATCCGCCGGCGCTCAAGCCGGCGACCGTGGATCCCAAGAGCACGGCGCTGTTCCTGTTCGACTTCATGGTCTCGAACTGCGGCGAGCGTCCGCGCTGCGTCGAGGCGGTGCCGAAGCTCAAGGCCCTGATGGACAAGGCCCGCGCCGCCAACATGCTGGTTGCCTACACCACGCCGGGCAACGGCAAGATCATCGATCCCTCGATCGCCCCGCATGAGGGCGAGGTGGTCAATCAGAAGCAGGGCGGGCCCGACAAATTTCTCAACAGCGACCTCGATGAGCGGCTCAAGAGCCACAACATCAAGACCGTGATCCTGTGCGGCACCTCGGCGCAAGGCGTCGGCCTGGGCACGGGGGCGGCGGCAGCGCAACGCGGCTACTTCGTGATCTATCCGGTCGACTGCAACCCGTCGGAGAGCGCGTTCCGCGAAGCCTATGCGGCCTGGCACATGGGCGGCGGCGGGCCGCCCGTCACCACCAAGTGGGTGACGCTGACGCGCAGCGACATGATCAAGTTCGAAGGCACGAATTGATTGGAGCCTGGGCGGCAGCCGTTACGGCTGCCGCCCCAACGAGTCGAGGCACTGCTGCTATTGGGCAGGCTTGCCAGGGGCGGCACTTCCGCTGGTATCCGGCGTATCCGGTGACAGCGAGGCCGCGGCGCTCGGCAGGGCCAGTGCTTGCCACGCCTGCTTCGCGGCTGGTGACAGCTGGTCCATGTTCTTGAGGAAGAGCGTCAGCTTCCAGATGTCCTGGTCGTTAATCTCATCCTTCCAGGCAGGCATGCCGGTCCAGCGAATGCCATGCTTGATTTTCCAGAAGGTCCAGCCCTCCGGGTCGTCTTCCACTCCATCCTTCGCAAGCTGCGGAGGCTTCGGATACTGACCGCGTGCGATCGGCGGAGCCTCGCCGCTGACGGTGCCGTGGCAGATCGCGCAATGCTGCCCGTACAGCTTGATACCGGCGATCAAATTGTCGTCCGTGAGCGGCGTGGGGTTCGCGTCTTTAGGCGCAAGGTTGCGCAGCACGGCACGCAAGTCGGTGCGAGCAACGAAACGCTCCACCGGCCCGGCGGCCGCGTCGGCGTTGGCCGGGATGAGGCCGGCGGCGATCACCGCGTAGGCACCGCCTGCGATCACGATCACCGCCACAATGATACCGAGGATAAAGCCCTTCAGGGTTTTCTCCATTGAAGTTGGCGAAGATGGCGGCGCGTCCCGCGGGCCGCACCTTTGGCAAACGCAACGTTGGATTACCGGTTCCGCTCGCGGCGCGCCCGCGCCCGGCGCGCCGTTCACTTCCACAAAAGTCGTCTTCCGCAGATGCCGGTGGACACGATTTCCCAAAGCGTGCCGTTGCTGCGAAGTGCCGCACCCGCCGTTTCCTGAACGCAGGCCATCGACCAAGCGTTCTCCCTAGGTCCGTAAGGGGAGGGGTTTCACACGAAAAGGAGAGAACGATGAACGGATCGTGGAAGCTGAAATATGTCGCTCCACTCGCAACGGCCGCGCTGATTGTCGGCGGTGGATCGGCTACTTTGGCGCAGCAACAGAAGGAGCCGAGCCAGGCGCAGAACCAGCAAAACCCGCAACAGAATTCGCAGATGCATCAAGGCATGCAGAAGCAGAATTCCGCGCAGAACCAGCCTCCCGAGCAGAACGGCAGCCAGAACCAGGCGGCGCAAAATCAACCTGGCGAGAATGGCAGCCAAAACCAGGCCGCGCAGAACCAACCTGCCGGCCAGAACGGTAATCAGAACGAGGCGATGAACCTGGACAGAAGCCAGATCGAGCAGGTGCAGAAGGCGCTGGACCAGAAGGGGTTCAAGGCCGGTCGGATGGATGGCCGGATGGGTCCGCGAACGGAAGCTGCGCTCAAATCCTTCCAACAAAAGCAAGGACTGCAGGCGAGTGGCCAGATCGACCAGCAGACACTCGCCCAATTGGGCCTGAACGACTTGGGGCAATCTTCCACCACCGGCCAGGGACCGGCTTCCACCTCCGGCCAAGGACCGGGTGACAGCGGTCAGCAACAGCCGGCCCAGGGTACACAGAACTCGAAGTAGCGCGAGAAGATCTCTTCGAAAACACGGCTAGTCGAGCCGCAACGCGGGACCTCGCAATTTCCGGGTCCCGCGGTGCGGTGTGGGGTCCCTGCGCGATCTATAGGTTCTGTCGTGATCAGTAGGGTCGACCCAGCTTAGCTCCACCATTATATTGCGCTCATGGAATCGCGTGCGACCAAGGCGCTTGTTTGGGGCGGCCGTGACGGCCCCTCAGCCGTCGACAAGCTCGTGTTGGCCACGGTCAACGCACCCTATAGGCGGAGCATCAGCGCGGCCACCCTCGCGGAGTGCGTTGAAAATGCTGCACTAGACGACCGATTCCATGAATCCGGATTCTCTTGGTAAGCGAAGCCGGATGGAACCGGAAGAATCTTGGTGGATTCCTCGTCTGTGATTGACGAGACGAGGAGTTTTGCCATGGCAGGATGGC
>Ga0209062_1000746_pt1 | contig 80900 bp, 68 predicted proteins | sample Coa_R2_2_FD_187158 | JGI IMG/M metagenome (GOLD analysis project Ga0209062, IMG submission 187158) | Surface soil microbial communities from Centralia Pennsylvania, which are recovering from an underground coalmine fire - Coalmine... | ecosystem: Environmental > Terrestrial > Soil > Unclassified... | reverse complement strand
GCGGCACGCGCGCGACCGGGGGCTGCAGATCAAAGCGGACCTGGAGAAGTGGCAACTGTTGGCATGGGGGCGACTCGCGTGTGCCCGGCCGGCTGGGAGGCTGACGAAAAAAGGAGCGAATCCGAAGGCGGAGATTGAAGGAACCACGGGGTGGTGTCGGCGGGGCAGCGAATCGAACCGCCGAAAGCGCGGACATACCCGCCAAAGCGGCGATCTTGAGAGCGGCGCCAAAGCTCACCGACCGAAACCCCGCGTGAGCGAGCCTCTCACCCCCACAGAAGCCATCACTACACTCAATCGCGATTCTTGGGCGGTAACATTTCATTTAAAATCCTTTAATTGGGTTGTAACATAAGAATTTCGAGGGGAATCCTCAGCGTGATCCTAATCAGCGGTTCACCGCTGAGAAAGTTGAATTTCTAAGGATGAACGATGAGCACCAGAACAGCCGCGATCATGGCGGGGACCCCCAAGGTGATTGCTCTTAGATGTATTCGCTGTGGATCTAAATTAGCTCAAAATACGTTTCAAGTTGCGTGCTCAGACTGCGGCAGCCGGTGGCCGGTTGTGGGGGGAATTCCCCGCTTTTATCAGCCGGAGAACTACTATTGGGGAGAGATCGAACAGCACGATGCTCAGGAATTGCTCAAGGATGCCCGAAAAGGCTTTTGGAAAGATGCCATCCAAAGTCGCTTTGGCTACTACCATCCGTTCCATCAATATTATCTGGATCTCCAGCGTGCTGCATGGTTGCCGCTGCTGGGACTTGAGAGCACAGCAATCGCCCTCGATATCGGCTGCGGATATGGTGCCATTACCCACTCTCTTGCGCTTTCGGTGAAAGAAGTTCATGCGATTGAGGCTATACCAGAAAGAATCGAATTCACCCAAGAGCGTCTGCGCCAGGAAGGCATATCCAACGTCTCATTACTCCAGGCATCTGCTACCGCTCTACCTTTTTTTGACAACAGTTTTGATCTGATCGTAGCGAATGGAATTCTGGAGTGGGTTGGAGAGTGGGATCTGGAAGGCTCTCCGCGCGCTGTGCAACTGAGGTTTCTCTCTACGCTGCTGCGACTGCTTAAGAGCAACGGCGTGTTAGTGATTGGTATCGAAAACCGCTTTGGAATGCCTCTGATTCGAGGAGGCATGGACCATTCGGGATTGTCCTACACCAGCCTTGTCCCCAGGTGGCTCGCTACCCGGATGCTGCAGCGCACAAAGGGGCCACACTTCCGAATGACGCTGAACTCTAAAAGGGAATATCGAACCTACACCTATTCCTATCGCGGGTACCGAAAACTATTGAGGCAAGCAGGATTCGATGCCGTCTCAGTTTACTGGGCCCACCCCGGTTACAACCGGCCTCATCGGCTTATCCCCATCGAGGCAAAGCCCCTCGTCAGTGATTGTTATCGATCTCTGGAAGAAGAGCGTCCCGCCTCCGGAGGATTGGTCTGGCGCCGCAAAGCGAAACGCGCATTCGTCGCGTGGCTGGCTCCTGAATTCGTCTTGATCGCCTACAAGAATTCTCGTCGAATGACAAGAGTACTCAACTGGATTCAGGAGAATCTTGGCCAGCAGATGGGCTGCCACGTCAACAGCAACCCGGAAAAGAATAAAGTTTCTGTCTCTGCTTCTACGTATCCTTATCGTCAAAAGTCCATCTTGAGCTTTTGGAGCCCCAAGGTTGGCCGTTTTCCGGCGATTGTCAAGGCTAATCCTCGAAGAGTCTCCGCTGGCCCCGGAGCTGTGGAATCAGAATCGAGGAATCTCTCCAAGATCCGCTATAAACTCCGAATGCATCCAGAAATCCGTGTGAGAGTCCCTGAAACGCTGGGTTGCCTTAAAGAAGGCAACAACTCTTATGTGATGGAGTCTTTGGCCAAAGGTGTTCGCTTTTCGAGCCTCCTTAATCGCCCCGGTTACACTCAGGACTTTGCAAGAGTTGAAAAGGATTTTGCGCAGGCTGTTAAGCTCATTGTTGAAGTCTCACGTGTTCTTCAAGAAATCCCTGATATTCCGGCGATTCCCTCAGACTGGTATCCGCTCGCCAATGAACTGGTTAAGGATGAGGCGTGGGCAAATCGGATCAGGCGCCTGCGCTATTTCTCGGATTCAGGTCCCCTGGGAAAAACATCTTGGATTCAGCACGGGGACCTTTGGCCTGAGCATCTATTCCTAGATCAGGAAACTGGAATGGCTGAGATCATAGACTGGGACGACTTGGCTGCAGGATTCCCGCCGCTTTACGATATTTTCAGCTTTCTCCTTTATTCCAGGCTTCTCAACGCTTCAACGCAGTGCCTCTCCAGCGTTATGTCGCATGAACGCCTGCAGATGGCATTTTCCGATGCCTTCCTCAACGATGGGCCGGTGGCTCGTCTTTTCGGAAAATTGCTGATGGGCGCCTGTGAACAGGCTCAATTAGACCCCAAGTTGATTCCTTCTTTCTTGACTGAGTTTTTGCTGATGCGGGCTCGCCGGTACGCATGCTATGACCAGCCAATCGAGAGTGAGTTGCATCTAAAGCTGTTGAGAATCTATATGGATCATTTCTCTCTTTGACCCAAGGAAGCGGGAGTTAAGACTTATCTGCATACCGACGCCACGCAGGCATGGCCTTGCGGAGGACATACCAAACCTCGAAACGTTCCATCCAGGTCAGATCTTCTTTCCACGAACCCGGTCGCGCTTTACGGACAAATCCTTTCGGTTCCTGGAGCACGGGGGCATTTTGCTTTCCGTGCTCACCAGCAACTGGGATGGGAGTGCCCCGACCTTGCCGCAATTTATTCGTGGAGTTGGCCTTGACCGCCACCTGAATCTCTTCGTCTGCCCAGGATAAATTCAAGAAGTAGGCAATGTTGCGCAAAGTGGATAGTGGATCGCAGTAAAGGGATTCATAGCGGACCTCGAGGAACTGACCAAGGGGCAGGATGGCAGCTCCGCCTTGTGCCGCCTTCACGTGTCGTGCCCATAAATGAGCTGCCTGTCTGGCCTGTCGTGGAGCCCAGTTTTGTCCCCAACTGCGCGAAACGGCCAGAAGTGAAGCCACAACATCTCGAGGGTCACGCACCAGATGGATGATTCGCGCGCAAGGCAATAACTCCGCGATTTCGCGGATGAAAATCGCGTGTCCCGGAGTCTTCTCCAGAAAGATCTCTCCCGGCTCGAGCCCGTTGAGCATGGGCCTCATAAGTCGGCTCAAGTATTCCTTTATCGCGGCATAGAACTCCTCCTCGCTGAAATAGCATGGTAATCCCAGGCCACTCCGTTCGCCGGCAGGTCGATTTAGATGACTCTTCCACAATCGCAGTTGTGGGCCAATGTATTCAAACAAATGAGACTCCTGGCCGGTTTTGATTTGCGGGTGCGCTGCCAGTAGTCGTTGCAGCCAGGTTGTGCCGCTGCGGGGACAACCAACAAGAAAGACCAGATTTTTTCCGGTCAAATGGCCGTCATTCACTTTTCCCTCTCATTTGCTGAAACTCGAACTTCCAGAAGTATGAATATCTCTTTTTGCTGAAAGCTATTTTCATTCAAAATCATCCCCCTCAGAAATACAAGGATTAGTTAATTTCAATACGATTACGACAGTGTGAAAAGGAGTTTGCGAGCAGGTTACCTCCAGCAAGATTAAATACCGAAGCCCTGCCAATTGAGTCATCCTAGTCACGTATTGGTGCTTCCTTATTTTCAGTTGTGTGGCTTTTTGCCACATTTTCACCGTGAAATGGGACAATGGGGATCAATCACAGCCGCTGATTCAAGGAATTGACCTTTATTATCTATCACTTATGCTCCGCTTTAATGTGTGGCATTAGAAGTGCCTTAAGTTCTTTAGAAGAACTGGCTAGGGAGTTTCCAAAGTTCGATTGTGGCTTTTCAACGTTTTTCGGAATAAGGGATAACCGAATGTCTGTTAAGCAGTTATCGTGCTGCTTCTCCCCTGATTGGAGATACTAAGGCGTGACCAAAGTTTTGGTAGTTGATGACGATCAGGAAAGCCGTGAACTCCTTTCGGAGGTTCTCACATCGAACGGTTATACTGTGGGAGTGGTCGAAAATGCAGAGTCGGCGCGGGCGCTGCTGGATCAGGACGAGGACTATCGCATTATCATCGCCGACCTGCGGATGCCGAAAGGCAGCGGCCTGGAACTGCTTGAAGGATTGCGCCGCCGCAAGTCCAGACACGAGATTATCCTGATGTCCTCCTTCATCAGCGGCGCAGAGCGAGAGATGGCGCTTGATTTAGGGGTGGATGCTCTGCTAGAAAAGCCGTTTCAGCTCTCCGAACTCCTGGAAGTGGTGGCGGGGCTGGCAAAAGGAAAGTCGGTCGGGATCTCGTCGTAAGCCTTAGAGGAGATAGCGGCACGGTCTGAAATTGCGGAAAAAGGAGATCAGATGAACGTCGAGGAAAAAGTGATCGAAATCATCACTCGAGAACAGCATCTTGCTCCGGGTACGGTCAAGCCGGACTCGACCTTTGCGGAGTTGGGGATCGATTCGCTGGACGGTGTCAACATCCTTTTCGCTCTGGAAGAAGAGTTCAAGATCGATATTCCGGACAGCATCGCGCAGAACATGAAAAGCGTCCGGCAAGTGACGGACAGTCTCACCCGTGTCTTGGAAGGCAAGGACATCTCAGATTTGGTGGCGATGGCGAAAGGCGGAGCGCAAGCTACCGGCAACTGAGGATGAGGGCGAGGGACTACTGTGCGAAGGGTGGTTATTACAGGTCTGGGCGTATTCGCATCTATCGGGAAGGATGTCGAAACGTTCTTTACCAACCTCATGAATGCCCAGTCGGGAGTTCATCGGATCACGCAATTCGATCCTTCGGCGTTAAGCGTGCAAATTGGCGCCGAGGTAACCGACTATAATCCTGCTGAGTATTTTCCCCCCAAACGACTCGATTTACTCGATCGATTCACGCAGTTTGCGCTGCTCTCTGCCCGTGAAGCCATGCAGTCGAGTGGGCTCGAGGTGAAAGCGGAAGAGCGCCCGCGTTTTGGCGTGGTGCTCGGTTCCGGCATGGGGGGAGCGCAGGCCCTCGACGATGGTTATCTTAATTTGTACGCCCGGCAGGCCACCCGCCTGCATCCCTTTACCATCCCGAAGATCATGCACAATGCTCCTGTCTCGCAGGTGTGCATGGAATATGGCGCACAAGGCCCTTCCTTCGCCACCGCGACAGCGTGTTCCTCCTCAGGTCATGCCATCGGTGAAGCCTACCATCTGATCAAGTTCGGCCTAGCCGACATCATGCTCACCGGCGGCACGGACGCACCCATTACCTACGGCATGATGCGCTCCTGGGAATCAGTCCGGGTGCTGGCCAGCGGCAACGGTGATCCCCGGCGTGCATGCCGGCCATTTTCAAGAGACCGTGAAGGTATGGTGATTGGCGAAGGCTCAGCCACGCTGGTGCTTGAAGAGTTGGATCACGCCCGAAGGCGCGGGGCGGAGATTTATGCGGAAATGAGCGGTTTCGGCATGACTTCAGATGCCGGCCACATCACGCAACCTACCATCGACGGACCAGCACGCGCCATCCGCATGGCTCTTCAGGAAGCCGGCGTCCACCCTGAGGAGGTGGACTACATCAATGCTCATGGCACAGGCACGCGGCTGAACGACGCAACTGAGACCAGCATCGTCAAGGAAGTTTTCGGCGAGCATGCCCGACGCCTTTGCATGAGCTCCACCAAATCCATGCACGGTCACGTAATGGGAGCCACCGGAGCCATCGAATTGGCAGCCACGGTGCTGGCTATCCAACGAGGCGTGGTGCCTCCTACGGCCAATTTTACCGAGCCTGATCCAGAATGCGATCTGGACGTGGTTCCGAACGAAGCGCGCTCAATGCCGGTGCGTATTGCGCTTTCCAACTCCTTCGCATTCGGGGGGCTGAATGCAGTCTTGTTGGTTCGCCGTTTTGAGTAAATGAAGCGCGGGTCTTACTCCAAATTTCTGAGCGACTATGACGAATGCTGCGAAAAGGATTCTGATCTTAACTCTGAGTGTGGGGTCGGGTCACGTGCAGGCATCCTCGGTGGTGCGGGATGCCATGGCGGACAGTGCGGACCCACAGGAAATCCGAACCCTGGACGCCATTGCGCTGGCTGAATCCTGGTTCCCATGGCTCTATGTTCAACCTTACTGGTGGATGTTGCGTTACCGCCGCGAACTGTGGCGCGCGCTTTATGAAAGGCGTCAGCGGAAGCGCCACCGCTCGACGGCGCCGCGCTGGATATTCCGCCGCGGATGCGCGAGAGTGCTGCGCGAGTTTAAAACTTTCTCTCCACACCTGGTGATTGTGACCGAGATTGGCGCGGCGGAGATTGCCGCGCTCGGCAAGCGCGAGGGTTGGTTCTCCTCTCCGATTCTGGCGGTGCTCACTGATTTTCAGGCCGAGCCGCCCTGGGTGCAGCCGGAGATTGATTTTTACTGCGTCGCCACGGAGCAAGCCAAGGCGCAACTGATTGGCTGGGGAATTTCTCCGCATCGCATCCTGATCTCCGGGATCCCTATCGACCCCGTTTTTTCCCTTCCCTTTAACAAGGCTGAGATGCGGAGCTTGCTGGGCCTGAAGGCGCGCCGGCACGTTGTACTTCTCATGGCGGGTGGAATGGGAATGGCCCCGCTCGACCAGGTGGCAACTTATCTCGAACAGTGCGGTTTGCAGCTTCAGGTGCTTGCCGTGGCGGGTCACGACCAGGCGTTGCTTGGCAGGCTTCAGCGGCTTCGAGGGAAAATCGCTCTGGACCTTCTCCCTTTTGGCTGGACGAATCGCATTCCGGAACTGATGGCGGCTTCGGATTTACTGATCACAAAACCCGGGGGTCTGACAGTTTCCGAGGCGCTCGCTTCCGGCCTCCCTATGATCCTGATGCATCCGATTCCGGGTCCGGAAGAACGGAACATTCAGTATCTGGTTGAGCATCAAGTCGCTGCGCACGCTCAGAAGCTGGAGGAGATTCCTTCGCTGGTAACTCATCTGCTGAACCGGCCGGAAAAGCGCGAGGGAATGTCGCGTGCGGCGCGCGAAATTGCTCGCCCCGAGGCCGCGCATGCCATCGCGCAAGTTGGCAAGGCGTTGCTGGAGAAGGCGACTTACATTGATTTGCTCGCTCCGCCGCCTCTCCGTGCGGGAGAATCCGCATTTCTTATGTAGGCGCGAACGGCTTGAGGCTGTTCCGCAACTCTCATGTTGAACGCATTCAAACAGTTTTTCGAGCGCGCGGTCATCGGCAATTCTGTGGCGTCCCTGACGAAATGGGGCAAGCTCACGCCTCGACCAGTAATTCACCGGATGCAGCAGGATGCGTTCCGCCGTGTGGTGCGCCATGCCGCCCGACACCAGAAGTTCTTTGCCGCACAATTGCATGAGCGGGGGCTGGATGCTCTGCAAATTCGCAGGCCGGAAGACCTGGGAGATATTTTCACCACGCCGGAAGACCTCATCTCGCACCCTGCTGAGGATTTCCTCTGCGGCCCGCCGCAAGCAGTTTTTGAGACAACCGGAACTTCCGGACCTCCCAAGCGTATCTATTTCACCTACGATGAGCTGGAACATTCGGCCCGTTACGAAGCTGCTGCTCTCTGGGAAAACGGCCTTCGACCGGGCGACCGGGTGGTGTGTACTTTTGATGCGGGCTATTGGGTGAGCAGTTGGGTCACGTTTCTGGCCTGCAAAGAGCTTGGGGTTTTCTGTTCCGCCATTGGCAAACCTCAGCCGCGCGAGCTCTACTCGCGCATGGGAATCTATCGCTATAACGTAATCGTCGCGGATCCCACCTGGCTGGTGAGCCTCTCAGAGATTGCTGAAAAGGAAGGCTCCTTCCCTCTGAAATTCATCATGGCCGCAGGCGACCGCATGACTGATGTCTACCGCAATTACGTGCAGGACGTGTGGAAAGCTCCCGTCATTCTGGGCTACGGCTCAACCGAAGCAGGCGGAGGCCTTGGCATGGAATGCCGGCGGGGGCGAGGCTACCATGTGGATGAGTTCAATTTCCTGTTTGAAATTATCCAGCCCGACCGCGAAGGCTATGGCGAGCTCGTGATGACGACGCTTTCGCGACGCACCGAGCCTTTGATCCGTTATCGCGTCCGCGATGTGACGCGCTTCCTCGAAGAGCCCTGCCCCTGTGGAGTGCCGCTTCGCCGGATCGATATGATCAAAGGGCGGCGCGACGAGATGGTGGTGATGGGCGCAGGCAATATGCATCCGGCTATTTTTGAGCGTGTGCTTCATGACGTCGAAGGCATTGGAGAAAATTGGCAGGTGGCCGTGCAGCAGGAGGGCTTGCGGGACGTTCTGGAGTTTCGTCTTGAATTAACAAACGGGATTGAGCCGCGGCACGTGGAGCAAACGGTCACCAGGAATCTGGAGGTCCGTTATCCCGAAATCTGGGCCAATCACGTTTGCGGCATGTATCGGTTGGCCTTCAAGTTTCTGCCCCTGGGGACGCTTGCCCAGGGGAGAAAACCCAAACGTCTGGTCGATGAGCGGGTTGGATGAAAAGAGGCCGAGAAAGGATCGCCAAAACAATTCCATGATCCTGCCGCATCGTGGCGTGGACGCATCGGCGCCTCCAGAACCGATCATCTTTTGTGATTTCGATGGCACCATCACCCTGGCGGATGTAACCGACGAAATCCTGATCCGACTGGCCGACCCGGCCTGGCGTGAGATTGAAAGATTGTGGACAGCGGGAACGATTGGCTCCCGCGAGTGCCTTGAGCGGCAATTGGCGCTGGTGAAGGCCTCCAGGCAGGAATTGAGTGCTCTGATCGATTCAATTCCTGTTGACCCTGGATTTCGGAAGTTTGTTCGCTTGGTGCGGCGAAAGAGAATCCCTTTCGTTGTGGTGAGCGATGGATTGGATTACGTCATCCGACGCGTTCTGGCGCATGCCGGCCTTCATAGCCGCGGGCGGAATGGCATCCACTTTTATTCGAGTGCCGGACGCCTGATCAAAGGCCGGTTTGCCGTCTCTTTTCCCCACGCTGCAGCGAGCTGTGCTCATGGCTGCGCCACCTGCAAGCCCCAGGTCATTCAGGCATTGCGAGAAGATCATTGGCCAGTGATTTATATCGGCGACGGCCTTTCCGACCGCCATGCCGTGGCGGAAGCTGACTTCGTCTACGCACGCCAGCCACTTCTTGACTTCTGCCGATCCAAAGGCATTCCGGCGCGCGCCTTCAACACTTTTGCCGATATTGAGTGTGCGCTGGCAAGATGGCTGGGCGGTTCGGTGACCGACGAGTTCGTGGAAGCTGAACGCAGTCGCGCGCTGGCTGCTTTTGCAGCCAGCGAGTGAGGAGGATTTCAGAGCTTGGATATTTCCGAAACCCTTAAAGCCGCTGATCTCCTTGCGCTTGAGAGGCAATACTGCTCTTATGGCGATACGGTGCATTACGTCGATCCCCCCAAGGTCTTTGTCGGCTGCGAGGGGAGTTACCTCTATGATGAAAACGGAACGCCCTACCTCGACCTTCAGATGTGGTATTCAGCGGCAAGTTTCGGCTACAAGAACCCGCGGCTGAATAATGCCCTGAAGCGCCAGTTGGACTGCCTGCCGCAGCTTGCCTGCCAGTATCTCCACGCTGAAAAAGTGGAAGTCGCAGCGCGAATCGCCCGCTCTTGTGAGGAACGCTTCGGCGTGAAAGGCCGGGTTCACTTCAATGTAGGGGGCTCGCAGGCCATTGAGGACTCGCTGAAGATTGTTCGCAACGCAACCGGCAAGAACCTGATGTTCGCCTTTATGGGAGGCTACCATGGCCGGACGCTGGGGGCTTCGGCCATTACATCCAGCTATCGCTATCGCCGCCGCTATGGACACTTCAGCGATCGCGGGCAGTTCGTTTTCTATCCCTATTGCTTCCGCTGCATCTATGGCCTGAGGCCTGAAACCTGCAACCTTTATTGCCAGGACCAATTTGCGAAGCTTTTTGAGAGCGAATACTTCGGCGTGTGGGATGCAAAAGCTCAGGAGTCCGAGTATGGCGCCTTTTACGTCGAAGCCGTGCAGGGGACAGGCGGATATGTGATACCACCCGGGGACTATTTCAGACGGCTCGCTGAAACCTGCCGGAAGCACAGGATCCTCATCGTCGATGATGAGATTCAGATGGGTTTCTATCGGACGGGGAAATTCTGGGCGATTGAGAACTGGGGCATCACGCCGGACATCATTGTGTTTGGCAAGGCGCTTACGAACGGCCTCAATCCGCTCTCCGGCCTGTGGGCGCGCGAGGAATTGCTCGCTCCGGAACTCTTCCCTCCCGGCTCCACACACTCGACGTTTTCTTCCAATACGCTGGGCACGGCTGTAGCGCTTGAAGCTTTGAAGATGATGGAAGAAGAGGATTACGAAGCGCTGGTGAAAGAGAAAGGAGCCTACTTTCTCACGGGTCTGCGCGCGCTCGCACAACGCTATCCCGGAGTGATCGGCCAGGTGGATGGAATTGGGCTCGCTTTGCGGATCGAGGTTTGCAAGGAAGACGGCTTCACTCCGGATCGTGAACTGACAGATCGTATCTTCGCGGAGGGATTGAAAGGCGATCTCCAGGTCGGCAGGCGAAAATATGGATTAGTGCTCGACGTTGGCGGCTACTACAAAAACGTCTTCACCCTTGCTCCCTCCTTCACGATCACGCACGAGGAAATCGATCTTGCGATTGAATTGCTCGATCAACTCTTCCGCCGTTGCCGAAGCTGATGGTCTTAATTCATAAAGAACGCAAGGCCGTTGGTCCATCAGCGCATCGGGGTCAAGCCTAATCGCGTCGTATTTCCATGGTGGTTGAAACGCCTGTGTTTCAAACAGTGGGAAATAGCCTTGGGGCAGCCACGGGACGGCGTTCAGCGGCCAAAGAGACTCTGAAATTCTTCGGAGCGCTTCCTCAACTCCAGCCAATCAAAGAAGAGGTCTGGCGTTTGCAGCCAAACGCGAAACCAGGCGGCGATTTCCTGCTTTTCACGTTGTTTCTCGGGCCGGATCTTAGGATTGGCAGCCAGACTCTCGGCGCGTCGCTTTCCCTTGCGGAGAAGTCGTTGCACCCACGCGATGCCCGCTCGGTCGTTCGCTCTCTGATATTCGCGGTACGCTGCATGCAGATTTATTAAGGAAGCTTCAGCACTCGCAAGATTATGAAAATGCAGTGCATCCTTCAGACGGCTGGCGTAAGGCTCAGGCATTGAGGAGTCTACATACGGGTCTTCGTATTCGACCACTTGTCCAGCCTGTTGTAAGACTTGGGCAATGTAGGCCGCAGACGTTGTACCTCTGTCGCCAAGTTGCCGGTGGAGTTCCTGTCGGATGGCTTGCATTTCAGCGCGCCGGATGACTTGAAATTTTTTCGCGGCGCAAAAGCTGAGAATAATCTGTTTTTTGGAAGGAGATGCGCGAGCCATAAGCTCATTGAGTCGTGTGCTGGGCAGAAGGTCGGGCGTTGTGTTCCGTTGACTGCGTTTCTTTCCGCGAGCGCGCCACATTTCGATTGTGCTCCCCCAGAGTGTCAGCGAAGTAATGGCCGCCGTGATGGTTACTGACAAAATAGAGTGCGCTTCCGGAAGCCGGATGAAGGGCAGCTTCGATGGAAGCCATGCCCGGGCTGCAAATTGGGCCAGGCGGCAGACCCGCATGCACGTATGTGTTGTAAGGCGAAGGGTTCAGAAGTTCGCTCTGCGTAATGGGGCCGTTGAAAGGATCGGACAAGCCCGTGGCCTGGCTCAGCCGCACAGCGTAAATGACGGTCGGATCGCATTGCAAGAGCATTCCTTTCTGAAGCCGCCGCAGGAAGACGCTTGCAATCATCGGACGTTCTTCGGGGTTGGGTGTCTCTTTCTCAACCAGCGACGCCAAAGTGATGATCTGATGCAAATTTCCTGAAGGCGAAGGCAGGTCCTGCCGAATATGCGTGTTGAATTCCTGACGGAAACGAGCCAGCATTGTCTCAACCACCCGCGAAGCGGAGACTCCGCGCGGCAAACGATAGGTATCAGGGAAGAGATAACCTTCGAGGGAGTTCGCTTCCGGATCGAGGTCTCGAATCGGGGCAGCGTCGCTGGTCGCCTCCAGGAACTGCGAGGGATTTAATCCAATCTCACGCTGAAGGATTCGAGCCATGTCAAAGCGATCTGATCCTTCAGGAATGACGACGGCATGCAGATAAACTTCGCCTCGAACCAGTTTCCAATAAACCTGCGAGGCACTGAGGGGGCGGTCAAAAAGGTACTCACCGAATTTGAGCGTCTTATGATGCCAGCGGCCCACCCAGTATCGGAAAAGAAAGGGGAAGCGGTGGTTCAGAATGCCGGATTGCAGGAGCAAATTCGCCACCCGGGGCGCCCGAGCGCCCGGCGGAATAACCAGAACCAGATGGCCCTGATAGCCGCGGTACGGAGTATAAAGCTCCCTGGCGAGCCAAGTCCCCAGGCCGAGCACGATGACAAGAGGAATGAGGAAGAGCCATTTCCTCATGTTTCGGCTCCGGGGTTTGTCGCCTGATTCTTCTGGTTGGCCCTTGCGTCAAGATAACCTTGCAGAATCAGAGTGGCGGCGACGCGATCCACGGCTCGTTGGCGCTTTTCACGGCCTATGCCTGACGCGCGAAGCATGCGATCAGCCTCGGCGCTGGTAAGCCGCTCATCCCACAGTTTCACCTCACAGCTCACGCGCTGCCGCAGCTTTTCCGCGAATTCGGCTACGCGCCTGGACATTTCATTTTCTGTGCCATTCTTGCTGAGCGGATAACCCAGAACAACTTCGGTGGCGGAATAGTCTTCAACCCTTGCCGCGATCGCCGCGAGATCAGTTGTCAGATTCTTGCGCTCAATCGTCTCCAGGCCTTGGGCAATGATCCCCAAGGGGTCTGAGACAGCAATTCCCAGACGCTTAAGCCCAAAATCGATGGCCAGCACTCTTCCTGGCACTTATCTTTCCGTCCGGCAGCCTTCCATATGGACTGCCTGATAAAATCCCTCCAGCATGGCCAGGTCTATGCGGAAGCCGGCTTTGGGGCCACGACTGGAGGCAGGTCAAAAGCCTTGATTTCAGACTGAAATTGCACGCGTCGATGGCTACCATCACAGAAAGGTTTATTTTCCGAATGTCCGCACCGGCATAAGCTGACCGATGGACGTCCGGCCAAACCAAAAGCATTCCCATCCTGATCGACGATCTCAAAATCACCTTCAATGCGCAACGAGCCGTTGTTTCGAACCGTAATTTTAGTTGCCGCCAAGTTTCACCTCTCGGATACCTCGGAAAATCGTGACAAGCTCCCGCGACCCATGTATTATAATCGCTCCGCTTATCTCCAATATAACCTGCCCGGCAGGACACAAATCAAGATTCCGAAGAAGATCAGCGAGATTGCACCGTGCAAAACCATCCAACTCCTGCGAGGCAAGTGCCATCGTCCGGACACTTGACGTCGGGCGCGAATATAAGCGATCCCATGCAGAACCAGCAGGCAGAGCACCAGAACCATCTTGGCCTGAAACCAGGTAGCATGGAGATAAAATGATGCGCGTCCCGCAACCAAAAGAGCGCCGGTAATCAGCGTGATCAGCGCGCCGGGGCTAGCCATCCCGTTCAGCATTCTCATTTCCGCCTGACCCAGCGCCATGCGGGCCTCAGCGAAAGATTCCACAGCATGCTGACCGAGAAGGCTTGTAGCTACCAGCAGCCCGCCGATCCAAAAGACCAAGCCAATAATATGGAATAGCAGCACCCACAAGACCATGCTGTTATCTCTCCCTTTCCTTCACTCAGATGCTCATGCTGACTCGACCTCGGCGAAGCATGTTATATTCCCCCTCTATGGCTTGGATACTCCTCGTGATCGCCGGTCTTCTTGAAATTGTATGGGCCTTGGGGCTCAAGTACGCCCAAGGGTTTACGCGTCTCGCCCCTTCCGTGGTCACCGTTCTAGGCATGGCGGCCAGCATGATCCTGCTCGCCCGCGCCACGCGCAGTCTTCCCATCGGCACCGCCTATGCCATCTGGACCGGCATCGGGACGGTGGGCGCCGCGATAGGTGGGATGGTATTGTTCGGTGAATCTCGGAGCGGAGTTCGGATCATTTGTATCGCGCTCATTCTGGTCGGCATAATCGGCCTGAAAACTATGCATCATTAAAGCCAGGAGCGCGAAATTCGCGTCCCTGCCCTGACATTCTTACGCTGGCGCCAACTGAGAAGTGCAGTGGGGGCAGCGAGAAGCCTTCAGGGGGATGCTGCTGAAGCAGTAAGGGCAATCCTTCATGGTTGGCGGCGGAGGAGATTCCGGCTTCTTCATGCTGGCAAACCACTTCACCACCAGAAACATCGCAAAAGCAATGATAATGAAGTTGATGATGGTATTGATGAAATGCCCATAAGCGAGCACGGCTGCACCTGCCCTTTTCGCATCTGCCAGCGAAGTGTAATGGGTCCCGGAAAGATTGATGAAAAAGTTTGAGAAGTCAACATGGCCTAAAAGCAGCCCCAAAGGGGGCATGATGATATCGCTCACCAGCGACTGAATGATTTGCCCGAAGGCGACGCCGATGATAATGCCAATCGCCATATCGAGCACGGAACCCTTCATCGCAAATGCCTTGAATTCTTTCCACATATTTCACCTCCCGGAATCTCCCAAATTTGGATGTGCCTGCTGAGAACAGACTTTGTTATGAATCGGTCGTAATGTCAATGGGAACTTTCTCATAGGAATTTCGCTCTCCTTGCCCAGAATAGGGGTTCGGCAGGGCAGAGGGATGATATTGCTCCAACAAAATTGTACAACTCATACCTCGTTCGCATTCTGCCGACATAGCACTATAGGAACTTAAGATGAAGGCAATTGTTCTAGGGCTTAGTATCTGCCTTTTGGTCGGCACTGATTACGCTGTAGAACCAGCCGTGATTACCGGTCGAGTGATTATCACTCACGCGCTGACGAAGAAGCGGGTCAGCCTGCCGGTCTACAACTTGCGCGGTGCGCCGATCGGACTCGATGATTCTCGCGCTCTTCCGCGCCGGCTCTCCGCAGTCGACGAACTATCGCGTGTTGTCATTTATCTGGAGGGGCCCGAACTTCCGAAGTCAGCGCCCGTAACGGCTACGCTTTCACAGAAAAATCGTGCTTTTGTACCCGATTTCGTCGTCGTTCCGGTTGGGTCAATCGTTTCTTTCCCCAATGCGGATCCCATATTCCACAATGTGTTTTCGCTCTCCGAGGCGAAAAAATTTGATCTTGGTTATTATCCTCAGGGGAAAACCCGTAAGGTAAGATTCGACCGCCCGGGTGTAGTTCAGGTTTACTGCCATATTCACGACGAGATGAGTGCAGCAATTCTCATAGTGCCAAGTGCTTTCTGGACCCGCCCTTCCAGCATGGGGACCTTCTTATTTAAAGATGTTCCGCCCGGAACATACGGATTGGTGGTTTGGCACCGATCAGCAGGAATGTTTCGCCATAGGATTACCGCGCACAGCATGCAGAAAGAGGTGATTAATATCGAGGTCCCGGTCAGGGAAGCAAACGGAGAAAATTCGTTGGAGGCCACACGTAACCGATGAAGCGCGCCTTGCCTCTTTCGACTCGCACGCTCGTGTGGTCGTTTGGTTGTATGTGCGCAGTTTTGGCTGTCGGGTTCTTCGTATTGGATATGGCCATCAAATCTCTCATTAAGGATGGCCTGAAAGCGAGTCTTGAACGAACCGAACAACAGCTTGACCAGGCGAGCGCTGAATACGATCGACGCAATGCCCAGCTTCTGGCTATTTTAAGTAAAGATGCAGGCCTGAAAGCGGCTTTAGGCCTTGTTCGAGAACAGAGGAAGCCTTCCCTCCAACTCCAGATTAGAAACACTATCGAAGATCACCTGCGGGAGATTTCCAGGGGTCTTGATTTCGATCTTCTGGCAGTGCTGGATACGAAGGGAAGCGAAGTGGCCGCCGTGGGCCGAAGTTTCGGCAACACTCTAACTCCCTCGCTTCAAGGGCTGCGCCCAGGTGTTTCAACGCCTGTATTGCTGGGTCAAAACCTGTATGAGGTGACTAGTCTTCCGATCAATCTGGGAGCTGAAAATTTCGGAACCCTGGTCGTCGGGAAGAAATTTGATCTACAGTCCGGCCGCTTCGGATACTCCGTGCTAATCGGGCCGAAGGGCATTATCGCAAGCACATTGCCTCCTGGTCTACAAGGTGAAGTGAGCCGGGAGGTTCTCACCCACTGCATCAGTTCGACTGCGATCCATTGTGAAATCCGGCTGGGAAAAAACGATTTTCTTGTTCTCAGAAGAAGCCATGCAGGGGCGGGCGCTCCGTACCAACTATTCTATCTTGCCTCGATGAGCGAGGCCCTCACCCGGTTTACACGCGGTTTCTGGCAAGCATTTCTAGCCACGGGTCTAGTCGGCGTGCTGATGGCTTTGCTGCTTGCAGCCTTTGTCTCGCGCTCCATCTCCACGCCCTTGGCGAGGTTGGCTGTTCACATCGAGAATTCCGGCGAAAGCAGCGATCTTCCGGAAGAGTATCACATTGAATCTTCAACGCTTGAGGTGAACGTGCTTGCCCAGGCCCTGAACCGAGCATCGCGCGCGCGTCGCCAATTTGAAAAGGACCTCATCAAGGCAAAGGAGGGCGCTGAAGCAGCAAGCCGCGCCAAAAGTGAGTTTCTTGCTAACATCAGCCATGAGCTTCGTACCCCGATGAATGGAATCCTCGGGTTAACGGAGCTCGTTCTTGATACCGAACTGACATCGGAACAGTATGAATATCTTCGCATGCTCCAGGATTCCGGCAAGGCGCTGTTAAATGTTATTAGCGATATTCTGGACTTCTCAAGCATTGAGAGAGGAAGAATCGATCTGAACTTCTCAGAATTTTCCTTACGCGAATGGCTCACAGAAATTATTGCCGCGCAGGGCCCTCAAGCTCGTGGAAAGGGACTGAACCTGGAAAGTAATGTCCAAGCAGATGTGCCCGATGCCGTCGTTTGCGATCCATTCCGTCTGCGTCAGATTCTGATGCACCTGATTGCCAATGCCATTAAGTTTACCGAGCGGGGAGGGGTAAAGGTGCGGGTGACAGCCGAGCGGGACGAGGCGAATGGAGTCCAGCTGCACTTTTGTGTCGAAGATACGGGGATCGGGATTCCAGCCGATAAGCAGAAGGTCATTTTCGAAGCCTTTTCTCAGGCGGATGGGTCAGCAACCCGCCACTATGGCGGAACAGGATTGGGGTTGACCATTTCATCCCGGCTGGTGAGCTTGATGCAAGGGCGTATCTGGGTTGAGAGCGAAGTGGAGAAAGGAAGCCAGTTTCACTTTACGGTGCCCTGCGAAGCCCGGGAGCATTCTCTGGCTGAAATTAACGCGTAAATTGGCATGCGAAGCCGATTGCCTTGTTCTCATCTCACAAGTCTGGGGCGCGTGGACCACCATTTGGGTTCAGGGTCAAAAATCTGTTGGGTGGTTAGCCTCACTTTGCTGTGCGGTGCACTCACATGCGCAAATGCCCTAGCGCAGGAGGCGGCTTTCGGCGTGGCCATGCCGCTCACGATCACCGGTGGCATTCTGGATACCGGTCGCGCACAGATGGATAGCCCTTCTGCGCCACGGCTTACCGCTGGCTTTCGCGCGCTGGCCGTACCGGAAGTGAAGCTGGGTTCACACTGGTATGCCTACTCTGCCGTCCAGGTGCGCTCAACGCCATTTTTCTACGAGGACGCCTACAGTGCTGATCGTACGGTCAAGATCGATATACTGCAGGGTTTCCTGGGCTATACGCGCTCATGGCATCAAGCCGTGTTTGGCATGAGGATAGGCCAACTCACCACAGCATTCGGCAGTTTCCCCTTGCGCTATAGCGACACTGCGAACCCGCTGCTGGATCAGCCTCTGGCATACACCTATCTGCGAATCCCCTTCCTGAAGGATGAAAAGGCAGAATACGGCATCCAGCCTGCAACACTCTATGGGTTGCCTGGGGCGGAAATCGACGTAAGTTGGCGTCGTATCGATGGTCGATTTCAAGTCACAAATAGCTCACCTGCGAATCCCAAAGGTCTGCTTTCTTCCAATCAGCATGCGCAATGGACGATGGGTGGAGGATATACCCTCCGGCAGGGCCTCCGAGTGGGTGTGTCGGCATTTCAAGGCCCGTGGCTTGACAGGTCGGCAGTCGAATATCTTCCTCCCGCGACGTCGTTGAACGGATTTTTTGCGAGTGGCTTCGGCGTTGATATCCAATGGGCGCGCGGCCCTTGGAGCACCACCGGTGAGTGGGATCGATTTGTTTTTGATTATCCCTATTATTCAGTGCCACCTGCCTCGAGCTTCGGTTACGCGGAATTGAAACGCATCCTGAGCCCCCGCTGGTACATAGCTGGGCGAGCCAATTACGAATCCAACAACCACACCGTTGATTGGGGGCAGTGGAGCTCATCCCCCTACCTCCCGAACCGGCAGGCTTATGAAGCCGCAATCGGGTTTCGACCCAACCGGTTGCAATTGCTGAAAGTTGGCTATGAGTGGGTGAGTGTAAAGGGTGGCCCACGTACACAGGACAATGTCCTTGGTATTCAGTTCGTAACTTCCATCAACTCTCTTTCCAAGGCCTTCAAGTGATCGGGATTTAAAGAGTTTAAGATCGTGGAACATCAGGCATCCCCTGACACGAATAGAGTCGCCTGGGGCGGCAGGATGATGTCCGCGCAGCCAGTTTTGGGGTTAGCTCGCCTCCACCCCGGCTTTCTTTACGGATATTTTATTTGAGCATGGAATATCAATCAGGAGGATGGCGGCTTGAGGAGAGAGGGACAGCCTTGAGCCCCCAATGGCAGCTTCATTGCTGATCATTGATTTATTGCCGGCCGAAGGCTCAGGATAATGGCTTCGGAGACTCAGAAAATGCGCCGCATCATCGAGCTTCCAACAAGGCACAGCTCAACGGAGGAAGAGAAACGCTTACTTCACCATCCATGCGCCTCACCCGAGATGTGACTGCCGACGCCGAAATAGATTCCGTAAATTCACGACCTAATCTTGAATCGGCAATTTGAACTTCCTGACTTTCCTTTGTCCAGTTGGCGAGAACAATTCCAAACCTGCCTCGTGGGTCCTGCCATGCAGAGTGGAACACAGCCGGAATTTCGTGGACGGCACCCTCATTTTCCCATTTCATCGTCTGAATACCCCTCACCCTGGCGGGCCGTTGCATTCTCCCATACACCAGAAAGTCTTTAGCCTTGCCGCGCCTTAAGGCAGTGGTAGTCCGCAAGACTTCCAGCGAGTCATTATTGTTTCCAATCGGAGGCTGCCAGGGCGCCCAGTTGAAGGTGTCTTTGTTTAATAGCTGGCCATCGCCGGTGATGACTCCGCCCGGAATTTCACCGACCACCAGGTTATAAGCGCTTCGGATCGGCATGTGATATGGCTCGGGCGCCGAGCCAAAACCGCCCTGGATCAAAACAAATTCATGATAGAGGAAGTGATACAGTGGGATGAAATTCGTTTCCCATCCCTTGTGTCCGGGAGGGATCACTCGCGCATCGCAGATCTGGAAGTCAGACATGAAGCACTCGTTGGGAGGCTGCTCGACGGAAAAAACAAGTTTGCGCGCCCCTCCGCTTGTGCTTGCTGCTTCCGCATTAATCCGTCGGAACTCCTGGGTGAGCGATTGCATGGCTGCTGTCATCCACTTGCCAGGATACGGGGGGTGGCCGTGATCCTTTGCAAAACAGGGAAAAGTGGAGCATCCCACGTTCTGGTCAAGGAACTGCACCCAGTCAAGACCGTCGTCGACGAGATGCCGGATGAAACTGCGTGCAATCTGGATAGTCCGAGGAACCCCTAAGCAACAGGCATAGCTTGGGCGCCAGGTTTGGTCCCACCACTCACGCCAAAGGCGTTGGTGATGAGTTTTGCAGACGGTTTCTTCTCCATGGTGGTCTGCGAAATATTTTCTTCCATCGTAATCTGTCCAAAAATGATGGATCACCCAGCGGGTTCCGTTGCAGAACGATCCCACGTGCCAGCCACGCTCCCTCATCAAAGCCGTGAATTCGCGCAGGGACTCGTCCCCGCCTGCAGGCGGAAAACAGTCAGGATAAATCCAGGGGCCAGGCCGCTCCCACGACATGATGACAGCCACAATCGGAGCCTGGATTCTTTTTGAGATATTTTCCACAAGCGGCACAATCCTGGAGTAGGGAAGAAACTCCCGGTTTGGCTCACCAGGCCCCATATCGAGCTGACCCTGGATTCTCACGATGAGATGGGGTGGTGAATCAAGGAGCCAATCAGGGACATCTGTTCGTTTATAGAGCGGTTTTTGAGCCCAATGTTGTTTCAGGCTCCAATCACGGTAAAGCCCCGCCGCTTCATACCAGTCGCCTGTGAACGCCCGGAGCGCCACTTCATATCCCAGACGGCGTTCCCCGTTGGTTGGCCAATCCCCAACATGCGCAATTCCAAGTCGAATGCCGGAACCACTGTGGACGGGCTTGATGAGTTTGATCGATCCTGAGGTATCGTGGCACGCCACGTAGATGCCCGCGCGATTGTTGTAATAGGCCAGGAATTGGGCAAACATGCTTCCCGGATAATGGCTGGTATCTCCATTCTCCGGACGGAATTGCCAGGCGTGAGGGCTGTCAGGTTCCAAGTCCTGCGGCTTGGGCGCCACAAAAAGACGGCCATTGGAATAAGGTTGGAGAATGGCCTCGCTTCCCGGTTCGCCTGCAAGCTGATAGGAAACGACGACAAACGGGAACTGCACATCCGTGATGCGAAGATTTGCATGATTCTGAAGTGTAAGCGTCCAATAGGTGTTCGGATCACCCGACCGGCTTCGAACCGTTACGGTCACGGCCAGGTCAAGTCCTCCGAGACCATTGAAGTCCGCAGTCAGGATCTTTTCATGGCCCCCTTCAGCCGAAGCCTTCTGAGACGCTCGGACTCGTACTTCTTTGGCTTGAGGGGAAGCGATTTGGTGAAACTCGGACTCCTGACCCAGGTATTGAATGACAAAAACAGGATGACGATCATTAGAAGGCACGAACTCTTGATCGGCTGCGGTCGCCGCGCGCAGCGAGATCAGTTGACCTGTCTCGGGATTAAACTCCAGGCGATGATTGTCGTTGCTCAGAACAATCCGTTCAGGCGAACCAGGGGCTTGCGCCATTGGGCTTTCATCGAGTGCTAATGAAAGTCTGGACGGACCCGGGAGGAACCGCCCGAGCCGCTTCGCGGCAAGCCATAAGGGTGAAAAGATCATGGTCCTTCGCGTCATCATGCCTCCTGCATCTTGTTGGTCAGGAACCGGAACACAATGCGGCGAGGTCTTAGCCCGCGTTTACCAATAGAACTTCAGGGCAAACTGAATCTGCCGCGGATCATTGGGTGCATCACTCGTGCTCAGAATCTGGCCGAAGTTGGCGATATTCGTGAAATTACGGAACGAGGGTAGACCCAATTGCGGGGTGTTGGTGATATTGAAAAACTCAGCCCGAAATTCCAGATGTGTGCTTTCAGTGGTCTGAAACTCTTTGAAAAGTGAAAAGTCTAGGCGATGGAATCCTGGCCCTGCTACTTGATCTCCCATGCCTCCCAATGGAGCGAAATTGCCCTGGCTTATTGTCGTCGCGGCCGGTGGATTGGTGAAGGCCAGGGGATTCATCCACTGGTTTACGTCATGTTTCCCTGCAATGGGATTTTGACCGGGCACGAGCAACGCGTAGCAGCCAATCCATCCCAGTATGTTCTGTGTCGTTCCTTCGTTGACGGTTTGGACCGAACAAGGAATAGAAAAGGGGAAACCGTCCTGCAATGTCAAAATCCAGTTCGTCTGCCAACCGCCAGCAAGCTGATTCAGTAGGCCGCTTGCGTTGCGGAGAAAATGTCTGCCGCGCCCAAAAGGCAGTTCATAAATTCCACTCAGGTGCACGGAATTACGGATGTCAAAATTTGCAAGCGAATAGTCGCCCTGGATTCCAAAGCCGGGTACGAGCGGAGCGCGATAAATGAAAACATCTCCTCCGGGATTCAGCAAATCGTGCGCATCATCCATCGCCTTCGCATAAGTGTAGTTCGCCAAAAAAGATAATCCCGTGCTGAATCTTCTCTCGAACGTGGCCTGCAAGGAGTTGTAATGACTGTTTCCTTGGTCTGTGACGTAGCTTGAGCCCACTGCAAAGTCGGGAAAGGGAACAAACTCTTGGACGTTCGCATTAGGCGGCAGAATCTGGCTGGGTAGATCGGCACCCGAAAAAATTTGTAGGTGACGCGCAAAGGTTCCAACATAACCAATCTGGAAATATTGGTTCGGCGTCAATTGATACTGAATCGTGAAATTGGCCGATTGCGTATAAGGGGTTTGCGTATTGTACTGGCTTGCGCGCAGAAGTAGCCCTTCTGCGTTGACATTTGCCGGGTTCAACGGCATGTGCAACAAGCTGGTTTCAAAGGGGCCGATCGAGAGATCGGGGGTGACAGGATGTGCGTTGTCAGGTGCAAACTGACTCAAGCCGAAATTAAAGGGATAGTTTTGACCCAGATTCGGCAAGAATCCCAGGCTTTCAAAACCGTTATAAAACATTCCATACCCGCCACGAATGACCAGCTTCGGACTGATCTGATATGCGAACCCCACGCGTGGACCGAAGTTGAACTTCTGTGCCAGAGCCATACCTTCGTTAGTCGTGTAATCCAAGGCAATGCCATCCTGCTTCAGCAGGCTAAGAAACGAAGGGGAAAGCGGAATATCCCTCCGGTTGTTCGGAATCATGAATTCCGCCCCTGCGAACGGAGTTCCGGGAACAAAATTTGCCTGCGCGTTGAAGTTCTCCCACATCGGGCTGAAATATTCCCAACGGACGCCAAGGTTCCAAGTAAGCTTGGGACTCATCTTCCAATTATCTTGGAAGTATGCTCCTTCGTAATTCGCACCATCATCCACCAAGGCCGAGTTTGAAATTTGGACTCCGTTCGCAGCCCCCACGTTGTCGATGCCGTTCGGCACGATGGTAGGCATTGGTTTGATGACGAATTGAGCCCTACCCGTGCTGGAATCGCCGACCGTGGGAATCGAAGTGTAGACGCCCCCGTAGTAGAACTCACCACGCGGCGACAGCGGTTCTTCCGTCGCAACTTTGAGGTGCTGGAATTCAAATCCGCCTTTGAAGGTGTGCGACTTATAGACTTTTGTGAGGTTTTCAGTCAATTGTACGGTCGTATTGTATTCAATCGCCGGAATGAAAACGCCTGCTCCCAGTCCGCTCAGGCCGCCAATATTGAAATCGGGCAGCCCGCCATTGGATGAGTATTGAGGAACGCCCTGAATGCCAAACTGCTGCGGAATCCCCATCACGTTGTAGTTGCTCTGGACTCGCGTAATGTGAATGCCGCTGAAGCCGACTCGCAGCTCGTTGATGGTGGTTGGCGAAAACGAATGGGTCTCGCTCCAAACCACGTTGCGCGCTGTGTTGATCCCGAATCCGGGATTGTAGCCTCTTTGGTCAGCGATAGGTCCCAGGGGCGGAGGCGTGGAGACCGGAGAATCCAAATAGCTGACTCTGACGAACATCGTGTCCCGGTCAGAAAAGTTTTGATCAACGCGAATATCAAAAGTATTGGTATTATTTTGTTGCACCGGAGACGTGCTGAAATTCCCGAAGAGACTTGAATTTGTAGGCAACGGATATTGATTTAAGAGCCTGATGGCGTTTGAATCCAAGAGAGAAGCCGGAATAATGTTTCCAGGAAAAGGATCGCGCACATAGCCTGTCTGCTGAGCTATCAAGCCTGTGACAGGGTCAATTTGGCCTGCACTAACCGGCCGGGTTGTTGCCGGATTAAAAATCGTGCCAAGAGGAAAACTCCTGCCAAGGGCATCCGTTAGTGTGCCCTTTTGTCCCGTAATCAAATCTTGAAAGTCTGTGTACCCGCTGTTGCGTTCGAGGAGCGTCGGAACCGTAAGGCCGCTGAATAACTGACCCTGACGAATGCGGGTGCCTTCATAATCCGCAAAAAAGAATGTCTTGTCGTGCCCGTCATAAATTCTGGGAAGATAGACAGGGCCGCCTAATGAGAAACCAAATTGGTTTTGCCGATATTCTGACTTGGGGCGGCTGGCCGTATTCTCGAAAAAATCCGCAGCATCGAATGCGTCGTTCCGCACAAATTCCCAGGTATCACCGTGAAATTTATTGGTGCCGGATTTGGTTGTGGCATTAAGGACCGCCCCTGCGGCGCGGCCAAACTGGGCGCTATAGTCGGAAGTCTCAAGCTTGAATTCTTGTATCGCGTCAACCGGTGGCTGAACAATATATTGAGCCCCGTTCAGAAAATCTACCACATCGCTGTTGTTGTCCATCCCGTCAAGCAGATAGTTGTTTTGCGCCTCAATCACGCCGTTGGCAACATAGGTGCCATGAGCGTTCATCCCCCGTCCCTCAGGCTGTCCTTTGGTTACTCCGGCGGAGAGTTGCGCGAGAAAGGTATAATTTCGTCCGTTTAAGGGTAAATCATTGATGGTGCGGCTCCCGACCACTTGGCCAACTGAACCGCCTTCCGTTTGGAGTAAGGGAGCAGCGGCGGTTACTTCCACCGTTTGAGTGACTTGACCTGGCCGGAGGACAAAATCAACCACAACTTGCTGCTGGACCTGTACGGTGATGTTCGTGCGCTTTACGGTTTCAAAGCCTGTCGCTTCGGCTTCGACCGTATAGACGCCAATTTTTATGGGTGTGAAAACATACGTGCCATCTGAGCCGGTTGTCGTAGCAAGTCTAAAGCCAGTTCCGTTATTTGTGAGCGTGACCTTCGCATTAGGAACCACTCCGCCTGATTCGTCCTTGACGGTTCCCACTAAGGCTCCTGTGTCTACTTGACTGTATGCGACTGCCCGCAACAATAAAATCACCAAGAGCGCGTATAGAAAACTGTCCGATGCTTTCCTTGCTGAATTCGGCATGGGATTCTTTCCTCCTTCTTCCCAAATTGCTTTGGAAAATCTTTCCGGCTGGCCGATCAAATCAAGGCCGCCTAAGCAAAGTGTCTTCAGTTTGGCCTTTGAGCATGATAGACACTCTACTGATGTGACCCCAAATCAGAGTTGGTCCACGCAGTTGCTAAGTCTTCTAAAAAAGTGTTGCTAGACGACAATCTTTTATGATAGTTTGTAATCCGTTCTTACGTAATTTTTAAAAACATATATCTCAGCCTTTAAGCGGTGTCAAGCTCTCTTTTAAACTTGATTGGGAAATTTCAAGCCAAGGGTTTCTCCCGTTTATAACGATTTGCGGTTTGTGGATTCCTATGCTGTTGTTGAGGAGGTTACACGATGTTTTCAGAGAGCGAAGTCGGTGCAAGTTATTTTGTGAAATGTGAGGAATTCTGTTAAGAAATTCAATTGTTTGCTTGTAGAATTTTGCAAACATGCGAAGGTGGGGTAAGCTTTTCGATATGGTGGAAATAACTGATTTGGATGCCTTAAGTGCTGTTTTAGAGCCCGTCAAGAAAATGGATGTTACGCATTTGGTGGTGGAGCGACTGCGCATGCTTCTGGAAAAGGGAATCCTCAAGCCTGGCAGCAAATTGCCCCCTGAACCTGACATGTGCAAACTCCTGGGAGTGAGTCGTCCGTCGCTGCGGCAGGCTTACAAAGCCCTCGACATTCTTGGGGTAATTCGCGCAGTGCCCGGAGACGGGACTTATATCAATGAATCCACCTCCAAGATGCTCTCGGTCCCTTTGACCTTTCTGATGCTGATGAAGAAGATCAACCTGGATGATGTCTTTGAGTTTCGGATCCTGCTGGAAGTGGATTTGGCCCGCCGCGCAGCCAGCCGCGCCTCCGAAGCCGAGCTGGGAACCATGAAGAGTTTGTTGGAAACGATGGCCGCTTCCCTTTCAGAGGAGCAGAAGGAAGCCTATCTCGAGGCCGAATATGAATTCCACAACTGCATCGCTCGGGCCGCTCGGAATCCCCTGCTGCTCGAAGTCATCTCCATGGTGAGTGGATTGTTGTGGGAGACACGCAAGGAGCTCGTCAATTTTGTTCCGAGCCGCAGCGAAGACCTCAAGGAGCATGGTCGCATCTACGAGGCCATTACTGCCCGCAACCCCGAGGCTGCCGGAGATGCCATGCGTCAACATCTACTGACGGCCCTGAACCTGACAAGAAGCGAGGCGTTTTTAAAGAGAAACGAGGTTTAACGCTCATCGGATCTCGCGACCGCAAAGTGGCGGGATGAGGGGGCGGAGATGTTTGCTTGTCTTGCACGACCTCCCAAAATCAATGCCTCTCGAGAAGTAGCCCGCTTGATGAAAGGCAACGATGGAACCATTCCGAGTCGGACTCACACGTGATTTTCTAACGCCCTCAGGCGAACTCGCCATGGGTGATATCGGACTACGTAAGCTTCAAAGCACTCCCGGCGTTTCTGTGGAGTTTTTCACTGATCATCTGCCGGAAGTGACTCCGGCACAGATCACCGATTTTGACGCCGTCATCTCTCTTGCTCCCCGATACACGCAACAAACCTTTGCTGGAGCCAGCTCAAGATTGGCTTGTTTAGCCCGCTTTGGCGTGGGCTACGACATGGTGGATATTCGTGCCCTCACGGAACACGATGTGATGCTGACGATCACTCCGGACGGCGTCCGGCGTCCCATGGCAACGGCGGTTATTACTCTGCTGCTTGCGCTAGCCCACGAGGTCTTTGCCAAGGATCGACTGGTTCGTGAAGGGAGATGGCAAGAGCGAACCAACATTAGGACTACTGGCCTGACCGGGAGGACTTTTGGATCCATCGGACTGGGCAACATCGCGCGCGAAGTGTTTCGCATACTCGAACCGTTTGAGATGATCCATCTGGCGACCGATCCTTTTGTAAAGTCCGAGGATGTTGCCGGCTTGCGAGTCAAGTTAGTGGACTTGGAAACCCTAATGCGGCAGAGCGATTTTGTGAGCGTACATTGTCCTTTGAATGCCCAAACCCGCGGACTGATTGGTGAGCGCGAGCTTTCCTGGATGAAGCCTACGGCCTATTTTATCAGCGCGTCTCGCGGCCCGATTGTTGACCAGGCAGCGCTCTTTCGGGCACTTAAAGACAGAAAAATTCGCGGTGCCGCACTCGATGTATTTGAAAAGGAGCCGGTGCCCAAAGACGAGCCTCTGCTGAAACTGGACAATGTGATTTTGACGCCTCACACCCTCTGCTGGACTGATGAATGTTTCCTCAGAATGGGCGAGTCGGCTGTTGAATCCGTTCTCGCGGTACTGCGGGGAGAGATTCCTCCTTATGTGGTCAACCCGGAAGTCCTCCAGAGGCCGGGAATGCGCGCCAAGCTCGAAGCGAACCGGGCTCGATGGCGGGCGATTTCACGAGGGGAGAAGAAGGAATGAATAGCCGCGCCATGAAACAGGTTCTCGAAAAAGGTGACGTTGTCGTGGGAACCTGGGTGTTTGAATTCGGCACGCCGGGGATTGCGCGGCTGCTGGCCAGCACAGGCATTGATTTTGTGGTTTACGACATGGAGCACAGCGGATTCGGCATGGATACCCTTCGCGGCCTGATCGCCCAGACCCGTCCGCTCCATCTGGCGGCGCTGGTGCGCCCGCCTGCCAACGAATACCATCTCATTGCCCCATTGCTCGACGCTGGCGCCTCAGGCATCATCGTTCCCAAGGTCGAAACCGCGAGCGAGGCCGAGAAGCTGGTGGACGCCTGCCGGTATTTTCCGGATGGCCATCGGGGAGCCGCCTTTTCCATCGCTCATGATGATTTCCTGCCCGGCGACGTGTCGGAGAAGATGCGAATCGCAAACGAAGCCATGATTTGCGGCATCCTGATCGAAACCGCTCAGGGGGTGGAAGCCCTGGACGGGATTTTGAGTGTGAAAGGAATTGATCTCGTCTGGGTGGGTTTCCTTGACTTGTCGCTTTCCATGGGCATTCCCGGTCAGTTTGCGCATCCCCAATTCCAGGAAGCTGTGGCTCGCATCCTCCGGGTTTCCAAGACTCACCGAAAACCCGTCGGCATTCTTTCAGCCAACCCTGAACAGGCCCGGCGGCACATCCAGCAGGGGTTTCAATGCATCAGCTATGGGGGCGACATTTGGTTGCTGCAACGGGCGCTTTCCGAAGGCGTTCAAGCCGTCCGCCAGCAACTGTCCCAGAGGACCGCATCGTGACGCTTAAACTCGCCTTATCGGATTACACATTTCCAAAACTGGAATGGGAAAAGGTGCTTCGGCTTGCCCGCGACCTCAGCGTGGAGGCTGTTGATATCGGACTGTTTGCGGGCCGTTCGCACCTGCGACCTGAGGACGTTCTCGGTCATCCCGCCCAGGCTGCCGCCCGCGTCGCTCAGGCTCTCCGGACATATGATCTGGAGATTGCTGATGTGTTCGGGCAGCCTGGAACCGTCTTTGAGGAAAAAGCTTTGAATCATCCTGCCGCAGGCGAGCGCAAGAAAGCGACTGAATTTTACTGGCGCCTTCTGGAGTTTGCTGTGCGCTGTAATGCCCGGCATCTGAGCCTGCTTCCCGGTATCCATTTTGTTGAGGAAAGCTATGAAGACTCTCTGAAACGCTGTGCGGATGAATTGGCATGGCGGGTGGAAGCAGCAGCCCGCGTCGGGGTTATTTTTGCCGTTGAGATGCACCTGGGTTCCATTGCCCCAACGCCGCCCCAAGCCCAGCGCCTTCTTCAAATGACCCCCGGACTGACTCTTACCCTCGATTACACTCATTTCACCTGTCAAGGAATCCCGGACGATGAAATTGAGCCTCTTATCAAGTTCACATCTCACTTTCACGCCCGGGGCGCCTGTAAGGGGAAGCTTCAGGCTCCATCCAAAGAGAATACCATTGATTACCCTCGTATTCTTCGCGCGATGGAAAAAAAGGACTACTCTGGCTATGTCGCTCTCGAATACGTTTGGACCGAGTGGATGCGCTGCAACGAAGTCGATAATCTCACCGAGACAATTTGGTTGCGGGATCTGCTAAGGTCCGTGAGGTTCGAATCTTAGGGCTGTATTTGCTAGTTCGCTGACGCCGCTTGTTTCTTGCTGAGTGAGCCGACCGAAACGCCCAGGGAGAAACACATCATGACCGAAGTTCGCATCGGAATCATCGGAGCAGGCTGGTGGGCTGTAAAAAACCACATCCCGGTGCTTCAATCCCGGAAGGATGTGAAGATCCCCGCAGTTTGCAGACTGGGGCGAGACGAGTTGCGAAAAGTCCAGGAACAGTTCAGCATCGAGTTCGGGGCGGAGGACTATCGGGAATTACTCGCACATGAGAATCTCGATGGCGTTGTCGTCAGCTCCCCGCATCCCTACCACTATGAGCACGCATCGGCTGCACTCGAACGCGGCCTCCATGTGCTGTGTGAAAAACCCATGGTGCTTTTTGCTCGCGAAGCGCGAGAACTCGCATCGCAGGCCGCCGCAAAGAAACTGCATTTTTTGATTCCTTACGGCTGGAACTACACGCCCCTGGCCGCTGAAGCCCGGGACCTGGTCCGGAAAGGAAAAATCGGCAGGATTGAACACGTGCATTGCCATATGGGCAGCGCCACCCGCGATTTGTTCAGCGGTGAGGAGTTCTGGTTTTCGAAAAAGGATGCCGTCAAACCCGACCCACGCACATGGAGCGACCCGGCCGGGGGCGGCGGCTTTGCTCATGGGCAGTTGACGCATGCTCTGGCCCTGCTGTTTGATATCACCGGACTTCAACCGGAAGAAGTCTTTGCCTATATGACTTCCTCCCGGACCGGCGCGGACCTTACCAATGCGATCAGTTGCAAATTTGTGGGTGGCGCCACGGGAATGATCGGCGGGGCAGGTGTCATGCCGGCGCGATCCACCTATCAGGTGGATCTTCGAATCTTCGGCACGGAGGGAATGTTGCTGCTGGATATTGAGCGTCCCCGGCTGGAACTCCATCGCCATGATGGAGAAAGACGAGCCATCCCCCTTGATCATAAGCCCGGAGAATACTCCTGCGTCAAACCACTTCACGTCTTTGTGGACCTGATTCAAGGCAAGCTCGTGGAAAACCACTCCTCGGCTGAATTGGGAGTCTCGGTGGTGGAAGTTCTTGACGCAGCCTTCCGTTCAGCCCGTTCAGGAAAAAGCCAGAAAATAGTCGATCTCGCTTGAAAATTCTGAAGAGACTTCAAACTGATCTGGAGGCGTTCTCGTGAAGCATTACGAAAACTTCGTCAATGGCAGGTTCTCGCCTGCCGGTTCAAATGAACGCATCGAGGTGATCAATCCCTCGACAGGCCAACTCATCTGCACGGTTCCTGAAAGCAGCGCTTCGGATGTGGACGCGGCGGTTTCAGCCGCTGTTTCAGCCCAACACGACTGGGCAAAACAACCTGCCATTGAGCGAGCGAGACTTCTGCGGAGAATCGCGGATCAGATTCGCCGGAACGTTGAACCCATCGCCCGCATCATCACCGAGGAACAGGGAAAAATTCTCGATCTGGCGCGCATCGAGGTCAATTTCACCGCCGACTACATGGATTACATGGCCGAATGGGCTCGCCGCATTGAAGGCGAAATCCTGGAAAGCGACCGGGCAGGAGAAACCATCCTCCTTTTCCGGCAGCCCATCGGAGTGATTGGCGGCATTCTTCCCTGGAACTTCCCCTTCTTCCTAATCGCCCGCAAGGCCGCTCCCGCCCTCGTCACTGGCAATACCATCGTGATCAAGCCCAGCGAAGAAACGCCTCACAACGCCGTCAAGTTTTGCGAACTGGTTTCCGAGGGTGACTTACCGCCAGGCGTCCTCAATGTGGTGCATGGCCGTGGCCCTACGGTTGGAAAGGCGCTTGCCTCCTCGCCCCGCATCGGCATGATCAGTTTCACCGGCAGCGTTGAGACGGGTTCGGCGATTATGGCGGCAGCCGCTCCCAACATTACAAAGGTCAACCTGGAACTGGGCGGCAAGGCACCTGCCATTGTGATGTCGGATGCCGATCTGGATTTGGCCGTCAAAGCCATTAAAGCCTCTCGCGTCATAAACAGTGGCCAGGTTTGCAACTGTGCTGAGCGGGTTTACGTGCAACGAAAGGTCGCGGATCAGTTTGTCGATAAGCTCACGGCTGCCATGAAAGCCACTCGCTATGGGAATCCGCTGGTCGATGAATCCGTGGAATACGGTCCGCTCATTAATGAGGCGGGATTCCGGAAAGTTGATTCCCTCGTCCATAGCGCCGTCCAAGCTGGAGCCACTGTGGTGACGGGTGGAAAACGTGCCGCATGGGACGGGGGTTACTATTACGAACCAACCGTCATCGCCGATTGCCGTCAGGATATGGAGATTATCCGTCGCGAAGTCTTTGGCCCTGTCGTTCCAATCGTCACGTTCAACGACATCGACGAGGCCATCTCTTACGCCAATGATTCAGACTATGGGCTCACTTCTTCGATTTATACTCGCGATCTGAACGTTGCCCTGAAAGCGTGCCAGGAGATCCGCTTCGGCGAAACTTACATCAACCGCGAGAATTTTGAAGCCATGCAAGGGTTTCACGCGGGATGGCGTAAAAGCGGGATTGGAGGCGCCGACGGCAAGCACGGCCTTTATGAATTTATGCAGACTCACGTCGTCTATCTGCAACGCTACTGAATTCCTCAGACGCACGGGCTCTCCCTCGTGGGATTCATTCACAAAGCCTCTTGAGGGAAACACGAGAGACCTTGATGGATCATGTTCGCATTGCGCTGTTAGGGTCAGGCTTTGTAGCCGATTTCTACCTGCAAGGGCTGGCAAACGTCCCGGGCAGTGAAGTGGTGGCGAACTATTCCCGGACGTGGGAGAGAGCCCATGCTTTTGCCCGCGCCTGGTCAATCCCGGAATTCACAACTGACCTTCGAGCCCTCATCGCTCGCAACGACATCGATCTTTACGTGATCGCTCTTCCGAACGAGATGCACCTGCCCGTCTCGCTCATGTTGTCGAGCGCCGGAAGAAATCAGATATGCACCAAACCATTGGCACGAACTGCAGCGGAGGCGCGGGCGATGCGGGATGCCGCCAAAGCCTCAGGCGCAATGCATGGATATGCGGAAACCGAAGTCTTTGCGCCTGCTGTGGTCAGGGCCCGGCAGATGATTGAGCGCGGCGCTGTGGGTCGCGTGCTTTGGGTGCGTTCGCGGGAGTCCCACGGAGGGCCCCACAGTCCGCACTTCTGGGATGTGGAAAAGACAGGGGGCGGAGCGCTGAACGACCTTGGGTGCCATTGTATCGAAGCGGCCCGCTACTTCTTCGGCAAGGAAGACAAAATCGTTGAAGTCATGGCGTGGGGCGCCCGCCTGGTCCATCACGACAAGACCCGGGGTGAAGACAACGCGCTGCTGGCACTGAAATTTGAAAGCGGCGGCTTTGCCCACTGCGAGCTTTCATGGACGACCAAAGGTGGGCTCGATCTTCGCAATGAAATCCACGGGTCGGAGGGATCGATTTTTACCGATGTAACTCGCAGCACGCCTCTCTGGGCGTTTACAACTCAATCGGCCGGTTACATTCTGGAAAAGGCGGAAATCGATTTCGGCTGGACGCACCCCCTTCCGGAAGAAGCCTTTGCCTACGGATATCAGGGCGAAATGCGCCACTTTGTGGATTGCCTGCGCCAACGGATGACACCCCGCGAAACTTACGAGGACGGCTATATTGTGAACTGCATCCTCGACGCCGGCTACGAATCCATGCGATCCCACCAGTGGGTTCGGGTAAAGTATTGAACTCTGCCCGCGCCGATTCGCATGAAAGAGTAGAGGCAGTCTGGACGAATAACCATGGTGAAATTTCTGCTTTGGTGTATTCTGCTTGTGCTGTGCTGGCCTCTGGCGCTTTTGGCCTTGGTCCTTTACCCCTTTGTCTGGCTTATTCTATTGCCGTTCCGGCTCGCGGGCGTCGTCGTAGAAGGCGTGCTTGCGCTTCTGGTTGGCATCATCCTGCTACCGAGCCGGCTGCTGCGGGGGCCCAGTCGGGCATGATTCCCCGCTCGCTTACGTCCTCAAGGACCTATCCATGACATCAGGAGAGACTGCCCTGGCCGTAGCGCGAGTCTAGCGCTTCTTTGGCGTGGCCGTCCTCGCCTTCCTGCGCTCGGCGATTTCCAGAGCACGGAACTTCGTGATGCGCTGGATCAATTTTACGGGGACGGGCTTGGAAAGTGGGAAGCGAATCGTGCCTTTGCTGACCTTGTAGAGTGCAAGGTCGTCCTTAAACGCCGCGACCACGCGATCTGTGGCGGGATAGAGCGAGTAGTGTTCTTTCCAGCCTGCGAAAAAGATCAGGCGGTCGCCATGCAGTTTGTAGGCGGGAATCTGGTAGGAAATCACTTCCTCGGCTTCGGGCACAGCCCTGCAGATGGCGCTGCGCACCCGCTTGAGTGCTTCCTGCACCGCTTTGGGCTGCGAGGCGACATACTCATCCACAGACTTGAAATCGGTCTTGGCCACTGGGTCAGGCAATGACTGGTCTGAAACACTTCACTTACACCGATTCACCCGTACGCTTGTCTTATTGTTCGGAAAATCTTTCGGTCAACTCTTATGCGAATGCCAGGTTCACATTCTCAATGGCTTCATCAATCTCTGCCTGATTCTTGTAGCCCACCGTGACGCTGTCGACTCCAGCGTGCCTGAACGCAAACCTCATCGCCTTCTGGCGATCGGCGCGGGTAGTGAACGTGCCCTCCCCCACAAGCTTCATGCTGATGACGCCCATCTGCGCTTTGCGGGCCTGCTTCACATGCTCAACAACCTCAGGGACGTTTCCCAGTCCATTCGTGTTGTAGTCCTCAGCATCCATCCTGACGCCCTTATGATTCATCCGAATCATCGCCACCTGAAGCCATTTAGTCTCCGGAACCTGCCGTAGTGCGGGGAGGCCGTGCACCGAGGCGCCATGGGCAATGACCATCTGTTTCACCTGGGCTTCCATAATGCCCTCTTGCCACCGGATACTGTCCTGGGGCCAAGTTGCAACATGCTGCCAGTGCAGCAACAGGATATCGAAGTAATCCGTCTGGGCGAGTTTGCGCAACTCATCGATTTTTCGCAGGGGATCGACACCTTCTCTTGTGGTGACCTTCGACATCAGACGATAGCTATCGCGCGGAATGCCCTTCAGCGCCACTCCGAGCATCTGGTGCATGTCAGTGTAGGATTCGGCCGTCTCAAAAAAGCGAATGCCGCGATCGTAGGCATAGCGGACGAGCCTGGTGAATTGATCCTGGCCGAGGTCGCGCTGCACTCGCCCGCTGAAGGTGCCGGTGCCGAAGGCTAGTCGCGTCACCTTGACGTCGGATTTCCCGAGCGTCACCCACTCGGTCGCCGCTTCACGGCTCGCTTTCAACGGCAAGGTTCCGGCACCCGTGAGAGCCGCTGCGGCAAGTCCGGTCTTCAGAAAGTCACGTCTGGAGTAATAAGCCATGGTTGTTCCTCCAATGCCCCGTATCTTATCACAAGTGCGCTCCCGGAGACTTCCCGAACAAAATAAAAATGAAGCGATCGTCGAAAGCAAGGCACCCCGCAATGGAATGACACCTTGCGAAAGATCGGTCGCCTATTCCGTGGCGTCACCCGAACGCTGGATCAACCGGCTGGGCTTCAGGCTGCCAAACGTGTCGATGTTGGGCACGGTGGTGGAGATTCTGAGCAAGTTTTTTTCATTGCGGACGGGTCCGAGATGAAAGCGCTCGAATTGTGCGTTCAGCGCAAAGCAGCCAAAGTTGTAACTGGTTTCCGCCACAAAGTCTTGCGCCACGCGTTCGGAAAAATTGTAGGCAACACGAAAAGCTTCTGTCAGCCCTTTGCGGCCTTCAGGGCCATAAGTCGCCGTAAGGTTCAGCAGGTGGAAGGTTGGAAGCGACTTGAGGGGAACCGTGGGAGCGATCGGCGCGGGCAGCAGCAATGCGCGTTTGATGAAGAAGTCCGTCAGCGCAAAGTCCAAAACATGGGTTGTGGCATGCCCGGTAATTCCTGCGTCCAGCACGCCACCCCCCTGAGGATCAATATCCACGCGGATCTCTGCATCGAACTTTGAGACCGGTTCAATTCTCAGGACTGAATCCAGGGGTGAAAAGTGCCTTCGTCGTAAGTGGGGGAATCTGCTGACATTCGCATTTCGCAGTGCGTCATCCTCACGTGACCTTGCAGATTATAAATATTGTTGAGCTCCTGCTGCCTGTCGGCGTGCAGAGTCAGGGTACTTTGGGAATCCAACAGCAGCGCGGGAATGAAGCAGCCTTGGTGAGCTATGAGATACGGTGAAGGGCTGAATGCGATCGCAAGGCAGAGCGAACCCGTCATCAGGGTAGAGCTTTTGGGCAGATCTGTCTGAGGCCGGGGGCAGTGCTGAGGGCAGGCGTTTGCCGGTGTGCGTGGACGCGCTCCAGCCACGGTTATTTCCTTGGACGCTTTTGATTTTGCAGAAAGGCCACCAGCGCCTTGAGTTGTTCATCTTTCAAGTTTTTGAATGATGGCATGACGGAGCCGGGGGAGTAGGCCGTAGGATTCTTAAAGTGTCCGATGAGCCATTCATTGGATCGACCCCGGTTGCCCTCATAGGTGAGATCAGGACCCAATTTTGTGCCTTCTCCATCCAGGCGGTGGCAGGTGAAGCAGCCTTCCTGGCGATAGAGCGTTTCGCCGTACCGAATGAGGTCGGCTTGTTTCAGTGGAGGGGTTGATGGTGCTTCAGATTGGACGGCTCCTGCTGCGCTTATTTGCGGAAGAGCGTGAATGAAGCGCGCGAGTTTCCACATATCTTCCTCGGAAATCGCTCCATTCCACGCAGGCATACCCGTCAGGCGAATACCGTTCTGGATGATCCAAAAGAGATCGCCGTCGCTCCAATGCTGAACGTGTGGGGAAGTCAGATCCATCGCGGGCGGATACATGCCACGCCCAAGTTCAGTGGCACTGTGGCCGTCGGCGCCGTGGCAAAGGGCGCAGGATTGCTGATACACTTGCTGCCCCCGCTCGATGGTTTCCGGATTGGCTGGAAAAGGGTTCTGGAGATTTGTGGCCTGAATGGGGATGGCGACATCTTTGGCCGCATTAGCAAGCATCGTTTCCATCTTCGACGGTCGTTTGTTTGCGCTGCATGATGCCGCCGCTGCAATCAGCACGCCCAGTAATATACCCCTTCCTGCCTGCCTGCATGTGGTCATCTGATTCACCCCGCAGACCCCATCTTATTTCTCCAGAGCTGTAAGACTGTCGAAGGAAAGTAAAAGTGGTGTAAACGTTTTTTCGGTTGAGAAACAACTCTCCCTGACCAGTTGCTGAAAAACATGCCCAGCCTGTCATTTTGAGGAGCCGCAGGCGACGAGAATCCTCGAATGAGCAATCAGGGGTCAACCAACAGCATTCAGCGTTTCGCTTTGGGACCTTCCTTCTGAAAGCGGAGTGTGGTTTGATAAATCTGAAGAAATACAGGGCTTTTTCGCTACCGCTCATAAGGGCAGGCGAAGAGCGAGGATGCGGTTGCAGGAAATATAGAATTCCGAGGATTATTTCCAGTTTGTGACGGGAGTGCAGGCATTCAGACCCGCGCAATCACGTCGGGCGGGGAGCCGGAAGGAAATGTCAATTTAAAGACCGTTCCAGTGCGGCCCGTTTGTTCAACGAAGATGTCGCCTCCGTGATCCTGCACCATCTTCTGGACAACGGCCAGACCCAGCCCCGTTCCGTTTTCTTTCCCGTAGCTGACAAACGGCTGAAAGATAGTTCCCAGAATCGATTCAGGAATTCCGGGGCCGTTATCGGCAATGCGAACCTCAAATCCATCCTGTGATCGCCGGATTCGCACCTCAATCAGTCCCGACTCCTGTGAGACAGCTTCACAGGCGTTCAACAGAAGATTGTGGAAGACTCGCTCCAGCTTGATCGGGTCAAACCACCCCTGACATCGTTCTTCCTCATGCCATACGCTGATCCCAATGGTGCGAAATTCCGGGCGGGCCTGCACCGCCTGGATCGAGCGACGGACTACTTCCTCGATGCTGCAAAGAACGGGCCGGTTAATTTTGCGGGTCTTTGAGAGCTCAAGGAGCGAGCTGATGAGATCTGACATGCGGTTCACAGCCTGGCGAATTTCTTCATAGAAGTCCTTACGCTGGGACTCCGGCAGGTTGCCTTCGGAAAGAAACTCGGCATAGGCGAGAATGGCGGTCAGAGGATGCCGAAGATCGTGAGAGATAGCGCTGGCCATGCGGCCCATCGTTGCCAGCCGTTCGGCGTGCAGCAACTCATTCTGTGTTGTCCGGAGGCTCTGACGCATGCGATGGAAGGCGCTCGTGAGTTCACCAACTTCATCTCCGGTTGTAGGCAGAAGAGGGTAATCGAAGTCACCCTTTTCCAACGCGTGCAGACCTGAAACCAAGTTTTCAAGCGGGCGCGTGATAGTATGAGACATCAGGAGCGCGAGACCAACCCCCGCAAGGATCGCCGCCAGCCCCACGCCGAATAACGAGCGGTTCAGGCCGCTGAGAAACTGGGTGGCGCGGTCATACGACTTGAGAACGGTAAGGCTGACCGGGTGGCTTCCGTCAGGGGGCAGTTTCACCGAGGCGCTTACGAACCGTTCAGAGCCAAGTTTAAATTCGGCAACTTCGCGATCGCTATCGGGGACGCGATCGATCTGAGATTCCAACTGCTTCTGCTGATCGCGCGAAAGGGTGCTCACGACAAGGTTTTTTCCATAACGGAACGCCACCTGACTTGAGGCCGCCTGGCTCACCTCCCGGGCAACGCCTGTGTCCACTTCGTAGCCCACGCCCAGAATGCCTAACAACAGTCCTTCCGAAGGACGCCCAAAATAAATAGGCTGCAGAAAAACCTCATAGAGGCGGCCTTTGCCAAACCACCAGTCGCGGCTCTCACCCGCTGCGAGCGAGTGTTGCATGGAGATCTGCGCGGCCTCCATTGTGAAGCCGCTTGCCGAAGTGTGCAACGCGACGAGCTTACCGGTACGGTCGGCCAGCACGAACAGGTCGCTCCCGGCCAGCCGCCAGAGTTCCGCAGAGCCATCCTGAATCGTGGCGACATCCTGCGTCGTCATTAAGGCACGAAGATTCGGCAGGTCCGCCAGCAGACCGGCGGACCGGGCCAGCATCCCTTCCCGCTGGCGCTGAAAATTCTGGAACGTGACCACCGAATTGTGGAGCGCCTCATTAATGTCCTCGCGTACCCTGCGCTCCACTTTTAAGCGCACAATGAAAACAGTGGCGCACGCCAGCATGCTGGAAATAAAGATCAGAGAAAATAGCAGCTTCGTCCTGAGTTTGACTCTGCGCATCGGGACGATATCCTGATTTGTAGTTCGTGGAAGGAATCCAGAGGCATGCGAATTGGCCACTCGGGCCGGTTCGCGTCCTAAGGCACGAACTTGTAGCCTACTCCATGCACAGTCCTGAAATGCACGGGATGCTCTGGGTCTGCTTCGAGCTTCTGGCGCAGCTTCAGGATGTGGTTATCCACCGTGCGGGTTGATGGGTAACAATCATAGCCCCAGACCTCGTTCAGGAGCTCGTCCCTTGAGATGACACGTTCGGGATGCTGCGCGAAATACTTTACGATTTTGAATTCCTGCGGGGTCATTTCGACAAGATTACCCGCCCGCTTAAGCTCCATTTTGCCAAAATCAATGGAGACATCTGAGAAATCATACTGGTCGATGATGACTCCGCGCTGGAGGCGGCGAAGAGAAGTCCGCACCCGCGCCAGAAGCTCTTTGGGGCTGAAAGGCTTGGTGACGTAATCATCGGCGCCAAGCTCGAGAAGGAGCACCTTGTCAACCTCATCCGTTGTAGCGCTCAGAATGATAATCGGCAGAGAAGGCGTCGCCTTGCGAATCTCCCGGCAGACGTCGCGTCCGGACATCTGTGGCAGTTTCAGATCCAGAATCACCAGAGACGGGGGAGCGGTGCGGAATGCAGCGAGACCCGCAGCGCCGTCGGTGGCGAATTGGATTGTATAGCCCTCGGGCTCGAATAATTGCTTCAAGGCTTTGTAAATTGCCCGGTCGTCTTCAATAATCAAAAGCTTTTCCATAAGCCTAAGACCTTGTGATTGGTGTTCGATCAGCCGTTATTGTTACCCTCCCCGGCCCAAGGCGTCCCATCCTGCGACAAAATCCGATCCCCTAAAGCGTACACCATTCTTTTCGTCTAAACGAGAAAACTGATAAAATCTTTACAATTTAATTACAAAAATCGCCAGTTTTTTCCTGCATTTGGCTTGAACTCCGCGCCGGGATCAGGTTGAATTTAACGCTAGAGCAAAAGGACCAGTTTGATCCGTTGTGCGATCAATAGGAGAGTCAGTCAGGCGTCGCAGGGTGTCTTAATAAGAGGGCTGGTTCCCAGAAAAAACATGAGGGCGAGCGAGTAGAAATCGTTCGGTCGGTCGACTATCAAAGATGGCCAGGAGGAAGTCATGGGTGAGCGAAGCTTCAAAATTCTTCGAGAGTTGGTTATCTGGGCGACTGTCTTACTGAGCGTCTCTGCATTGTCCGTCGGGCAGAATGCGCCCGCGCCGCAGCTTGCAAACGCAAGTTCAGATGGGGGGGACGACTTGCAAGCCCAGATCAGGGCACTACAAATCAGCGTGGCACGCATGCAATCTCGGATAGATTCCATGCAGGCGGAAACGGAAAAACTCCGCGCGGAACTCCGCGATACACGGGCCCGATTATCTGCTCTCGATTTCTCCCCCAAGCCCCCATCGGGGTCCTCATCCGGCTCCCGTGCTGCGTCGCTTCATGAACCTTCCCAATCCGATGAGTTGGCTAAGGCCGACAACAATCTCCAGAATCGGCTGTCAAACCTGGAGGAAGAACAGCAACTTCTGAAAAGCAAGGTTGATGATCAGTATCAGACGAAGGTCGAAAGTGCCTCCAAATATCGCGTTCGCCTGTCAGGTATGGCCCTGCTCAACATATTCAGCAATCGAGGGAGCGTTGATAACCAGGATGTTCCCCGTTTCGCCCAACAGCGTGGCCCTTTGGATTCCAATGCCACATTTGGCGCTACCGTTCGGCAATCGATGGTCGGACTCAATGTTTCCGGTCCCACGCTGATGGGAGCCAGGACTCACGGTGAAGTCCAGATGGACTTTTTTGGTGGATTCCCCAACACCCTGAATGGCGTTACCACTGGGATTATGCGAATGCGCACAGCGACCTTCCAAATGGATTGGGAAAACACCTCGCTGACAGCCGGGCAGGATATGCTGTTTTTCTCGCCCCTGTCCCCCACCTCGCTGGCCTCTATCGCCGAACCTGCTTTCTCATACTCAGGGAACCTCTGGGCGTGGACGCCTCAGATTCGCCTTGAGCGCCGGTTCAATTTGTCCGAAACCTCCAAGCTGATCCTGGAGGGAGGCATTCTGGATTCCCTGACGGGAGAACCGCCAGTCTACAACTTTTATCGGACCCCGCAGGCCGGGGAGCGATCCGGACAGCCTGGCTACGCGACGCGGATAGCCTGGAGCGCTTCGGCCTTTGGCCAGACGGCCTCGCTGGGCGTAGGAGGGTACTACTCACCTGAAGATTGGGGGTTCGGGCGAAAAATCGACGGCTGGGCTGGAACAGCCGACTGGAACCTGCCTCTGGGCCGCTGGTTCAATCTTTCCGGTGAGGTTTATCGCGGCTATGCCATGGGCGGCTTGGGAGGTGGAATCGGAAGAAGCGTATTATACAATGGACCTTTAATCAGTGCTGCCACCTCAGTCTTGGGCCTGAACTCTGCCGGGGGATGGGGACAACTGAAGTTTCATCCTACCGAGCGGCTTGAATTTAACGGAGCATTTGGGGAGGATCAATCATTTGCCGGGGATCTTCGACGGTTCTTGAATGCGCAAAGCTACTTTAATGCTGCGATTGAAAAGAACCAAGGCAGCTTGGTCAACTTTATCTATCGCCTGCGATCGAACCTGCTGCTCTCTCTGGAATACCGGCGTCTCTGGACGACCGACATTCATGAAGAACCTTACCGGGCAAACCAGATCAATTTGGGGGTTGGGGTGCTCTTTTGATCAGCTTCAGGGGAGGGTAACCTGCGCAGCTGCACGAGGGCTCGCAGTTGTTGCGCTTTTAGGTCTCTTTTCAGCGCTTCTCGGAGCGGTGACGGTGGAAGCTCGCGTCGAGTATGAAGCTTCATCCAAAAAGGTCGCCGCAAGTGACGCCTCGAATGTAGTCCTTTGGCTGACCCCGCTTTCAGGCCCGGGCATCAAACAGGCGGAAACCTCCCTTCAATCACTTCCACACCATTTCCAACTCGTGCAGTCCCACAAGCACTTCGATCCCCACCTTCTAGTCGTGCCGGTCGGATCGCTGGTGGATTTCCCAAACAAAGACCCCTTTTTTCATAATGTATTTTCACTTTTCGATGGGAAGCGGTTTGATTTAGGGCTCTATGCGGCAGGAGCAACTCGGAGCGTGAAGTTCGATCGCCCGGGCATATCCTTTATTTTTTGCAACATCCACCCGCAGATGAGCGCAGTGGTTGTAACGATGAAGACGCCGTATTATGGAGTCACGAACAAGGCCGGTAAAGTGCATATCTCCGGAGTGCCTGACGGTCGATATCAGATCCAGATATGGTCGGAGCGCGCGCTTCCTGCAACCCTCAAGAACCTCAGTCGTGAAGTCACAATCGACGAAGATACTCACAGCCTGGGAACGTTTCGAATCCAGGCGTCCGGCGACCTGCTGGCGCATCACAAGAACAAATACGGCCGCGACTATGACCCGGTCATCTCCGTTTCGCCGCTTTACGGCGAGCCTGAATAACGATCGATCATTAGGGCAGTAACTCCTGATTAGAGGGCTTAGGCTGTCTGGCGATCCTCAAAGCAGGTTCGGTTTCTTTCACGGGCAAACACAATTCTGACACGAGCCGATGGATGGCGGATGAAAAAGCTTGAGGGGAAAATTGCTGCGTTATGGTCTGCCTCGCGGCAACAGCGAGGCGCTGGCGTAACCTAGAATCCTGGAACATTCTCGTCAAAGCACCGGTCAATGCATTGACATCTCCCGGGGGCACCACCAGTGCCTCAACGCTATCCCGCAAACACTCCGCATTGCCTCCGCAGCCAGAGACAATCACCGGTATCCCGTGTTGCATGGCCTCAAGGGCAACCATCGTGGGTCCGCCTCCTTCAGTGGCGGTGGATGGTATTGCGACCACGTCCATTAATGGGTAATACGGCTCCACATCCGGTTGATGGCCTGTCCAGATAATACGTCCTTCCAATCTCATCTCATAAGCAAGGGACTTCAAACGGAAGACATAAGCTTTATCTCGTGGACATTCAGGACCCGGGTCTCCCACAAAAAGGAGCCTCAGATGATCCCTGATGTCAGGGGATAGTCCGGCCACAGCCTGCAGGAGGATATGGTGGCCCTTATCTTCAGTGATGCGACCCACAATTCCGATGGTGAACTGCGCTTCGGGGGATTGCAAAACTCCAAGCGTTGCAGGCTCAACATTTTTCGGCGCTTGATGGACACAATTGCGGATCAATACGATTTTGGCTTTGAGTGCAGGTCTAGCCTTGAGTAGACAGTCTGCCGCGGCATTTGAGCACACAATGATCTTTTCGACATATCTCGCTAACCGGGAAACCAGAAGGATGTCGCCACGGCGCGAAAGAGCGTTGTGAAGGTGAAATAACACCGGCGTCTGCGTCAGCCATGATGCCGCAACCCCAAAAGGCAGGCAGCGCGGTCCGTTAACATAAATAAGCTTTGATTTCCTTGTGATGATTGCGCTGGTCAGCCGCAAGGCGCAGACGGCGCTGCGTATTGTAAAGACCGCCTTTTCCCGGGCAGATTTACGGCCAGGTTGATAGGATCCGAGAGGGTAAATTAAAGTCTCGTATCCTCGATCCTGCAGCTCCCTTTGGAACGGCCCGCTATCCGGAAAAACTACGGTCAGCCGAAAGTCCTCTTCAAGGCTGGCCAACACGTGCCCCAGCGCTCGCTGGCCGCCCCCGCGCCAACTCTGCTGGTCAAGAATGATGATGGATGTTCTATTCATTTTTTCCTCCATTCACGGCCGCGCGGGGATGCCGCTCAGCTGTTCGCCTGCTTGTTCACGTTCAGCCCAATTCATCACGATGCCCATCAGGGTCAAAAAGACTGCCATGTTCCGCCAATAGGTATATGCATCCGCCGCCATCAACTGGACGCACTCGCCACACCAGAACGAAAACAAAAAACCGCCCCAAAATGCCGTTTTAACGCTCGAGGAATGCGCGAGTCGTCGGAAGGCACGGAAAGCTATTGCGAGGAAGAGAACAAAGCTGAAAAGTCCAGCAATTCCTGTTTCAAGAAGCAAATTCAGGAATCCGTTATCCGTGATAATGGTTTCATGAAAGAGATGTGTGCGCGGCAGGGACTTGTAGCCCACGCCGAAAATAAAATAATGGGGATGCTCCTGGAGTACCCCGGCGATTCGCCGCCACGTGTCGATCCTGCCGCTGGATACGAGGTTGGGATCGGTGAAGAGCTGAGTAAAGTGGCCAACGCGGTTCACCAAGAAATAGTTCCATAATTCTGGCGAGTAGAGCGGCAAGAGGAAAAGAGGAAGGCACAACGCAAAAAGAAACCAGGCCACCCTGCCGGCGCGCACTCGCCCAAAAAACGCTCCAAACACCAAAATGGATGTCAGGACGCATCCCCAGGCGCTGCGCGAAAACGATAAGAAGACTGCCAGCATGAGAACGGCGATGAACGCCATTAGGCAAGCTTTTGAGAGCCCTAACACACGTTCCTTGCCGGTTAGAAGAGCCGCGGCAGCTGCCGCCAGAAAGAAACCGCACATATTTGCGAAACTGGAAGCCTCAAAGAACACTCCTTGGGCCCGCCGGATCATGCCACTGCCCAGCCAAATAAACTGATCCGCAGCCGGATGAGGAATGGGGATTGGCCAAACGAAGTCAATCACTCCATAGATTGCAGAAGCGGCCGCGGCAGCGAAAAGTACCGGCATCAGTCGCTGTTCCAGGCGAGACTCTTCAGCTCTCATACCCCCTCGTGCAATGATGTAAATCAAAGTGACCTGCGCCAGCATAAGCCAGCGCAGCAAGCTGTCCCACCCTACCTGCTTGCCGGAAAATAGCCAGACGAAAGGAAGTGAAACACCCGTGAACAATAGAAAGCAGGCAAAGGCGCTCACAATAGGGTCGAACCGTAACTTAAAATCGGGCAGGCGGCACACCACAATGGCTATTCCCATGGGCAGCAGCAGCGTTGTGGGATAGATGGGTACTGCACCCAACCGTTCGAGAAACACGGGCGGAAGGGCAATCAGACCTACTAGGAAAATTGCGACAAAAAGCAAGGGTTCTTTAATGGAAGCTAAAGCGAGCAGGAGATAAGCGGTTCCGCTGAGAACGATCACAACGGAGAGCGAGAAGCTGAAAGTAATCACGACGCCACTGATGAGCACCGTGACCGCAACCATTGCGGCCCAATTCCAGCCGATCAGCCCCGCCGGAATCCCCTTCTCGCGGCTCATCCACGGCCTCCCGTTGCAAGCAGCACAATTTGCTGCCACTTCGGCAAGCCGACAAAAAGCAGCATTCCGGCCACAATCGCGAAGCTCCACACGGCCGCGCAGCTTTCGCCGGTATGAATCCGCCCATCCAGAAGAATGAGAGCGGTGAAACAGACACCACAGAGCGCTGCTTTGAATAATGCCGGAGCCAGATTTGGAACCGACGACTCGCGGTAGAGGCAAAAAAGCAGAAGCGCGCATTCCACAAGTTCGCGCACGACGTCTGCCCATGCGGCCCCATTTGCCCCGAAGGAGGCCGTCAAGCTGAACGCCGCGATCAGGCCGCCTGCGAGACTGAACGCTAACACCGCCAAATAAGTCTTGCGTTGATTGGCGGCGATGAAAATATAAAACAGCACGGTATTGACGAATACGAAAGGAATGACCGGCGACAGGATATGCAACAAGCTAACGGCTGAACGGAAAGATTTCCCAAAGAATGCTTCCAGCAGATAGGGGGCGGCCAGCCATACCACCGTGGCCAACGCGCTCGCAAATAGTATTCCGTGCTTGAGCAGGCTCTCGACGTAGAGAATCCTCTCGGCCGCAGGCATTTGCCAAAGCCGGGCGAGTTTAAGAAAAAGCGCAGTCATCAAGAGGGTGGCGACCAGGAAGCTGAGCGTCACAAACGAAGCGGCAGCTTGCAACCGGCCCAGCTCACGATTCGGGGCAAAGATGCCGAGAACCAGCACATCCAGGCGAAGGCCAATGGTTTGCAGAAGCGTCACAAGGCCAATCGGCGCGGCGATACCAAACAGATTGAGCAAGGGCTTCCAATCCCAGCGGGGAATTGCGCCAGGATTGAAATGCCGAAAGAGAATTTTCCAGGCTAACCACGTTTCGAACCCCTGCCCTAGCACCAGAGCGCCCACGACCATCGTGAGATTTGTTCTGAGTAGTAAACAGGCGGCGAGTGCTAGAAAGGAGATTGTGGCATTCGCCGTTTGGGTCAGTGTCACATAATGCATGCGCTCGAAGGCCTTAAAAACCGCCGCGCAGCCGAGCGAAATGGATTGCAGAACCATGCGCGCGGTCAGAACGGGAAAGAGAATCCGCCGTCCTTGATCATGGATGCTGAACTCCGCCAAGAGTGCCGCAAGCATGATGACTCCAGCCACAAGCCCCGTCTTGAGGAAGAACAGTCTCCACAGCACGATCGGCAGCCGTGAGGGTTGTGCCGCAAGCTCGCGGATCACCCAAAGATGCAACCCCATATCCGGCAACACGAGCAAAATGCCCGCGAGAGACAAAGCGTACGCATACTCACCAAGCGCCTGGGGACCAAATCGTCGGGCGATGACCAGGGCCACGATGAAAGTCGTGAGCCGGCTGGCGGCCTCTGCGCTGAAGATTGAAGCAACATTTGCGATCGTCCGCTTTCCTTCGCTTTGTATGAACGTAGCCATCTCAACTATCGACCGGTCGTCGTTTCTGTTTTCTCCTCGATCGAGACCGGAAGGTACAGAGCATTTTCACGAACACCGTCAACAATCAGCGCGGCTGTGGTAAGGACGACGAGTGCAAGGAGGCCGGCGAGGATGGTGTTCAGTACAACCTTGGGCCGAACCGGCTGTTCCGGCACCGTTGCGGGAGCCAGCTGCTTGAGGTCCTGCGACTTTGAAGAAACCGAAATCGAGGCATTAAGATAATCGTGACTGGCAGTCTCAAAAGCCTGCCGGGCCAGGGCATATTTGCGGTCGGCGATCTCGATTTCATTCCGGCTCAGGGCGAGGCTAGAGAAGAGGCGATCTAATTTCCGATCGATTTCTGTCAATCTGGCACGAGCTGACCGCACTCCTGCCAGTTCGGCCTGAGCGTCTGCGAGTGCGGTGACATACTGTGACTGGAATTCCTCATGATTTTTGCTTAATGTCTGCTCGATCACGGAGAGTTTCTGCTCGTTGGTTCTGCCCATTTCATCCACCGCCCGCTGCAGGAACGGATCCGAAACTAAGCTCTTCTGCAAATTGATGATTTTCGGTTCCTTCCGAAGTTCATCAGAGAACGCCTTCGCCCGCACCTGATTTTGACTGGCGGTCATGGAGAGTTGCTCAAGCTGTGTGGAAGCGACAGCCTTTTCATCAAGAAGAATGGCTAATTCTTTTTCTTGATCCTCAATCTTTGCCTTCTCCCTCACTTTCAGCCTCTCGGCCTCGGCCTGCTTCAGAGTGTCCCGAGCCTGGTCCAGACTTTTTTTGAGAAAGAGCTGTGTACTTGCGGTGTCAGCTGCCATCAACCGATCGTTGAACGCAACCGCTTGCTGTGCGAGATAATTGGCAAGCCGGGCCGCGATCTGTGCGTCGGGAAACTCCACATTGATTTCAATCAACCGCGTGTGCTTGGGTATATCCACATCCAGATAGCCCTTCTTTCGAAAGCGATAGACCGTCAAACGGTAAGGAGGTCCGTCCAGCTGAAGATCGTGAAGAGCCTTCTTCAGCAGCGAATCACTGTCCACAAAGGGGAGATAGGTGCGGATCAGCGCATATTGCCACAGCGTATTTTCCGTTCCGGTCCCGATCTTCGATTCAGAGACCAGCACATCGGTGGTAGCCCGATAGATCCTGGATACCGTAAGGCTTACACCGAGAGCCGTCAGCGAGCATAAGACACTGGCTGCGAGTATCCTTGGCAGATGGCGGCGCAACCTGGCAACCCGCCGGGCAAGATTACGATCCGCCTCGTAGTCCATCATTGTCCTCTCCTGAATCCGGGCAGGCTCACCTTCGGGATCGTTGATTCGGCCATGCCTCGGCATGAAATGCGGCATTTCCGGCGCGTTTTGAAGCTCGCACCGCGTACTCCCACGCCGGCCGTTCCCAGATGTAGCGGAGAGCCGAGCCGACGTGGAAATAAATTCGTCCGGCAACGTGGATGATCTGTTTGTAGGTCAGCCGAAGCCGTCCCCGGTGAAGACCTTGTGGCAAGGTCGGGCGCTGAAACGGATAAAGTTTGCGCCTCCTCACGGCTGCCCACAGGCGAGGGTTTTCAACAAAAAGCTTGTGAAGGTGCAAACTGCCTTTGCTGGAAGAGAAGTTGTTGAGCGCCAGGCGAAGGCCGTACCGGCTCACCCACAAGGCCATCGCCGGGCACATTGATGCGCGAAGCAAAGCAACGGCCTCGGCGGGCATTTCCGGGCCGAAGAGACTGAACGCCAAAGAAAACACCCCTGCCGTGGCTTCGCTCAAACGCCTGCGCCCCCTCAGCAGGGCTGTAAGTCTTAACCAGAATATGTCGTCAGAGGAATGTGTTTGAACGAAGCGGGCAATTTCCAGAAATATCGAAAGGCGGCATTTGTTGTTCACCATGTGACGGAAGGCATGCAGCACTTGAAAGATCAGCGCGTCTTCAGGCGATAGGGAGTGGAATTTGATACCGTTCCAATCACGCTCCCCGGCGCGGGCAAGAGGGCTCGCCGGCAGTTCAAATGAAATCTTTTCAGCCTCCGCTTCCCAAAGGCGGGTATGCACTTCCAGTGAATATGGTGTGAGCGGCGAATAGATATCGCCGAGGTTCGCAGGCGGATGCGTTTGCCGGTTCGCAGCCAGATAAACAACCGGATGACAGCATCGACTCCGCTCCTTTCGAACGAATCCGGCATCTTGAAGGCATCGGTCGGCAAACTCCAGGGTCTCGACAGGGATGAAAAAATCGAAATCATATTGATTTCGAAGCGCCGGATCCGGGCAGTAGTCAGGAACCAGAGCAAATCCCTTCAGCACAGCGTACTGAATCCCGGATTCTCGAAACACATGATTAACAAACCTGAATTCTTTCACCATGACTTCCAGGCGCTTGCGGTTCATCGCCAAGCAATCTTCCAGAACCGCTCGGACGTCTTGAGGCACCACAGCCAGTATTCCGTTCGATTTCATTCGCTGCCAGAAATAAAGAGCGATGCCGCTTGCATGAAACCAGCCGAGTGACCGGCGCCATTGAGCAATCGAGAAACGGCTGAGCCGCTCGGGGGTATCCTGCGGCAAGGCTTGAACCGACAAAGCCCTGACGATTTCAAAGGCAAGATCGCCGTTCATCGCTGGCCCTCCACGCTGCGGTGGGTCGTAAAGAGGCTCCGGCAGAATACAGCCGCCTCTGTAGGATTTTCTCCAAAGGTGAGTTGATATGCAGGAATCGTTAGAAGCTCTGACAAGACCGCGCTTCTGTGCGATGGGTCCTGCGGCTCCTCGGCATAGGGAGAGCTTGCTTTTAAAACCTCGGCATAGCCGTCCCTCGGTAGTTGGGTCAGGCGCGGTATTTTTGACTTTCCTCGTTCAAGAACCAGCGCCAGGGTCGGTATGACGTTGTCCTCATCCCGAGGTGCCAGGCAGCTTTTCTCCACGGAAATGAAAGTCTCGTTCTCATGTTCCAGAGGCTGACCCAAATGCAGAAGTTCCGGATGATAGCGAGCGGTGTCCTGGCGAAAGAGCGCCGGCCAGAATTCTCCCCAAGCCTGCAACCGCCCGCCACGCACTTCCAGAAAGGTCGCCATATCAGAGTGGATTTCAAATCCGAATTTCCGCGCAGCGTAGGCGCAGGTTGTCTTTCCACAACGGGGCGGCCCCAGCAAAAGCAAACCTCGCTTTTGCTTCGCGATGCACGCTGATGAAATTGGCGTGAGGCGTAATGCAGCAGCTGTGAGGTGAGCCATCGCCGCCAGAAAGACCCCAGCAAAACCTGGCGCATCCGCGACGCGGCTCTCGGATGTAAAACCAACAACTTCACACGCATCGAGATCAGCCGCCACAAAGCCTGTTTGGCCTAAATTCACGCAACGCATGCCTTCTGCTGCAAATCCTGTGGGTTGTGGCCAAGGGGACTTGGGGCGCTGGCCTTCTTCGGTCACAATCCTCCAGGTGAAGGCAGGTCTGGAAGAAGCGTCTGAGAGGCTGCTCTTGAGGAACCTGCAAGCCGATTCGCTGACCCGAATAGAATTTGTTTCGAACATGCCATTCCGACCCATCATTCTGATCGGAATTCGGTGAATGAGTGGCGTGAAGCGCCGCAAGGGATCTCGATAGGTGGTTAGCGAAGGCTCGCTCACTTCTACAGTTTCAGTAAGGGCAACCGGGAGTTTGCAGACTGTTGAAAAGAACCTATCGGCCAGCGCGCGTGCCACGACCTGTGGCGAACCGCTGTAGCGGCAGATGTAGCAGGGGCGTCGAGCCAGCTTCCGCGTCACATCCAATTGACGCTGGATTGCTGCCTCTGATTCTTGCAGTACACCTTCTTCCAGACGGGCAGCAGCGGCTGAGGGAGAAAGCCCGATCAATTCCAATCCAGCACCTTCCTGGGGATCGAGGAACAAAACCCAGTCTGGCTCAGAACAATGGCGGCGCATGGGTCCATCTTGCGTAAGATCGACTTCGAAAGTTTCAAGACCGGAACTGGTGACCACTTTCGCCATCGCAATTTCCGGAAAATGTTTCGCCGCTTCAGGTCGCAGCTTTAGCCGACCACCAACACCCCAGCACAGAAGCCTGCCGTGGCGCGAGGAAATATACGTCCGATCATCTGAGAGACACTCGTACCCTAGTTGGCGGAGCGCCAGCGAGAGCGTTGACTTTCCTGATCCCGAGGCGCCAGCAAGCAGCAATCCGTGCTGTTTGTCAGCGATGCAAGCACTGTGAATCGCCGTGACTCCATTTGCAGGCCCCAGGGTTGCAATAACAATCGGGAATACCGTTCTGATTAGCCCCGCTTCATCTTCCACAAAGTCTTGCGTGAATCGCCCGATGACACGGCGCGTCGCCAGATTTATCAGAATAAAGTTGTGCTTATTGAATGATGCAAAGACGATGCTTCCTACGCCTCTATAGTGCGGCTTCTCCGAGGCGGGCTGGGAGGCAGCTCCCTCATCTACCCAGAAACGAAATGTCACATCAGATGCCGCCAAGCCTGAAGGAAGGGCAAGGAAATGTTTTCGGGCGTGTTCCAAGATCGTTTCGCTGTTTGTTCTGAGGTGACAGGTCAAACTCGCGATCAGGAAGGTCCCCTCACACGGCGTCCGCATCCGTGTCTTGAAAAAGTCTCCTGAACCTACTTGCAGCTCTCGAACGAACATTGTGGCTTCGCATCCAGGCAGAGTCCGAAGGCCGCTCATCGGGCGCCTTTCTCTTGGCTGCCTGGAGTATGACGTTAACAGTTAGAATCACGCCGCGTGTCATTCCACTGTTGAGAGTTTGTAAAGTTTTGAGTGAAGAACAGAGAGTTGGTAATCAAATGGAAGGCGAAGCCGAAAGGCGCGCTTAACCGCTGCGTGGACGAAATCTTTACAAACTGGCTACAACACACTGACTCATGGGAGGCGAGGAGCGTGGTATTCCTCTCAAGCATGGAGGACCCAAGAATGAAAAGCGCACGAATTCCTACAAGATCATCGCACATGCATCAGGCAGCTTCGCTATTCCATGGCGCAAGGATTCTGACCACGGTCTTCATCTTCATGATCTATGTCGCTTCGGCGGCGAACCAGAGCTTCGCGGCTCATGCGCAGGGAGACGTTTCAGCGCCGGGCCAAACCTCGGCACCCGATGCCGCTTCCATGGGTCTGAGTTTTATTCCAGGCTCAAGCTCGACTGTGATGATTGAACACAACGGCAAGAAATATCTGGTGGATTTGCTTTCCCATACCATAAAGGAATTGCCCTCGGGTTCCAATCATGAGGGGGCGACGCTCTCGGAGGCGCCAAAGAACGAACTGGCCGGTGACACAGCGCACCAGAAGGTCCCAGCAGCAGGAACGTCTACCCAAAAGAAATCGGCCAGCGAAAAAACCAATATTTACGAAGCGGGAGATGATTACCTATTCAGTCTTCCCACCGGCCGGCGACTCGACCGGCACGGGTTTTACGTCAATTTCAACCATCGCTTTGCCTTCGATCCGGCTTTCACCGGGCCCGCCCGCGGCGCCATCCTGGGAGGATTGGATGGTTTTGGCATCGCATCGTTTGGCCTGCGTTACGGCATCACGGATAAATTTTCCGTCAGCGCCTATCGTTCACCCAGCGTCATCGGCCGCCCCATCCAGCTTATGGCCAGCTACAATTTTCTTGATGAACACAACGGTGAGCCCTTCAATGCCGCTCTGCGATTCTCCGTGGAAGGCCGCAACAATTTTTCAAATAACTTTACGGTCAATTTTGAAGGCATCGTCTCGCGCAGCCTGACGAAGCACGCGCAGGTTTACGTCGTTCCAACGGTCTCTCTGGATAATCGCCGCCTGCTCGGTCCCCAACTCAACCTGACGGACTCTCAGCCTGACCTTCCCGGCATCAACACGTTTTCAATAGGCTTTGGCGGCGCCTTGGACATCCGGCCGACTGTGGCGCTGGTGGCCGAAGTTATTCCAACGCTCGTTAATGGCCCTGACCTCCGAATCCATCGACCGGCTTTCTCCTTTGGGATTCAGAAGAAGATCTGGCGGCACGCTTTCACATTCGGGTTCACGAACAGCCCGGGAACGACCGTTTCGCAGCGTGCAGGCACTCGGGCCACATTCATCGGAAATCCTTCGGGCGATACGCCGGCAAACTTGTTTGTGGGCTTTGATCTGACACGTCAGATTTATTAGGTGGAACGGTGAGCGAGCCTTCGACGCAGCTAGAAACTGCTCCTCGACACGAAGTAAGCGATGGTCTCGCCGGGGCTTTTAGAGCAAGCTTCTTGCGAGAGCCGCTGGATCGTCTTGCACTCACGCTGGCGATTGGCGCTGTCCCTCTATCCATTGCGATCTCGGAGTCGCTGCTGGCGGTGTCATGGGTGGCACGGGTCCTCAGCCGCTCCAAGACCTCCTGCCGGGCACATTTATCTCTTTCGTTCTGTTTTTGGGTGCTGCTTGCAGTCTCTGAATCTGCCTCCTGGCTGCTCTCCCCCGACCGAAAAGCAGGTGCAAGTGAGATGCGGCATCTTTTGCTGCTGGCGAGCCTCGGAGTCCTGCTCCCCTGTCTTGGAGTTTCCGGCTCGCGGATACGGGCTTGGAAGGCCGTTTTTCTGAGTTCAGGACTCAGCTCAATTTTTCTGATCGGGAATTTTCTGAGGTACGTTCTCATATTCCACGCAAATGTTGAGGCAGGCGGCTCGGCACGCTTTTACCTGAGAACGGGAGGCTTTCTGGGAAATTGGATGGTTTACGCAACCGTTGAAGTCATTGTGTTTGCAGGACTGCTGGGCTTTCAAGCTTTCTATCCCGAAGAGCGAAAGCGCTGGCGACCGATCTGGATTTTAAACCTAATTGCTATCGCAGTCAGCCTGACGCGCATGTTGTGGGCTGTCTGCTGGCTATTGGCGGGAATTGAACTGGCGCGGCGTCGCTCGAAATGGCTGTGGCCCGTTGCTGCTCTGCCGGTATTGCTCTACGGGATGGCGCCTGGTCCCGTCCGCTCTCGGATCCGGGGCGCGATGAACCCGGATTACTATCCGAACCAGGAGCGCATCGAAATGCTGCGTGTTGGCTGGAGGATGATCAAGAAGCATCCTTGGATCGGTGTGGGTCCCGGTCGAATCAGCGAACTTTACTTGCAGTATCTCCAACCTCACGAGCCGATCCCGCGATATCGCGGACACCTTCACAATAACCTAGTACAGGTCGCTTCAACATTCGGTCTGCCGGTTGCGCTGGCCGCGATTCTTTTTGTTTTCGCGCTGTACCGGGATTTATTCATTGCCCTCCGTGCTGCGCGCGGGCGGGAAGAATCATTTTGCTGCCTGACTTCGCTTCTGGCGCTTACAGGATTCCTGATTGCAGGCGTCTTTGATTACACGTACGGCCATTCGCTTGCATTGATTCTCTTAAGCTTTGCGGTTCTCTCTCCTTTCGTGTCCTCGGCTGATTCACCTTGTGGAATCAATGACTCCGGCTGCTCAGGAAAGTCGAAGTTCACTTGGGCATGGATTGCGCAGGTTTGCGGCTTCCGAGAGGTCGTGCAATGACAAAATTTTTGCACACTCCAAACCTGCCTGTGACACTCCCAAATGCTGTTGAGGGTAGTTTAATTGTTCAAGACTGCAAAGGCTCATAGCTTGCGGTGAAAAATGATGAGGCGTCTGAGAGTTTCCCGAAAGGTCGTGCTTTTCTTCCCGGCGTTCTCGAGCCAGGAGGCAACAGCTCCCTTGAGCTTGCTGGCGATTTCGACGCCGCTTCTTCGAGCCGGATACACCGTGACACTGGTGGATTCTACCATCACGCCTGACTTCAAAAAGCGCGTGCTTAAGGAAGTCCAGGACGCTCTCTTTCTGGGAATCTCACTGGTCACCGGGCCGATGATCCGCGAAACCGTAGAGCTTGCTCGCGCTGTGAAAGCTTGGAACCACGATTTCCCGGTGGTCCTTGGCGGCTGGCATCCGTCGTTGCTGCCTGGGCAAACACTTAACGCTTACGGCATCGACGCTGTAGTGCGCGGACAGGGAGAAGATGCCGTCACCGAGATCACCAAGAGATTTGAGGATGGCGGCACGCTGGAAGGCATTGCGGGTGTGGCCTATAAACACGAGGGCAAATTGATTTTTAATCCGGAAAGACCGCTGAAGCCTATCGCTGACCTTCCGCCCAAAGCCTATCATCTGGCAGACTTTGATGCCTACGAACGCCTTTGTGGCCGCCGATGGGCCATGTATACCTCAAGTCTAGCCTGCCCTTTCAACTGTTCTTATTGCACTAATGCCGGTGTATACGGACGCAAATGGAATGCGCTCCCTGCCGAGCAAGTGGTGGAAGAAACCGTTGATCTGACGACCCGCTACCGCCTCGAAATGCTTTGGATCGTGGATGATAACTTTCTGGTTGATCTTGATCGCGCCCTTCAGATTGGAGAGGGACTCATTCACGCCGGAGCCCATTTCCAATGGAGTATCCAGGCTACGACGAATCTGACCGCGCGGTTGACAGAAAATGATTTGCGCCTCTTGCGACGCGCTGGGCTGCGACAAGTCTGCCAGGGCGTTGATTCTGCCTCTCCAAAAATCCTGAAACTGATGAATAAGACGTTCCAGGATTTTGACTCGATCTATCAATCTGCGGAACGATGCCTAAAGGCTGGAATCAGGCCATCGTTCAATATCATTTTCGGCTACCCAGGCGAGGGGGCGGCAGAGCGGCGGCAGACGATTCGATTCATTATGGATGTTTGCCGGCGATTCCCCGGCGCGGAATTCTGGACCAACATTTTCACTCCCTATCCAGGCTCTCCGATTATGGATCGAGCGAAAGAGCTCGGAATCGAAACGCCGCAGTCGCTGGAAGGCTGGTCAGATTATTTCCCACGTTACACGGTGCTCCCCTGGCTTCAAGGACGCGACCACGCCCGTTTGCAGACCATGCGCGACTATCTGCGCATTGCCTTTGACCGCCAGCCGATTTCGAGATATGAGCCCAATCCATTCATCCGGAAGGTTCAGCAAACACTGAGCCGGCCTGCCCGATGGCGTTTGGATCACGACTTCTACGATTTTCCTGTAGAGCTATGGCTAAACCGGAAGCTCAAGAAGTTGATTCCCGTTGCAAGGCCTGTGGTGGATGCCAAGATGTTAAAGCCAGCGTTGGGGACGAACTGCCCATGAAGAATAAGGTGGTGCTTTACTACCCTCCTTACGATGGACCTCCTCTCGGGCCGCCGTTATGCCTGTTGTCTGTGGCTTCTCCTCTCATCCAGGCTGGCTTTCATGTGAGGATCATTGACTCAGCGATCACGGATGAGCCTGAAGGGACTGTGGCGAGCGAAATCAGGGATGCACTCTGTTTTGGCGTTTCGTTTCTAACCGGTCCGATGATCAAGGAGGCTCTTCGGATTTCCAAGCTTGTTCGAATTCTCAGACCCGATATTCCAATCATTTTCGGCGGCTGGCACCCAACAATCCTACCGGCCCAAACACTTGCGGCGGGGATAGCTGATATCGTGGTGCGCGGACAAGGGGAGTTAACCATGCTGGAAGTCGCGCAACGACTGCGCGAAGGAAAAAGCGTGGAGGGAGTCCGCGGATGCTCCCTGAAGAAGCATAAAGAGGTGATTCACAATCCTGATCGTCCGGTCGAGAACATCAACCATTTCCCTACCCCAGCCTTTTTTATGGGAGATTTTGATGCATACGAGCTGAGGTCCGGGCTTCGCAAGGTCACTTACGCATCGAGCGTCGGTTGTCCCTATGCGTGCAATTATTGCACGGATCTTGTTTACTACGGCCAGCGATTCAACGCTTACAAGACTGAGCGGGTTGTTTATGAAGTGACGACTCTCGTCTCGCGCTGGCGGCTTCAGGAAGTGGCCTTTCTGGATTCCAACTTCCTCGTGGATGTGAAGAGGGCCGGGGCCATTGCGCGGGGATTCCTGGATTCGGGGCTTAAGTTCCGCTGGACGTTCCAGGCCTCCACCAATCTTCTTTGCCGCATGAGCGAGGACGAAGTCTGTCTTCTGGGAATGTCGGGAGTCAGCCATATGGGATTTGGCACAGAGTCGGCTTCCCCTCAGGTGCTGATGCTGATGAATAAGAAGCATCAGCGCATTGACGAAATGTTTGAGACGGCACGGAAGACTCAGCGGGCTGGAATTCGAGTCACATTTAATCTGATCCTGGGTTTCCCGGGCGAGACGGATTCCGACCGGCGGCAAACGATGCAGGTCATGACAGAGATTTCTCGCAGATATCCCCATGTGAGCTTTTCGCCAAATCTCTTCACCCCTTATCCGGGAATCTCCATCTGGCCGGAATTGAGAAAAAGAGGCGTGCGCGAACCGCAAGATCTGGAGGAATGGAGCGAGATGGTGCTGGGGAACAATCCATTGCCTTGGTTGGCCAACAGACCATTTCAAAAGCTCATGAGGATGGTCGACTACTTTATGCTCTGCACTGAGACGCAGCGCCGAGCGCTGAATGCCACCTGGCTGGGAAGGAGAATTCGCCAGATGCTGGTCACTGCGCTGCGCTGGCGGCTCAAAGCTGATCAATACACATTCCCCTGGGAACTTTGGCTCGCTCGCGGATTTGAACAGGTCGCAGCTCGACGATCTCTCTTGACAGGACAGGTCTTGCGACGCGGCATGCAGCAAGTGTGTTGAAAACCATCGGACGATGAGCAGCGGGTTACGAAATGCATAGAGAACTGTGAGGACTGGTTGGCGGATATTCTCCTGACACATTCCTACCATCTCTATTACGACCGGAAGCAGGCCCGGAAGATGCAGCCCTACCCTCCCTTAGGCACGCTCTATGCGGCTGCACTGCTTCGGCAGCAGGGCTGCTCTGTTGCTGTGTTTGATTCCACACTGGAGGACCCCGAGCGGAATTTCCATGAAGCTCTTTATCGGCACCGCCCCAGGGTTGTCGCTATTTATGAAGATAATTTCAACTTCCTCTCCAAAATGTGCCTGAGCCGGATGCGAGAAGTAGCATTTGGAATGATCAGGAAGGCCCGGCAGTTCGGCTGTATGGTCCTGGTCAACGGGTCGGATGCGTCTGATCATGTCTCTGAATACCTCTGCCAGGGTGCAGATTTCGTGATGCTGGGCGAAGCGGAGTGGACCCTCGTCGACCTTGTGGGCGTGCTGCTGCGTGGGGACAATCGATCTATAGAGGAAATTCCCGGCCTCGCCTTTTACAGCAAGGTTTCGGGAAATCTGGTTCAGACCCTGCGCCGCCCCCTGATGCGGGACATCGATTCACTCCCTCTGCCAGCTCGCGATCTGGTTGACATCGAGCGGTATCGCTCAGCTTGGAAATCCGCACATGGCTTCTTCTCGCTCAATATTACAGCGAGCCGGGGGTGTCCCTTTCGATGTAATTGGTGTGCCAAGCCGATCTATGGCGATGCATTCCACGTGCGTTCGGCGAAGAGTGTGGTCGAGGAAATGGCCCTCCTGAAGAAACTCTATGGTCCGGAACATCTCTGGTTTGCCGATGACATTTTCGGCTTGAAGAGTCAGTGGGTCGCTGAGCTGGCCGACCTGATCCGCCGCCTCGATGCTTCCATCCCATTCAAAATTCAATCGCGTGTTGATCTCATGAAGGAAGAAACCGTTCGCGCCCTGCGTCGGGCCGGCTGCGCGGAAGTGTGGATGGGGGTTGAATCCGGGTCGCAGAAAATTCTGAATGCCATGGACAAGGGCATCCGCATGGAACAAGTTGCTCAGAGTTGCGAAAACCTTCGGAGTGCAGGCTTACGCACCTGTTTCTTCATTCAATTTGGGTACGCGGGGGAATCCTGGGAAGACATTCAGCAAACCATTCACCTGATCCGGAAGACTCAACCCGATGACATTGGGATATCCGTCTCCTATCCGCTGCCGGGAACGCGTTTCTACGAACGGGTTCGCGCGCAGCTGGGTCTTAAAACAAACTGGATTGACAGTGAAGATATTTCCATGATGTTCCGCGGCGCTTATACCACCGAGTTTTACCGAGCCCTGCATGACGCTCTTCATGCGGAAGTTGCCGGCTGGAGTCTGCGCCGCACATGGCCGTTTCCTGTCATCCTTTCGGAGGGCACTCAAACCGCCAGAAACGTCAGTAGTCCGGATGACCTCTGGGCAAAGGTCGAAGCCATGGAGAAGACTTGCCGGAGTGCTCACCCAACTCTATTGCCCGTCTTGGAATGTTCGACGGTTTGCTCAGCGTGACCTCGGGAAAGGACAAATCCGAGTTTTGAGACCAAATGATGGAGGATGGGCAGCAACCTTATGGACATGCTTCTAACCCACGGCTATTTCCTCTATGAGGACCTCAAGGAGTCGCGGATCATGAAGCCCTATGCGCCGTTGGGTATTCTCTACCTCACGTCTCATCTGCGTGCGAAGGGCTTTGCCGTTGAAATCTTCGACTCCACTTTTTCCTCGCGCGAAGACCTCTTTAAAATCCTTTGCCGCCATTCTCCCTCCGTGCTGGGCGTATATGCCAATCTGATGACGAGACGCAATGCCGTTGAGATTCTTCAAACAGCCAAAGAAGCTGGCTGGAAAACAATTGTTGGGGGGCCGGAGCCCGCCGCTTATGTGGAGGAATACCTTCATGCGGGCGCGGACATTGTCGTCATCGGGGAGGCGGAAAAAACTTTAGAAGAGCTCCTGCCCGTCTTGAAGGAGGAAAAACTTGCAGCTCTGGCCGGTGTGGACGGAATTGCCTTCCTCGGAGAAGAGGGAAAAGTGGAAAGGACTCGGCCCCGAGCCTTGATTCCCGACCTCGATGGACAACCCTGGCCCAGCCGCGAATCGATCTCCATCGAGAAATACATCGAGACATGGCGAGCGTACCATGGGGTGGGTTCCGTTTCCATCATCACAGCCCGGGGATGTCCCTATCACTGCCGCTGGTGCAGCCATGCGGTGTATGGGAACACGCATCGGCGCCGCAAACCGGCCGCTGTCGTTGATGAGATCGAATGGATCATGAGCCGTTATTCGCCGGATATGATTTGGGTCGCGGATGATGTTTTTACGATCCATCACGGCTGGCTTTTTCAATACGCCCGCGAAATGAAGCACCGCAATCTGAGAGTGCCTTTCGAATGTATTTCCCGAGCGGACCGGATCAACTCGCAGGCAGTGGATACCCTGGCTGAACTGGGATGTTTCCGCATCTGGATTGGCTCAGAAAGCGGCTCGCAACGCATTCTCGATTCCATGGAGCGTGGGGTGACCGTGGAGCAGGTCCACACTGCTGTCCAACTCTGCAAGTCGCGAGGGATTCAAACGGGCATGTTCCTGATGTGGGGATACGAAGGCGAAGACCTCGCGGATATTGAAGCAACCGTGGATCACGTCAAACGCACCGATCCTGACGTTTTTCTGACCACTGTGGCTTATCCCATCAAAGGAACTCCTTATTTTGATCAGGCAACCGATCGCCTTCTTCCTCCTACGTCATGGCGGGAGAGCTCGGATCGCGATATTCGAATTCGCGGCCGGCACTCCCGCCGCTTTTATCAGTATGCCGACCAACTCCTCCGCGCTGAAGTGGAACTGCAACGATTGCAGTTCAGGGATGGCCCGAACAAGTCGCGTTGGGAAATCGAATCGACGATTGCCCAGGCGCGCGAGGGTTTGCGCCTCTGTTATTCAGAAGTTGAGGCATGACGCAAGATGAACGCTCATTCGGCTTTTCAAGTGGCGACGCCGTTCGATTCGGTCGCCGAATCATATGACACATCATTCACAGACTCTTTCGTAGGCAAAACACAGAGAAATCTTGTCTGGAGAGAAATGGATCAGATCTTTCGACCAGGCCAGCGCATTCTGGAAATCAATTGTGGAACCGGTGTCGATGCTGTGCATCTTGCCCAGCGAGGCGTCCGGGTTGTCGCATGTGACGCTTCTTCAGCCATGATTCGCGTGGCGCGCCAGCGAGCCGCGGATACGGGACTTGGCGGAAGCATCGAGTTCCATATCATGGCAACAGAAAAAATCTATAGGTTATATCAAGCGTCTCCATTTGATGGTCTGTTGTCTAATTTCGCTGGCCTGAACTGCGTCTTGGGCCTGGAACCTGTCGTCCAAAGCCTGGGTCATCTTCTGAAGCCCGGAGCCGATGCTTTGTTGTGCATCTTTGGAAGACATTGCCTCTGGGAGCTGATTTGGAATATAGGACGGGGCGATTTCGAAAAGGCCTTTCGACGATTTAGGACCGCCCCAATACGCGGCAGTATCGGTGGTCAGCAGGTCGATATCAGGTACTGGTCGGTCGGTCAACTCAAGCGTGCTCTCTTGCCCGACTTTCACCTCAAGAGTCAGATCGGGCTGGGCATCTCAGTGCCACCGTCTTATCTCGAATCTTGGACAGGAAGGTTCCCAACAATCTTCCGGGCGGCAGCGAAAATCGACCGCAGCATTTGCAGTTTTCCTGTTTTCCGCAGCCTTGCCGATCACGTATTGCTTACGTTTCAGAGATCATAAACATGGATGTCCTTCTTCAATCGTCGATTCGCCCTACCCCTGAAGCGGCAATCGCCTCTCCCGCTCACCCGCACTCCATTTTTCTGCGATGCCCGGTGTGCACGCATTCGATAGGTGAGCTCGTCCCACAGGCGATGGGTGTAGAGCCCCTGTGTCCTGCCTGCGGTTTCAGATTCAAAAACGAGCAGGGAATCTGGAAGGCTTTTGCCCCTTGTCGTGAGGAGCGCTTCGAACAATTCATGACTGAATATCAAACGATCCGTCGCAGCGAAGGGCGGGGCTCGTCGGGAGGGTGCTATTACCTCGCCTTGCCATTTAAGGACACTACGGGAAGGAACTCCTGGCAGTGGAGACTTCGCGCAAGAAGCTTCCGCTACCTGCAACGAAAGATTCTTCCCGAGATCGAAAGAGGTCACAAAAGCGGGCTCGACATTCTCGACGTAGGCGCAGGAAACTGCTGGCTGAGCTACCGTCTGGCTTTAGGCGGTCATCGACCGGTGGCCATCGATCTGCGGACAGATGAACTCGATGGATTGGGAGCTTCCCGGCACTATCTGCGCTTTCTTTCGCAGCCCTTCCCCCGCTTCCAGGCTGAAATGGATCGACTTCCATTTGACGAGGGGCAGTTCGATCTGGTGATCTTTAACGCTTCCTTTCATTACTCCGAAGATTATCAGACCACTCTGGGTGAAGTGCTGCGGTGCCTTCGACGACCGGGCCATATCCTAATTGTTGATTCGCCCTTCTACACCAGTGAGGAAAATGGCTGCGCGATGATGGCAGAGCGTCGCAAAGCATATCTCAAGAAATATGGCTTTGCTTCAGACAGCATCGCAAGTCGCGAATTCCTTACCTGGGAAACTCTTCGGCAATTGAGCCGCACCTATGGCGTCAGGTGGCAGCTCGTCAGGCCGTGGTACGGCATGCGCTGGGCGCTGCGCCCGCTTCGGGCCCGTCTTGCGCGACGCCGCGAGCCGGCGAAGTTCTACATCATCCGGGGCCTAGTGCTATAACATGATCATTCTTTACCACCCCAAATCGACAAAACCGCGGAGCAGGCGGTTTCCGCTGGCCGTACTCGCGCTGGCGGCGGTGATCGAGGGCCGCGAAGAATACTGCATTGTGGATGGGAATGTGGACCCCAATCCGCTCGCTACGCTTCAGCAGTTGATTGAAACTTATCCCACGGAATTGCTGGCGGTTTCCGTGATGCCTGGTCCGCAGATGGTCGCCGCCATGCACACGTGCCGTGAGATCCGTGCAAATTATCCGCACGTTCCCATTGTCTGGGGAGGCTATTTCCCCTCCATCTACACGGACACCGTGTTGAATGCTTTCTATGTCGATTTTGCCGTGCGAGGTCAAGGAGAAGAAACTTTCGTTGAGTTAATCAGCGCGCTGCGTGGCGAACGGCCCTTGAATTCGGTCCTGGGACTCTCGTTCAAAGAGAAAGATGGAAGTCATCGGCACAACCATCACCGCCCTCTGAAGAGCCCAGACTGTTTTCCATGGCCTCCCTTTCATCGGGTGCCGGCAGCGAAATATATTCTTCCCACCTTTCTTGGGAGATTCACCGCAGTCCATCAAGCGAGCGTAGGCTGCCCCTTTCGATGTAATTTCTGCGGGGTGATTTCCGCCTTTGGCAGCCAGGAAAAGATGGAATCGCCGGTGCGCACGGAAGCTATTCTGCGCCACCTCGTGCACCGCTATCACGTCGATGCTATTCAGTTCTACGACAACAATTTCTTCCTTCGGGAGGACCACACTCGAGAACTGGCTGAGCGGATAAGGCCATTGCGGCTCCGCTGGTGGTGCGAAGGCCGAATCGACATTCTGTTGAGCTATTCGGATGCGACCCTTGAAGCCTTACGCCGCTCCGGCTGTGCAATGGTCTTTTTCGGCGCGGAATCGGGATCTGACTGGATTCTAAAGGAGATGAACAAGCAGCTTTCAGCAGAACAAACCTTGCAACTCGCTCATCGCATACGAGACTTCAATATTATTCCTGAGTTCTCCTTTGTGGTGGGCAATCCTAGAAGTCCCGAGCAGGATATCCGTGAATGCCTGAAGTTTATTCGGAAGATCAAGAAGATTAATCCACAGGCAGAAATCATTATCCAGCACTATATTCCTGTCCCCCAGCGCAATCACATGTATGGAGATGTCGAGGGAAGAGTGCACTTTCCTGATACGGTGGAAGAGTGGAGTACAGACCGCTGGCTGAATTTCACGATCCGCAAAGAGCCAGCTACGCCATGGCTTAAGCCTTCCATGAAAAAGTTGATTGATGATTTCGAACTGGTCGTTGCCTCACGCTGGCCGACCACCCAGGATATCCGTCTTCCGTCCTGGGGGCGCCGCCTGCTGAAGCTGCTGAGTTCCTGGCGCTATGCGCTTGGAATGTATCGCTGGCCTTTGGAACTTGAATGGGCCCAGCGCTTTGTTGAATTGCGAAAACCCAAGGTGGAAAGCCTGTGAGTATAGCCCAGCAATCCAGTGCAACCGAAACCAGGCGCGTGTCAGTCCGTGAAGGATATGCCCTCTGGGCGGCAAGCTACGATCGCTGCCCTAATCCACTGCTAGTTCTCGAAGAACGAGTGTTGGAGCCGATGCTCCCACCTGTTGTCAATCGCCATGTACTGGATGTCGCGTGTGGAACCGGACGTTGGATGAACAGATTGGCCACCCGTGGAGCTGCATCCGTTTTCGGTTTGGACCTCTCATCACAAATGCTGGATCGAGCACTGAAGAAAGCTTCTTTGCGAGGCCGGCTTTTGCGGGCGGATTGCCGTCAGATTCCGATCCTTTCGGGAACCATAGACCTGGCGCTTTGTTCCTTCATCGCCGGATACCTGGAAGACCTGAGAGGTTTGATGAGAGAATTGTCGCGGCTCGTCACTCCCCAGGCGGAGATCTTTGTGAGCGATGTTCACCCTATATGTCATTGCCGGGGTTGGAAGCGCACATTTCGGCATGGGAATCAGGTCTTGGAAATCGAGAATACGAGACATTCTATTGCGGACATCGTTCGGACCGGCGAGACTTCAGGTTTACGTCTTGTCGGCCGGGCGGAACCCCATTGGGGGGAGCCTGAGCGCCGCGTTTTCCAGGTAGCCGGAAAGGTTCACGTATATACACAGAGTTGCCACGACCCTGCCATCTTCATTCTCCAGTTTCGCCCCGATTCGGACACACTGGGAAAGAATGGATGAAGCTATGAGATCGATGCTCCTGGAAAGCAGAGCGCACGCCATGCGGCATTCTGCCGCAGTGGCCGGATGGCGGCTCACCGGGGCACGCGTGGCAACAGGAGCAGCCACCTCCCTCGCCACCGAGCTCACGATTATAAATGGGCGACTCCGCGACGCTCCATCCGCCAATAGTTCCAGGTGCGGAATGGCGCAAGTTCGGACTATGGACTTGACCGGATACATGATTCTTCCGGGTCTCGTCAATACTCACGATCATCTGGAATTTGGTCTGTTCCCGCGTCTAGGCCACGGTCCTTATCAGAATTTTCAGGAATGGTCTGAGGATATTTACCACCCCAACGGCTCGCCATTGAAAGAACTGTTGTCAATCCCGAAATCCATCCGGCTGTGGTGGGGGGCGGTAAGAAACCTTTTATGCGGGGTCACGACGGTTTGCCATCACAATCCTCAGATCCCTTCCGGTCTCCGGGCGCTCTTGCCCGTCCGGATCGTGAGCCGATACACGTGGGCTCATTCCCTGGCTCTAGGAAAGAATGTGACAGAAACATTTCGCTCAACACCTGCGGATACGCCGTTCATCATCCATGTTGCTGAAGGCGTGGATGAGCAAAGCCGCGCGGAGATTTTCTGCCTCGATCGAATGGGAGTGCTCGATCCGAAGACTGTCATTGTCCACGGAGTGGGAATGGAGCGCGCCGGCCACGAACTTCTTGAGCGCCGTGGTTCAGCTCTTGTCTGGTGTCCAACGTCGAATCAATTCCTTCTGGGCAGGACACTTGACTTAGCTACTGTCCGGCACCATCGCCGGATAGCCCTAGCTTCGGATTCTGCGCTCACCGCCGCGGGTGATTTGCTGGATGAAATCCGATTCGTGCGCGCCCATAGTCAGGCAACCGCGGAGGAAGTTTACGCAATGGTAACGAACGGGGCAGCCGACGTGTTGAGGCTCGCGCGGGGAGAGGGAACTCTCGCAGAAGGCGCTGTGGCCGATCTTGTTGCCATAGCTGATGAGAGCAGCCGTCCGTGCGACTCTCTGTGCGCTATGACTCTGGAGAAGCTTGAACTGGTCATGGTAGGAGGTGAACTCCAACTTCTATCGCCGTCCCTGGCTCGTCGCTGCCCGAATGAAGTCTTGGCAAGACTTGAGCGATTGCAGATCGATGGCCTGGATCGGTTAATCGCGGCTCCCGTGAAAAACCTCTTCAATGCCGCTCAGGAACATCTCGGTAAAGAAATTTACCTTGCGGGCAAGAAAGTTGAAGTATGAGCACTCTCCTCAACTTGGAAGGCCCTATCAACGCAGAGCTGCTGGACGGCAAATCCCGCATTACCTCCCTGCCTGTATTGGTGATCATGCCTCACAACCGGTGCAATTGCCGGTGCATGATGTGTGACATCTGGAAAATCAAGCAGGTGCGGGAATTGACGTCAGAAGATCTCAAGCCTCATCTGAGCGCAGTGCGCGAACTTGGAATACAGTGGGTTGTGCTTTCTGGAGGCGAACCCTTGCTGCATAGCCATTTGTCGGATCTTTCGTCTCTTTTCCGCAATGAAGGGATTCGCATCACGCTGCTCACGGCTGGCCTGCTCCTGGAAAGATGCTCGGAGGCGATTGCACAGAACTTCGATGACGTGATTGCGTCATTAGATGGCCCGATGGACATTCACGATCGAATCCGTGGTGTGCCTGGAGCTTTCCAGAAGCTGACAAGAGGAATTGTAGCCTTGAGAACGAGACGTCCCGGAATTCCGGTGCACGCCCGCTGCACAATCCAGAAAGAGAATTTCTCCCACCTTCGAGATACGGTGCGAGCAGCACGCTTAATGGCTTTGAACTCGATTTCCTTCCTTGCCGCTGACTTATCCTCCGCGGCTTTCAATCACACAGAGAGTTGGCCCGAAGAGCGCCGTTCCCGGGTTGCGCTCAACCCTCATGAAGTGGAACATCTTGTCGATGAAGTGGAGGCCTTAATTTATGAAAACCAGAGAGATATCGAGGAAGGATTTATTGTGGAAAGCCCCTCCAAACTTTGGAAAATCGTACGTCACTTTCGCGCCCAGATCGGGCAGTGCTCACCCCTCTCGCCGTCCTGTAATGCCCCCTGGGTTTCGGCGGTGATCGATGCTGAGGGCAACCTGCTACCTTGCTTCTTTCATCAGCCCCTCGGGAACATCCGCAACGGATCACTCAAAGACATTCTCAACAGCGAGCGTTCTATCAATTTTCGTCGCCACTTAGATATTTCTGCAAACCCAATCTGCCAGAGGTGCGTCTGTCCTCTCTATCTCGGTTCCTCACGCGTCGGCATCGAAACCCCTCGGGCACCACGCTACGAGGGTGGAACCAACTCCTCGGTGACGCGGACGGCCTCAGGACGGTAGCCGCTGCGCGTTCGGATATGATACTTCTTCAGGTTTACTCCGACGAGCTTGACCGTAATCTTACGCCAGCCTCGGTTCGGATTAGGCTGCGGATAGTAACTGAGGGAATAGAGATGTGCCAAGTCATCCCGGATAGAGGCGAAGGCCTTTTGCTGGTCTTCCCAGTCCTTGGCAAAATAAGCTTTGCCGCCCGTTGCCGCACTCATCCGTTCAAAGACAGCCGTAGAAACCGGGTCAATCTTGGCCCTCTGCGTGCTCACCATGTAGATAGGAATCCCTTCGGCCTGAGCGAGTTCCAAGACGTCCTCCGGCGCCACCATGCTCGCGTTGTCAGGACCATTTGAAAAGACCACGATAACCTTTCTGCCTGTGAACTGACTGGCATCTTCCAGAGTCAAGAGGAGGCTGTCGTAAAGCGCAGCATCATCTCCAGCCACGGTGGCTCGGACTCCGCGCAAAACTGCCATCCGGTCAGACGTGAGCAGGGCACCGCGCGAGAAATCGCGGCTATAGGAATAGAATGCAACCCGGTCTGAGCGATCCAAGGATCGCACGAATTCGGCAATCGCATCCTGCGCGAAAACAAAGCCGCGATACATATAATTGCTCGTATCGAAGAGGATAAAAACACTGCGACCCACCCCCGAAGAGAGTCGCGCCGGCGAAGACGTCATCGACTCATCCTGATGCTGTTTGAGAGGCGCAAAATCAGTAGCCCTTCGCGGCGCCTGATTCTCTTCTCCGAAAGTAGCGAGTTTTTCCTGAATTCCGTCTTCATAAACCGCGAAGTTCCAGGGGCGAAGACCGCTGACGTAGTTCCCCTTCTTGTCCATGACAGCCACATCTAACTGCACCAGATCCACCGTTCGGTGAAGGACAATGTGACCCGATGCAAACTTCTGCGCTGGAGCCCAGACTCCAGTACCGAAGAATACACTCAAAAAGAGAAATAGAACGATATCGTTTCGCTTCCCCATAGATCACCTTCCAACCATCCCGCGACTCCCAATCATACGGGATGGATATTTCTAAAGTCTCAGCACTTGAAAACCTTCAAAGTCCCGACGTCGCTCGCTTTTCTGGCACAGAGGCTAAGTGACTGTTACGAAATGCCTTACCGGTTTCCCACAGCGCACGAAGAAGCGCTGGCCGATCCTCCAGATCAGTGGCAAAGATCTTAGCGATCATATGGCGCGTCAGTTCCGGAACGAGGAGATTCAGCATGACGGGCTGGTAACCCATTTCGTCCGCCAGGCGGGCCCAATATAGATTATTGGATTCCCATGACTCGGCCAGAAGGCGGCTGGAAAAGCCCAGGAAAGTTGGAAAAGGTTTCACATCCAGCAATTCACAGGCATAGGTATCAGCAAGGGCCGGATGAGGCACCCCAAAATCCTCTGACAGACGCTCCCAACTGACCTCATTGGGATAGCGCTCGGAGAGTTTTTGCAATTCTTCACCAGCTTTCCCCCACCGGGCAGCCTCGTTTGGAAACTTTCTTCTGAAGTTGGCAGCCAGGTAAAAAGTATCTATCGGCGCCAACTGCGAGAGCGCTTCCTCCTGCCGCCCTGATTGGAGAGCCTGCTCGATCTGCTCATATCGTTGAGGGAGCATGCGCTCTGCAAGGATATCAATCACTTGCTGGCGCAGCCTTTCATCCTTTGTTGCGGCTGTGACAAGCTCTTCTCCAAATCGCTGATATAGCGCGACGGCGTGAAGCTCATTGGGGGTCACCCGCCACCAGCGCGGCACAACCGAGTTTGTCAGCAGGGTAGGAACCAAATCTCCCCAGATCAATGCCTGAACGTTTTCGGGCACAATGAAGTCCTGTTCGACTTCCGCCAGCACATAGGGCAGGTCTGCCAAAGAGCCGACCAGATGAACGCCGCCGCCCGCTGTCCAGCCGCGTCCAAAAATGATGGGGGTTCTCCATTCCTGGTCTCGCCCTGTGATCGCTTGCCCTGAAAAATCATGCGATCGAACGAAAAGCGTATCGTTATAGAGCACCTGAGCTCCGGGTGGCTGGTAGTAAGCGTAATTCAGTCCCACTAACGTATCCCTCAGGAAAGGAACCAGCTGGCCACGAGCCGTTGTCAGTTCCTTCGCGGAGTGAGGCGACCTGATGATTTTCGCCAAATCCGTCGCCAACTCTGACTGGATGTGAGAGTTACTGTAAAGACCATAGCTCCACTCCGCTCGCTCGCTGCCTGTGAACAGGGGCTTCGGCAATTGGAATTCTCGAAGCTCCCCGGCCAGTTGAATCATCCCCTGCGGCATCGGCTTCCCTTGGGCGATTCGATTCAAGTCGTCTCCTAAGGAGAACAACGTGTCAAGAGAAACAAGTCGTTGGGCCTCAAGTGCTGAGCTGATTCGATAGGCCAGCTCCTGCTTGACCCTTTGACTCTCCGGACCGGTTTGATCCGGCCCGGCGAGCAAACTAATAATATTGTCCTGGGAGACGTGAGGTGTTCCAGAGGCTGCGCGGATCAGCTCTCCGAGCGAGTTGCGAGCCGTATCGAAAAGCTGAGCGGATGAGTGGATGCGACCAAAAGGATGGATGATGCGCTGCCAAGAGCGGTTCCAATTTGCCGTGGGAATCTGGCCTTGCCGAGCCAGGATTTCCCAGAGACCTATATCAGCCTGAAAAATACCCGATGCATCAGACCTCAATGCTAAATCGTGGATGTGGTCAATGGAGTTGGCAACGTTCAAAAACCGCGCTATCGATGAGTCGTTTAAAGCTGAAAACTCAGAAAAGATAGGATACTGATCGCCAAACTGTTGGAACTTCTCAGCCAGCAGGCGCACGGTTTTGGGGCTTAAGCCAGGCTGTGGCGCGCGGCGCCGGTCAATCTCAGTAAGCATCAGGAAAAGTTGCAGCGGATTGTTCTCCGAGTTCACCCTCGAAAAAGCAAACATAGCCGCCACGAGCTGATCAGGGGTCTTCCAGCTTCCCTCTTGCTTAGCCCACATGCGGGCAATCTTTGACTTGCTCTTGCGTTGGCTGACAAGCACTTCCGCCCACGCGTCCAAATTCCCAGGGATATGCGGTTGGCCGGAAGGCTCCAACTGAATCCGGGTCACCAAAAGCAGGAGCCCCGGATTCGGCCGGAATACAGGCTTCGCAGGACTTGGGGAAGGGTTTTCTCCACGCAGTGCTTTATAGAAAAGGTGTAAACGATGAGGTTCCGTGAAGTAAGCCTGTCGGGTTTCATCAATTCGTGAGAGAGCGTCAAAATAAGCTGCCATCCAGCCTTCGTCTTTCTCCAGTAAGTGGGTGATAAATGACTTTGGCGACTCCGGGCTGGCACCGACCAGACTCTTCCAGGCAGGTTCAGCCACGGCTCCTCCGGGTACAACAACTGTTCCGGATCGGATTCGAATATTGCTGCCATAGAAATCGAGGACGGCGGCATAGGGGATGAGTTTCTCGAGCCCCGGAGATTGCTCGAGATACGCTCTGGTGTTTGCATCCATTCGAGCCAGCGCCCAGTAAAGCCGTGCCAGTTGGGGATTGTTCACGAGGGAGTCAATCACGTCGTTGGGTTCGTTTTTCTTGCTCCTGCCTTTCGTTCTTTCGCTAACTTTTAAGATCCAGTCGTTTGGTTTGAACAGAACAGGCACTTGCGAGGTAGGAAAAGGATAGACGAAAGGCTTGCCACCGCGCAGCGCGTCCTCCAAATCAGTCAGTGGAAATCCAGAGTCAATCGTGAGAAAAGCTTTCTTGGGATCCGCAGTTTCAAGGGAAATATCAGGGTTGCCGCACGGTTGCCGCAGTTTATAGCCAAGGACCTTTAACAGTGGCTGCGCCTCACTGCATGTAGAAACGCGGATGATGTGTTTCGGGCCAGCGAGCGCCAGTAATTCTCTCGCGTGTTCCAGATATCCCTTCAAAAGGATCAGATATTCGGTGGGCTGGGGCGTCTTGCCGTGCCAGCCATAACCTTCCATCGTCACATTGCGGGCCAAAAGAGATAACACTTCGTTAGCGGAAATCTTCTGGCTGATGGCGGCCATACGAAGGAAGGAACGTAAGGGACCCGGAATCGTAATATCAAGTAAGGATGTCGACGTTTCTGTGGGAGGCTGCTCTGCATCTGAAGCGGACGGCGGGTAAGGTGAAGCGCCCGTCCGAGCATTACCAAGCAAGCAAGTATATGCCAGCAGAAAAGCTGTCAGAAGAAATGCCGGAAGGCGAAAGGGAGATTTCATGGCTAAAATTCCCTCCTTGAGCCTTAGATTTAGCTTCGAAGGCAGCCGGCTTCAAAAAGCGAAATTTCTCTACCTGGTCGACTTTAAGTCTTTGTCGGCCCTGGCTGAGAACCGGAAATTGATTTTCGGTAATCGCCGGAAGCCGGATGGCAGAAGCATACGCCAGATGCGTCCGCTATTCAACGGGAATGATTGGAAAAAATGTAGGACCGGAAGGCCGACTTGTCAGAATTAATTAATAACTCAGAATTATATCGGACGGCCTGGACGAGAGACTTCATGCTGTCGGGACAGAACTCTCGAACTGGTTGCCTGCCTCCGGTGAAGCGAAAGGCCCAGGTGGCGTTTTGTTCGGCGCAATCATTCAGAACCAGCACAGTTGTTATGGGCAAACCGGCGCCCTGGTCAAGTTTGAGGTCTTTGGTTTTCGCCACGAACCGGCAAACCACGGGTCTCAAAGGCAGGTGCGTGCTACGAACCGCCTGTGAGAAACGGTCATTCCTCTGATAGTCCTCAAGGAGCGCCACCGGGAGTTACTTGCATTCCCAGTTACATTTCTTAGCATCCAAAAGCGAAAAATGGCATTCTAATTTACGAAAGGGATGAGCGTCGTCATTGCCGATCTAAGTTCCGCGATAAATCGGCAAAAATCAGAAATTAAGAGGGTTCCCATCATGAGAAGGCTGATTTCATTTCCTTTATTTGCACCGGTCTTCTGGCTCATGATATGTGGCAGTTTGCTTCGGGCCACAACTTTACAGTTAAGAGACGGCACGTTGATTCAAGGCAAATACCTGGGTGGCACGGCGGATAGCATCAACTTAATGGTGAACGGCAAGATCAAAACCTATCCCATCTCTCAGGTTCTGCTGCTTGAATTTAACAGCAACTCGACAGCGGCAACCACAGCCGCTTCTCAAGCTGCGGTCTCCACACGCCCGGCTACCGCAACCGAGACCACAAAAGCGAGGGCAGCCACCGCAACAAAGTCTATTACGGTCCCTGCAGGGACACAGATTGAAGTGCGGATGATTGATACCATCTCTTCTGCCATCAATCACGTCGGCGACAAATTCCGGGCGAGCCTCGAACAGCCGCTCGAGGTGAATGGGGTTGTGCTGGCTCCCAAGGGTGCGGACGCCTATGGACGATTAATTCAGGCACAGCAAGCCGGGCGCATCGAAGGCCAATCGGAGCTGCGGCTCGAGTTGACCGGCGTTGAAATCAATGGAAGGATTGTGCCGATTGTGACCAGCGACTATCAGACAGCGGGAGCGTCGCGCGGCAAGCAGACAGCAACCCGAGCGGGAGTTGGCGCCGGCATTGGAGCACTGATTGGCGCGATTGCTGGTGGAGGCAAGGGGGCGGCCATTGGAGCGGCGGTTGGCGGCGGCGCAGGCACCGCCACGCAGATCATTACCCATGGGCAGCAGGTGAACATCCCCAGCGAAACGGTGCTGGATTTCACCACCGCTCAGCCGTTTACGGTAACCGTTCCCGGAAGCGGAGCTTCATAACGTCGGAACTAGGCTGTGTATGCGCGCCTATCACCAGTGGGGATGCGAGGGTAATATCATTGAGAGTTTTGACGCGTCCATAGGCGTTCATCTTCATCATGTTGAGAGGGTTGATCTCTCGCCTGTCATTTTTGCGGTAGCGAAAAAGACCTGTGTTTCGTTTCAGTATAAACTCCACGAAGTCTCCGCGCCCTTGCAAAATTGAGCAAATGTAGAGATCTTTTCGTTCAGGATGGCTGCTTTTGCAGATCGTTAATCCAACGACCGCTGAAAGGAGAGAGCATGCCGGGCGAATGTAGCCACCTGAAGCTGGCGCAGGACGTACAACCCAAAACGCAGGGTTGTGAGGAGTGCCTGAAAGAAGGACAGTCCTGGGTACAGTTGCGAATGTGCCTGATTTGCGGTCACGTGGGCTGCTGTGATTCCTCGTGCGGTCGTCATGCTACGAGGCACTTTGAGAAGACAGGCCATCCGCTCATGCGGTCGATTGAGCCCGGCCACAACTGGACATGGTGCTACGTTGATAAGGTATATCCTTAAGAAGGGTCTGCTGTCATGAACAGACCGATTCTTTTATCGTCTCTCTGCCGCACGAACCTTGGCGAGCAGTTCGCGGGCGCGCCCTTGCCACGGCGTTTGGAGGCTCGCTGCGCGCTCCAAAGCTTCGGCGGCTGCGCGGTGGTTGGGTGGGTACGCGAATTCATAAGCGTTCCCAAGATAAAAGAGCGCCTGCGCCTGATAGTCGGGATTGCCGCCAAGCAGCGTAGCCGCAGTCTTGAATTGGTCGATAGCCGGAGCGATGCGGTGCGTGCGGGGCGATTCGAGAAAATCCACATATCCCAAGGTGAGGTGAGCCAGGCCCAGCTTGCTGTTTAGGGCCGCCTGGTATTGCGCATCCGTCATCTCGGCCGGCTTTTTGATTTGTGGCGCAAGGTCCAGAACTTTTTTGGCGTATTGCGCCGCCTTGGCCGGATTTGTGCGGCCAATGCCGTAATCGTAAGCCAGCAGATTGAGCGCGTCCACATTGTTGGGGTCTTCAGCGATCGTTTTCTCCCCGTAACTATCCGCCTTCGCCCTGTTGTTCAGCATCTTGTAGGCAATGAAGTATTGGAAGTCCACCCGACCTTGCTGACTGCTGTCCGCATAGGTTTTCGTGAATTGATCCAGGTACTGGAGGCGCTGGTTAGCGTCGGTCACGCGCGGCAGCAGAGAAAAGAAGGCGTATTCCATATAGGCGACAATATCTTTCGCTTCCCCTTGATAATCGGACAGCGTCTTCTGCCATTCTGCATCGGTGGCATTTGCGGGACGGGCATTGGGCGTTTCGGCGCGGAGTTCGCCTGGTGCCAGCATGATAACCTGAAAAGCCTCAGGCACGGCTTGCGCGCTGCCCACGTAAGCCTTGGCCATGTTGAGTAACAGCAGTATGTTCTGATCGTGAGCCGCCAGAGCCTTCTCTCCGTACTCAATGACCTTGGCGTAGTTGTTCTGTTTCAGATAAGCCATCGCGTAGTATTCATCCACACAAGGCAGGAAATTTGAATTGGGTTGTGCTTGCATATAGGCATCCAGCGCTTGAATCTGTTGCGCGGGATCGTTTGCGCCGTTAATCGCCATGGTGAGCTTATCTTCTGGAGAATTCATCACCACAGTGAAACCTCGGCAAACCTGCTGCGCCGCAAGACTCCCCGCGCACGCCAGGAAAGCGGAAATCAAGAGCAGACGGGGAAATATGGGCATAGACACCTCCATCAAGGGGTCCCCCCCGCGAGGATCAACTCCATCCCTTCCTGAATAAGCGGGCGGATCCTGCCGTGGGGGCGCTGGTTCTCATCGATTGACCTCTTGGCCCGAGGCTGAGCCTCTAGGGGACCCTTCCATGAACTCCGTGAAAACTTCAGGGTGGAAAATTCCAAACTTTCGGTGGTATTTTAGCTCCGAATCTCGAATGCAAGCGCAAAATTTTGAATGAATTCCTTAACAACAGCCTATGATGGTTGCAGGCACTCTCATGATGGCGTGGCCTTCTGTGCCGGTCGACTGTCGGAAAGGAGATGACCATGTTACGTAAATTAGTGAGCACCCGATGCGATGTGGTTCCAACGGTGCTGCGGATAATTCTGGGCGTTGTGTTTTTCGCGCACGGAGCGCAAAAGATGCTGGGTTGGTTTGGCGGATACGGATTTCGAGGCACAATGGGATTTTTCACTCACGGCGCGCACATTCCTGCGCCGTTTGCTTTCCTGGCCATCTGCGCAGAGTTCTTCGGAGGCTTGGGATTAATTCTCGGCTTTCTCACGCGCATTGCGGCGTTTGGCGTGGGGTGTAACATGGTGGTGGCTCTCTTCATGGTCCACCTTCACAACGGGTTCTTTATGAATTGGACCGGCACGAAGCATGCGGAGGGGTTTGAGTATCATTTGCTGGCGCTCGCCCTCGTCTTTGCCATTCTCGTTCGAGGGGCCGGAGCACTTTCCCTAGATCGGCTTTTTTGGGGCAGAGCCCTGAAAAATGATGCCTGAGCAGCGAGTATCATCATCTTCATCCTGAATCCCGGCGGCGAATTTCACAGCCGCCGTTGAAACGAGACCCTCACAGAGAGATCATTTTGACATGTCTAAAGTTCGCATGGGTGTGATCGGAGCCGGCTGGTGGGCGGCTGAAAACCATATTCCAGTGTTGCAATCTCGTTCGGACGTGGAAATTGTGGGCATCTGCCGGCTGGGGAAAGATGAGCTTCAAAAGGCTCAGGAGCGATTTAAGATTTCGTTTGGAACCGAGGATTACAAAGAGCTACTGGCCCTGGATGGCTTAGATGGCATTATCGTCAGCTCCCCTCATTACCTTCATTATGAGCATTCCGCTGCAGCGCTCGAGCGGGGGCTTCACGTGTTGTGCGAGAAGCCGATGACGCTCAATGTCTCAGAAGCGAAGCGGCTCGCGCGCCTGGCAGAAAGTCAGAAGCTTCATTTCCTGATTCCTTACGGCTGGAATTACACGGATCTTGCGAAAGAAGCCAGGAAGCGTATTGATCAGGATGAGATCGGAGAGATTGAACATGTATTCTGCCATATGGCAAGCGCGCTTCGTGACCTGTTCAGCGGCGATCCATCCTGGGTGGCGGATGAGTCCTTTTTCAAACCGGCGCCCGGTACCTGGAGCGATCCGGCGCGGGGCGGCGGCTATGCGCACGGACAATTGACCCACGCGCTCGGCCTGCTCTTCTCTATCGCCCCCCTCGAACCGGAAAAAGTGTTTGCCTTTACCAGAAACTCCAGAACCGGAGCGGATCTTTACGACTCCATCAGTTGCCGGTTTAAAGGTGGAGTGACCGGAGTGATCGACGGAGCCGGAACCATGCCTCCGCGGTCGCCGTTCCAAGTGGATATCAGGCTTTTTGGCAGCAAGGGCATGATGTTGCTGGATATTGAGAGACCACGGCTCGAAATCCGGCGCAATGACGAACGAAATGAATCGGTGCCTGTAAAGCTGGCGCCTGGCGAATATACCTGTGTCGAACCGGTGCATCGCTTTGTTGATCTGATTCAGGGGAAGCCGGTCGAAAATTGTTCTTCCGCTTCTCTTGGCGTTCGAGTGGTATCGCTGTTAGACGCCGCCTGCCGGTCGGCTCAATCCGGGCACGCCGAAAGTGCGGATTTGTGATCCACAAATTGTTCCCTCCCCCAAGGAACGCCTCGAGCTCTTGATAGCTTATTCCCGTTTGAAAACGCTTGCCAAAGAGTTCTTCCAATGCGCGGCTCGCACAATTTTTGAATACAGTCGGGCGCTTATTGCATCGAAAAGCTTATGAATGAGGTGAATGGTGACTTTGCCGGGGATCAAGTGTCGGCGTCCACGGGTCGCAACTCACGCCGCACCGTTGTGGCAAGCGTCTTGATGCTGGTAACGACGTTTTGTTGGGCGAGCAACATTGTGGCAGGCAAGATGGCGCTCAAGGGTTTCAACACCCTGGCCCTGGCGCAGTTGCGAATGGGCGCGACAGCCCTGCTTTACTGGGTGCTCTATATTGCATGGAGGGGTTTCCCTTCGCTTCATTTGAAAAGACGGCAGTGGCTGCTGCTCGGGCTGATGGGGTTCACCGGCATCACGCTGAACCAGATTTGTTACATTGGAGGCCTCGCACGAACTTCCGTGACTCACACCGGGCTGATTCAAGCGATTGGCCCGATCATCGTGCTGCTACTAGCGGCATCTCTCGGCCAGGAAATGCTTACATCGCGCAAAGTTCTGGGAATGGCCGTTTCCTTTGCCGGTGTGGCCGGTCTGCTGATCGTGAAGCCGGCCAAGGGAAGCGCAGCGCATTGGACCGGTGACGTCATTCTGATTGCAGCCGGGGCGTTCTTCGCTTATTACACTATCCTGATGAAAGAGGTTGCAGACCTCTACGATACCCTCACCTTGAATGCGCTGGTTTTCGGGGTAGGAGCCATTCTACTGATCCCCTTTTGTGCGGAGTCGGTTGCCAAAGTTCCCTGGCGCGATGTGCCTTCGCAGGCATGGTGGGGGTTGGCATACATGGTGCTCTTTGGTTCGCTGATCGCTTACCTCATCTACGGGTTTGCGCTGCAGGAACTTTCCGCCTCGCATGTGGCGGCATTCTCCTACCTTCAACCTGTCATGGCTGCCGTATTAGGAGTCTGGCTGCTCGGAGAAAGAATTTCCATGACGGTCCTGTGGGGTGGCGCTTTGATTCTGTTTGGAGTTTATCTCATTGAGCGCGAGAGAGGCGCGCGAAAACATATCGAGCACCTGGCAAGCGGAAAAGTATGAGATGAAAAAGGTTGGGCTTTACCCGCGAAACACGCAATGCCGATGACTTACTCCTCGATCGCCATTCCTGAAAGTGAAATCCCGCGGGCTTTCTTGCCGATGGTCCAGCATCTTCTGGATACGTATGCCAGCGAGACCAACAAGGTAATTTCCGTGTGGCGCGAGTTCTCATCGAACGAGATGATCTTTCGTCCCCATCCACGATCGAGCTCTGTTGAAGAGATCATGAAACACCAGTTGCTTTCAGAGCGACGGTTCTTCGGGGAATTCCTTGGGACGTTGGAGCCCGCGCCTGAAGGAGTTCTACCCGCATCGCGCCGCCCGGAGGATTATGCGCAGCGCCTGACGGAGTTGGCTCGTCCACGACTGGTATTCCTCGCCAAACAAGAGGAACCCTGGTGGCTCGAAGAGGTCCCCTTCTTCGATGTTGTTCGGCAACGCATTTGGATTTTCTGGCGGCGTGTCCTGCATACGGCTCATCATCGGACGCAACTGACGGTTTATCTTCGTTTGCTGAATAAGAATGTTCCCTCAACTTATGGCCCTACCGCCGATGTAACCTGGAAAGGAGCCGATCCCACCACAAACGTTGAGGCGGCGGGACGAGGTTAGCCTGGAAAGCCTCTCCCAGAAAAATCGAAAGTCGCGGGACAGAAATTTTTAATGGAGCGAATTCCAGGAGTGAGGCATCTTAAAGGGAAGAGGAGGTCAAAGTGATGGCATCTCTCGGGGTTGCACCTTCGGACGCACTTTTGTCCCGCCTGGCTGAAGCACGTATGAAAACGGATGACCTCTTCCGTCTTTTGCGCCCAGAAGCTCTTTTCGATCGCCCCATCGCTGAGCGGCACCGCAATATTTTTTATTTGGGGCATCTGGAGGCTTTTGACTGGAATCTGCTTTCCGGGCGGGCCTTGGGCTTGAAATCTTTTCATCCGGAATTTGACAAATTGTTTGCTTTCGGCATCGATCCTCTGGGCGATGGCCTTCCTTCAGACCAGCCGCAGGATTGGCCATCGGTGCGGGAGATCGGTGACTACAATCAGCAAGTCCGCGAGCGGCTGGATGCAGCTCTGGGAAAAGCGATGCCTTCCTCGAAACCGCTGAAGGAAGAGTCATCGCTGGCCACGCTTCTGAATGTTGCGATTGAACACCGCCTGATGCACGCGGAAACTCTGGTCTATCTGTTTCACCAGCTTCCGTTCCAACGGAAGGCGGCTTCCCCGTTTCCTCAATCGCCTTCCCCTCGAGGGAGGCCCGTCAAGCACCGCATGGTTGAAATTCCTGCCGGAGAAGCAACATTGGGATTGCCTCGCGAAGAAATTTTTGGATGGGATAATGAGTTTGAAATTCATCGCGTCGCAGTCCCAGCTTTCGTGCTGGATGCTTTTAGCGTCACAAATGGTGATTATTTGAGATTCATCCAGGCCGGAGGTTATGAAAATCGCAGTCTCTGGACAGATGAAAGCTGGGGATGGATTACCCGGTTTGGAGTTCATCATCCTCTCTTCTGGATGAAAAACGGCAATGACTGGTTTTACCGGACTATGTTTTGTGAAACGCCATTACCTTTGGACTGGCCGGTTTATGTAAGTCATGCGGAAGCATCGGCCTATGCTCGATGGGTGGGAAAGGCACTTCCCACAGAGGCTGAGTGGCATCGTGCCGCCTTAGGCGTGCCGGGAGGCGGTGAGCGCCCATTCCCTTGGGGCTCGGAAGCCCCTTCGACCGCATTTGGTAATTTCGACTTCCGTCAGTGGGACCCCTCTCCAGTGGGCTCTCACCCGCTCGGCATGAGCGCGTTTGGTGTAACGGATATGGTGGGTAACGGTTGGGAATGGACCGCCACGGTTTTCTCGCCCTTTCCGGGGTTCAGGCCTTTCTCGTTCTACCCAGGTTACTCAGCTAACTTTTTTGACGGCAAGCACTATGTGATGAAAGGTGGATCATCGCGGACAGCGGCCTCCATGCTGCGACGGTCATTCCGCAACTGGTTTCAGGCTCATTATCCCTACGTATACGCCAAATTCCGCTGTGTGGCACGCTGAGAGGCCAAGGAACGCACTGGAGCTTCTGCAATGCCGTTTTGCCCCTCCCAGAAACATCCGACTGACGGCGATGGAAAAAGCATCGCGGAATTGTCAGACAACAGACGCGAGCTTCGATGTTGATCACTTCGGTAAAAACGGATCCTATCATGATGTTTGCCGAGGACGTCCGAGCCGGGTTGACCAAGCCGGGACAAAAGGAGCTGCCTTCCAAATATTTTTACGACGAAATTGGCTCTGCGCTCTTTGACGTTATCACAATATTGCCGGAATACGGCTTGACCCGCGCCGACGAGCGTTTGCTGCGAAAATACGCGGACGCCATTGCCGCGCGGACGTCTTCACCGGCGATGGTGGTGGAACTCGGAAGCGGCAATGGCAAGAAGGCGCAGTGGATTCTAAAATCCCTCGCCCGGCGTCAGCCTACCACCTATTGCCCTATCGAACTCTCCCATTCAGCGCTGCTTGCCTGTGAGCACGAAATCGACCACCTGGAGGGCGTCAGCATCTTGGGATTTGAGGCTGAGTATCTTGACGGCCTGCGGCGGGCTGCAAGCCGGCGCACCCAGAATCAGTGTCTGCTGGTGCTGTTTTTGGGCAGTTCGATTGGCAATTTTGATTCAGGCCCGGCGGAGGATTTCCTGCGGAATATCCGTAATATCCTTGCACCCGGCGACGCGCTCCTGCTGAGCACTGACCTAGTGAAACCTGTTGAACAGATGGTGCGCGCTTACAATGATCCCGCAGGAGTTACGGCGGCGTTCAACTTGAATCTGCTGGCGCGTATTAATCGGCAGTTGGAAGGCAATTTTAACCTGGCTCATTTCCAGCATGTCGCATTATATAACCCGCAAGAGCGACGCATCGAGATGCATCTCCGCTCCAAAAACCGGCAAACAGTCATCATCCGCCGCGCAGAGCTGGTTTTCAGGCTGGAAGAAAATGAAACCATCTGGACCGAAAGCTCCTATAAATACACAACGGAAGAGGTGATCCAGATGGCGGAGCGCGCCGGATTCCGCTGCGAAGCTCAATGGGTGGATGAGGAATGGCCCTTTGCGCAGAGTCTCCTGAGCCCTTCTTGGTAACCCAGCCCCCTTCCATAATCTGTTCCTTTAATCTGGTCGGAGGGGGTTGCGGGGGAGGATGACTCCCGTTGCAGCACTCATGAGGAATAAACACTTGCCCGGCCCGAGAATGACGGGCCTCTTCCGGGGTCTTTGATTACCGATCACTTACCGTTTGGAGGGTTTATGAAAGCAGCCGTTGTGAAGCAGAAAGGCGCGCCTCTCGTCATCGAAGAACGTCCAACACCCGAGCCAGGCGAGGGAACTGTCCGCATCAAGGTCCATGCTTGTGGCATCTGCCATAGCGATCAGTTTGTCGTGGACGGAATCTGGCCCAGTCTCAAGCTTCCCCGCGTGCCGGGACACGAGGTGGCGGGAGTCGTAGACGCCGTAGGCCCGGGCGTGACCCACATCCAGCCCGGCGCGCGAGTTGGAGTTGGGTGGTATGGAGGTCACTGCGGCGTGTGCCGGGCCTGTCGAGAGGGCGATTTTGTGCTCTGCGAGAACGGCATGATCACCGGCATCAGCTTCGATGGCGGTTATGAAGAATACATGTTGGCCCCGGCTTCGGCGTTGGCGGCGATTCCCGAAGGTCTTGATTTTTCCGAGGCTGCTCCACTGCTCTGCGCTGGAATTACAACTTTTAATGCGCTGCGAAATTCCGGAGCGCGCGCAGGAGATGTCGTTGCGGTCCATGGCTTGGGTGGATTGGGACACTTGGGCGTGCAATTTGCCCGGGCCATGGGTTTTTATGTCGTTGCCATCGCGCGCGGCGCTGAAAAAGCCGATTTGGCAAAGAAACTGGGCGCACACGAGTATCTGGACTCCTTGCAGGGGGATGCGACAAAGGGATTGCAAAAGCTGGGAGGAGCAAACGTGATCCTTTCGACTGCTGTTTCCGGTCAGGCCGCGTCAGATTTAATCAACGGACTTGGGCGCAATGGCTGCCTGGTTGTTCTGGGCGGCTCGCCCGATCCCATCTCGATTCGGCCAGGCTTACTGATCGGTGGGCGCCGCAGAATTCAGGGCTGGCCTTCCGGCCAAGCTTCTGATTCTGAAGATACTCTCCGCTTCTCACAGTTACACGGTATCCGCCCTCGGATTGAGACCTTCCCACTGGGTGAGGCACAGGGCGCCTATCAGCACATGATGCAGGGAAAAGCCCGATTTCGCGCCGTGCTGAAGGTGGCCTAG
>Ga0209062_1000744_pt1 | contig 81262 bp, 73 predicted proteins | sample Coa_R2_2_FD_187158 | JGI IMG/M metagenome (GOLD analysis project Ga0209062, IMG submission 187158) | Surface soil microbial communities from Centralia Pennsylvania, which are recovering from an underground coalmine fire - Coalmine... | ecosystem: Environmental > Terrestrial > Soil > Unclassified... | reverse complement strand
TCTCAAACGTCGCGGCCAGCGCCGCGTCAGAGGCTTCCATCGACCCGCTCCGCCATTCGAATCAGTGGAGCAGGACAGATTCAGCGCTTTAGCCCCTTGTCACGCGTTTCTTCGCCCGATTGCCCTGGCCGTCGCCTTGACACGTCTCGCCGCAGGTTCCTATATCCGCGGGCCTCGCGCAGAGCTTTTGGCTCTCGGCGAACCGGGGCGGGGTAGCTCAGTTGGTTAGAGCAGCGGAATCATAATCCGCGTGTCGGGGGTTCAACTCCCTCCCCCGCTACCAATAATTTCAACGGCTTGCGCGCACGTTCGGGAATCCAGCGCAACCACTTCCTGCCCCGTTGATATGCGGTTGATATGGGACAACCGAAGGAACCTTCGGCCAAAGATTGTGGACGGCCCTGCCCGCCCTGGGGCTCCCGCCCCTATCTGGACCAAGGGGCCCCCGGGGCGGCACGCTTAGGGACGTTACCAAAATATCTGGCGAGAATTTTAGACCACGAATTCGTGCGAAGGGACGGCAGCAATGCGCCATCGACTGGCGTGCGCGGACCGAGGACGCCAACCAGGGGGCGGAAGGATAAGAAAGGCTACCGCTAGCGGCAGTCGTAGAACTGCCCGATCTGGAAGCACGTCATCTGCCGAGTCGTATTCAGATCAGGTAGCGGTCCGAGATCGTCCGCCGGGGGCGGTGGCATGGCGCTGAGCACGGACGCCTCGTCTTTCCGTTCGCGGGCGTCAATTTCGTTGTCGTCGCGATCAGAAAGCGCCTCGAACTGCTCCTGGGTTATCTCGCCCCGCTCCCTTTGCCCAAGGCGCACGATGAACATGCGGTATTTTTCGCGATCGTAGGGGTCGGGCTGGCCATAGAGCCTCACCATGTCGTTATACGTGCGGCGTGCACAGGCGACCGTGTTGCCGCATCTGGTATAGAAGGAAAAGAAATAGTCGGCTCGCTGTTTGTAGGGCGGGTCGCCTTCGCAAGGACCATAAGCCGAGCTACACCTGCGCTCGCCTCCGCTCACCCCGCCAGCTAACAGAACGGCGAACGTAACTCCCAAAAGTAATTTGCCCATAGGGTCCCCCTAGGGAGAACCTACACTACAACCCGGTGTATTTGAAGCAGTGGGCCGACCTTCGATATCGGCTCCCGAATCCTTTTCACCGCTGCGCGCCTGTCACAGCGCACTCGGCAGACGGTTTAATGTTATGACTCCTCACGGACCCTCTAGCGCGGCGGAAGCCATGCCGGCGGGTCCTCACCGGTCCTGCGCCCGCCTGCCGCGGGCGTAGCCCTTCGGGCGGCAATAGTAGCGTGGGCGTGCCCGACGCCACACCAGATGCACGGGGGTCCAGCCGAGTCCGCGCATCGCGGTCTCTATCAGCGCATATGCCTGACGGCCTCGTGGTAAATTGAGCGCGTCGAGTATTTCTGGGGTTGAAATCCATTCGTCCCACTCACGCGTGGGACGGCCCTTGAGGCTGGCAAGGACAGCCTTTGCGCGAGCGTCAGCATCGAACCTCGCTTGTTGCGCCGCCTTGATTCTTGCCTCGGCCTCTGACCTAGATTGCGCATCGGCTGCGACTTTGGCGCGGGCCGCCTCAAGCTGCCGAGCTAAGGACGAATCTCTCCCGCCCAAGGAATTGGCAGACCGTTCGGCTTTCAGTCGATTGGCGAACGCGGTCATAGGGCCTGAAATGGTAGGTTCTGAGTGCTGAACGGGTAAGCTGCCGAGAAACTGATGCGCGATCTGTTGCGCATCTTGCTGTCAGGTTTAGAGGCGCAGTCCGGCAGGAGCACGGAGAGCCCCAGACAAACAAACTGATGCATCCCCAAAATCGCCGTTACGGCACATACGTCGTGCAGTCGAGAGCGTCGCATCACTATCCCCCAGACCCCCTAGGGCGAACTGATGCACGCCCTGCTGGAGGCGGGCGGCACAGTTGCCCAGCGACCCGGTCCCGCATTAGTTGCGTCAGTAGGTTTTTGAACTGATGCGCGAACTGATGCGCCACTCAAATCTGCCTCCTCCGCCGGGGCATTGGGTCCAGGGACGATGCGGTTTCGCTTAATCCGGTTGCTGTCCTTGATTTCAGCCTTCGCGATGATGCCGCGGGCCTCCATATCCTCCAGCAGCGTTACAGCAATCCGGTCCGCGTCATTTGATTTGCATCCCACGATTTCAGTGAGAACCTCGCAAAGCACCTCTATCGCGACTGGCGCGCCGGAGCCGCCCCGCGACGACGGCCGCAGTGCATTCCCCGCGCCCTGCGCTGACCGCACGCGTTTGACAAACTCGCGCTCGACAACAGCTTGCTTGCTCGCATCAAGGCGTGTCGCTGTCGGTCCGCCAGCCGGCTTGACGACCGCTTGCACGCTATCGCCGTAAGGATAATCCGGCGGCTCGGCGTTGGGCAGTGTGACCGACTCAAGATACAGCCAAACATCGCTGTCCGCCGGAGGTGAGAGATTGGCCTTGAGGCTGACGACGCGCAACCATCGGGATTGATCGCCCGGCCAAACGCCGAACGTCTTGGCGCTCGCATTATCCATACTCTCAATCGTGAGGGCGGCGCGGGCGTGGTTAACGATCGCCGATGCTCCGCCGATGCTCTCCGCGCTCCCATCTGCTCCTTTTTTGAAGTGGTGAAGGATTAACAGAGCGAAATTTCCCGCTACTGCCGCTTGCTTGAGGCTCAGTAGCAGTCCGCCCATTAAACCATTTTCGTTAAGGCCAGACGGCACAAGCGGGCCGAGCGGATCAAGGATCAGGACATCGGCCTTTGCCTCACGCGCGAGTTGGGCGAGCGCAATCACCCCGTTTTGGTTGACCGTGGGCGCGCGCTCGGTCTCGCTGGTCAAGGTGAACCTGACCCCATCGACACCAATGATTCGGACGTTGGCGAGGTCTGCGCTTGTGAGGCTGTGCGCTATCGCGGCGGCTCGAAAACGCCGCTGTAGCTCCGCCCCATTGTCCTCGGTCGAGACATAGACGACGCGTTTTACTGGGCCGTGGACACGGTCGCCGGTCAAGTCCCTGCCGCTAGAAAGGGAGCACGCCCAGGCGGTCGCAAGGACCGTCTTGGCGCGACCGCCAGGCGCCGCCAAGATCGTAACCTCACCGCGGAGGAGGCGCGAGCCGAGGACGAACTGGCGGGGCGGGATCGCAGCGTTGAGGTCGATCGCCTCCGCCGCGCCCAGCAACTTGTTTATAGTGGCAGCCGACGCCGCGCTTGGGCTGAGAGGCCGAGCCGGCGCGAAGGCCGCTCCTGGACCGTTTATGGCGTTTGTGTAGCCCACCCCAAGCTCATCGTTGATGGCCGATACGTCCGCCGCTTCCGCGATCGCCGGAGAGGCTACAACCTGAAACCCCTCAGCGTAGGCGCGCCATCCCTCCCGGTCAAAACCGCGCTTTGCCGCCTCGGCGATCAGCGTTCCGATAGATACTCCGCCGGGACGCTCGCCGAAGGACGCCCATTGCGTATCGAACTCACTATTCGTATGGCGCGCGTCTTGCGCTGACCAACTACGCGCCAGCGCTTCGGCGTTGGGCGAGCCGGACCGAGCCGCAGCCATGAGCGTCTTGATCCATCCGTCGCGTGTGCCTATGGCGAGGTCCGGGCAACAATCGAGCATTTGCTGGAGTGCTTCGTCTTTTTCGGCGTCTGGCAGAAGATCGAACCAACCTTGCGTTTCGATACCCGCCGCCAGTTCATCATTGGAGCGGGGTAAGGGCGGCTCATATGCGTATGAGTAGATCGGCCCGCCGCTACGTTCGCCAAGGCCTTTAGAAAGCCGCTGACCTTGGGCGAACGGGATGACCGCATTAGTGACCAGCCTGAAGGCGTCCACAATCTCGGCCGTCTTGTACCGTCGCGGCAGGCCATCCTTCGCGTGCAGCGTCACCAATTGCGGTTTGCGTTTGAGGTGCAGCGTTCCGGGCAGGCGCATGACGCGAGGCAAATCCACAACAGCGGCGTCGGACCCAAAACATTCGGCCAACGCCTTTTGCAGCGGCTTGAACTCCGCGAGCGACAAGTCCGTCAGCCAATAGGCGTGCAGCCTGCCGCAGCTGGACTGGACAAGCATGGAGGGTTTCGCAGCTGTGCTGCGAATGATGGCAATGGCTTTAGCCCTGCTGTCGGGGGTGTCGGCGTCAATAAAAAGCGCGCGCGCCCGGACGATATTCGCCGCCGTCCTACCCTTGAAGTTAGTTTCGTTGATGGTGACGAACACGCCGTAGCCTCTGTCGGGTTGGTTGTGCTTGAGGATCGTCGGCCATATTTCCTCAAGGCTTGCGTGCCGCTCGATCGGCGCGCGCTTGTCCGGCCCGTCACCCACCAGAAGGAACGTGAACCGGGGGGCGTCCGGGTCGAGCAGCCGCAGGAAACGGGCGGCTCGATCGATGTCATGTATCGGCGCTTGCGTACTGGTTGCGGCGCTGGTCATGAGTTCCCCCTAACGTCAAGGCGGAACCTGGCCCGGAGTAAGTCGATACCGGGGATCGTCCCGCCCCGGGAGACTTCGATGTTGAATTCCTTGGCGTGCTCACTCACCGCGTTTTGCATTGCGCGGAGAACGGTATCGAAAGTGAAGCGTTGCCCGGGTATCCCGGCCAAGCCCACTCCCTCGGCGGCGTCCCAAAGCAGACCTATTGCGGTTTGGCGCTCGGCTACGAAGTTCGATTCTGCCGCTGCTTGCTCAACGATCTTATGCAACGCCGCCAGCGTTTCGTCGGTCACCTGAAAGTAGAAGGACTTTTCATCCTCAAGCAACGCCGTACGCAGGTGTAGGCCGTCGTAACCGTCGATGATCGCGGCAGCGGCAGCGCCGATTCGCACCCGCAAACCATGCATCCACATACGGAACCGCTCTTGCAGAAGCGCGACTTGCTGCAACTGTCGTATGGTTTTTCGTTGCCGCTTAAGCTCCCGCTTCGTTGTGGGCATGGGTGCGCCGGGCAGGGTCGCGTCAATTAACGCCCCAGCGGCTCTATCCTGTGAGACTGTTTTTCTGCGAGGTTTCATGACGCGCGCTCCTCGCAGCCGGTGCCGGCCAAGTGGTCGGACTGCGCCATGCCGTTGCTTTTCGGCGGCGCGTCAAGCGCATCGTCCCCGGCAAGGAATGCTTTCAGCGCACTTATGCGGTATCGGACGAAATCTCCGTTCTTTTCGAAGCGGGGTCCCCGACGCTGGCTACGCCAGTTCGCCAACACGCCCGTTGATGTGTCGAGGAAAGCCGCCGCGTGCTGAGAGGTCACAGGCGCAAAATCGGGAAGTGCTCTGATTTCGGCTAGCAGTTCGGCGCGAGAGCGCTGACCATAGGGCATGTATTTCGCTCCACCTAAAGGTTGCTTTTTAGAAGTAACGAAGGTAACCGCGCTTGGATGGCGGAGCGCTTAATCAATAAAGATCATCGTTTGCGAGAGCTGTCGAGAAACTATTGGGTCATGATTATGTAATAATTATTGGCAGCTGATCTTTACCCGAGCCCTGCCAGTCAAGTCGTAGCCGAGCTCAGCCTGACGAGGCTCAAGTTTGGCCAATCAGCTCAAGTGCTCATTTCGGCCGGCGTGAATCCGATGCTTAAAAGTATTTGTTGAAGGTCCACCCCCTCAAAATTCCGCCGCCATCAATGATCGCCGCTCGTATTTGCGGCTCTAGCCGATGTGATTCCGGCCATCGCGCGCTCTATCGCCTCGCGTCCGGCGGTCACGTCCAAATGTGCATACGCCTTCAAACTTTGTGGAGATACATGCCCAAGGACCTTGGAAATAGTCGTTCCCGCCACGCCGTCCATCGCAAGGCGTGATCCGAGCGTTCGGCGTATGTCGTGCAGCGTCGCGTGCTCTGCCACGCCGGCCGCCTTCAAAACCCGCCGCCATGGCTTCTCGGGATTTACGGCGTGACCCGTCGTGCTGTCCTGGGATGGCCAAACCCACTCAAGCCCCGCCGGCTGCCGTCCGCGCCGGTCGCGCAGTATACGGACGGCATCGCTGGACAGGGGGATCGCCATTTCGCGCTTTGACTTCGCCCACTCAGCGGGAACCGTCCAAACTCCCACGTCAAGGTCAAGATCGCGCCATCGCATCGCGCAAAATGGCGTTCGGCGCGCGCCTGTCAGAATTAAAACCCGAAAGAAGTCACCCCAGTCCCTCTCGCCCTCAATGGCTCTCCATACGCGTACTAATTCGTCCGCGCTCAGTCGGCGGGTCCGCACGTGTTCTCGGTAACGCTCGACGTGGCGAGCCGGATTATCGGCCCAGCGGCCCGACTTCGAAAAAATTGACGCAAGCAGGACAATGACTTTGTTCGCGGTGCGGTACCGTGAACCCAGCACTCGCTTCGCGTTTTCGACGTCCTCGCTCGTCACGTCTCCTACGGCCTTTCGCTTGAGCGACGACGGTACGTGCAAACGCCAAATGGTCTGATAGTCCGCGACAGTGCGGCGTCGGCGCTCCTTAAGCTCTAGGAATCGTTCAAATGCCTTTTGCATCGTGGCCGCCTTGGCGGGAGCATTCGCGGCCTTTTTAGTGGCGCGCACGTCGATACCCAGCGCCATTTCGCCGTGTAGTTTTGCAGCAGCCCGCCGAGCATCGTCCAGCCGCATCGCGCCTGCCCGCCCAAGAGTGATCCGGGTGAGCCTGCCATCCTTGAACTTTGTAAAAACGAACGCCTTCACACCACGCGCCGAGACGCGGATAGACAGGCCCGGCTGCTTCGCATCGTTTACGTAATAGGTCGCGCCATGAGCGGGCAGCTTCTGGACCCGAAGCTCTGTTAGAGTTTCGTGGCGTGTGCGTCGCCCATCTCGGGCGGATTGCGGTTTAGGGAAGAACAAGACCTCGGCCATTCAGCCCCTTCCCAAGCGCTTTGATATGCACTTGATATTCCCTTCGATGATTTACGGTGAGGGAGGCTGATTTGCAATGTAATAGTTCTGAAAGAAACTGGTAATGATCTGAGGTTGCTAGACTAAAAACCCAGCAATACATAATCTAGACTTGTGGAATCATAATCCGCGTGTCGGGGGTTCAACTCCCTCCCCCGCTACCAGTCCGCGAGCGCGAAGTTTGTCCGCGTCCGCGCATAGGCGACTGGCCGCCTTGCTCACTCCACAATCGTGTGGCGTATTTCGCGCGCGGTTCGCTGCAATCGCCTCGTTTCGGGAAGCTTTAATCTCCCGACCCTGCGCCTCAGCTGCGGCGTCGACCTTTGGGATTGGCCGGGTCCCGATTTTCCGCGAAATTTCAATTTCGGCCAATCAGTTGGGTCCGTCATGAGCGTGCATAGGGGCGTTCCAAGGAGCGGGCGATGAATATTCTTCTTGGCGGGCCGGAGGCGGCGCGGCTCAAAGCGGCGGCGGGCCCGCTCGGGCGAGCCGAACAAGCCGTGGCGCGCCGCGGCGACGACTTCTTTCGCGGCCTGCTCGACGCCCTGCCCGCCGCTATTTACGTGACCGACGCCGCCGGCGCGATCGTCTATTACAACGAAGCCGCAGCCGAGCTTTGGGGCCATCGTCCGCCGCTCGGAACCAGCCAATGGTGCGGCTCGTGGAAGCTTTTCTGGCCCGACGGAACGCCGCTTCCGCACGACCAATCCCCGATGGCGATCGCGCTCAAGGAAAAGCGCGCCGTCCGCGGCATGGAGGCGATCGCCGAGCGTCCCGATGGCGCGCGTGTGCCCTTCGTCCCGTATCCGACGCCTCTTTTCGACGAATCCGGCGCGCTTGTCGGCGCCATCAACATGCTCGTCGACATCACCGAACGCCGCAGCGCCGAATTGGTTACGGAGCGGCTCGCGGCCATCGTCGAATCGTCCGACGACGCGATCGTGACCAAGGATCTCAACGGGATCATCACGACTTGGAACAAGGCGGCCGAACGCATTTTCGGCTATACGGCCGAGGAGGCGATCGGCAACCCGATCACGATCATCATCCCGGCCCATCTCCAAGACGAAGAGCCGCAAATCCTCACGCGCATTCGCGCCGGCCAACGCATCGACCATTACCAGACCATCCGCCAACGCAAGGACGGTCGCTTGCTCAACATTTCGCTCACCGTCTCGCCGCTCAAGAATTCGCAAGGGGTCATTGTTGGCGCTTCGAAAATTGCTCGCGACGTCACCGAGCACCAACGGGCGCGAGAGCAGCAAGATCTGCTGCTCAAGGAAATGAACCATCGGATCAAAAACCTGTTCAGCCTGGCCAGCGGCGTGGTGAATTTGAGCGCGCGCGCCGCCGGCGCGCCGCAGGAATTGGCCGCCGCCGTGCGCGAGCGTCTCGCCGCGCTTTCTCGGGCGCACGCCCTCACGCTCGCCACGACAATGCAAGCCGAAGCGCCGGGCGAGCATCCGGCGACGCTGCACGCCCTCGTCAGGACAATCGCCTCGCCTTATGAAGATCGGCCCGGGCAAAGGATCCGGGTGAGCGGGGCGGATGTCGCGCTTTCGGCGAGTTCGGTGACCAGCCTGGCGCTGCTCCTGCACGAATTTGCGACCAACGCCGCCAAATACGGCGCGTTGTCGACGCCGAACGGCGCCGTTGACGTCGTGTGCGCGGAAGACGGCGATTATGTCGCTTTGACATGGGCCGAAAGAGGCGGGCCGCCCGTCGAGCGAAAATCCGAGGGCGAGGGATTCGGCAGCCTGCTGGCGCGAACCGCTGTCAAGGGACAACTCGGCGGCGCGATTTCGCGCGAGTGGAATCCGGAAGGCCTGACTATTCGGCTCTCGGTCGCGCGCAGCCGTCTCTAAATCCGGCAAGGCTGCTTTCCTCGTCGGGCATTGGGCCGCAAAGGCGGCGCCGCGGAACATTTGCCGGCCCGCAAGGTTGCTTGTGGTCGCGGAAGTTCCCCCATGATCGTCTCGAAACGAGCCGTCTCCTTGCGGCGCGCCGCTTGGCTCATCATCCATGCCAGCCGCTCCGTCGCGTAGGCGGTATCGGGCCGGCGCCTTCTATTCCCTCGCGACGGCGGCGCTCCTCGCTACTCAGGAGCCTTTCTCCGCCTTGGCCGCGCAGCGACTGAGCCCGCCGCTTTTTGTCGCCGTCGCTCAAGCGGCGTTGCTCTTGTCCGTACCGCTGCTGATCTCCGCGTCGGCAAGCCGCCGCGACCTCATCGCTCTGCTCGCCGATCGCGCCAATTATTGGAAGCTTGCCGTCATCCTGCTGATCGGGATTGCGGGCCTGCTTCTGTACAATCGGAGCCTCAGCAACGCCCATCCAATCATCGTCGCGGCGGTGCTGAATCTATCTCCGCTTTGGGCCGCGCTCGTCGCGCTTGCGGTGTCGAAGAAGCCGTTTCCAGTCTCTTCCGCCGTCTTTTTCGGCTGTCTGGCGGTCGCCTTCGTCGGCGCAATGACAATCGCCTGGAGCCAAATGAACGACCCGGCGAGATCCTCGCTCGGCGAGCTGGCCAAGAACCTGGTCAACGCCACCTGGATTTATGCAATCCCGATACCGATCCTCTACGCGCTGAGCGGCACGCTGATCGGCGAGTGGTTTCGCAAATTCGACGAGGCGGCGGCGATCGCAGCGAGCTTCCTCGTTTCCGCTACCGTTCTCATCCCGGTCTGCTTGCTTCTGCTCGCTCGCCAGCCGGGCCCCGTCTGGACGGGCCAGACGGGATTGGCGGTCGGCTTCCTGCTCGTCGGCACTTTAGCCTCCGCGGCGGCGGGCCGCGTTCTTTATCAGATCGCGTTGACGCTGACCGACAACGACAACGGCTTTGTCACGATGTTCTTTCTTCTGGTCCCGGGATTGACCACTCTGATCTCGATCCCGCTGTCCTGGTTGATTCCCGCCCTCAAATTTTCGACGGGGCCGCTGTTCTACGTCGGCCTGGCTCTGGTCGCGGCGCCGCTCCTGTTCTTCTCGATCAAAGCGTGGCGATAGGTCGTCGCGAGGAGCAATCCCTCAACGGCGCTCCAGCAAAAAGAGAGCCCCGGCCGGGAGGTCCAGGCCGGGGCTCCGTGCTTCGCAAAGGATCGGAAGGCTTAATTGTTCCGGTTCGAGCCGGTCAGCATCAGCAGCGATTGGAACAGGTTGATGAAGTCGAGGTAGAGGCGGAGCGCGCCGAAGATCGACTTTTTCTGAACCATTTCGTAGCCGTCGCCGGCATAGTAGCTCTCCTTGATCGCCTGAGTGTCCCATGCGGTCAGGCCGGAGAAGACGATGATGCTGAGGATCGACAGCGCCCACATCAGGCCGGAGCTTTGCAAGAAGATGTTGATCAAGCCGGCGATGATCAGCCCCCAAAGGCCCATGACCATGAAGGAGCCCATGCTCGAAAGCGGTCTGCGGGTCGTGTAGCCATAGAGGCTGAGGCCAGCAAAAGCGGCCGCCGTCTGGAAGAACACGCGAGCGATCGACGCATGCGTGTAGACGATGAGCAGAGCCGACATCGACAGGCCGATCAACGCCGCGAAGGTGAAGAAGGCGTTGCGGGCTGTCGCCGCCGAGATCGTGTTGGCGCGCGCCGAGATGTAGAAGACCACTGCGAGCGGCGAAAGCACGATGATCCAGCGCAGCGGCGAGCCGTAGATCGCCTGACCGAACGAGTTGGCGACGAGATGGCCGCCGACCAAGTGGACGTCCGCGAGCGTATACGCCGCGAAAGCGACCAGCCCGGTTATGCCCAAGCCCAGCGTCATGTAATTATAAACGCCGATCATATAGGCCCTGAGGCCCTGATCGACGACGCCCACGCCGGACCGGGCGACGCCGGCGCCGTAACGAGCGTTCGCAAAGCGGTCATAGTCCGACATTGAAGACCTCGTGAATGTGACTCGCGCGACTCGCCAAGCAGTTGGAGGCGCGCCGCGCGCCGCTATCATATGGCCCCCGCCCCGCCCGGCGCAAGGGAGCGGTCCCTGCGGCGCCAAGAAGTCTCTGTTTTATTACAATAATTTAACCTCGCCTCCAGGGGCTTCGAGCAGCCGGCTCAGCCGCTATTTCGCAGGCCGGCCGAAATGCCGTTGATCGTCAATTGAATGCCGGTGAGCACCTTCTCGTTGGCCGGCTGGCTGCGATGGAGTTTCAGCAACTCGACCTGCACGTGATTGAGGGGGTCGAGATAGGGAAAGCGATTGCGGATCGAGCGGTCGAGCAGCGGATTGCTTTCGAGCAGCTTCTTGTGGCCCATGATCGCCAGCAGCGCGTCGACCGAATCGCGCCATTCCCGGCTGATGCGCGAAAAGATCGCCTCCCGGAGCGCGACGTCCGGCACGAGCTGGGCGTAGCGCGAAGCGATGGCGAGGCTGCTCTTGGCGAGGACCATGTCCATATTGGAGAGCAGGGTGCGGAAGAACGGCCAATGCCGATGCATGTCCTGAAGCTGCTTCAAGCCGTCGGGATGGGCGGCGACGAAGTCCTTCACCGCCGCGCCGAAGCCGTACCAGCCGGGCAACATCAGGCGGCATTGCGCCCAGGAGAAGACCCAAGGGATCGCCCGCAAGTCCTCGATGCGGGTCGTCTTCTTCCGCGACGCCGGGCGCGAGCCGATGTTCAGCGTGGCGATCTCGGTGATGACCGTCGAGGACCAGAAATAGCGCTCGAAACCTTCCGTCTCGTAGACGAGGCCGCGATACGCCTTATAGGCGCTTTCGGAAAGCTGCTCCATCGCGCTCAAATAAGCCGGATCGGGCGCCGGGACTTCCTCTTGTAGGAGGCTCGCCTCGAGCGTTGCCGCAGCCAGAATCTCCAGGTTTCGGCGCCCGACTTCCGGATTGGAGTATTTGGACGAGATGATCTCGCCCTGCTCGGTGATGCGGATCTGGCCCTGCACCGCGCCGCCGGGCTGGGCGAGGATGGCGTCGTAGCTCGGGCCGCCGCCGCGGCCGACCGAGCCGCCCCGGCCATGGAACAGCCGGATGCGCACGCCATGGCGCTTGAACACGTCGACGAGTCCGATCTCGGCTTTGTAAAGCTCCCAGCCGGACGTGACGAAGCCGCCGTCCTTGTTGGAATCCGAGTAGCCGAGCATCACCTCTTGTTCGCCGCCCCGGCTGTCGACGAGCTTTCTGTATTCGGGGAGGGCGAGGAGCGCGTCCATGACGCCGACGCAATTGCGCAAATCCTCGATCGTCTCGAACAGCGGGACGAGATGGAGCGCACTCACGCCGTCGGCAGAGACGAGCCCGACCTCTTTGAGCAGCAGCGCCAATTCCAGCATATCCGAGACGCCTTGGGTCTTGGAGATGATGCTGGTGCGAATCGCGTCCTCGCCATAGACGCGGCGAATTTCCGCGGCTGCCTTGAAGACGGCCAGTTCGCTTTGCGTCTCCTCGCTATAGGCGAGGTAAGGCGAGATCAGGGGCCGCGGATTGGACAGCTCTTTCAGGAGCAGCGCGATGCGCGCGTCCTCGCTCATAGTAAAATAGTCGAGACCCGGAATCGCCCGGGCGAGGAGCTCCGCGACCGTACGTTCGTGCACGTCGGAATTCTGTCTCAAATCCAGCGGCGCGAGATGAAAGCCGAAGCAGTCGACGGCGCGGCGCAGGCGGCGCAGCCGCCCGCGCGCGAGGATCGCAGCCCCGTTTTCTTCGAGCGAGCGGGCGATGACGTCGAGATCGGCGGCCAGCTCCTTGGCCGAGGCGTAGGCCGGCGCATCCCCGATCGGCCGGCGTAAAGCGACAACCTGATCGAGATCGCGCGCGGTCGCGGCCAGCCTGGAATAGACGCCGGCTATGGCGCGGCGATAGGGCTCGTCCGCTCGGGTCATCGAGCGATCGGTCGAGCGTTCGGCGAGTTGCGCCAAAGCCGGGCTGACGCGGGTCAGGCTGGCGCTGAGCGAAAGCTCGCCGCCGAGCTCGTGCAATTCGTCGAGAAGGCGGCGGATCGCGGCCGCGCTTTGCAGACGCATCGTCTCGCGCAAGACCTCGGCCGTGACGAAAGGATTGCCGTCGCGGTCGCCGCCGATCCACGAGCCGACGCGCAGGAACGAAGCGAGCGGCTGATTGTCCCGCCCGTCGCCAGCGGAAAGCTCGTCCTCCAAGGCGGCGTAAAGGCGCGGCAATTCGGCGAAGAAAGTATAGTCGTAATAGGAGAGGCCATTGGCGACCTCATCGACCACTTTCAGCCGGGTCTGACGCAACATGCTCGTGCGCCAGAGCGTCAGCACGGCGCGGCGCAGGCGTTCTTCGCTGTCCTTGAGCTCCGGCGCATTGCCGGCCATGCGCTCGCGCTGATCGACGATCTCGCCGATTTCGATCTCGCGCGTCAGCATGCTCTTGCGGCGCACCTCGGTCGGATGCGCGGTCAGGACCGGGCTCATCAACGCCTTGTCGAAGAAGGCGCGCAGCGTCTTCTCGTCGATCCCAGCTTGCCGGGCGCGTCTCAAGGCGTGAGCGAGCGTGCCCGCCCGGGGCGCCGACCCGGCGATCACATGCGCCCGATTGCGGCGGGTGTGATGCTGATCCTCGGCGATGTTGGCGAGATGCGAGAAATAGCTATAGGCGCGCACGATGATGAGCGTCTGATCCGCCGAGAGGCTGTCGAGAATCGCCTCCAGCTCGCGTCGCGCGCTCATGTCGCCGTCGCGGTGGAAGCGGATCGAGGCTTGGCGGATGCGCTCGACAATGTCGAAAATCGCGCCGCCTTCCTGTTCGCGCACCGTGTCGCCGAGGATGCGGCCAAGCAGCCTGATGTCCTCACGCAGCGGCAGATCCTTGTCCGGGCCCTCCAGTCCGGTCGGGTCCGCGGCAGGCGCAGCTCCCTCTAAAGCGGCGATCGACACGCAAATTCCCCAGTCCTGATCGTCGGCGCGCGGGCGCCGGCATGCTGCGTCGCAGCATAAGCCGAACGCCGCTGCGGCGCGAGACAAACTTGATGCAAGAAACCAGCCGCTTCCGGCTCGGGCGGCCCCGCTTCGCCGCGCAGGGAGCGCGATCTTGCCGCAGGTCGTCCCCGATCCGGCCGCAAAGCTTCGGCTCAATCGGACTTGCGATGATCGTCGAGGAGGGGTCGATGCGCAGCTTGACCGCGGGTTTGGTTCGCCAGGCGATGGTCGCGGCGGCGATGGCCGTCTTGCTTTTCGCTGGCCTCAGCGCGCAGCCGGGCGAGCCGCGTCGCGCAGCGGCGACCGCTACTCTCGAGAAGCCGATCGCCACCCGAGCGATCGTGATCGCCGAAGCGCCTACGGCCGAGCCGGCCGCCGTCAAACCCCCGCCGGCGGTCACGCTGGCGTCGGCGTCCAAGCCTGCGCGGCAGCGCCTCGCGGCTGCGCCTTCGCCACGGCCGCGGCCAGCCGATCCGGCGCCGCAGCAGGTCGTCGCCGCAGCCTATGTCGCGCCGGCGCCGCAAGCTGATCGTCCGTTCGATCTCCGCAAGCGGCTCTTCGCGCCGGTCGGCTTCGTCCGCGACAATGTCGCGCGGCTGATATCGTGGCTGTGAAGCCAGGCGGCTGCGGATCAACTCGTTATTAACCGGAGCTTGGCAGAACTGGCTGAAGCAGGGGTTCTGCTTCCGCGAACCGCCAAGCCTCCTTGTCAGCGATCATCACCGAACCCTCCGCCGTTGCGCCGGCCGCGCCGAGCGAAAGGCGCACGCGGCTCGCCGAGCGGCTGATCCCGGCCTTCGCCGTATTTGCGGCCTTGGCGACCGGCGTGGCGCGGCCGGCCAATACCGATATTTCGTGGCTGCTCACCGTCAACGAGCGGATTCTCGCCGGCGCGACGCCGTATAAGGACATTGTCGAACTCAATCCGCCGGCTTCGATACTCCTCTATCGAATCCCGGTTGTGGTCGCCCATTGGCTTTCGATCCGCGCCGAAATCGCGGTCATCGCCTTTTTGGCGCTGCTGATCGGGGCCGCGCTCGCTTACGCCCGCTGGGCCTTGGCGCGATGCGAGGTCGGCGACGCAAATCGCATCGTTTTTCTCGTCGTCGCGGCGCTAATCCTCTCGGTGCTTCCGTTCGACGAGATGGCGCAGCGCGAGCATTTCGCGACGGTTCTGGCGCTGCCCTATGCGCTCGCCGCGATTGTCCGCGCAACGGGCAAAAAACCTTCGCTCGTCGAATCTGCATTGGCTGGCCTGGCGATGGGCCTCTGTGTGGCGATCAAACCGCATTTCGCCTTTGGCGCGCTGTTCGTCTCCGGCTGGGCCGCGTTGAGGTCGCGCTCCCTCGCAGCCTTCGTTCGGACCGAAAATCTCGCCGCCCTGGCGGTCGCTCTTGGCTATCTGGCCGCGAGCTTCGCCTTCTTTCCGTATTTCTTCGCCGATGTCTTGCCGATGGTCAGGGACCTCTATCTGCCGATTCGCCTCGGCGCAGGCGAACTGATCGCCCATATCGCGCCGCCGCTGATCCTGCCGCTCTTTCTCTGCTGGGCGTTTCGCGACCAGCAGCGCAGCGCCGGAGCGCAGGTCCTCTTGCTGATGGCGGCCGGCTTTCTCGCCGCCTATTTCCTGCAAGGCAAAGGCTGGATCTATCACGCGTACCCTGTCCTCTCGTTCGGTTTTTTCGCTGCCGCTTGGGCGCTCCCGATCGGGACGAAAGAAGCCGGGCGCGTTTCGCCGAAACTCGGCGTCGCCCTGCTCGCAGCGGCGATGATCATCCCCGCGCCAAGCTTCTTTCGTCGCGACGAACAGCACGCCGCGCTCGCGGCGGCGGTCGCTAAGCTGAGGCCGCATCCGAAGCTGCTCGCGCTTTCATTCCGCCAGAGTTTGGGCCACCCTCTGGCGCGGAATATTGGGGCCGTTTGGATCGGCCGCTCCTGGGGCCTGTGGCCGACCGGACTCGCGGTGCTGATGAGGGAGCGCGCCGGAGACGACGCCGCCCAGCGCGCCAAAGCCGACGGTTATTTCGAGCGAGATCGCCTGGCGACGACGGAGGACATCGAGGCGCAGCGGCCGGATGTCCTGCTGATCGAGGAAACGCCCGGCTTCGACTTCAATGCGTGGATCGCAGGCTCGCCGCGACTGGCGGCGGCGTTGGAGCGTTACAGGCTTGTCGGGACGGTCGACGGCGTTGAGATCCTTCAGCGCCAGGACGCGCGCCAAAGCTGAAGCAAAGCTCCCTTTTCCTATCGTTGCGAGCAGGCTGAGCCGCTCGCCGCTTCGCTCTTCTGCGCGACGACGAGCTTCAACTCAGATTACGTTCCGCTCTAAGAGCGGCCGGTTGGCGGCGATACGCTCGAAGGCGAACGGCGAAAGGTCGAGCGTCGCATAGCGGCCCTCGACGATGAGCTCGGCCAGTCCGCGGCCGATCGCCGGCGATTGTTGCATGCCGTGGCCGGAAAAGCCTGCGGCGATATAGGCATTCTCGTGTTCGCCGAGCCGGCCTACAATGGCGTTGTGGTCGAAAATATTGAGATCGTAGTGGCAGGCCCAGGCCCGGCCCGGCCGGATCGCCTCGAAGGCTGGAACGCGCTCGGCGAGAGCCGGCCAGATCGTCTCGTCGAAATGACGCCAGACGACGTCGAAATCGTCGCAGTCGGGATCGTCCTGCTCGGGCGGCGAAACGCCGCAAATATAGTTCTCGCCTTCGGGGCGGACGTAGACGCCGGTCTTGTCGATGAGGAGGGGGCAATCGGCGAGGCGCTGCTTGGCGGCGAAGACGAAGACGGAGCGCTTGCGCCGGCGCACCGGAATGGCGACGCCGAGCATTTCCGCGAGCTCGGCCGCGCCCGACGCGCCGGCGGCGTTGACGAAGGCGCCGCAGGCGAGGCGTTCGCCTGAGGCGAGGCGCACCGCCGTAACTTGCGCGCCGGCCCGCTCGATCGCGACGATCGCGTCTTCGCGATACTCGGCCCCGAGGCTCTTCGCCTTGCGACGGAAAGCCTGCATGAGCGTGTAGCCGTCGAACCAGCCTTCGTTTTTGCGGCCCCAGGCGCCAAGCGCGACGCCGTCGAGATTGAGGAAGGGAAATCGCTCCGCCAAAGCGGCGGGCTCGAGCAGGACGATATCGGCCCCCTCGGCGCTCTGGACGAGATGATTTTCGGCGAGGACCGGCGCGCCTTTGTCGCTCGCCATGTAGAGATAGCCGTTCTCGCGGAAGGCGAGATCGGGCTCGACGCCGTCCACCGCCAGCGCCTGCTTCGCGCGGCGCAGGAAACCGGCGCCGTAAAGGCCGATCCTGATGTTGATCGCAGTCGAGAATTGCTGGCGGATGGAGCTCAGCGAGAGCGCGCTGGCCGAGCGCTGATACGTCATGTCCTTTTCGACGACGAGAATGCGGCCCGAAAATCCCGGATGGGCGGCGAGGTGATAAGCGATCGAGGAGCCCATGACGGCGCCGCCGCCGATGATGACGTCGAAGGACTCGCTCATGCCGAACCCGATCTCCCGACTGCCGCCCGCTTTCCAGCCGCCGCGCGTTTCGTGCTAGGACCAAGCTCGAGCGCAGCGATGGAGAAAGGGCGATGAAATGACGCGTCTATCCGGAAAAGCCGCCATCGTCACGGGGGCGGCGCATGGAATCGGCCTTGCCTGCGCCCGGCGCCTCGCCGCGGACGGCGCTTCGGTCGCCCTCGCCGATATCGACGCCGAAGCCGGCGAAGCGGCGGCCGGGGCGCTACGCGATCAAGGCGCGCGGGCGATTTTCGTCGCGACCGACGTGGCGCAGCGCCCCGCCTTGGCGGCTTTGATCGACCGCGCGGCGAGCGAATTCGGGCGGCTCGACATCATGCTCAACAATGCCGGCGTCGCGCTCAGCGCGCCGATCGTCGAGATGAGCGACGAGCTTTTCGACAAGGTCCTGTCGATCAATCTGCGCGCCGCGTTCATCGGCACGCAGCTTGCGGCGCGCAAGATGATCGAGGCCAAGAATGGCGGCGTCATCATCAATATGTCGTCGGTCAACGCGCTGCTCGCGATTCCGGGCCTCGCCGCCTATGCCTGCACCAAAGGCGCGCTCAACCAGCTCACCAAAGTCGCCGCGGTCGAGCTCGCGCCACACAACATCCGCGTCGTCGCCATCGGGCCGGGCACGATCCTGACAGAGCTCGCCAAGAAAGCCGTGCTGAGCGACGAGGCGGCGCGCAAGAAAATTCTCTCGCGCACCCCGATCGGCCGCGCCGGCGAGCCGGAAGAGGTCGCGTCTGTCGCGTCCTTCCTCGCCAGCGACGACGCCTCCTACATTACCGGCCAGACGATCTATCCCGATGGCGGTCGGCTCGCTTTGAACTACACGGTTCCGACGCCGGATTGAGCCTGGACATTGTTGCGCCGGGCTGCGACCGGCGTTACAGCGGGACGCTATCGGATTTACCGTTTGACCGTCATTGCGAGGAGCGAAGCGACGAAGCAATCCAGCCGTAGGACGCTGACCTACGACCGGATTGCTTTTCTTCGCTCGCAAATGACGGCAGGGAGCTTGAGGAGCGTCCATGCGTGCTTCCAACCGTGCGCCCGACGAATTGCGCAAGGTCAGCTTCGAGCGCGGCGTGGCGCGTTACGCGGAAGGCTCCTGCCTGGTGCGCTTCGGCGAGACGCACGTCCTGTGCACGGCCTCGCTTGAAGATAAGCCGCCGCAATGGCTGCGCGGCCAAGGCCGCGGCTGGGTGACGGCCGAATACGCCATGCTGCCGCGCGCCACCGCGACGCGGACCCGGCGGGAATCGAGCGCCGGCAAAGTCTCCGGCCGCACGCAGGAGATTCAGCGCTTGATCGGCCGTTCATTGCGAGCCGCCGTCGATCTGCCGCGCCTCGGCGAGCGTCAGATCACGCTCGACTGCGACGTGCTCCAGGCCGATGGCGGCACCCGCACCGCCGCAATCACCGGCGCATGGATCGCCTTGCACGATTGCCTGAAATGGATGACGCAGCGCTCGATCATCCGCGACAATCCGCTGAAGGAGCATGTCGCGGCGGTCTCGTGCGGCGTCTATCAGGGCCAGGCGGTGATCGATCTCGACTATGCCGAAGATTCGACCGCCGAGACCGACGCCAATTTCGTCATGACCGGGAAGGGCGCGCTGATCGAAGTGCAAGGCTCCGCCGAAGGCGCGCCGTTCAGCGAGGAGCAATTCCTGGCGCTGCTCGCCTTGGCGCGCGGCGGCGTCGCCAAGCTGATCGAACTGCAGAAGGCGGCGGTGGCGGGATAGGAAAGCGTTCCTTGTCCGCTAGGCGTGAAGCGGCGAGCTCCCGTCGACCCATGTCTGCAAAATGTGGTGCGCGACCGCCATCGGATTGGGCGCGGTCAGGCGGTCGGGGTGGCGGCCCTCGAGCATGGCGACGACCTCGTCGCGCGAAAACCAGCGCGCGTCTTCAAGCTCCAGCCCGTCGACATAGAGGTCGCGGCCCGCGGCTTCCGCGATGCAGCCGATCATGAGCGAGCTCGGAAACGGCCAAGGCTGCGACGCGAGATAGGAGACCTGGCCGCAAACAACGCCCGCCTCTTCCCGGATCTCGCGCCTTACCGCGTCTTCGATCGTCTCGCCCGGCTCCACAAAGCCGGCGAGGCACGAATACATCAGTTTCGGAAAGCGCGGCTGCCGGCCGAGCAAGCAATTGTCGCCGTCCACCGCGAGCATGATCACGACCGGATCGGTGCGCGGAAAATGCTGAGCCTTGCAGCGGTCGCATTCGCGCCGCCAGCCGGCGGCGGCGAGCCGCGTCGGCGCGCCGCAATTCGGGCAGAAGCGATGACGCGCATGCCAGGAAAGGATCGCCTTGGCTTGGCCCATCAGCCCGACGATCGGCGGCGGCACGAGGCCCTGGACAGCGATGGAGCGCATGTCGATCAGGCTCAAATCGTCGCGGCCCGGAAGGACGAGCAGGCGCTTGTCGAGAAACCCGTCGCTGCCGTCGGCGCGCAACTCGACGGCTGAATCGTCGAGCAATTCGCCGAAAATCGGCGCGCCGTCCTCCTCAGCGCCGAGAAGGACGCTCTCGCGGGCAGCGCCAAGGCCATGAGCTTCGCTCAGCGAAAATAGCGGATCGAGGCCGGAGGCCGTCTTTTTGAGCACCGGCATGTCGCGGCAGAAGACGACCGCGCGCGCTTCGGCCTTCGCCCGCGACTCGGCGAGAAACGCCGCGTCCTCGCGCCGCTCCGACAATCGGTCCAAGGGATTGACGGCGAAGCCGAAACGAGGCGGCCGCGGCGCTTGGAACAAAGCCTTGTTCATGCCCTTATTTCCTCGTTCAACCCCCGTCGGGGCGCGGCTGACCGGCAGAAAACGCACGAGCGGCCACGCTGGTCAAGCGACCGGCAAGCAGATTACTGTGAACGGGAATCAGGAGCGGCCTTGACCCTCATCGACTTGAATTTCGCGCGCCCGATCAGCCGGCGTTCGGCCTTGCGGGCGGCCGCCTTCGGCCTCGCCGTCCTGGCCGCGCCGCGCCGCCTTTACGCCGCCGAAGGCGAGACCGAGACGCATGGCCTATCGTCCTTCGGCGATCTCGCTTTGCCGCCCGACTTCAAGCGTTTCGACTATGTCAATCCCGACGCGCCGAAGGGCGGCCTGTTGTCGTTGCAGATCACCGCGACCGGCGGCAATCAGAATTTCGATACGTTCGATACGCTGAACATGTTCTCCCAGAAGGGCGACGGCGCGGCCGGCATGACCGCGACCTTCGACACGCTGATGAGCGCGAGCGGCGACGAGCCAGACTCGGTCTATGGTCTTGCCGCCCGCGCCGTGCGCATCTCCGCCGATAAGCTCTCCTATCGTTTTCTGCTGCGCCCCGAGGCGCGTTTCCATGACGGCTCGAAACTCACCGCCGCCGACGTCGCTTTTTCGATCGAGATTCTGAAGACCAAGGGGTACCCGACCTATCGGCAAATCCTCACCGATGTCGACAGGGTCGCGGCCGAAGCGGACGACGTCTTCCTTGTCACCTTCATCAAGGAGCGCAGCCGCGACGCCCATCTCGTCGTCGCCGGCATGCCGATCTTCTCCAAAGCCTATTGGGCAAGCCGCGATTTCGAGGCGTCGACCATGGAGCCGCCGCTCGGCTCGGGCCCCTATAAGGTCGGGCATTTCGAGCAGGGGAGGTTCATCGAGTTCGAGAGGGTCAAGGACTATTGGGCCAAGGATTTGCCGGTCAATATCGGCATGAACAATTTCGACCGGCTGCGCTTCGAATATTATCGCGATAGGGACGTCGCCTTCGAAGCGTTCAAAGCCGGCGCGATCAATTTTCACGAAGAGTACACGTCGCGGCTTTGGGCCGTCGGCTACGATTTCCCCGCCGCCCGCGACGGACGCGTCAAGAAGGAGGCGCTGCATAACGGCGCGCTAACGCCCTCGCAAGGCTGGTACCTCAACACGCGGCGCGAGCAATTCAAGGATCCGCGCATCCGCGAGGCGCTTGGCCTTTGTTTCGATTTCGAATGGACCAACAAGAACATCATGTATTCGCTTTATAAGCGTGTTGTGTCCTATTTCCCGAATTCCGACATGGAGGCGAAGGGCAAGCCCGGCCCGGACGAACTCGCTTTGCTCGAAGCATTCCGCGGCAAGGTTCCCGACGAGGCGTTCGGCGACCCTTATGTCCCGCCGGCCTCGGACGGATCCGGCAGCGACCGGCAATTGCTGCGCAAGGCGAACGAGCTTCTCCTCGCGGCCGGCTGCAAGCGCGAAGGCGGCGCGCTCAGCCTGCCGAATGGCAAGCCCTTCGTGATCGAGTTTCTGGATTCTTCCGAAGCGTTGCAGCCGCACACGGCGCCGTTTCAGCAGAATCTGCGCAAGCTCGGCATCGACGCGCGTTCGCGCATCGTCGACGCCGCGCAGTACAAGGCTCGCCTCGACAATTTCGATTTCGACGTGGTGACCGCCGCCTTTGGCGGCAATCCGACGCCGGGCGTGGAGCTGCGCATCTTTTTCTCTTCCGCCGCCGCCAAGCAGCCGGGCTCACGCAACTTGGCCGGAATCGCCGATCCCGTGGTCGACGCGCTGGTCGACAAAATCGCCAAGGCGCAATCGCGGCCAGAGCTCAACACGGCCTGCCGGGTTCTCGATCGCGTCCTGCGCGCCGGCCATTATTGGGTGTCGCAATGGTACCGCGACCAAGCCTTGCTCGCCTATTGGGACGCGTTCTCGCGGCCCGACAAGCAGCCGAAAATGGGCACCGGCGCGCCCGATACCTGGTGGTGGGACGAAGAGAAGGCGAAGAAGATTGGCCTCTGACGCCGCCATCGGTAACGCCATCGCCGGAGGCGGCTGCGCGTCTGCGTCATTCCCGCGCAAGCGCAGGGCTGTCCGGGGAAAGGCCTGCGCCTTGGTCCGGCGACTTGGCTTGCTTTCAACACCGCGGCGCCACGCCGCCCGATCGCCGTCAACCCGCCATGGCGGCACAAAGGTACGTGCAACACGATGTCTGCCCGCGCGGCGCCATGGCGGGTGCTCCGCTTGCGCTCCGCCCCTTCCGAGTGACGGCGACCGCTCGGCGTGGCTATTGGCGACCAAGACGTTTTGCTGCCGAAACCGGCCGTTCGGCCGTTTCGAGCAGCAAAACGTCTTGGTTGCAAAAAGGCCATCGAGGCGGGCGCGGGTCAATGTTCGCGAAGCGGAGCGGAGCGACCGGCGAAGCCGGCTCGGCCTTGAGGCGCGCCCGCCTCGATGGCGGCGCGGTGTTCGGGATTTGCTTTCTCGAGCGCGCTCGTTACTGAGTCTAGCTCGTCAGAAGCCCGCGAATAAACTCGATATCGCCCTGTTTCGCGACCGGCGCGCTCCGGGCGTCAAATTTGCCCTCATTTTCCCCGGACAGCCCTGCGCTTGCGCGGGAATGACACAGCGCAGCGCGACAGGTTGAAGCCTTGCTCGCCTATATCGCCCGCCGCATCCTGTTGATGGTCCCGACCATCTTCGGCATCATCCTTATCTCCTTCATCATCGTGCAATTCGTGCCGGGCGGGCCGGTCGAGCGGGCCATAGCCCAATTGCAAGGCCTTGACGAAAGCGGGCGAGGCGGCGCGATGATGGGAGCGGCCGCCGCCCATGTCGGCGACATTTCTTCGCGCTATCGCGGCGCGCAAGGCCTCGATCCGAAATTCATCAAGGAGCTCGAAAAACAATACGGCTTCGACAAGCCGGCCACCGAGCGGTTTTGGCTTCTGGTCAAGAACTACGCGACCTTCAGTCTCGGCGACAGCTATTTTCGCAACGAACCAGTCTTGAAGCTGGTGCGCGAGAAACTGCCCGTCTCGATCTCGCTCGGCGTGTGGATGACCCTGATCTCCTACGCGATCTCCATTCCGCTCGGCATTCGGAAGGCGGTGAAAGACGGATCCCGCTTCGACACTTGGACCTCCGGCGTCATCATCGTCGGCTACGCCATACCGAGCTTCCTATTCGCCATTTTGCTGATCGTGCTGTTTTGCGGCGGCTCCTTCTGGCAAATCTTCCCGTTGCGCGGCCTGACCTCGGATAATTTCGCCGATCTCTCCTGGCCGCAAAAGGTCGTCGACTACCTCTGGCACGTTACGCTTCCCGTCGCCGCCCTGGTCCTCGGTTCGTTTGCGACGACGACGCTTTTGACCAAGAACTCGTTCCTTGACGAGATCAAGAAAGCCTATGTGCAGACGGCGCGGATGAAGGGCCTAACCGAGCGCCAAGTGCTCTACGGCCATGTCTTCCGCAATGCGATGCTGATCGTCATCGCCGGCTTCCCCGGCGCGTTCATCGGCGCTTTCTTTACCGGCTCCCTGCTCATCGAGAAGGTCTTCACGCTCGACGGCCTCGGCTATCTCTCTTACGATTCGCTGATGAACCGCGACTATCCGGTGGTCCTCGGCAACCTCTACATTTTCTCTCTTCTCGGTCTTGTCGTAAATCTGATCTCCGACCTCACCTACACCGTGATCGATCCGCGCATCGATTTCGAGACGCGGGAGGTCTGACATGGACGCGACGCCGCTCGCGCCTCCCCGCGCTTTCTCTCATGGTTGGCTCCGGCTCGGGCCGATGGGCCGGAGGCGGCTTGACAATTTTCGCCGCAACCGGCGCGGCTATTGGTCGGCTTGGATTTTCTGCGTTCTTTTCGGCCTGTCGCTGTTCGCGGAGTTCATCGCCAACGACAAGCCGATCGTCGCCTCGTACCAGGGCGAGCTGCTGTTTCCGATCTTCGTCAATTATCCGGAAGAGAAATTCGGCGGTTTCCTCGCCGAGACGGACTATCGCGATCCGACCATCGCCAATGAAATCGCGGCGCATGGCTGGATGATCTGGCCGCCGATTCGCTTCGCCAACAACACGCGCAATCTCGACCTGCCGACGCCGGCGCCCTCGCCGCCGACATGGATGCTGAGCGAGGCGCAGTGCCAGGCGGCGCTGAAAGCGATCGAATCGCGCGATCCGCAAAAGACCGTCAAAGGCCCGGGCTCCTGCCGCGACCTCGAATGGAACTGGCTCGGCACGGACGATTCCGGCCGCGACGTGCTGGCGCGCGTGATCTACGGTTTTCGCCTCTCGCTGGTCTTCGGCCTCATCCTCGCCGGCGTCTCCTCGATCGTCGGCGTCGCCGCTGGCGCGGTGCAAGGCTATTTCGGCGGCTGGCTCGATCTGACCATGCAACGGCTGATCGAAATCTGGTCGTCGCTGCCGCATCTCTACATCTTGATCATTCTATCGGCGATCCTCGCGCCGAGCTTTTTGCTCCTCCTGTTCATCCTGCTGCTGTTCTCCTGGGTCAGCCTCGTCCATCTCGTCAGAGCGGAGTTCCTGCGCGCGCGCAATTTCGAGTATGTCAACGCCGCCCGGGCGCTCGGCCTCTCCAACGGCAAGATCATCGTCAAGCACGTCCTGCCCAACGCCATGGTGGCGACGCTGACGTTCCTGCCGTTCATCGTCAATTCCTCGATCGGCACATTGACCTCGCTTGATTTCCTCGGGCTCGGCATGCCGCCGGGCACGCCGTCGCTCGGCGAATTGCTGCTGGAGGGGAAAAACAACCTGTCGGCGCCGTGGCTCGGCCTTACCGGGTTCTTCGTCGTCGCGGTCATGATGTCGCTGCTCGTCTTCATCGGCGAAGCGGTGCGCGACGCGTTCGATCCGCGGAAGACTTTCGCATGAGCGCGGCGCTGCTCGACGTGCGCGATCTTTCGGTCGCGTTCAGCCAAGGCGGCCGGGCTGAGACCGTCGTCGATCGCGTCTCGTTCACGCTCGAGCGCGGCGGGGCGCTGGCCCTGGTCGGCGAATCCGGCTCCGGCAAGTCGGTGACCGCCCTCTCGACCGTACGCCTCTTGCCTTACCCGGCCGCGAGCCACCCATCCGGCCAAATCCTGTTCAAGGGCAAGGACGTGCTGCGAGCCGGCGACGCCGATCTGCGGGCCATGCGCGGCGCGGAAGTGACGATGGTCTTCCAGGAGCCGATGACTTCGCTCAATCCGCTCCATACGATCGAGCGCCAGATCGCCGAGATCATCCAATTGCATGGCCGCGTCCGTTCCTTGCGCGCTCGCATCATCGAGTTGCTCGAAGAGGTCGGCGTCGCTGACCCGGCGACGCGGCTCGGCGCCTATCCGCATCAATTGTCGGGCGGCCAACGCCAGCGGGTGATGATCGCGATGGCGCTCGCCAATCGGCCCGATCTCCTGATCGCCGACGAGCCGACCACCGCGCTCGACGTCACGATCCAGGCGCAAATCCTGAAATTGCTGAAATCGCTGCAACAGCGCCATCATATGGCGATGCTGTTCATCACCCATGATCTCGGCATTGTGCGCAAAGTCGCCGACGAGGTCGCGGTGATGCAGCGCGGCCGCATCGTCGAGGCGGGGAAGGTGGGCGAGGTGTTCGCCAATCCGCGCCATCCCTATACGAAAATGCTCCTCGCCGCCGAACCGAAAGGCCGCGCGCCGCCGCTCGATTCCGCCGCGCCTTCTGTCGTCGAGGCCAAAAACGTCAAGGTCTGGTTCCCGATCAAGCGCGGCTTCCTGCGCCGCACAATCGGCCATGTGAAGGCGGTCGACGGCGTCTCGGTCGCGATCCGCGAGGGCCAGACTGTCGGCGTGGTCGGCGAATCCGGCTCCGGCAAGACCACGCTCGGCCTCGCGATTCTGCGGCTGATCCGCTCCGAAGGCGTCGTCGTCTATGCCGGCAGGCGCATCGACGGGCTGCGCATGAAGGCGATGCGGCCGTTCCGGCGCGACATGCAGGTCGTGTTTCAGGACCCGTACGGCTCGCTGTCGCCGCGTCTGTCCGTCGCGGAAATCGTCGAAGAAGGCTTGCTCGTGCAGCGCAAGGGCATGAAGGCCGCGCAGCGGCGCGAAGCGGTGGCGCGGGCCCTCGCCGACACCGGCCTCGATCCCTCCGCCATGGACCGCTATCCGCACGAATTTTCCGGCGGCCAGCGCCAGCGCATCGCCATCGCCCGGGCCATGGCGCTCGATCCGAAATTCGTCGTTCTCGACGAGCCGACTTCGGCGCTCGACATGTCCGTCCAGGCGCAGATCGTCGATCTGCTGCGCGAATTGCAGGCGCGGCGGCGGCTCGCCTATATGTTCATCTCGCACGATCTGAAGGTCGTGCGCGCGCTGGCCTCGGAAGTCATCGTCATGCGGCAGGGCAAGGTCGTCGAGAGCGGCCCGGCCGAGCGCCTCTTCGCGGCTCCGCAGGAGGACTACACGAAGGCCTTGTTCAAAGCCGCGTTCGACGTCGAGGCGGATACGAGCGGCGCAGTCAGTCAGTAAGTCAGGTACGTCCTTGTTGCGCAAGCAGCGAGAGGGGCGCCGGTGGCATAAAAGGGGAACGTCATGGGCCGCGCCCTTCTCATCGTGCTCGATTCCGTCGGCTGCGGCGGCGCAGAGGATGCGGCTTCCTACGGCGATCAGGGCGCCGATACGCTCGGCCATATCGCGGCGGCTTGCGCCGAGGGCCGCGGCGACCGCGACGGCCTGCGGCGAGGCCCGCTCGCTTTGCCCAATCTGGATCGCCTCGGCCTCGGCCGCGCCATGGCGGCCTCGACCGGCCGCAAGCCGCCGGGCCTCGGCGAGGTCGAGCCGATCGGCCAGTGGGGCTACGGCGTTGAGACCTCGCTCGGCAAGGACACGCCGTCGGGCCATTGGGAAATCGCCGGCACGCCGGTGCGCTTCCAATGGGGCTATTTCCCGCCAACCATTCCCGCCTTCCCGTCAACTCTCACCAAGGCGCTGATCGAAGAAGCGCGATTGCCGGGCATTCTCGGCGACAGCCGCGCGTCCGGCACGGACGTGATCGACGAGTTCGGCGAGGAGCATTTAAGGACGCTGAAGCCGATCTGTTACACCTCGGCCGATTCCGTGCTGCAGATCGCGGCGCATGAGGAGGCTTTCGGCCTCGAGCAGCTATACGAGCTTTGCCGCATCGCGCGCCGGCTTTGCGATCCGCTGAAGATCGGTCGCGTCATCGCCCGGCCCTTCGTCGGCCGCGCCAAGGGCGAATTCGCGCGCACGCCGCGGCGCAAGGATTTCGCCATGCCGCCGCCGCCGGGCAACATTTTCGAGCGCGCCGCCGCGGCCGGCCGCGACATCGTCTCGGTCGGCAAGATCGGCGACATATTCGCCCATAGCCATACCGGCCGCGAGCTCAAGGGCGCGAGCAACATGGCTCACGTCGATCTGACGCTGGCGGCCTTGGCGAGTGCTGGAGACGGCGGACTGATTTTCGTCAATCTCGTCGATTTCGACACCGAATACGGCCATCGCCGCGATGTCCCCGGCTACGCCGCTTCCCTCGAAGCCTTTGATCGTCGCCTGCCTGAAATCGCGGCGGCGATGCATGGCGACGATTACGCCGTCATCACCGCCGATCACGGCAACGATCCGACCTGGCGCGGCTTCGACCATACGCGCGAGCATGTCCCGATCCTCGCCTTCGGCTCCGGCGCCAGAGCCGGGCCGATCGGCCGGCGCGAGACTCTCGCCGACATCGCCCAGACCCTGTCGAAAAAACTCGACCTCCCGCCCGGACAGGACGGCCAGAGCTGGATTTGAGAAATGCCCGGTTTCGTACTCGACGAGCGCCTGGCGGCCGATACGATCGCGCTCGGTGATGCGCGTTTGTCGCGCCTGCTGCTGATGAACGACCGGCGCTTTCCGTGGCTGATTCTCGTCCCGCGCCGCGCCAACGCCGTCGAACTCTTCGACCTTGCGTCGGAGGAGCGCGCGCTTCTCGTCGAGGAGATCGCCCAAGTGTCAAAAAAGCTGTCGCAGCGCGTCGGCGTCGAAAAGATCAATGTCGCCGCGCTCGGCAATATGGTGCGGCAACTGCACGTCCATGTGATCGGCCGGGCGAAGCACGATGCGGCCTGGCCCGGCCCGGTCTGGGGCGCGGGCGCGCGCCAACCCTATGAAGCGGCGGACGCGCAGCGCCTGTCGGATGAACTGGCGGAAGCCATGGCTCATATTTTAGTCGATTGAGCGCGAAATCGCGCCGAATTCCCGGCGCCCGCGCCTAAGCGCCGCAGCGCCCGGCAGCGCAAGTTCTCGAGCCGGATAGCGCCTTGCGCGAGCGGGAGGTCGCGACTAGTGTCCGCGCCGAAAAAACCCGACCATGTCGCAAGGTCCGAATTTCGAGAGCGCAATGTCGATCTCTTCTTCTTCCGCCGATCATATTGTCGACCGCCGGCGCATGCGCCGGCAGGTGACGTTCTGGCGCGCCGCGGCCTTCGTCGTTCTCGCGCTGGCGATCATCGGCTTGGGCTGGCGCTATAGCGGACTGCCGACCGGCTCTCGCCTCGAGCCTCACATTGCGAGGGTCACGATCACCGGCCTGATCACCGGCGACGATGCGTCGCTGAAAATGCTGCGCGACATCCGCACGTCCAACGCCAAAGCCGTCTTGCTGCGCATTTCCAGCCCGGGCGGGACGACCGCCGGCGCGGAACGGCTTTATGACGAATTGCGCCGGCTCGCCGCCAAGAAGCCGGTCGTCGCCGAGGTCGATACGATGGCGGCGTCCGGCGCCTATATCGCGGCGCTCGGCGCGGACCGGATTTTCGCGCTGGGCAATTCGCTGGTCGGTTCGATCGGCGTGCTCGTCCAATATCCGAACTTCGCCGGCCTCCTCGACAAGATCGGCGTCAAATACGAGGCGGTCAAATCGTCGCCGCTCAAGGCCGAGCCGAACGGCTTCGAACCGACGAGCGAACAAGCGCGCGCGGCGATGGCCTCGCTGGTCGGCGACAGCTACGAATGGTTCAAGAAGCTGGTGAAGGACCGCCGGAGCCTATCCGACAACGAATTGGCCGCGGTCGATGATGGCCGGGTCTTTACCGGCCGTCAGGGTCTTGACCTGAAGCTTATCGATGCGATCGGCGGCGAGCGCGACGCGATCGCTTGGCTCGAAACTCAAAAAGGCGTCGCCAAGGACCTTCCGGTGCTCGATTGGAAGCCCGACAGCGGGCTGAGCGGCTTCGCGCTCTTCGGCTCGGCCGCGGCGGTCGCCGATTGGCTCGGCCTGACGACGATCGGGACGCTTTTGCGCCAAAGCGAGCTGGCCGGCGAGAGTCAATTGCTTGACGGTCTTGTGTCGATTTGGCAGCTTCCTAATCGAGACTGAGTGGAAATTCCGCCCGCGCGTCCTTTGCCGGCCGCCAATGATGGGGAATCCATTGATTAAGTCCGAACTGGTGCAGCGGATGGCCGCGCGCAATCCGCATCTCTACCAGCGCGACGTCGAAAACATTGTCGACGCCATTCTCGACGAGATCACGGCCGCTCTGGCGCGCGGGGAAAGGGTTGAATTGCGCGGCTTCGGCGCGTTCTCGACCAAGCAACGCGCCGCCCGTACGGGACGCAATCCGCGCACCGGCGACCAGGTGCCGGTGATCGAAAAGGTCGTCCCCTTCTTCAAGACGGGCAAGGAAATGCGCGAGCGGCTCAACAAGGGCGTCGACGGCTGACGCGGCGATTTGAATGTTGAGGGCCGCGAAATTCGTCGTTCTTGCGCTCGTCGCCGTCGTCCTCCTGCTTTTTGCTTTCGCCAATCGGCAAATCATCGACGTATCGTTCGATCCTTTCGCGTCGAATGGCGCGCCGGCCTTCGCCGTCGCAGCGCCGCTTTTTCTTGTTCTGATGATCGCGCTGATCCTCGGCGTCATGGTCGGCGGCGCGGCGGTTTGGCTGAGTCAAGGCAGGTTTCGCAAAGCTGCGCGGCTGCGCCGCGCGGAAGTCGAACGACTGCGCAGCCAGTCCGCTGGCGTACCGAGCGTCCACTGACCGCGATGTATCTGCGCGCTCGTTCTGATCTCGCCGTCAAGCGAGGCGCGCCATGCAACTGATCGACGCGAAGGCGATCGACGGGCGGCTCGATTTTCCCCGTTTGATCGACGCGCTGGCCGAGGCGTTTCGCGGCGACCTCGCCGCGCCCGAGCGCGCCCATCATCGCATCGAGCGGCCCGGCGGCGCTGCGGCGACGCATCTGCTGATGCCGGCTTGGACGACGTCCGCTGCTCGTCACGACGCGTTTCTCGGCACGAAAATCGTCAGCGTCTTTCCCGACAACGCTTCGCGCGGCCTGCCCGCGGTCCACGGCCTCTACGTGCTGCAGTCCGGCGAGACGGGCGAGCCTCTGGCGGCGATCGACGGAACGCGACTGACGCAATGGCGCACCGCCGCAGCCTCCGCTCTCGCCGCGCGCTTCCTCGCCAGAGGCGACGCGCGCCGCTTGCTCATGGTCGGCGCCGGCGCGATGGCGCCGTTTCTGATCGGAGCGCATCGCGCCGTCCGACCGATCGCCGAAATCGCACTTTGGAACCATCATCGCGCCGGCGCGGAGCGGCTCGCGCAAACGCTCGCCGGCGAGGGGTTGCGCGTTACGGTCGTCGACGACCTCGAGGCGGCGGCGCGCGAAGCCGACGTGATTTCTTGCGCGACCTTGTCGACGTCGCCGCTGATCAAAGGCGATTGGCTCAGAAGCGGCCAGCATGTCGACCTTGTCGGCGCTTTCAACCTTCAGATGCGAGAAGTCGACGATCCGGCCTTGCGGCGGGCGCGCATTTTCATCGATACCGAGGCGGCCTTGCGCGAGGGCGGCGATGTCGCTGCGGCGATCGCCGCCGGCGCGATCGACAAGCGTCATATCGTGGCCGATCTCGGGGCGTTGTGCTCCGGCGCAAGCGGGCGAAGGAGCGACGACGAGATCACGCTGTTCAAGTCGATCGGCGCGGCGGTCGAGGACCTGGCGGCGGCCATGCTGGTTTGGCGCGCTCGCGGGTGACGCGATCCGCCGCCGCGGCGCCCAGCGGGACGAGAACGTCATTCGCGCAAACAAGAACGTGGTACGAGCGGCTCTTTCGGCTCTTGCCGCGGCCATCGGCGTCGGTTGCGCCTTGTGAGCCTTGAAGCCCCCTTCAATCGTCGGCGGCGGAATTCCTCAGGCGAGGTTCGACGCGGTTGGGCGCTCTATCGCGGCGCCCCGCGAATAAAGTTGATGATCCCCGAAAAGTCGTCGCCCGCATGTCCCGAAGCGGCGAACAGCCCATAGAGCTGCGCCGCCGCCGCGCCGAGTGGCGTTGAAGCCCCAGCGGCGAGCGCGGCCTCCTGCGCAAGCTTCAGGTCTTTCAGCATCAAAGCGGCGGCGAAGCCCGGTCTGTAGCCGTTATTGGCGGGCGAAGCGGGGACTGGGCCGGGAACCGGGCAATAGCTGGTCAGCGACCAGGATTGGCCGGACGCGGTGGAGGCGACGTCGTAGAGCGCTTGCCCGGAAAGGCCGAGCTTTTCGGCGAGGGCGAAGGCTTCGCAAGTGACGATCATCGTCGCGCCGAGGATCATGTTGTTGCAGATTTTCGCCGCCTGGCCGGCGCCGGCCTCGCCGCAATGGACGATGCGCTTGCCCATCTTCTCGAGTATCGGCCTGGCCGCGGCGAACGCCGTTTCGGCGCCGCCGCACATGAAAGTCAGGCTCGCCGCCTTGGCGCCGCCCACTCCGCCGGAGACCGGCGCGTCGAGCGAGGCGATACCGGCGCTTTTCGCCGCCTCATGGGCGCGGCGGGCGCTGTCGACGTCGATCGTCGAGCAATCGATGAACAGCGCGCCCGGCCTGGCGGCGGGCAAAATATCGTCCCAGACCGAAAGCACGTGCTGCCCCGCCGGCAGCATGGTGACGACGATGTCGGCCGCCGCCGCCGCCTCGCGGCCGGACGGGGCGATCCCCGCGCCGTTCGTCGCCGCCTGCGCGCGTAGAGATTCGACCAAATCGAAGCCGATGACGCGATGGCCCGCCTTGACTAGATTGGCGGCCATTGGCCCGCCCATATTGCCGAGACCGATGAAAGCGATTGCGGTCATTGCGTCTCCTCCTCAGCCGCGAGGGCTCAGTTTGCGTCCTTCGCCGGCCCGCCGTCCAGGCGGCAGCAAACAGAAGCGGATTTCGGCGTCCGATTTATCCGAGCGAAAACCTTTTGAGCGGTAGGGCGCCGCTCCGCCCGCCTGGGCGTCGAGACGCGATTGCCGGCGGAGAGCCTCAATCGCCGGGCGGCGTCGACCTCGCCGCGACGCCCGGTCGCGCCGTTTCTGGCATGAACCGCGCGAAAACGCCGAAAGCCGCGAGCGCGACCGCGCCAAGCGCGACGAACGTCGCCGAATAACCGAAACGATCGACGAGAAGCCCGGCGCCGACGCCGCTCAACGATGCGCCGACGCCGAGCGCGGCGGCGACGGCGCCTTGCGCCAGATTGTAGCGACCGGTGCCGCGCATGATGTCGGCGAGGACGAGCGGCGTCAGCGCGCCGAAAATCCCGGCGCCGACCCCGTCGAGCAACTGTACGCCGACGAGCCAGACGCTGTCGTCGGACAGAGGATAGAGAAACGCGCGCAGCGGCAGGACGCCGAATCCGATCAGGAAGATCGGCTTGCGGCCGACGCGGTCGGCGTTGCGGCCGACCAGGACGGCGATCGGCAGCATGATCGCCTGAGCCGCGACGATGCAGGACGACATCATCGCCGTCGCATAGCGCGGATGCGCCGAGGCGAGTTTCTGCCCAACCAAAGGCAGAAGCGGCGCATTGGCGAAATGGAACAGGATCGTGCAGATCAAGAAAGTCACGAGCGGGCGACAGCGCAGCAGTTCGGTCCAGGAGGCCGCGTCCGCCGCGCCGATCCGCTTGGCGCGAGCTTCGCGCGCTCTCTCGTGATCGATCGCGTCGGCCGGAATGCTCAACGCCGCGGCGGCGGCGAGCGCGGCGAAGATCGGCGTCAAGAAGAAGACGGCGCGTTGCGTGAAGGCCCAGCCGATCAACGCCGCGCCGAGCGCGATCGCGACATTGCCGGCGTGATCGAAGGCGGAGTTGCGGCCCATCCGGCGCGCGAGTCGATCGCGCGGGAAGAGCCCGAGCGTGAGCGCCGCGACTGCTGGCCCGAACAGGTCGCCGGCGACCGACATGGCGGTCAAAGCGACGAGCAAGGGCCAAAAGCTCGGGAGCAAGCCAATGGCGAGGCCGCTCGCGGCGACAACGACGAGCGCGGCGACAACGAAGCCGCGTTTGGCGCGCGTTCCGTCGATCAGCGCGCCAGCTGGCGCGTTGAACAGCAGGCCGATCAGGCCGCTGATCGTGGCGACGAGCCCGACCGCCGCCTGGCTCCAGCCTTGCTGGGTGACGAGAAAGACGTTCAAGTAAGGTCCGATCGCCCCGCGAACGTCCGCGAGCAGGAAGTTCAGCGCGTCCAGCGCATAGGGATTGAAGCGGCGCCGGCTGACCGCGGCGGATCCAGCCGATCGAGAGGTCGTCCCGCGCCAAAACGAAGCGGCGAGCGGTTCGGACATAGGTCTGCCTCCGCGTACGCGTCGAAAGCCAAGATCGTTCGCTCAGCCGGTCAGAATCGCTGTCGCAAGCGCGCCGATCAGCGCCGGCGGCATGACCAAGACGCCGACCTTCAAGAACCGCCACGCGTTGATCCCCTCGCCTTCGCGACGCAGCGCGACGAGCCAAAGGATTGTCGCCAGCGATCCGGTGATCGACAGATTCGGACCGAGATCGACGCCGATCAGCGCGCCGGCCACGACGGGATGAGGCAAATGATCGGCCGCGACGGTCGAGCCGACGATCAGCCCCACGGGAAGATTGTTCATGAAGTTGCACGCGATCGCGATGAGCGCGCCGGCCCCCATTGTGGTCAGGGACGCCGATCGCTCAGCGTAGCGCGCTGCAATTTCTGCGATCGCGGCGATGACGCCGGTTTGCTGGAGCGCCTCTACGAGGACAAAGAGGCCGGCGACGAGCGGCAAGACGCTCCACGATACGCCGGTAACGACCGGCCAAGGCGACTGGCGCGTGCCGATCAGAATGAAAGCCGCGGTCGCGGCGCCGGCGGCGAAGGTCGGCAGGCCGAGACGCCAGCCGAGCGCCGAAGCGGCGAGGAGCGCCAGCGCCGTCGCCGCGATTCCGATCGCCGCGAGCGCGCCGCCGCGCGTCAGCGGCGCGGGTTCGGGCGCGGCGTTCAGCGCGGTCGTGAGCTGCCGACGCAGGGCGAAACGAAGGGCGAGGAAGGTCAGCGCGATCGAGACGGTCGACGGCAAGGCGAAGCGCGCCAGCCAGACGAGGAGCGGCGGCATGTTCGGGCCGAAAACGACCAGATTGGCGGGATTGGAGATCGGCAGGACGAAACTGGCGGCGTTGGCGATGAAGGCGCAGATCAAAAGGTACGGCAGCGGCTCGGCGCCGGCGGCTCGCGCTGCGGCGTATACGGCCGGCGTCAGCACCACCGCGGTCGCATCGTTGGAGAGAAAGGTCGTGACGATCACGCCGACGCCATAGATCAGCGCGAACAAGCGGCGCGGCGAGCCGCGCGCATAGCCGACGGCATGCGTCGCCAACCAGTCGAAGAGGCCCTCTCGGCGGGCGAGCTCGGCCAGCAGCATCATGCCGATCAGGAAGAGGTACACGTCCGTACCTTTGGCGATTCCGGCGAGCGCATCGGTTAAGGGCAGCAGGCCGAAAGCGACCAAGAGCACAGCGCCGGCGACCGCCCAGATCGCCTCGGGCAAGTTCCACGGCCGCGCGATCACCGCCGCGGTCGCGACTGCGGCTATGCCCAAAGTGGCGGTTTCAGAAGCCATGGCGCGATCCGATTTGCGCCTGGCCGATTGTGTCGGCGCGCGCGTTCGCCTTTTTCGTCATCGCTCTGTAAGTCCTTGTCGGAAGGTCTCGATCCGGCGCGCTGCGTTGCGGCGCGCCGGGCGCCGAATCAGGCGTGCTTTTCTTTACCGTGCGGCTTATCGGGTTTCGGCGTCTTCGCTTTGACGGGCCGAAGCTCCGTGGCGGAAGGGCCGATTTCGCGCGCGTCGATCACGGTTCCGAGCGGCGTGGCGAGGCTTTCGCCGCGCGCCGCAAGCGGCGCGCCCCGCTCGAGCAGCGCCTTCAGGCCCGGCGTTTCGTGCGGCGCGAAGCGGACGATGCGGCCGTCCTCCAGCAGAGCGCCGCGCGTCTCGCCCTTCGGCCCGTGCAGCGCGCGCCGCACCACGCCTTCGACAATGATCGGCTTGCGCGTTTTTTTCGGGTCGCGTTCGTCTCGCTTGTCGCCTTTTTCAGGGTCGTATTTTTTCGGTGGCCCATTGTCGACGATGCGAGCGCCGTCCGCGGTCTCGAATGCGACGGCGGCGAAGACATCGCCCTGGCGCGGCCGCACGCCGAAAATCCGCAGCGCCGCCTCCGCCCCGACAGCGGCGATCACCTCCTTGCCGAGATGCGGCGGAAAATGCACTTCCGCGCCGTCGGTCAGGATCATGCCGTCGGCCTCGCCGCGCGAATTGAGCAGGAAGCGCTCGAAACGGCCGGAGATTTCAGGAAGCGAATAGGGATCGATCCAATGCATGGTCCCTCTCGTCTCGTTGAAGCCAATTTCGCGATCTCGCGCCGCCGTCCAGACGGCGCGTCGCGTGCGGCGAGACGATCGCAAACCGCGTGCCATGCGTTAAAGAATTGAAGAAATTGATGAAATCTCCGAAACGCGCGGGATCAAGCGTCCGCTTTGCCGACGCCGTCCGTCCGTTCGGCGGACAGATCGAGGCCGTACCGCTTGATCTTCGCGTAGAGGAGCTGGCGATGGACGCCGAGTTCGCGCGCGGCGGCCGTGCGATTGCCGTCGTTCCGGAGCAGCGCGCGGCGGATCAACATCTTTTCGAGCCGTTCGACCGCGGCGGCAAGTTCTTCGTCAGGCCAGTCGAATGTCGCGGTCCCGCTCGGTGGATCTGCGATGAAATCGAGATCAGAAGCGGTGACCGCGTCGGCGCGGGCGAGCACGGCCGCGCGCTGCATTGCGTTCTTGAGTTCGCGCACATTGCCGGGCCAGGCGTGGGCGACGAGACGCGCGGCGGCGTCGGCCGAGAGCCGTTTGCCGGCGCTTTTGAGGAAATGCTCGGCGAGCGGAACGATGTCGGCGATGCGCTCGCGCAGCGCCGGCAAGCGGATCGGCACGACATGAAGGCGATAGAAAAGGTCCTCGCGAAAGCTCCCCTCGCGCACCCGCTGGCGCAAATCGCGATGGGTCGCCGCGATGACCCGCACATCGACGGCGATCGGCTTGCCGCCGACCGGCGTCACCACCCGCTCTTGCAAGGCGCGCAGAATCTTGGCCTGCATGGCGATGTCCATGTCGCCGATCTCGTCAAGGAACAAAGTGCCCGTCGCCGCCTCCCGAAAGGCGCCGAGCCGATCGCTCGCTGCTCCGGTGAAAGCGCCGCGGACGTGGCCGAACAGCTCGCTCTCCATCAGTTCGCTCGGAATCGCGGCGCAATTGACCGCGACGAACGGCTTGTCGCGGCGCAGCCCGTGCTCATGAATCGCGCGGGCGACCAGCTCCTTGCCGGTCCCGGTCTCGCCGGCGATCAGCACGGTCGCGTCGCTGTCGGCGAGCATGCCGATCGTCTTTTGCACCGTCCGGATCGCCTCGGTCGCGCCGATCAAGCCGACGCCGTTCGCATCGGCGGCTGGCGCGCTCGCGTTCGAAGCGGCCGCGGCCATCGCGTCGAGCGTACGCTTCAGCGCGTCGCGGCCGATCGGCTTGGTCAAGTGATCGAAGGCGCCGAGCCGCATCGCTTCGATCGTGTTCTCAGCCGTCGCATGCGCGGTCAACACGGTCACCGGCGGCGGCCGCTCGGCGGCGCGGATGCGTTTAAGGACTTCCAGCCCGTCCAAGCCGGGCATGCGCAGATCGAGCAAGACGGCGTCGACCGGGTTGTTCGCGAGCAGCGTTAGCGCCGCGGCGCCGGAGGGCGCGAGGCGCGGCTCGTAGCCGAGATCGCGCGCCGCCTCGGCGAGCGCATCGCGCATCGCCGCATCGTCGTCGACGATCAGGACGCAGGGCATGGCAAAACGATCTCGAAGGTAGTGCCCGACGGCGATTCGCTCAGGCGCGCTTCGCCGCCATGCGCCGCCGCAGCCTCACGGACGATCGACAGGCCCAGCCCGACGCCGTCGGCGCGGCCGGTGACGAAGGGCTCGAACAGGCTGTCGCGAATATCAGCCGCGGGTCCCTCGCCTTCGTCATGGACCGAGAGCGTGAGCGCGTCGCCCGCACGCGCCGCGGCGATGAGGACCGTGGAGCGCCTCGGCGCCGCGTGAATTGCGTTAAGCACGAGGTTGTCCAGCGCGCTGCGCATCCGTTCCGGATCGAACTCGGCTCGCTCGACCTCGCTGCGCCATTGCAGCGTGACTTCTTTGGCGCGGGCGAGCTCGTCATGCGCGGCGGCGCAGGCCTGCAAGAACGGCGCAAGCTTCACCGTCGCTTTTTTCGGCTTGTCGCGCCCGGTCACGCTGAGCAGCCTGCGCACCAAAGCGTCGAGCCTGTCGACCTGTCGGACGATGGCGACCAGCGCTTGATCTTTGCGCGCTGTATCGCCGGCCACGGCGTTCTCCGCTTTAAGCCGCATCGCGGCGATCGGATTGCGGATTTCGTGGGCGAGGCCGGCGGCGACGCGGCCGATCGCCGCGAGGCGTTCGCCCGCCGCAACCTGCCGCGCAAGTCGGTCGGCGGTTTGGCGCGCCAAGGCGAGGTTGCGCCCCGCCTCGTTGAGGGCGGTTACGATCCGATCCAGTTCGCGTTCGCCGGTCATCGGCAGAGCCGGCAGTTCAGCCACGTCATGGGTCTTCAATGTCGCCTCGATATGGCCGACATGCCGGGACCAGAGCAGGGTCAGCCTGGTCAAGAGAGCGGCCGCGGCGAGAGTCGACATGAACAGCACGCCCAATCCGGCCATCAGCAGCCAATAGCCGCGGCCAGCGAACGTATAGACGCGGGTCATCGCCCAGGCGGTCAATTGCGGAAGCGGACCCGGCAGCGGGCAGGCGGCGATCAGAAGGATTTGCGTCGAGGCGTCGAAACGGTTGACCACCGGCCGTCCCTCGGCCAGCGCCGTGCGGTTGGCCTCCCGGATGCGGGGCGTCTCGGCCGCGGGCAAATCGGTCTTCGGGCCCGAGCCCTGATAGGTGGGGAACGCGTAAGCGAGCGATTGCGCGCCGCCGCGGAAAATCCCGCCTTCGACGCCGCCGAGATTACGCAAGGCGGTTTCGACGACCGTCGTCAGATCGCGGCTCGACGGCTCCCCATTTGCATTCTCGCCGCGCCCGCCCAAATCCGCCGTAAAAGAGCGAAAGGCGCTTTCGATCGAATCGCAGGCGCGGCCGATCTCCGCCGCGGCTTGGCCGGCCTGGGCCGTCGCCGATTGAAGGAAGAGGCCGTACATCAGCGCGCCGGCGGAGGCGGCCGCCGCCGTCAACAGCGCTAGAAGGACGATGAATCGGCCCCGCAGGGATCGAACCATTAGGTCTGCTGCGAAACTGGCGTTGCCGGCGATCTTTAAGGCCGCCGCCGGCATCCGTCGAGGAACAGCTTCACCGCCGAGCGCAGGCGCCGCTCCTGTTGCTCCGGGCCTTCGCGATGGCCGAGCATGGCCAAACGTTGCGGCACAGCGATGACCAGCATGGCGAAATGTTGCGCCGCCAGTTCCGGATCGTCGATCGAAAGGACGCCGCGCTCCGCATAGACCCGCATGAAACGCGACAGTCCTGAAAGGCCGTGGCGCGGAAAACTTTCGGCGAAATGCCGGGCGAAGTCGGGCACGCGCGGCGCTTCGGCAAGGAAGAGGCGGATGATGGAAAGGGCCTCGTCGCTCAAGGCGAGTTGCATCAGCCGGCGGCCGAGCTGCAGGAGGCCCTCTTCGACGTCCTCGGGCGTCGGGTCGCCGGCGCCGAGCGCGCCGATCTGCTCATCCCGGAACTGCGCCACCGCGGCGACGAACAGCGACGCCTTGTCGGGATAGCGCGCATAGAGAAAGCGCTTGGCGACGCCTGATTGGCGGGAAATCTCGTCGATCGACGTTCCTTCCCAGCCGCGCTCGAGCAGCAGGCGCTTGGTCGTCTCGAGGAGCTGGCGATGCCGCCGCTCCGCCTCCTGCCGTGTCGGCCGCCCGCCCGGGCCCCGCTTGAAGGCGCCGGTTTCAAGGGCTGATTCCCCGTCGGACATTCCTTCCTTGTGGGCCTCTCTGATGAGTGATAATGTAACTGTACCGTTTCGTTGCAATAGGTCAAGGCATGAGAAGACGTCTCCTCCTTGCCCTGGCGCTGATCGCCGCCGGCCTCGCCGGCTGGTGGATCTGGCTGCGGCCACAAGGCCCGCGTCAAGTGGAGTGGCAGGGCTACGCCGACGCCGATTTCGTGAAAGTGGGCCCGACTCAGGCTGGGCTCCTCGTCGCCGTCCATGTCCGGCGCGGCGATAAGGTCGTCAAAAGCGAGCCGCTCTTCGATCAGGACGACGCCAATGACAAGGCCGCGATGGAGCAGGCGCAAAGGCAATTGGCTCAGGCTCGCGACCAACTCGCCAATCTCGAAAACGGCGGCAAGCCGACCGAAATCGCCCAAGCCGAGGCCAATCTCGCCGACGCGGAAGCATCCCGCGACAAAATTCAGGCGGACCTCAACCGCAATCGCTCCCTGTTGAAAACCGGCGCCGCCACGGCGCAGCTTGTCGATCAGGAAGAAGCCGATCTGCGCTCCGCCGACGCCAAGGTGCGCGTCGCCCAGGCCGCGCTCGCGCAGGTCCGCGCGCCGATCGGGCGGCAAGACGAGATCAAGGCGCAATCCCAAGCCGTCGACGCGCTGCAAGCCGCGCTCGCCATGGCCCGCTGGCGCTACGACCAGCGCCATGTCGCGGCGCCCGCGAGCGGCGTCGTCGCCGACATTCTCGCCGAGCCGGGCGAAACGCTGGCCGCGGGCGCGCCGGTCGTCTCGATCTTGCCGCCGGAAAATATCTATATGCGCTTCTTCGTCCCCGAGACGGAGCTCGCGCTGGTTCATCCGGGCGACGAGGTTGCGATCCTGTGCGATTCCTGTCGGCCGGATCTGACGGGGATCATCTCCTATATCGCGCCGCAGGCGGAATACACGCCGCCGGTCATCTATTCGGAATCGACGCGCGCGAAATTCGTCTTCTTGGTCGAGGCGCGGCCGAAGAGGGAATTCGCCGCCCTGCTCAATCCCGGCCAGCCGGCGACGGTGCGCCCCATGGCTACAAATGCGCCGACGGCGTCGCGATGAACGATCGCGTCATCGACGTACGGAATCTGCGCAAGAGCTTCGGCGCGCGCAAAGTCGTCGAAGGCCTGTCATTGCAAGTCGAGCAGGGCCAGATCTGCGGTTTTCTCGGCGCCAATGGCAGCGGCAAGACAACGACGATTCGCATGCTGTGCGGCCTGCTCGTTCCCGACGCCGGCGAGGGCCAATGCATCGGCTTCGACATCATCCGGCAAGCGCCGCTGATTCGTCGCCATGTCGGCTACATGACGCAGAAATTCAGCTTTTACGAGGACCTCACCGTCTTCGAGAATCTCGATTTCGTCGCCAGCGTCTATGAGATGCGAAACCGCCGCGCGGCGGTCGACGACATCATGGTCCGCATGGGTCTGGCCGATCGCCGCAACCAACTGGCCGGCGAGCTTTCCGGCGGCTGGAAGCAGCGCCTGGCGCTCGCCGCCTGCGTGCTGCACCAGCCGAAATTGCTGCTGCTCGACGAGCCGACCGCCGGCGTCGACGCCAAGGCGCGGCGCGAATTCTGGGACCTCATTCACGATATGGCCGGCGAGGGCCTGACCGTACTGGTCTCGACCCATTACATGGACGAAGCCGAGCGCTGCAATCGCATCGTCTATCTCGCCAACGGCCGCATCGTCGTGGAAGGCGGCGCCGATCAAGTCGCGCGCCAGTCGGGCCTGATCACTTTCGAGGCGACAGGCCAAGGGATCGACAATGCGGCGCGCGCGCTGCGGCGCATGAGCGGCGTCGAGGCCGCGGCGGTCTTCGGCCATGCGCTGCATGTCGCCGGGACAGAACGTGAATCGCTCGAGCGCGCCATCCGCTCCTTCGCCAACCTCGAATGGCGGGAAGTCGAGCCGCGGCTCGAAGACGTCTTCATCCATATGCTGAGCGTAAAGGAGGCCGCGCCATGACAGGCCTTTCCTGGCGCCGCCTCGCGGCGCTGTTGCGCAAAGAATGGATTCAAGTGTTCCGCGACGCGATGACGCTGCGCATCATCATCGCCATCCCGATCATGCAATTGTTCCTGTTCGGCTACGCCATCAATACGGACCCGAAGAATTTGCCGACCGGGCTGCTGACGACGGACCATACCAAATACGAGCGCACCATCGTCGCCGCGCTGAAGAATTCCGGCTATTACAACGTCACGCCGCTCGCGACCGAAGCCGAGGCCAATGAAGGCCTCGCCGACGGCGACCTTCTCTTCGTCATCGAGATTCCGCCCGGCTTCGATCGCGCTGTCGACCGCGGCGAATCCCCTGCGATCCTAGTCGACGCCGACGCCACCGATCCGACTGCGATCGGCAACGCCACCGCCGCGCTCGCTTCGCTCACCGCCGACATCCAGCGCGACTTGCCGCCGATCCGCCGCGCGCAGCCGCAGACGCCGCCGTTCCAGTTCGTCGTCCACGCCCGCTACAATCCCGAGCAACTCACCGTCCTCAACATCGTGCCGGGATTGATCTGCATCGTGCTGACCTTCTCGACCCTGTTCGTCACCACGCTGTCGATAACAAGAGAGCGCGAGCGCGGCACGATGGAGAATCTGCTCGCGATGCCGGTCAGGCCCGTCGAAGTGATGATCGCCAAGATCACCCCGTACCTGACGATCGGCTATATCCAAGTCGGCTTGATCCTGATCGCCTCGGTCCTGTTCTTCCAATTGCCGATCCGCGGCTCGATTCCGCTGCTCTTGGCGGCGCTCGGCCTGTTCATCGGCGGAAATCTCGCGCTCGGCGTCTTGTTCTCCACCGTCTCGGCCAACCAGATGCAGGCGACGCAATTCGCCCAGTTCACGCTGCTGCCGTCCTTCCTTTTGTCCGGCTTCATGTTCCCGTTCCGCGGCATGCCGCTCTGGGCGCAATGGGCCGGCGAAGTCTTTCCGACCACCCACGCTATGCGCATCGTCCGCGGCATGCTGCTGAAAGGCAATGGCTGGACCGAGATCGCGCCCGACCTCTGGCCGCTGGCCCTGTTCACGCTCGGCGCGATCGGCTTGGCGGTGTGGTTCTATCGCGAGACGCTGGATTAGGCGGCGGCGCAGATCGGATCTCGCAAGCAATTGAACGCCTCCTCCCTCGAGCCCGAACTTCCCCGCCCGGCTCCTCGATCATGAAGGCGCGCCGCTCCTGGGCGGGGCCATCTCCGGCTGGCTCGGCGCCGCCACAGCGCTCGAATGGGCGCTGTCGTTGATGCTGATCCACTCCGTCTATCGGTTGACGCCGCCCGCCGTCCGTCGCCGAAATCCAGAAAGGCGGCGATGCGGCGAAGAGCCGCGCCGAGACGAGCGGTAGCCGAACGAGCCTCAAGGCCGCGCCTCGTTGTCAAAGCGGCGGCCGCGGCCAGGCGGGGACCCGCCGGCGGCGTGGCGAGTTGAGAGGATCATCGGTCTGTTCATCGGCCAGTCATCCGACTTCAGTCATCCTGACGCTTTGAATCGTCGGCGGGCTGGGGTTCGGCGGCGAGATCGCGTTAACGGTGTATTGATGTCGCCCTCCATCTCTCGCCTGGCGGCGATCGGCGCATTTTCTCTTCTCGGCGCGGGCCTGATCGGCGACGCGCAGTCTTTGCCGATCTCAACGACCTACTGCGTCGCCGCCCAACAATGCGCCAAGCTCTGCCAGCAACGGAGCGAGAAAGGCCGCACGGCTCAAGACCTTATCCGTCGCTCGGCTTATGAGCTCGGCGAGCCGGGCGTGTTCCGCCTGCCGCCTCGCGAGGGCGCGCCGCCGCCTCTGGTCGATCCGGCCAACGTCTATTCTGAAACCCGCGCCGGCGATTTCAGCCCGGCGGTCGCAGGGGCGCTGCCGCGCGTCTATGCGCCCAATCTTGGGACCGGCCAGGTCGACGTCATCGACCCTGCGACCTTCACGGTGATCGACCACTACGCCGTCGGCCGCAGTCCACAGCACGTCGTGCCCTCATGGGATCTGAAAACGCTTTGGGTTTCGGGCGACGAATCGGAGCCGCGCGCCCATGGCTCGCTCGTCCCGATCGATCCCAAGACCGGCAAGCCGGGAACGCCGGTGCCGGTCGACGACGCCTATAATTTATATTTCACCCCGGACGGACGCTCGGCGATCGTCGTCGCCGAGGCGATGCGGCGGCTCGAATTCCGCGATCCCCATACGATGGCCTTGCAAGGCTACATCAACACGCCGCAATGCGCCGGCGTCAATCACGCCGATTTCTCGCCCGACGGCGCCTATGCGATCTTCACCTGCGAGTACAACAACGCGCTGGTCAAGATCGACATCGACCGTCACGAACTGGTCTCGACGTTGAAGCTCGCCGACGGCCATATGCCGCAGGATATTCGCGTGTCCCCCGACGGGTCGGTGTTTTACGTCGCCGACATGATCGGCGACGGCGTCGTGATGGTCGACGGCGCCAAGATGAAAGAAATCGGCTTCATTCCGACGGGCGTCGGGACGCACGGCCTCTACCCGAGTCGCGATGGGACGAAACTTTACGTCTCCAATCGCGGCACGCATAATCTTGCCGGCGTCAAACACGGCGCCGGCAGCATTTCCGTTATCGATTTCAAAGCGCGCGAAGTCGTCGCCAATTGGCCGATCCCCAATGGCGGCAGCCCGGACATGGGCAATGTCAGCGCCGACGGCAAGACGCTCTGGCTGTCGGCGCGCTATGACGGCGCCGTCTACGCGATCGACACGACGAGCGGCGACGTCAAGACCATTCCCGTCGGCGGCATGCCGCACGGCCTCACGGTCTGGCCGCAGCCCGGGCGCTACTCGCTCGGCCATACTGGGAATATGAGATAGAGCGGCGGGCTCTGAAATCGGCCGTGTTCAGTTGGCGAGCGCTTCGGCCGGCGCACATGGCGTCCGTTCCAAACAAAAGCTGCTTTGCGCGTCCCCGTTTGTCCCAGAAGGCGCAGCGAACGCTTAAAACGGGTGGTACTGAAACATCCAGGTCTCGGTCAGCTGCTCGCCGCCATGGCGAAGATAGCAGCGCAGCTCGACCGGGTCAGGCCCTTCGACGCCGCCAAGGTCGAATTGCGTGCGCCAATGGCCCGGCACGCCGTCCGGAACCGCTTCGGTCAGCTTGTACGGCCCGAACGTCCCGCGCGACGCGTTGACCACCGCTTCCGGCGTCACGCCATAGGGCAGGGTGGCCAACGGGCCGCCCAAAAACTCGACCATGAATTTGCGCACGCCTTTCGGCCGCGGCTGGCCCGGCTGGCCGCCGCGGCTGAGACGGGTCGCGACGCAGCGGCCGAGCTTGGTTGGGAAAGGTTCGTCCGCGAGCCAATGCAGGCGGTAGTGGAGCGCGAGTTCGGCGTCGGCCGGGATCGGCTTTTCCGGCACCCACATGGCGACGACGTTGTCGTGGATTTCATCGTCGGTCGGTATCTCGCAAAGCTGGATCGAGCCCGCGCCCCAGCCCTCGCCGTTCGGACCCGGCAGCGGCTCGACCCACAGGCTCGGCCGACGATCGTAATTGACCCCGTCGAGATAATGGTCGAAGGCGCGGTCGCGCTGCAGCAGGCCGAAGCCTTTCGGATCGTGGTCGAGAAAGGCCGAGACCATGATCCGCGGCGGGTTGTTCAGCGGACGCCACAGCCGCTCGCCCGAGCCTGTCCACATCGCGAGACCGTCCGAATCGTGCACTTCCGGCCGCCAATCGATCGCGTCAACCTTCTTGGTCTCGGAATACCAGTACATCGAGGTCAAGGGCGCGATGCCGAAGCGCGAAACTTCAGCGCGCATATTGAGCGAGGCGTCGATATCCATCACCACGCCCTTGCCGCGCGTCATGGCGAACCGGTAGGCGCCGACGATGGACGGTCCCTCCATCAACGCATAGAGGACGATGGAATCCGCCCCTTCATTCGCTTCGATGAAGAAATGGGTGAAATCGGGAAACTCTTCCGACCGGTCCGCGACCGCGACGTCGAGCGCGACGCCGCGCGACGATAGGCCGTACTGCCTGAGTTCGCCGATCGCGCGAAAATAGGCCGCGCCGAGAAAGGCGACCCAATCGTTCTTGCGCCAATCGAGCGCGCCGTCGCGCGCCTCCTGGATTCTAAGGCCGGCGAAGCCCGCGCCTTTCGGCAATTGCCGGGCGATCGAATCTTCCGGCATGTCGAAATAATCTTGGTCGTAAATGATGCGCCGCGAATGGTCGCCCTCGACGACATGCATCTCGACCGCTTTTTGAAAGAACAGGCCGAGATGGAAGAAACTCACCGGGAACCGGCCCGGGCCCTCGGCGAACAGCGCGCGGTCCATTCGATAGCGGATCTTGCCCCATTCTTCGTAATTGATCTGCTTGACGATTTCCGGCGCCGGCCGGGCTGGGCCGATATAGGGCTCGCGCGCCATCTGCTTGGCGCGGGCCTTGAAGAGTTCATACGAGAAAGGGACAGGGTCGCCGAAGCGGAGGCCGTCCGCCGCCGCCAGCGCCTCCATGCCGCCGCTCGAGGCCAACCCGACGGCCGACGCGGCCGCCCCTTTGAGAATGGCGCGGCGATCAATCGAGTGAGACATCGCGATCCTTCATCGTCGCGTCGAGAGGGATCTCGCGCGTGTCCGCCGGCGGAAACCCGCCGCCAATAGTGGAAGAGCTTAGGAAGCGCCCCACCCAACAGACGCGCGCTTATCTCGGAATTGCGCCCGTCCGCAAGCCCTGGACGTTGACCCGTCCCCAGGGCGGCGCCTGGTTAATCAGGGCTTATGTCAAGAATTGGCCGGGCCGGCTGCGGCGGATCGACCTCAGACGCGAACGAAAGTGGAATAGACAGGCCGGCGGCCCTCGCGCTTCGCTTTGGCTTCGTAGCGCGTCTCGCGCCAGTCCGGCCAGGGCAGGCGCCAATCGTCGGCTCTTTGCGCCGGCCAGGCGAAATCGGGATTGTCGAGAAAGCGGCGCAAGGTCCAGCCGGCGTAATCGTCGATATCGGTGGCGAATCGGACCTCGCCGCCGGGACGGAGAATGCGGGAGAACTGGCGCACGCTCGCCGCCGAGACGAAGCGCCGCTTTTTGTGCCGCCGCTTGGGCCAGGGGTCAGGGTAAAGAATGAAGAGCCGAGATATGGCGCGATCCGGCAGCGCTTCGATCAGCGCGCCGGCGTCGCCCGCCCGGAGCCGGACATTGTCGAGCCCCTCCTTTTCGATCGACGCCAGCGCCTTGGCGACGCCGTTGACGAAAGGTTCGGCGCCGATGAAGCCGATATCGCGATGCGCCAAGGCCTGGGCGATCAGATGCTCGCCGCCGCCAAAGCCGACTTCGAGCCAGATCTCGCGGGGTTGGAGCGGAAAAAGCGCCGCGCAATCAAGCCGCGGCGCGACGCCCACTTCGACTTGCGGCAGCAATTCACGCAGCAGCGCTGCGTGATGGCTGCGCAAGGTCTTGCCATGCGTCCGTCCATAAATGACGCGCCGCTTGCCGGTCTCGCCGGCGGGCGGCGCATTATCGTCGTTGTTCAGCGCGATCAGGCGGCCAGACGCCTCAAATTCTCGACAAGGTCGGTCTTCTCCCAGGAGAAGCCGCCATCCGCCTCCGGCTTGCGGCCGAAATGGCCATAGGCCGAGGTGCGAGCGAAGATCGGCCTGTTCAAGCCGAGATGTTCGCGGATGCCGCGCTGCGAAAGGTTCATCACGTCCATGAGCGCGCCTTCCAGCTTGGCGGGATCGACCCGTCCAGTGTCGTGCAGGTCGGCATAGATGGACAGCGGCTTGGCGACGCCGATCGCATAGGACAATTGGATCGTGCAGCGGTCGGCGAGATCGGCCGCAACCACGTTCTTGGCGAGATAGCGGGCGGCGTAGGCGGCCGAGCGGTCGACCTTGGTCGGGTCCTTGCCGGAAAAGGCGCCGCCGCCATGGGGCGCTGCGCCGCCATAGGTGTCGACAATGATCTTGCGGCCAGTGAGGCCGCAATCGCCGTCCGGGCCGCCGATGAAGAATTTGCCGGTCGGGTTGACGTGCCAGACGGTCTTGCCGGTGATCCAGCCCGGCGGCAGCGACCTTTCGACATAGGGCCGCACGATTTGCAGCATGTCGTCGGACGTCAAAGATTCGTCGACATGCTGATGCGAGACGACGATCTGGGTCGCTTCGACCGGCGAGCCGTTCTCGTAGCGCAACGTCACCTGGCTCTTGGCGTCCGGGCCGAGCTTCTTTTCCTTGCCCGAGCGACGCGCCTCCGACAGGACGTGAAGGATCTTATGCGCGTAATAGAGCGGCGCCGGCATCAATTCCGGCGTTTCGCGGCAGGCATAGCCGAACATGATGCCTTGATCGCCTGCGCCTTCGTCCTTGTTGCCGGAGGCGTCGACGCCTTGGGCGATGTCCGCCGACTGCTTGTGCAGCAAGATTTCGACTTTGGCGTTGCGCCAATGGAACCCGTCTTGTTCGTAGCCGATGTCCTTGATCGCCTCGCGGGCCGCCTGCTCGATCAGCGTTTGCGACAATTCAGGGCCGCGGGTTTCGCCGGCGATGACGACGCGGTTGGTCGTGGCGAGAGTCTCGCAGGCGACGCGGATCTGGTAGGGGTCGATCCCCGCCTTCACGCCTTCACGGAAGTAAAGATCCACGATCTCGTCGGAGATCCGGTCGCAAACCTTGTCAGGATGACCTTCGGAGACAGATTCGCTCGTGAACAGATAATTCTTTCGAGTCACCGGTGACGTCTCCGTGCGCGGGGGCCGTTTCTCTTCGCCGCGGCGGTCGCCTCAGCTTGCCCCAACAAGCCCCTTAACGCGCTCCGACGTCGGCAGCGCCCTTCTGACAGTCGTCGTTCGTCAGGTCAAGCGATTCTCGCGAAAGCGTTCGATATAGCGAACGACGCCATCAGCCCTGGTCCGCCCCGGATGGGCCGCCGCCGAGGCTGCGCGCCAGCAAGACGACGAAATCGACAATCCCCCTGCGGACTTTCGGGTCCCGAATGCTGGAAAAGGCGCGGTTCAACTCGACCCCCTCGGCTGTGGACAGAAACTCGACCACGTAAGAGCCGCTCGCCGGCTCGGCGAAGCCGGGCGCCGCAGCGCCTCGCGGCCCTGCGTCTTCAAGGAAGAAAGAGGGCTGCACATTGAGCGCGCGGGCGATCTGTTTGAGGGTGCTGGCGCTGATCCGGTTAGAGCCTTTTTCGTATTTCTGGATCTGCTGGAAGGTGACGCCGAGCGCCTCGCCGAGCTTCTCCTGGCTCATCCCGACCAGCATGCGCTGCATGCGCAATCGAGCGCCGACCTGCTGGTCGATAGGATTGGGAGCTTTCTTCATGCGGGCCTAATCCTTCGAGCCGTGGCCTTGAAAAGGCCACAGCCGCTGAGCCGCGCGCCGACGGGCCAGCTCCTGAACGGCGGCAAGCGCTCGTTCTACGTGTAAAAACCGCGCGGCGGCAAGCCTTCGGCCGGCCCGTTCAGAAGCGCCTTTGGGCGAAGCCGCGCAAGCCGAAACATAGAATCAGGCCCAGGAGCAAAAGCGCGCCTGGCCCGAGCGCGCCGTAACGCGCAAAAAGCGTCGGCGACCGCGCGACCGGCAGCGCCGTATCCAGAACGCCTTCGACGCCGAGCGGCAGGTCCGCGATCGTTCGGCCAAGTCCGTCGACCACCGCCGAAATGCCGGAATTGGCCGCGCGCACCAGCGGCAGGCCTTGCTCGATGGCGCGCAGGCGCGCCTGCGCGAAGTGCTGGTACGGGCCGGCGGTGCGGCCAAACCAGATGTCGTCGGTGAGGTTGAGGATGAAGGCGGCGCGCCTCTCGCCGCCGAAGAGGTCGCCCCATTCGTCGGGAAAAATCGCCTCGTAGCAAACCATCGGCCATGAGTCGGGCAGGCCCGGCGCGCGCAATAGCTTTTCGCTGGCGCCCGGATCGAAGCCGCCTGGCGCGTAGCGGACGAATTGGCTCAATCCGAACCGCTCGAGCAGCCCGCGCAGCGGCAGGTACTCGCCAAACGGTACGAGGCGAACCTTGTCGTAATGGTCAAGCAGCGCGCCGCGGCGATCGACGACTTGGATCGAATTATAGTAGCGCGCGCGCGCCTCGTCCGGGCCGCGCTCGGCCCGGGCCGCGCCGGCGATCAGCGTCGTCCCGCCATGCAGGAGACCGGCGATCTGATTCAAGGCGACGGGGTCGCGGGCGAGCAGAAAGGGAAAGGCCGATTCTGGCCAGATCAGATGGGTTACGTCGGCGACCCCCGTCGTGGTCGGCGAGGTCGCGCGGTCGGAAAGGTCGAGATAATGACGCATGATCGCGTCTTTGTTCTCAGGGCTGAAATCGGCGCCCTGGCCGATATTCGGCTGCATGATTCGCAGCTTGACGCCGGCGACCGTCGCCGCGGGCGGCGCGGCGAGCCGCCAGGCGCCGAATGCGGTGAGGAGGGTCAGCGCGAGGACCGCGAGCGCCGTCGGCGCAGCGCGGCGTCTGCCGCTCGCCTCGTCGATCAGCGTCGCCGGCGCGGCGAAGATCGCGATCGTCAACAAGGTCAGCCCATGCAGGCCGACGAGCGAGGCCGCCTGCGCGAGCATCGGCGTTCCGCCCAGCGCCATGCCGAATTCGTTCCAGGGAAAGCCGGTCAGAATATTGGCGCGCAGCCACTCGCTGACCCCGAGGCCCGTGGCGAGCGCGAAGATGCGGGCTGCGCCGGGGGACCATAAAGCCTTCGCCAAGGCGAAGCCGAGGGCCGGGAAGAAAGCGAGCGCAGCCGGCAGCCCCAGGACGCCGAGCGGCAGCGCCCAGGCGAATTCATCGGCGTCGACCAGGAAGGCCGCGCCGAGCCACCACAGGCCGGCGACGAAATAACCAAAGCCCCACCACCAGCCGACGCCAAACGCCGCTCGAAGGGAGGGCAGAAACGTGGCGCCTTTGGCGTTGGAATCGGCCGAGCCGTCGAGCAGCCAGACCGCGACGGTCAACGGCGCAATCATGGCCGGCCAAAAATTGACCGGCGCCATGGCCAGCGCGCCGGCGGCGCCGGCGCCGAAGGCGATCAGCCGCCGACGCCAGCCCCAGGCGAGAATCACCGGCTCGCCGATCGACTGAACGAAGGAGGCGCGGTCGGGGAAGGTCGAGACGCTTGAGGTCACTGCCGCCGTCGCTCGCCGCGAATCATGGCCTCATCCTAAATCATGATCCGCCGCCGCCCAAAGCGGTTGAAAGGTCGTTGACCGCTTAGCCTTCTTCCGCCCCGCCGGCCACCGGCTCGGAGGGCGGCGGCGCGCCAGCGCGCTTGCGTCGGCCGGCGGACTTCCTCGCCGGCGGCGCGGCGCGTTGGATCTTGACCTTCTTCACCCGGCGCGGATCGGCGTCGAGAACCTCGAATTCGTAGTCGCCGATTCCGGTCACGATCTCGCCGCGGCCCGGCACGCGGCCGACCTTGGCCGTGACCAGGCCGCCGATTGTGTCGACCTGTTCGGCCTCGCCGAACTTGATGAAATCGTCGCCGAGCGCGGCCGAAAGGTCTTCGAGGCTGGCGCGGGCGTCGGCGACAAAAGCGCCTTCGGCGGTTTTCTCGATCGCCGGCGTCTCGGCTTCGTCGTGCTCGTCCTCGATGTCGCCGACGATCGCCTCGACCACGTCCTCGATCGACACCAGCCCGTCGCAGCCGCCATATTCGTCGATGACCAGGGCCATATGCGTGCGCGTCGCCTGCATCTTTAAGAGCAGGTCGAGCGCCGGCATCGACGGCGGCGCATAAAGGACCGGACGCAGGATATTCGCCTTGGCGAGCGGCAGGCTCATGTCGAAAGGCGCCGGCGCTTGTTCGGACGCCGCCTCAGGCGCGAGGCCGAATTGCGGCGCTGCGGCGAGATAATCGACGAAATCGCGAATGTGGACCATGCCGCGCGGATCATCGAGCGTCTCGCCATAGACCGGCAAGCGCGAATGGCCGGCGGTCCGGAACAGGGCGAGCACGTCGCTCAGCGGCGCATCGATCTGCACGGCGATGACGTCGGCGCGCGGCACCATGACGTCCTCGACGCGCACGTCGTGCAGCGCCAGGACGTTCTTCAAAATCGCCCGCTCTTGCGGCGTGAAGTCGGCGTCCGGCCCGGCTTCTTCAAGCGCGTCCTCGATATCGTCGCGCACCGAGGCCGGGCCGAGGCCGAACAGCGCGCGCAACCGCTCGAACAATCCGGCATGCGTTTCGAGCCCGGGCCTCGCCGGCGTCGGCTCGTGGGTGTCGCGTTTTGGCGCTTCGCTCATTCGTGCTCCGCCGGAACGCTCCGGCCATAGGGTTCTGCGATCGCCATCCCCTTCAGCACGCGCGTTTCGAGCGCCTCCATCTCTTCGGCCTCGCGATCGGTCTGATGATCGAAGCCGACGAGGTGCAGGAAGCCGTGTACGACGAGATGGACGAAGTGATCGCTCAAACTCATTTCATCATCGTCCGCTTCGCGCTGCGTCGTCTCGTAAGCGACGACGATGTCGCCGAGAAGCGGCGCGGAGGCGAGCCGATCGGCGGGCGAAGCCGGAAAAGAGAGCACGTTCGTCGGCTTGTCGAAGCCGCGCCAGCGGGCGTTGAGCGCGCGAATGCGCTCGTCGTCGACGAGCTGGACGCTCACTTCAGCCGCTTGCTCGAGTTTGACGCCGCACGCCGCCGCGGCGGCGCGAACGGCGCGCTCGGCGAGCGCCGCCGCGTCGGGCAGCGCCGCCCAGAGCGGCGAAACGCGCTCGACGGCGATGTCGAGCATGATCGTACTTGGCGCGCTTTCCGGCGCCTCAGCGCTCCCCCTCCCCGGCCCTCCCCCGCTTCGCGGGAGAGGGAGGGCGCCGAGCCGCTCCTGCCTATCCTGCCCCGGCGCCCGCGAGGCGGGTCGCGGCGCGTGGGCCCCCCTCTCCCGCGAAGCGGGGGAGGGCCGGGGAGGGGGCGTGCGGCCGCTCATCGATCTATTGGTCGGTTTCATCGCCGCGCCTGCGCCTTCGAGTCGTCATAGGCCGCGACGATGCGGCGGACGAGGTCGTGCCGCACCACGTCGCCGGCGCGGAAGACGACGTGGCCGACGCCTTCGAGCCGCGACAGCAGCGCCACCGCGTCGCTCAAGCCGGATTTCTCGCCGTGCGGCAAATCGGTCTGGCTCGGATCGCCGTTGACGATCATGCGCGAGCCCTCGCCGAGCCGGGTCAGGAACATCTTCATCTGCATGGCCGTGGCGTTTTGCGCCTCGTCGAGCAGGATGAGCGAATTGGAGAGGGTGCGGCCGCGCATGAAGGCGAGCGGCGCGATCTCGATCATGCCGGTCTCGAGGCCGCGCTCGACCATGCGGCCGTCCATGAATTCATAAAGCGCGTCATAGATCGGGCGAAGGTACGGGTCGACCTTTTCGCGCATGTCGCCGGGCAGGAAGCCGATCTTCTCGCCGGCTTCGACGGCGGGCCGCGACAGGATCAGCCGCTCGACCGCGCCCTGTTCGAGCAGCGACACCGCGTAGCCCACCGCGAGCCAGGTCTTGCCGGTGCCGGCCGGGCCTTCGGCGAAAACCAGTTCGTGGCGCTTCAGCGACGTCAGATAATGGTTCTGGGCCGCATTGCGCGCGCGGACGACGCCGCGTTTGCGCGTCCTGATCAGCTCGAAAGCCGGACGCTGATCGGGGTCGCTCGGGAACAGGCTGCCTTGCAGCGCGCCCTCGGCGATCGCGCCGTCGACGTCGCCGAGATCGGCGCCCTGGCCGAGCTTGGCCCGCTCGTAAAGCATTTCGAAAACGCGGCGCGCGTGCTCGGCCGCCTCTTTCGGCCCCTTGATGACGACGTGATTGCCGTTGGCGTTGGCGACGACGCCGAGCTTGCGCTCGATCGCCGCAAGATTCTGGTCGTAGTGACCGAAAACGACGGAAGCCAGGCCGTTATCGTCGAAAGCAAGCGTGGTTTCGAAAGGTTTGTCGCGCGTCTCTGTTTGCATGTCGGCGTTCGCCGGAGGAATCTTGGCGATCGTACGATCCTGCGTTCTCAAATGAGTGGGTCTCCTAACCCGTCGCGTCGATGATGCGGCCTCTGAGCGAATGCGGGCCGACGCTCAGAATCTCGATATCCGCCAGCTCCCCGATCAATTCGGGCGCGCCCTCCGCCAGCACAGACTGCATATAGGGAGAGCGGCCGACCAATTGACCGGGATAGCGGCCGATTTTTTCGATCAAAACTGACAGGACGCGACCGACCATGCCGCGATTGAAGGCCTGGCGCTGTTCTTCAAGCGCGTCCTGCAGGCGCGCCAAGCGGCGCGCCTTGGTCGCCTCGTCGATCTGGTCCGCCATTTCGGCGCCGGGCGTGCCCGGCCGCGGCGAATATTTGAACGAAAACGACGAGGCGAAGCCGATTTTCTCGGTCAGCGCCAGCGTCTCTTCGAACTCCGCTTCGCTCTCGCCGGGAAAGCCGACGATGAAATCCGACGACAGCGCGATATCCGGCCGGGCGGCGCGCAAGGCGGCGACGACCGCGAGGTAATCCTCGGCCGTGTGCCGGCGGTTCATCGCGGCGAGAACGCGGTTCGAGCCCGATTGCGCCGGCAGATGGAGGTAAGGAGAAAGAGCAGGATTGTCGCGATGAGCGTCGATCAGCGAAGGCGACATATCGGTCGGGTGCGACGTCGTATAGCGGACCCGCGCCACGCCCGGGCGAGCGGCGACCCGCTCGAGCAACGCGGCGAGATCGCAAGCGCCGCCGTCTTCGGCGAGGCCGTGATAGGCGTTAACATTCTGGCCGATCAGGGTGATTTCGCGCACGCCGGCGGCCGCGAGCGAGTCGATCTCGGCCAGAATCTGCGCCACGGGCCGGGAAAATTCTGCGCCGCGCGTATAGGGGACGACGCAGAACGAGCAAAACTTGTCGCAGCCCTCCTGCACCGTGACGAAGGCGGTCACGCCGCGCGCCCGCGTCGCCGCCGGCGCGGCGGCCGGCAGATGGTCGAATTTGCTGTGGACCGGGAAATCGGTGTCGACGACCGGCTGAGCTTCCGCTTGGCGCAGCAATTGCGGCAGGCGATGATAATTCTGCGGGCCGACGACGAGATCGACGGCCGGCTGCCGGCGGATGATTTCCGCCCCTTCCGCCTGGGCGACGCAACCAGCGACGACGATTTGGGTCTTGCGCCCGGCCTGGGCGCGGCGCTCTTTCAGTTCGCGCGTCTTGCCGAGTTCGGAGAAAATCTTCTCCGAGGCCTTTTCGCGGATATGGCAAGTGTTCAGGACGACGAGATCGGCCTCTTCGATCTCGGCCGTCGGCGAATAGCCCTCGCCCGCAGCGACGTCGCTCATGCGCTGCGAATCATAGACATTCATCTGACAGCCGAATGACTTGACGAAAATCTTTTTGCCGTCTTCGAGCCGGGATTTTTGAGCGACAGGGGGCGCGGCGCGGTCAAGAATGTCGAACGGGGCTGCCAAAAAGGGTCTCCAGGCCAATCCGCCCTTCATTTAGAGCCTTTGGGCCGCGGGGAGAATAGCAGATTTGGCGGGCGAGGGTTCAAGTCGGCCGAGCCGAGCCTGCTCGGCCAAGGCGCGCACCGCTCGCTCGGCGCGGCGGGCGATCTGCTTGCGATGCTCGCCGCGATGGACATAGAGCGGCGCCCCGCAATAGAGGTCGCAATCGACGCTCCCGGCGAGGAGAAATCGCCATAAATGGCTGAAAAATGTCATATCGCCATACCAGGCGACGAATGGCCGCTCGGCCCGGCCGAGCGGCAAGCCGCCGCGCCGCGAATAGGCGATGAAGATCGGCTGGACCATCGCCGAATGGAGCGGGTCGTCGAGCGCGAGGCGGCTCGCCTCGAAATGCGAAGATTTGAACCGGAGAATGCGGTTGCCGTCATTGGTCGTCGCCTCGGCGAACAGCACCACGGCCGATCCGGCGCGCATGCGCCTGGCCATTTCGGCGTTGACCAGGGGGATCTTCCGCCGCCGGCCGCGATCGACATAGACCGCGCCCTGCAGGCCGACCAACAGGCGGGCGAGAAAGCGCGCGCCGACCTCTTTTTTCGCCAGGAAAGCGGTCGGCCGCAACGCGCCGAGCACCACGATGTCCAACCAGGAGACGTGATTGGGGACCACGAGCTGGGGCCTGAAGTCGCTCGCTCGGCCATGGACATGCAAGCGGACGCCGAGTCCGAAGCACAATGCGCGGTGGAGCAGAGGCGGCAGGCTCTCGCCAAGCCGCCAACCGCGGCGGAGCGCGACATGGCGAATCGGGCCGCCGATCAGCACGATCAGCGCCGCCGCCGCCAAGGCGGCGAGCAGCCTGGCGAGAACGACCGGGCCGTTGGCCCGAAAGAAAAAGGCCGCGGATTTGAGAACAGCCCCCCGGCTCACTTAGAGCAAATCCCTGCGTAGAACGAGCGCGGTCGCCGGCGCGCCGTCGCTTTTCCGATAATAGCCTTTTCTCTGGCCGACCTCGCGAAAGCCGAATCTGGCGTAAAGCGCAAGCGCGGCCGCGTTGTCCTGTTCGACTTCCAGGAACAGCTTCTTGACGCCGAGCGAGGCGAGGCGCGCCATATGAGCGGCGAGCAGCGCCCGGCCGACGCCGCGCCGGCGCAAAGCCGCATCGACGGCGACGGTCAGGATCTCGGCTTCGTCGGCGGCGAGACGCGTCAAGACGAAGCCGCGCAATCGGCCGCTCGCCGGATCGACCGCTGCCTCGCCGGAGACATTGGCGGCCGAGATGAGGCTCTCGAATTCCTGCGCCGACCAGCCATGGGCGAAGGACGCGGCATGGAGCGCCGCGCATTGCGCGGCGCGGTCGCTGCGCAGCGGGCGCAGAACCGGCTGGGCGGCCTTTCGGAATGGGAAGACCATGCGTCTTTGTAGGCGTCTTAAGGGCTGGCGCGGGCGATTGCGGGATTTTCGGGGGCTTGGGCGTCGGGCGCTTTGAGGTAGAGCGGCCGCGGCGGCGATTGATCCGGATCGGCGACGAGGCCGAGCCGCGCCACGGCGACAATATCCGGGCAGTCGATCGGGCCGGCGATTTCGGCCGCGAGGCCGGCTCGCGCGGCCTCCGCGGCGAGGAGCGGCGCAGCGCTGCCGGCGAGGCGCACCGGCCCCGAGCCAATCAGCCGGACCGCGTCGCGTAAGTTCGCAAGCCGCGGCGGCAGCAGCGGCCGTCCGTTCGCCTCGAAGAGCTGCAGATAGACCCGACCATGCTTGGCGTCGATCGCCGCCGCGATGACGCCTGGCCTGGGATCGGCGAGGAGCGAGCCGGCGAAGGCGGCGAGCGAGGAGACGCCGACCACTGGCGCTGACAGGCCGAGACCGATCGCCCGCGCCGTTGCGAGGCCGATTCGGATGCCGGTGAAGGAGCCGGGCCCGACCGTCGCGGCGACGCGATCGAGCGAAGAAAAGCCGCGTTCGACGCCGGCCATCAGCTTTTGCAGCAGCGGCGCGAGCGCCTCGGCGTGGCCGCGCTCCATCGGCAGCGTCTCGAGCGCGATCGGCGCCGCCGCGCCGCTCTCCGCGACGCAAGCCGAGGCCGCGCCGCAGGACGTGTCGATGGCGAGAATGCGCATGGGCGGTGTGGTATCGCAAAGCCCGCGGGGGGAGAAGGGCTGGATTAAGGTTCACCAGGTTCGGTTCGTTTGAGCGAACTTGCCGAACCAGAGACCGACAGTTTGGGTTGTTCCTCTTGAAGGCTATACGTCAATGACGTATATTGCGCTGTGCATACGGTCATCGAAACCCCGACGTATCTCGCCGACCTGAAGGCGGCTCATGTAGGGGTCGACGAAGCGGCGCAGATCGTCGCGATTATTGCAGCCGCGCCCGAGGCTGGAGACCTGATCGTCGGGACTGGAGGCGCTCGCAAAGTTAGGATTGCCGGACGCGGCAAGGGCAAGTCGGGCGGCTATCGCATCATTACCTATTTCGCCGCGAAAGACGTTCCCGTTTTCCTCCTCGCGTTGATTTCGAAAGGAGAACGAGCAGATTTGTCGCAAGCCGAACGCAACGCGCTCAAAGTGGAATTAGCCTCGCTTGCCGATGATTATCGCGCAGGCGTCGCGGCCAAGCGGAAAGATTGAGGATGTCCCTATGACTAAGCTCGGCGATCGTCTGCTCACGGCGGCCAAGGAAGCTCGCGCCATCGCCAAGGGCGAAGCCGATCCTGCGAGCTATCGCGTGCATGTTCCAGAAAAGTTGGACGTGAAAGCGATTCGCGCGAAGCTCGGGCTTAGTCAGAACGCCTTTGCCGCCCGCTTCGGCATCTCGCCAGGCACGCTAAAAAATTGGGAGCAGGGCGTCAGAGACCCGGACGCACAGGCGCGGGTGCTTCTCACGATCATCGATCGAGAGCCCGAAGCGGTCCAAAGGGCCCTTGCGGCGGACTTGAACCAGGGCAGCCTCTGACGCGTGCACTCCGCCAAACGCAAGCCACGGCGCCCCGCGGGGCGAGGGAGCTACCGCGTCACCAGCGTCCCCGCGCCTTCGTCGGTCAGCAGTTCGATCAGCACGGCGTGCGGAATCTTGCCGTCGAGGATGACGACGCCTTCGACGCCTTGCTCGAGCGCATAAATACAGGTCTCGACTTTGGGAATCATCCCGCCGGTGATCGTCCCGTCGGCGATCAGGCCGCGGATCTGATCGACCTTCAGCTCCTTGATGAGCTGCTTATCCTTGTCGAGCACGCCGGGCACGTCGGTCAGCAGCAACAGGCGTTTCGCGTTGAGCGCGCCAGCGATGGCGCCGGCGAACGTGTCGGCGTTGATGTTGTAGGTCTCGCTGTCCGCGCCCTGCGCGACCGGCGCGAGGACGGGGATGAGCTCGCGGCCCAGGATCTGATCGAGCACGGTCGTATCGACCTTGGCCGGCTCGCCGACATAGCCGAGATCGACCACGTCCTCGACTTCGATATTGCCGCCGGCCGCGGCGCGCGTGACCTTGCGCGCCGTCACCATATTGCCGTCCTTGCCGCAGAGGCCGACCGCTCGTCCGCCCTCGGCGTTGATCAGGCCGACGATCTGCTTGTTGATCGCGCCGGCGAGGACCATCTCGACGATCTCGACCGTCGCCTTGTCGGTGATGCGCAGGCCGCCGGAAAAGCGCGATTCGATGCCGAGCTTCTTCAGCATCACGCCGATCTGCGGGCCGCCGCCATGGACCACGACCGGATTGACGCCCGATTGCTCGAGCAGAACCATGTCCTTGGCGAAATCGCGCGCCTTTTCTTCGTCGCCCATGGCGTGGCCGCCATATTTGACGACGATGGTGGCGTCGTCATAGCGCAGCATATGCGGCAGCGCCTGCATCAGGATTTCGGATTGCTCCTGCGGGCTGGCCTTGCGAATGTCGTTCATGACGGAAGAAGCTCCGGGTTGGCCGGTCTTCTAGCGGCTCAAGGCGCCAAGCTCAATGCGGAGAGGCCGGAAACCGCGCGCCGCGCGATCCGTTCGCCGGCGGTCGCGAGCGGATTTGTCCGACACGCGGCGACACGCGCCATGCGTCGGACGCCCGAAGCTCGAAATGGCTGAACGGCGTAAGCCGGCCGACGGCGGGACTCAGGTGATCGAGCCGATGACGCCCTCGATCAGATAGTTCGTGCCCCAGAGACTGCCCTCGTAAAGATCGAGAGTCTTGCTGGCGATCACGTTGCCTTTGTTGTCCTTGACGCCGCCGACGAAGATCGGCTTGTCGGCCTTCATATCTTCGATGGCTGCGAGAGCCGCCTTGCGCGCCGCCTCGCTGGCGCCGGCGCCGAAAGGCGTGCTCTTGACGAGGTCCTTGTCGTAACCGCCTTCGTTCATGTTCGGAAGCTTCTCGCCTTTTGCGATGAGTTTGGCGTAGGCGTCGTAGACGGTGCTCCACTTCATCTCCGCGCCCGTGATGAAGCCCTTCGGCGCGAGGTTGCTTTGATCGGCGTTATGCCCCAAAGTTTTTGCCCCGCGCGCTTCCGCGGTCTCGATAACCACTTTCGGACTATCGACATGGCAGGCGATCACGTCGCAACCGGAATCGACGAGCGCTTGCGCTGATTCCGCCTCGCGCACCGGCAAGGACCAGTCTCCGGTGATGATCAGATGGACCTCCGCCGCCGGATTGACCATCTTGACGCCGACCGTGAACGAGTTGACGTTGCGAAGCACCAGGCCGATCGGTTTGGCCGCGATATAGCCGATCTTGTTGGACTTGGTCGAAAGCCCGGCGGCGACGCCGTTCACATAGTGACCCTGGTCCATATAGGAATAATAGCCGCCGGCGTTCTTCGGGTCCTTGTCCTTGTTCCAGAGACCCGTCGGATGGCGAAACTCGACATTAGGGTATTTTCGCGCTGCATCGAGCATGAACGGGTTGAAATAGCCGAACGAGGTCGGAAAGAGCAAAGAGGCGCCGTCCAAGTTGATCATCGATTCCATGGTTTTCGCCACGGCGTCGGTCTCCGGAACGTTCTCTTCCTCGACCACGGTGATGCCGGGAAGGTTCTTCAAGGCGGCCGCGGCGACGGCGTGCGATTGGTTCCAGCCATAGTCGTCCTTCGATCCGACATAGATGAAACCGATCGTCTTGCCGGCGGCGCGCGCCATGGGCAGTCCGGTCAGCAGAGCCGCTCCAGCCGCAGCCCCCGACAAAAATCCGCGTCGTGTCACGTTCATGGTCCATGCTCCTTCCTACGATGGGAGCTCGCTCGGCAAATGCTCCAGCGACTCTCTGCTTGCGACGACTCACGGATGTGTGTTGCAGCCTCCGCGCCGCAACACGAGTCCGCGCCGAGCGTCGTCACTGTCCCATGCCCAACAGCAAGACGCGTGCCGCGCGCTATCCGAACTCGGCGCTCGACCGCGTCCGCTTCGCCTGACATTCCTCCCATTCGGCCACCGTCATCGTCGGCAGGTCGAATTGGTCGCGTGTTCGCGAATAGCCGTGTCCGCCGAGCCGCCCGACGGCGTCCATCCTGCGCTGATCGACATGCATGGTGGCCGAATCGACTGCGCCGGCTTTGATGAAACAAGCCAACACAAGTCCAAGGACGATCTCGCGCGACTTGCCGACTTCCAGGGTCAGGTACCGCCGGCACTCGAGCGAAGCCGGCGCTTCGGCGATCCGCGGGCATTTGACGTGGACGCCTTTCACCGCGGTTAGGCCGGACAGGGCGATCTCGTCGACCTCCGGCGGAAAAGGCGTCGCGCAAATGTTCATCGCGGCGAGGATCGCATCGTCGACGATGTTGACCGTGAATTCCTCGGTCATCCGGATGTTGCGGCCGGTGTCCTTGAAACGCATATCGTCGTGGTTTTCGACGCCGATCGCCACGATCGCGGGGTCGGCCGAAAGGCAGTTGAAGAAGCTGAACGGCGCGGCGTTCTGCGCGCCGTGTTCGTCGACCGTCGTGACGAACGCGATCGGGCGCGGAATCACCGTGCCGATCAGAAGCTTGTAGCGCTCGCGCGGCGAAAGCCGCGCGAAATCGAAATGCGTATGCGGCGCGTCGGGCGGCGTCATGAGGATCGCTTGCGCCGGCCGACCGGCAGCGAGATCGCGGCGTTCGAAGCCTCGATCGTTCGCGCATAGCGCGACAACACCGCGTCGAGATCGAGGTCGGCGCTTGGCGCGTCGGCGAGTAACGCCCTTCGCTCGACGGAGCCGACATGCTCCTCCATCAGACGCGTCGCGCCGGCAATGTCCTTCTTGCGCAACGCTGCGATGATCTGCGAATGTTCGTTGACCGCGCATTCGGACGAATGCGGCCGGCCGTAGAGCGCAAGGATCAGGGAGCAGCGCGAGACGAGCTCGGCGAGGGCGCGCTGCAGCACCTTATTGCCGGACATGGCGGCGAGCTTGATGTGAAACTCGCCGGCCAGGCGGATCGAGACCCGATCGTCGCGTCGCGCCTTGGCGGCGTTCTCCTCGCGGACATGCCCCTCGAGCGCCGCGCCATATTCCGGCCGCCACCGCTTGATCGTCAGCGCCACCGCTTCGCGCTCGAGCGCCTTGCGAACCTCGAAGATGTCGCGAGCCTCTTCGAGCGTCGGCTGCGCGACCGTGGCGGTACGCTTCGGTCGAGCGTCGACGAGGCCTTCGGCCTGGAGGCGCGCCAACGTCGCCCGCGCCAGCGTCCGGCTCATGCCGAAATGCGCGCCGATCTGATCTTCGGGCAGCTTCGCGCCCGGCAGCAAGGCCTGCTCGATAATCGCCTGACGCAACGCCTGATAGGCTATTTCGGCTCGGGGAGAAGATTTCGACATTGGAGATTGAGGACGACGATCCGCCGATTATTGTATACGAGAATATGGCAATCAAGTATCCATGTGAGCAAAGATTAGCCAGGAAACGCCGCTTTCATGAGCTTCTACCGACGGGAAATAGGCAATATGAAGAGGAGATCGGGCGCATATAGGTATACAATGTGAGGCGATGACCATGGCCGAAAGAACCGTGATCGTGCGGCTCAATCAGCAGCAGATCGAGCTCGTCGACCGCGCCGTGGCGCGCGGCGCCGCGGCTGATCGCGCCGCGCTTATCCGCCGCGCCTTGCGCGAGCAGGCCGCCAAATCCTCGCGCCGAGGAGAGGCGCGATGAGCGCGCGGAGCGTCCTTTTCGAATGGACGATGCAGCCGGGGACCGGCAAGGCGATCGAATTGCGCGCCGGGCGGATCCTGCGGATCGAACAGGTCGAAGGCCGGCAATGCGTCGACTTCAACTGCTTCAATCTCCACGACTACAAAGAGTACATGCATTGCGGCCGGACGCGCACCGTTCACGGCTTCAATCCGTCGAAAGGGTCCTTCCTGTGGTCGGCGCCGCCGCGCGAGCGCCCGCTCCTTTACATTCTCGAGGATACAGTCGGGCGCAATGACGTGCTCTTTCCGCGTTGCAGCGCCTATCTTTACGAGAGCGCCTACGGCTTCGACGCCCATACGAACTGCCAGGACATTCAGGCCGAGGCGCAGCGCGAATATGGTCTGACGCCGGACGACGTGCACGACAGTTTCAACCTCTTCATGTGCACCGAAGTGACCTTGGACGGCCGCGCGACGATCACCCGCCAAGAGTCGAGGCCGGGCGATTTCGTCGACTTGCTGGCGCTTGTCGATGTGCTGGCGGTCCCCAATGTCTGCGGCGCAGACGTCATGCGCACGAGCAATTTCGCGCTCAAGCCGATCAAGCTCACCGTGTTTCAGGCGAGCGAGGCGGACATGGCGGCGGCGCCGAAGACGCCGATTCTCAAAAGCCAGCGGACGCCGCAGGACTTCCGCAATGCGACGATCAAGTCCGACCGCGCGCTCGTTCGCGACCATACTTATGTGGCGGAGTTCGTGAACACGCCGATCCTCGTCGAGGACGTCGTCGTGACCCTCTCGGCGGACGAGGCGGCGATGTTCGAGGCGATTCGTCTGCCCTCTTACGAGGCCGACGACGGTGCGGCCCTGCGCGACATTCTCTTCACCTGGTGGGAAGAGAACTTCCTCGGCGCGACCGAAAGCGGCGCGCCGGCGATCGGCTCGCCGTAACGCCGCGGATTTGTCGGCCGCCGCCTCAGGCGGATGCGATCTGGGCCAGAGAGTCCACGCGCCGCCATCGCGCCCGTCCTCGCCGCTGGATGTCGGCTTTTTCGGGGTCGATCATTTGGAGCCGATTCGAGATTGAAATGTCGCTGATCGTGTCCGAACGCGGCGCCGGCCGATCCGGAAATGCGGCTTCGAACTTCGCGGCGTCGATCACGACGCGACCGATCGGGGCGAGCTCCATCCGTTTATAATGCGCCGGCGAGCAGACGCCGGCGCGATTGAGATACCAGGTTCGCGGCGCTTCAAGGTCGGCCAGCGCGGGTCTCTGCGGCAGCGCGATCTCGATTACGAGCGGCCGGTACCAAGCGAGGAAATCGAAGACGAGGCCGCATTCGACCACCACGAAGACGCCCCAGCCGTCCTGTTGAAACTGCGGCCGCATCTCCTTCTTGCTCGCGAGATATGGATTGATCGGCCTTCCTTGCGATGATGGAAAGGCCAGAACGTCGCCGCTCTGCATCAGCAGCTTTTGCGGCGCCGTCATGGTCTTGCGCGTGGCGGGCGCGACCGGCGCGATCAGGCGCTGCCGCAATTCGAGCAGCATACGCTGTCGTTTTTCGAGCTCCTTCGGCGGCATGCCGAGGCTTTCCATCGCCTTCAGATCGACGCCTTCGGCAATGATCGCGAGCGCGCGCTCGCGCGCCTCCGGCAAATCGACGCCGCGTTTGGCGAATTGGTCGGCGACGACGAGCCAAAAGGTCGTGGCCTCGTCCGGGTCGGTCGACGCGCCGAATTCAGTTTCGCACAGCAGTTGAAGCAGGCGCGCGGGCTCGAAGGGAAGACGGACGACAGCCCCGATCATCGCCTTGAGATCCAAAGCGAGATCGTTCGAATAGAGTCCGGCGCCCCATGCGCCCATGGCGAATCCTCCTCTCGCAGGAAAAAACGGACCTTAACGCCGAACGAACCTCTAACCCAGCAACGCTCCGCTCGCCCGCAGCGCGCCGACCTCTTGCCGATTCCAGTTGTAGAGGACAGGAGCGACGTGCGGCGCAATCGCGGCGCGCTCGTCGTCGCGCAGCGGCAGAAGCTTCGCGATGACCGCCGCCATCGCGACCTCCGCCGCCCGCCCCGCGCCGTCGTCGCATTTGATCGCGACGCCGAGCCCGAGCTCGGGCAGGGCGCCGCAATAGACGCCCTCGGCGCCGGTCTTGACGAATGCGCGCGCGCCGAGCGCGGTCATGATCTCCGTGTCGAAGCCGCCAGTCCCGCGGACGAGGCGCGGGTGGGCGGCGCAGGCTGCGCGGATGCGGCGCGACGCAGCGGCGCGGCCAGGCTCGAGCCCTTCGCCCGTCCCGAACCGGGCGAAGGCGAACGCCAGAGCGCGGAGCGGAATCGCGTAGGTCGGAACAGCGCAGCCGTCGACCCCCCACGTCGCATCGTCAAGCGCGAGTCCGGTCATCGCGCTCAGCGCGGCCCGCACTTCGCGCTGCGCATGATGATCGTACTTCACGTAGCCTTTCGGCGAGACGCCGGCGGCGCAAGCCACGCAAAGAAAGCCGGCATGCTTGCCGGAGCAATTGTTGTGCAGGGCGCTCGCCGTTGCGCCCGACGCCGCCAGCGCGCGGGAAGCGGCGATATCGGCCGGCCAATGGATACCGCATTCGAGCGCGCTCTCGTCCAAGCCGCATTTGGCGAGCATGGAGCGCGCGGTCGCAACGTGAATCGGCTCGCCGGCATGCGACGAGCAAGCAAGCGCGATCTCGGCGTCGGTCAGCTTGTACTTCTCCGCGGCGCCCGACTCGACCAGCGGCAGCGCCTGCAGCGCCTTCACCGCCGAGCGCGGAAAGACCGCCGCCTCGACATTGCCGAGCGCGAGGACCGACTTGCCCTCGGAATCGCTCACCGCGACCGCGCCGCGATGCCGGCTCTCGACACGCCCGCCGCGCGTCGCCTCGACGAGGACGGGATTGGTCATGGCGGGGAGCGATGTTTGATCGACGCCGCGAGCCCCCACCCGTACCCTCCCCCGCTTTGCGGGAGAGGGGGCTTCGGGCGTCGCGCCAACTGTGTTTCCAGCCCTGCCACGCGCAGGCGTTGGCCGCGGCGCGAAAGCCTCCCTCTCCCGCGAAGCGGGGGAGGGTACGGATGGGGGTCGGCGCAGGCCTTGACCATTGCAAACCCTCCTAAGCCAACCTCTCCGCCACGGCCTTGCCCGCCGCGACCGTGTCGGCCGGGCCGCCGAGATCGCGGGTGCGCAAGCGCGGCTCCTCCAGAGTGGCGACGATCGCGCCCTCGATCGCCCGCGCCGCTTCGCTCTCGCCAAGATGGTCGAGCATCATCGCCGCCGACCAGATTTGCGCGATCGGATTGGCTACCCCCTTGCCGGCTATGTCCGGGGCCGAGCCGTGCACCGGCTCGAACAGCGAGGGAAATTCCCGCTCCGGATTGATGTTGCCCGACGGCGCGATGCCGATCGAGCCGGCGCAAGCCGGGCCTAGATCGGAGAGAATGTCGCCGAACAGGTTCGAGCCGACGACGACGTCGAACCAGTCGGGATGCAGCACGAAATGGGCGGTCAGGATGTCGATATGGTACTTATCCCAGCGCACGCCGGGATACGCCGCCGACACAGCCTCGACCCGCTCGTCCCAGAACGGCATCGTGATCGAAATGCCGTTCGACTTGGTCGCCGAGGTCAGATGCTTCTTCGGCCGCGACGCGGCGAGATCGAAGGCGAATTTCAAGATCCGGTCGACGCCATGGCGGGTCATCACCGTCTCCTGCACCACGGTCTCGCGGTCGGTCCCGGCGAAGATGCGGCCGCCGATCGAGGAATATTCGCCCTCGGTGTTCTCGCGCACGACATAGAAGTCGATGTCGCCCGGCTTGCGGTTGGCGAGCGGGCAGGGCGCGCCGGGCATCAGGCGGACGGGGCGCAGATTGACGTATTGATCGAATTCGCGCCGCATCGGGATCAGCGAGCCCCAGAGCGAGACGTGATCGGGCACGATCGCCGGCCAGCCGACCGCGCCGAAGAAAATCGCGTCATGGCCTTTAAGCTGCGCCTGCCAATCGTCCGGCATCATCTTTTTGTGACGGAGCCAATAATCGACGCAGGCGAAATCGAACGAGGAGAAGTCCAGATCGAAGCGGAATTTCTTCGCCGCCGCTTCGAGCGCGCGCAAGCCCTCCGGGACGACCTCCTTGCCGATCCCGTCGCCCGGAATGACGGCGATGCGGTAGCGGCGGTTGGTCCGGGCGGTCGAATTCACGGGCGGCGGCTCCTGGCTGGCGGTTGACGGCGCGAGAATGGCCAAGGCAGAGCGTCTGTCAACGCGGACGGCGTGGAGGATGAAACGCAATCGAAACGATGGCGGATTGGCCCCCTGGAGCCGAATACTCCTCGTCGCTTCGTCGCGCTGAACGCGCGCTCGCGACTCATTCGAATTTCGTCGCAGGAATCGGGGAGCGCGCTTCGCGCCTTCGCCCTAGATCACGCGTCTCGTTTCGCCAACGGACGCGCCATGACCTTCGAACCTCCCCGCCTGCCGGCCGCCTTCATCCGCCTCGCCTGGTCGAATCTCGCTGCGCAATGTTCGGAGCAGATGGCGCTCGCCGCCGCGACGATCGTCGCGGTTCTCGCGCTTGACGCCGGCGGCGCCGAGACCGGATTGCTGCAGACGGCGCAGACGCTTCCCTTCCTGCTCCTGTCTCTGCCGATGGGCGTTGTCGCCGATCGCGTCTCGCGGCGCGGGCTGATGGTCGCCGCCGAAGCCGCCCGCGCGGCTTCGCTCGCGCTGACGCTCGCCCTTGTGGTCGCCGGCAAGCTGGATCTCGCTTTGCTCGCCGGCCTCGGCTTTCTCGGCGCGACCGGCACGGTCGCCTATAGCGTCGCCGCGCCCGCGCTCGTCCCGTTGCTCTCGCCGCGCGAGGCGCTGCCGCTCGCCAATCGCTGGCTGGAGCTGGCGCGCAGCGCCGCCTTCGCCGCCGGGCCGGCGATCGGCGGCGCCCTGGTCGGCTGGTCCGGCGCGCCGGCGGCCTATATCGTTGCGACGACGCTGTCGCTCGCCGCCGTCGTCACGCTGGCGCGCCTGCCGGCGGGCAAGCCGGCGGCGCAAGCAGGCCGCCGGCATCCGCTTCGCGATCTCGCCGAAGGCGCGCGTTTCGTCGTCGGCCATGCCTTGCTGCGTCCGCTGCTGGTCGTCGCGATCGTCTTCAACACGTCATGGTTCGCGCTGCAGGCGGTCTATGCGCCCTACGCCGTTCACCATCTCGGCCTCGACGCGTCCGGCGTCGGCGCGACGCTCGGCGCCTATGGCGCAGGCATGATCGTCGGCGCGATCGGCGCGCCGAGCCTCGGCCGTATCTTCACCTTCGACGCCTCGATTGTGATTGGGCCGCTCTGCGGCCTGATCGCTTCCGTGTTGATGGCGTTGACTATCGTCGCGCCGTCCGGCCTCATCGCCGCCTTCAGCTTCTTTCTGTTCGGCGCCGGTCCGGTCGTCTGGGTGATCACGACGACGACCTTGCGCCAGACGGTCACGCCCAACGCCATGCTTGGCCGCGTGTCTGCGATCATCGTCACCGCGACGATGGGCGCGCGGCCGCTTGGCGCGGCGCTCGGCTCGGCTCTCAGCGCAGCCTACGGCGTCGAGGCGTGCCTGGTCTTTTCGGCCGTCGGGTTTTTCGTGCAGTTCGCGGCGATCGTCGCCTCGGCGCCGCCGCGGCTCAAGGCGCTGCCCGAAGCGGCGGAGTGACGGCGCAGCGCAAATAAAAAGCGCCCGCCGGGGGAGGGGCCGGCGGGCGCCTGAGACGCGGACGGGGGAGACTTTGGGAGGGAGGAGGGAAGCCTCCGGCCGCCCGCGAAACGGGGTTTAGGGCTTACGCTGCGACGGCGGTCCCCTGGCGAACGATGAACTCGATGTCGCCGCGGCGGATGCCGATGTCGTTGAGCTCGCGGTCGCTGAGCTGGGAGAGCTCCTTGACGGCCTCGCGGTAGCGCAGCCAGGCGTGCAGCTTCTCGGTTAGGGTCTTGAACGGGGTCATTGCAGTGCTCCTGAATCTTTTTTCTTGCGGTTCGGACCGGACAATCAGGCAGCGTGCTCCTCGCGGGCCGCGCCGGCCTGACGCGGTGCAACATAAGCGGGGGCGGTCTGAATTTGTAGGGTGAAGTTTGGCCCTCAGACATGCATTATTTGCATGGATAGGATAATCGAATTTTAATGAATTTGGGCAAATCGCCTGCAATTTCGCCAGATATGACCAAATTTTACCCGTGAAATGCCTACTGGAAATTCTTATGGCGGTTTTAGGAATGCGAAAATTTCATGACAATTTGATGATGCGCCGCAGCATAGCTTCCCGTGGAGAAGGGGGAATTGCGGGCGAATGCGCGGGGCATCCCGCTCTGCTCGGCGGCTGGCATGTCAGGCGGCGGCTCAGATAGGAGCTTAGGGCCGATAAAGCAAGAGACTCGCCCAACCATCGAGCGTCAGCCGGTCGAGGAGGAAAAAGCCTTGCGCCCGCCAGGCGGAGAGGACGCCCGCGACGTCGCTTTCCAAGAGCCCGGAGAGGATCGCCTCGGCGCACGGCGCAGTCAGCGTCGCGACCGAAGGCGCGAGACCCCGCAAGGGCCGCGCCAGGATATTGGCGAGGACGAGGTCGTAGGGTCCGCCCTGGCGCAATTCGCGCCGGGCGACGCCGCGCGCGAGCAAGGGGCGCACCCAGCCGGCCACGCCATTGAGCCGGGCGTTCGCCGCAGCCGTTGCGACCGCGATCGGGTCGAGATCGCCGGCGGCGACCGGTCGGCGCAAAGCCTTGGCAGCGGCGATCGCCAGCACGCCCGTGCCGCAGCCGATATCGATCACGTGACGGGGCCGGCGGCGCCGCAGCGCGCGGTCAAGTAGCAACAGGCAGCCGCGCGTGGTGCCGTGATGACCGGTGCCGAAGGCGAGCGCCGCCTCGATCTCGACGGCCACATCGTTCGGCCGGATTCTGGCGCGGTCATGCGCGCCATGGACGAGAAAGCGGCCGGCCCTGACCGGGGCGAGGCCAGCCAGCGAGTTGGCGACCCAGTCGGCCTGCTCGGCGCGTCGGAACTCGACGCGCTGTGCGGCCTCCTCGCCCGCCGCGATCGCGACCAGCTCGCGCAGACTCGCCTCGTCGGGCTCGAAGCCGAAATAGGCCTCCACGATCCAGTCGCGGCGCCCTTGTGGCCCGGTCGCGCTCTCGAACGCGCTCGCCGCCGCTTCGGCCGGTTCGAAGCTCTCGACGATCAGATCGACGATCGCGCGGGCGCGACGCTCGTCGCAGACGAGGCGCAGGCGGTAGGCGGCGTTGTTGGGCGGCAGGCCTTCGAGCATGGCGGCGAGGTCTTACGGTGGAATCGAAGGGCGGGGAAGGCGGGCGAAGGCCCGGTGCGTCGGGGCCCAATTTTCGAGCGCCGCGCTGCCTGAGCCGCGGGCGGGCGCCAAGGCCAAGCGCGCTTCGCGCGTCGCTCGCCATTCTTTGTTCGACGCAGAGCGATGGCTCGCGAGCCTTGACCCCCGCCCGCGGCTCAGGCTCCTTGGCGACCATGAACTTTGGTAATGAAACCGTCGGCCTCCCGACGCTTTCATCACCAAAGTTCATGGTAGCAGAAAAAGTCACATCGGCGCGGCGTCGTCATCCCGAAGGGGCCGAAACGAAGTGGAGGAGTATCCATAGCCCGTCGCGCAAAAGTACGAAAGCCGCGCCCGGCGTTCAGGCGGGCTATGGACACTTGACGACGCCGGGCCGATGTGGCCCCGCGGCGCGCCCGCGCTTTGGGACGTACCTTGATATGTTGTTCGAACCATTTGATTTGCAGACCGCGTTCCTACGCCGCCAAGTTCGAGGCGCTGCGCCATGACCTCCGCCCCGCCCGCCAAGTCCCCCGCCGGCTCGCCCCTCGAAGTCCTGCGCGCCTTCGCGCGGCTCGGACTCTCCTGCTTCGGCGGGCCGATCGCCCATATCGGTTATTTCCGCGACGAATTCGTCGTCCGCCGGCGCTGGCTCGACGAGCGCGCCTTCGCCGATCTCGTCGCGCTCTGCCAATTCCTGCCTGGCCCGGCTTCGAGCCAGGTCGGCTTCTCGCTCGGCCTCATGCGCGCCGGCTATCTCGGCGGCCTCGCCGCTTGGCTCGGCTTCACCCTGCCTTCGGCGATCCTGCTCGTCCTCTTCGCCTATGGCGCGAGCGCGCTGACCGGCCCGATCGGCCAGAGTCTGCTGCACGGGCTCAAGCTGGTCGCGGTCGCGATCGTCGCTCAGGCGGTGCTCGGCATGGCCCGTACGCTCTGCCCGGACAAGCAGCGGGCGTCGATCGCCGCCCTCGCTTTGATCCTGATCGCCGTCTCGCCCGCTTCGTCGAGCCAAGTCGGCGCGATCGTCCTTGGCGCGCTCGCCGGCCTTGCGTTCTGTCGCGGCGAAGCACGCGAAGCGTCCGAATCCTCCGCCTTCCCGATCACGCGGCGCATGGGCGTCGTTTTTCTCGTCGTCTTCCTGGCGCTCCTCGCTTTGTCCTTCGCGCCGGGGCGGGAGTTCGCGCTCGCTGCCGCCTTCTACCGTTCCGGCGCGCTCGTCTTCGGCGGCGGCCATGTCGTGCTGCCGCTGCTGCGCGCGGCCGTCGTCGCGCCGGGCTGGGTCACGGACGGCGCCTTTCTCGCCGGCTATGGCGCGGTTCAGGCCGCGCCCGGCCCGCTCTTCACCTTCTCCGCCTATCTCGGCGCGGTCGCTCATGTTCCACCCGGCGGAATCGCCGGCGCGGCTCTGGCGCTGGTCTCGATCTTCATCCCCGGCCTGCTCGCGCTGATGGCGGCTCTGCCCTTCTGGCGGCGCCTGAGCGGCCGCCAAAGCGCCCGCGCCGCCATGGCCGGCATCAACGCCGCCGTGGTCGGCCTGCTCGGCGCCGCGCTCTACAATCCCGTCTTCGTCAGCGCCGTGCAGAGTCCGGTTGATTTCGCCATCGCCGCCGCCGGCTTCGTCCTGCTCGTCGCCTGGCGCGCGCCGCCGCTTCTGGTCGTGGCGCTGACCGCCGCGGCGGGGGTGACGGAGGCGATGGTGGGGTGATAGCGTGCGCCGCAAGGGCGGTCCGTACCATAACTGGAGAGGCCGAGGCGCCACGCCGGCCAAGCGCCGTCAACCCGCCATAGCGCCACCAGGCTCCTCGGATAAGGTACAACCATCTGCGAGGCGCTATGGCGGGTCCTCCGCTGCGCTGCGGCCCTCCGGGTGACGGCGCTTGGCCAGCGCGGCATGTTGGCGACCATGAACTTTGGTGATGAAACTGGGCTATTTGGCCCAGTTTCTTCACCAAAGTTCACGGTAGCAAAAAAGCCGTCGCCGCGCGGAGGCGTCAAGCCTCGCCTCGCCATCGCTCAGCGTGAAGGATTGCTCCGCGCTTGCCGTGGCGAGGCGACCGCGAAGCGGCTTGGGCTTGACGCCGAGCACGGCGATGGCACGCAGGATAAAGCGCGTTCACACTTGTGAGCGGCGATCGAAGATTCCGGCGAAGGCTTCGTCGGGCAGATCCGACCCGAAAAAGTCGAAGGCGGTCTCGACGCTCGCATCGACGAGCGCCGTCTCCAGCGTCGAACGCAGCGCTTTGGCTTTTTCAGTTTCGGTTCGCAGTGCGTCGGCCAAGGCTTGGAACAGATTCACGTCGCTCCTGGCCGCTTGGACCTCGACGCGCGCGAGCCCCCGCGCCGTCGCGCGGTCGCGACGCGCGATGGTCGTTTTTCGCTGGGATTTGGCGGTCATGTTCGATTCCGAGAGAGGGGCAACCGATAACATAGCGGCATGTTCACATCGGAGACCGGACGCGCGCCACAGGCAAAAGATCGCGGACTACCTAAAGCGCTCCGCCTCGTAATCAAGGCTTAGTCGCAGAGGCGCAAAACCATGTTCTCCTTCGACAAAAAAAGCCGCTCATCCCCCCTCATGAAAGAACTCGTACACAATCCGCGCCGTCGCCTGGTTCACCCCCGCCACCTTCTCCAAATCCGCAAGCCCGGCCCGCGCCACGGCTTTCGCCGTCCCGAACGCATTCAGCAGCGCGCGCTTTCTCGCCGGCCCGATGCCTGGAATCTCGTCGAGCGGGCTCTTCGTGAACTCGCGCTTGCGCTTGGCGCGGTGCGTGCCGATGGCGAAGCGGTGGGCTTCGTCGCGTAGTCTTTGCACGAAGTACAGCGCCGGGTCGCGCGTCGGCAGGCGGAAGGGCTCGCGGCCGGGGATGAAGAAGGTCTCGCGGCCGGCGTTGCGGTCCGGGCCCTTGGCGATGGCGACGAGGCGCGGGCCTTCGATGCGCAGCATGGCGAAGACTTCCCGCGCCGCCTCCAATTGGCCGCGGCCGCCGTCGATCAGGACGAGGTCGGGCCATTCGGGAAAGGCGCCGGGCTCAGACTCGGGCTTGGCGACGGGGACGGTTTCGCCGCTCTCGGTCAGCTCGGTCCGCCGCGCCGCCTTCGCCAGCCGGGCGAAGCGGCGGGTCAGCACCTCCCGCATCATCGCGTAATCGTCGCCCGGCGTCAGATCCGCACTCTTGATGTTGAAAGTGCGGTAATGCGCTTTCATGAACCCGTCCGGGCCGGCGACGATCATCGCGCCGATCGCGTTCGTCCCCATAATGTGGGAATTGTCGAAGACTTCGACGCGGCGGATCGGCTCGTCGAAGCCGAAGGCTTGTCCCACCGCGGCGAGCAGCCTCTCCTGCGTCGCCGCCTCGGTCAGCTTGCGCGACAGGCCTTCGCGGGCGTTGCGCAAGGCGTTCTCGACCAGCTCGCGCTTTTCGCCGCGCTGCGGCCGGCCGACCGCGACTCTGCGGCCGGATTTCGCGCTCAGCGCCTCGCACAGAACGGGGGCGCTTTCGACGTCGTGCGATAAAAGCACAAGCCGCGGCGCCGGTCGGTCGGCATAGAACTGGCCCAGGAACGAATCCAGCACCTCGGCCGCGCTCATCGAGCGGTCGGCGCGCGGAAAGTAGGCGCGGTTGCCCCAGTTCTGGTAGGTGCGGAAGAAGAACACTTCGATGCAGAACTGCCCCGCCTCTTCCGCCACGGCGAAGACGTCGGCCTCGGCGATGCTGCGCGGATTGATCGCCTGCTCGCCCTGAATGGCGGAGAGCGCCGCGATGCGGTCGCGCAACCGCGCCGCCTTCTCGAAGGCGAGGTCCTCCGCCGCCTGACGCATCTCCTCGGCCATCCGATCGCGCACCGCGCGACTCCTGCCGGAGAGGAAGTCTTTCGCCTCCTGGACGAGCCGAGCGTAATCCTCGTCCGAAATCTCATGCGTGCACGGGCCCGAGCAGCGCTTGATCTGGTACAAGAGACAGGGCCGTGAGCGATTCTCGAAATAGGAATCCGAGCAAGTGCGCAAAAGGAAGGCGCGCTCCAGGGCGTTGAGGGTGCGGTGCACGGCGCCGGCGCTGGCGAAGGGGCCGAAATAAGAGCCCTTGATGCTGCGCGCCCCGCGATGCTTGGCGAGTTGCGGCGCGCGATGGTCGCTGGTGACGAGAATGTACGGGAAGCTCTTGTCGTCGCGCAGCAGGACGTTGTAGCGCGGCCGCAATTGCTTGATGAGATTGGCCTCGAGCAGCAACGCTTCGGCCTCGGTCTCGGTCGAGACGAAGACCATCGAGGCGGTGCGGGCGATCATCTTGGCGATGCGCGCCGACTGCATTTCGGGCCGCATATAGCTGGCGATGCGCTTTCTTATGCTGCGCGCCTTGCCGACATAGAGCACTTCGCCGTCGGCTGCGATCATCCGGTAGACGCCCGGCCCGAGCGGCGCCTGTCTCCAATAGGTCTTGATCGCCGCCGCGCCGCGGGCAAGCGCGTTCGGCGCGGCCTCGTCCTCGGCGAGGGCGAGTTCGAAGCCGGCTTCGCTTTCGTCGTCGTCGAGCGACGGTTCAGGCGGCGCGTCGAGGAGCGGGTCGGTGGGCGGGTTGTCCTTGCCGGGGGTCATGGCGGCAGATTTAGGCGCGTCGCGGGGGCATGGGAAGGGCGAGGGTTATCCTCTTCCGTAGAGCGGAAGCGGAACGAGGATATTGGCGCTCTATCCTGAGACCCGCGTAGCCTGAAAGGCAGTCCGCGAATCATCTGCCCCTAGTTCGACCCGCCGGAGGCGAGTCGAACTCCCGAGCGGAGCGAGGGGCGGGACCGCCCCTCGTCCCGACACCTCCAGAAGGCCGCCGCGCGCAGCCGGAGTCAAGGGAGCACCGGAGCAACCCGCAGCCACGCGCAGGCGCGCGTCAGCGCGCCGAGCATGGCGAGGATTGCGAGGAGCGCAGCTTGACGCCGGCGAGCACGGCGGCATTGGCGGTTGACAGCGGGCGCGTTTGGCATGGCTGAGCATGAATGGGACGCGAGCGTTCGGGAATTGGCGCGCCCTCGACGCGACTCCGCCGCGGCATGTCGATCGACGAGGGTGACATCGTGGAAACCCTGAAGCGCCAAATGCCGCCGTGCTCGCCATCGTCAAGGTCCAGTGCTCGCAATCCTCGCCATGCTCGCTTCGCTTCGCGAAGCTTGCGCGTGGCTCCGGGTTGCTCCGCGCTTCCCTTGACGACGGCTGTGCGCGGCAGCGTTCTGGAAGGGTCGGGGCGAGGGGCGTCCCGCCCCTCGCTCCGCTCGGGAAGTTCGACTTGCCCTGCGGGCGGCGTCGAACAAGGGGCAGAATTGGGCTCCGGGCCGGGCGATTTGGCCCTGACGGGTCACGGCAATCGACACCGCCTGCTGCTTTGGAGTTTCCTTCACGCAACCGCTAATCTGCCCCGGAGGCAAGCAACGCTGGGGAGTGGCCGATGTATGATGTCGAAGTATCTTTAGTCGTTCTGGCGGCGCGCGGCGCGAGCTGGATGGTAGATCCGTTCAATATGATCTTGGCACTGCTATGCGGCGTCCTTGGCTTCCGACGGGCGCCGTGGCTGGCGCCAGCCGGCCTAACGGTGCTCGCCGCCGCAGGTATCTGCGCCTACGTCAATCATCAGCGCGACTCTCTCGGATTGACCCCCTCTCTTTCGCCAATTTTGGCATCGGCTATGCTCTCGAGTCTTTGGTGTTCTACGGGTTAGGCCGTGCTCTGTCGCCCCGTGTTGCGCGGCCTTCATCGAGCCAGACGGTCGGGCAATAGGACCGCCACGACCAGACAGGAACAGGTGCGGTTCCGCCCTCACCCTCACCTCCCCAGAAACGCCTGGTTCTGCTTCTCAAGCTCCCGCCCATAGACCCGCAGCGCATGCGCTTCGCTCAGCACGCCGAGGATCTTGCGCGATTGCGCGTCGGCGAGCACCGGCAGCGTGTCGGCTTCGCTCTCGTCGAAAGCGTCGACTGCGGCCCTGATCGTCGTCTGCGCGGTGAGGAAATTGTTGCGCCATTGCGCCAGCTTGGCGATCGGCTCGGAATCGTCGTGCGTCGCCGCATGCAGGTCGCTGACCAGGACGATGCCGGCATAGCCGTCGTCGGCGTCGGTGAGCAGGATTTCGCGGGCCGAGCCGACCGGGAATAGAACCCGCGCCGCGGCGATGGTGCGGTCGGCGGCGACGGAGCGGAAATCCTTGCGCATCAGCCGCGCCGCCTTGATGTCGCGCATCCAGCCGACATCCTGCGGGCCGCGAATGGCTTCGCCGCGCAGATGGAATCGCCAGGTGGCGAACGAATAGCCGAACGTCTCGCGCACGATGAGGCCGGTCAGCGCGCTCGACAGCAGCGCGGCGACGGTGACGCGAAAATCATTGGTCGTCTCCAAGGCGAAGAAGGTCATCGCCACGGGCGAACCGATGATTCCGGCGCCGACTGCGGCCATGCCCAGCACGGCGGCTGCGGCGGGGTCGATCGTCGCCGCCGGCCAGACCGCATCGAGGCCCTCGCCATAGAGCCTTCCGACCAAGGCGCCGATCAGCAGCGAGCAAAAGAACAGGCCGCCGCGAAAGCCGCTGCTGAGGGAGACCGCCGACGATAGGCTCTTGACCAGCAGCACCAGGGCGACCTGCGACAGCAAGGGCGAGGTCGAAAGGTTCACGCTGAGCGCGCCATGGCCGGCGCCGAGCGCCTCCGGCGCGACAAGGCCGAGGCCGCCGATCAGCGCGCCGCCGGCGATCGGCCGCCATTTGGCCGGCATTCTGGTCGCGCCCCAGAGGCGCTCGAGCAGCGCCACCCCGGCCATCAGCGCGATGCTGGCCGCTGCGGCGAGCGCGGCGATGACGAGGAGATGAACGCCGAGCTCGATCAGCGGTTGCGGCAGCGGCGCATGGATCAGCGATTCGGGCCTGGCCAAGATGGTCCGCGTCACCATGCTGGCGAGGATCGCGCTGACCAGGACCGGGGCCAGCGAATTGATAGTATAGGCGCCGAGAATCGCCTCCATTGCGTAGAACGCGCCGGCGAGCGGCGCATCGAACGCGCCGGCGATCGCCCCGGCCGCGCCGCAGCCGACGAGGAGCCGCATATCGGCGCGCCGCGCCCCGAGCGCACGGCCGAACAACGAAGAAAACGCGCTGCAAAGCTGAGTATAGGCGGCTTCGAGCCCGACCGACGCGCCGAAGCCGTTCGAAACCAAGGTCTGCGCCACAATATAGAGCGAGCCTGGGGCCGAGAGCCGGCCGCCGCGCAACGCGTTCGCCTCGACCGCGTCGGCCAGTTGGCCGCGAAAGCGGTCGCCGGCCCAGAGCGTCAGGCCGAGCAAGGCGAGCCCGCCCAGCATCGGCGCGGCGATCGTGCGCCAAGCGTCCGGGGAGCGCGTGAGGCTCAGCGACGCTTCATGCGGAATTGCGAACAGAACTTCGTGCAGTCGCTGCGCCGCCTCGTTCAGCGCCGAGACCAGCAAGCCGCTTGCGATCCCGATGATCACCGCCGCGACGAGCAAACCGCTTTCGCGGGTGCGCACGAAGGCGCGCATCCAGGAAGGCAAGGCGCGGTCGAGGCGGCTCGCCGAGGGCGCAGCGGCTTCGGGGCGCGGCGGCGGCTCGAAAAGCTTCTCGCTCGGGCGCGCCGCCTCGGCAGTTTCGCTTTGACGGCCTGGCTCTGCCATGCGAGGGGTCCGGAATCGATTGATCTCCAATAGCAAGGAGCGGCGATGGCCGTCCATTTCTCCGCCGCCGAAATGGCGGCGCGCAAGCGGCGCCTCCTCGCCGAAATGGCGGCGCAGAAGCTCGACGGGCTGCTGCTCTTCGCCCAGGAGAGCATGTATTGGCTGACCGGCTACGACACGTTCGGCTTCTGCTTCTTCCAATGCCTCTATGTCGGCGCCGACGGCCGGACCGCGTTGCTGACACGCTCGGCCGATCTGCGCCAGGCGCAGCGCACGTCGAACATCGAGGATATCCGCATCTGGAAAGACGGCATCGCCGCCGACCCGACCCGCGACCTCCGCGCCATGCTCGACGACATCGGCGCGCGCGGCCGGCTCGGCGTCGAATATGACAGTTACGGCCTGACCCATTTCAACGGCCGCCGGCTCGAGGCCGCCCTCGCCGGCCGGGCGGAGCTGGTCGACGTGTCGCGGCTCGTCCCGGCGCTGCGCGCGACGAAATCGCCCGAGGAGCTGGTCTTTGTCCGCGAGGCGGCGCGGCTTTCCGATCTCGCCGATCGCGCCGCGATCGAGCAAGTCGCGCCTGGCGCCGACGAGGGCGCGATTCTCGCCGCCATGCACAACGCGATTTTCGCCGCGGGCGGCGATTATCCGGCCAACGAGTTCATCATCGGCTCAGGCGGCGACGCGCTGCTCTGCCGCTACAAAACCGGCCGCCGCAAGCTCGAGTCGAACGATCAGATCACGCTCGAATTCGCCGGGGTCTATCGCCATTACCACGCGGCGATCATGCGCACCCATATCGTCGGCGCGCCAAAGCCGCTGCATCGGGCTTATCACGAAGCGGCCAAGGCCGCGCTGCTCGCTTGCGAGGCCGAGCTCAAGCCAGGCCGCGCGGCCGGCGACGTCTACGCCGCCCACGCCCGCTTCTTCGACGCGCATGGCCTATCGCGCCACCGCCTCAACGCCTGCGGCTATTCGCTCGGCGCGAAATTCACGCCATCCTGGATGGATCCGCCGATGTTCTATGAGGGGAACGATTTCGTCATCGGCGAGGGCCAGGTTTATTTCGCTCACATGATCTTAATGGACAGCGACAGCGAAACCGCGCTCTGCCTCGGCCGCACCTATCTGATCGGCCCGACGGGCGCGGCCCCGCTCAACGCCGCCGACCTGGACCTCGTCGTCAAATCGGGCTAGCTGTTCTCGTCGATAACAATCCGCCGGGGAGCAACCCCAGAGCGGGAGGCGAAGTCAAGGATGATTGCAATCAGCCAACGCCTGTCGGGGGCGGCGGCCGCGCGTCTCGCGGCGATTGTCGGTTTGGCCGCGTTCGCGCTCGCCGGCTGTGTCGAGACGACGGCGGAGCTGACGCCGACCGGCGACGCCGGGCATCTCCACCTCGTCCGCCGGCCCGATGTCAGCCTCGCCGGCGCAACCGTCGCCTTCGTCTCGGTCGACGGCCCGCCGGCCGAGATCGCCGCGAATTTCATGAAGGATTTGGCGCGCGAGGCCGCGGCGCAGGACATCGTCGTCGCCGACGCCAAGAAGGCGCGCTATTTCGTCCGCGGCTATCTCTCGGCCTATCCGACCCAGGACGGCGCGGCGGTCGAATTTGTCTGGGACATTTTCACCAGGGATAAGGCGCGCGCCCAGCGCCTCAGCGATTATCTGGTCGTGAAGGGCCAGGGAAGCGACGCCTGGGCGATCGCCGGTGCCGCGGCCTTGTCGAGCGTCGCGGCCAAGAGCGCCGACGACCTCGCGGCCTTCCTCTCCAACACGCCGGAGGCCGTCGCCGCGGCGTCGTCGCCGGCGGCCGATCGCGCCATGTCGGCGCTCGAGGCGGCCGCCAAGCCGCTCGCTTACGCGCCGGAATAAGAGCGGGCCGGGCGGATTTCCCGGGCGCGGCGAAACCGGCCAGCGGCCGCGTCTACAAAGCTGGTCGTCCAAACCAAACGCTTGGCGCCCGGGCACGAATTTCGTTGAAGTGCGGCAAGCGGACCCGGCCTTCCGCTGAAAGCGCCGCTCGGCCGCAGGGCGATGCGGGCCGGTGAATCACGCGAGCAGCGGGCTCGACAAGTCCGGCAACGGGACCACGGTTGACCTAGTCCACCGCCTCAGGCTGCGCCGCGGCTGGCGCGTCGATCCCAGCCTTGTCGCTGACGCTCAGCACCGCGCCCTCCAGCTCCGCCGGGGCCGGAGGCTCGTAGATGGCCTCGAGCATCTCGAACATTTCCGGGGTCACCTCCATGACGAAAGTCTCGCCCTTGGCGGCGTTCCGGCCGGCGACGCGGGCGCGGCGGACCTCCTGCGGCGCGTCGACGAAGTGCCATTGCGGCGACAGGCCCTTCTCCTCGGCGATCTGGCGGATGCGCTCCCGGTCGGCCCGGCGCATCGCGCCGACGTCGAGGACCACCGAGGCCCCGGCGGCGAGCACGTCGGCGGCGGTCGACCAGATCAGCTGATTGCAGCGGCCGAGGCGCTCCAGCATCCAGGCGAATTCGATGGGACCCTGGAGGTCGGGGCCGAACAGGCGCGCGCCCCACTCGTCGAGTACGAAGGGGACGGCGTTCTCGCGGCGGGCAAGCGCGTGGGCGTAGGTGGTCTTCCCCGCGGCGCAGGGCCCGAAAATGACGTTGAGCGTGGCTGGCATGGCGCCCCCTTCCTCCCTTGACGTTCGGGAGCCCGGTGGCGGCAATGCTCCCCTGGTCATGCAACGCGCTCAGCTTGATCTTCGTTCCTCTACGCGCCCTTGGGGTGGCCAACGGGCAGTCCGCTGTGGGTCGAAGGCAGTCATAGCGACGGCCACACCCGGGGCGCCAATCGTTGGGTTTGCGCCACGAGCTAGAGTCGGTCGTCTCCGCCCCACCGCCAGCGCGGCGGCTCGCCTTTCAGCCAACAAATGGCGACGAGCGCGACAGCGAGAACGGCCACGTAGACCAGGTAAGCGGCGAGGACTTTTCTCTGCGGGAGCAGGAACGCTCCCGCGGCGACCAGTCCAACGAAGGCGGCCAGGACTGCCCAGCCTTGCCACGTCGCCGGCAAGCCCCATCCCCAGCCGTAACGTTTTGCCAGGAACCAATAGCGAGGATGGGTCCGGCGCCATGGCTGGCTCCTTCAGGCCGGAGCGGCCGCGGCGCTTACTCGACCCAAACGATGACCCGAGTGAGGCGGCGCGGATGGCGCCGCGCTCGCTGAGCGCGCTGACCCGGCCAACGGCCGCGTCTACGGGCCGACGTCTCGCTTCCCTTCATCAAATCGACACAACCGCGTGGATCGGCGCGTCTGTTCTGTTGTTCCGGGCCGGAGCGGCTGCTAAGACCCGCGCGCCGGCGCAAGAGGATGGCGATGATCGGGGCGATGAAAATTCTGGCGGGCAACTCCAATCCGCCGCTGGCCGAAGCGATCGCCGCCTATATCGGCGAGCCGCTGACCAAGCTGCACGCCCGCCGCTTCGCCGATCTCGAGATTTTCGTCGAAATCCTCGAAAATGTGCGCGGCCGCGACACGTTCATCATCCAGTCGACGTCTTATCCGACCAACGACAATCTGATGGAGCTGCTGATCATGATCGACGCGCTGCGGCGCGCGTCGGCGCAGCGCATCACCGCGGTCATTCCCTATTTCGGCTATGCCCGGCAGGATCGAAAGCCCGGCCCGCGCTCGCCGATCTCGGCCAAGCTCGTCGCCAATCTGATCACAAGGGCCGGCGCCGACCGCGTGCTGACCGTCGACCTGCATGCCGGCCAGATCCAAGGCTTCTTCGACATCCCGCTCGACAATCTGTTCTCGGCGCCGGTCATGGTGCGCGACATCAAATCGCGCGGGACGATCGAAAATCTGATGGTCGTCTCGCCCGATGTCGGCGGCGTGGTGCGGGCGCGCGCGCTCGCCAAAAGGCTCGACGCGCCGCTCGCCATTGTCGACAAGAGGCGCGAGCGGGCCGGGGAATCGGAAGTCATGAACATTATCGGCAATGTGCGCGGCTGCAATTGTCTGCTCGTCGACGACATCGTCGATTCCGGCGGCACGCTCTGCAACGCCGCCGACGCGCTGCTCGAGAAGGGCGCGCTCAGCGTCTCGGCTTACATCACGCATGGCGTGCTCTCAGGCGGCGCGGTCGCGCGCATCGCCGCCTCGAAGCTGAAGGAGCTCGTTCTCACCGACACGATCCAACCGACCGAAGCGGTGCGCGTCGCCAAGAACATCCGCGTCATGTCGATCGCGCCGCTGATCGGCGAAGCGATCGCCCGCATCGCCAAGGAGGAGAGCGTCTCGGTCCTGTTCGATTGAGCGCGGCAAGAATCTAAACGTCATTCCCGCGTAGAAGCGTGTGAAGAAATTGGCGTTGGTCTGCGCCTGTGATTCACTTTCGCCATCGAGCAGGGTGATTCGATGGCGAACGAGGCGCGGTTCATTCGGGCGGATCGGGCGCAGGCGCGCTGGGACATGAT
>Ga0209062_1000742_pt1 | contig 81304 bp, 73 predicted proteins | sample Coa_R2_2_FD_187158 | JGI IMG/M metagenome (GOLD analysis project Ga0209062, IMG submission 187158) | Surface soil microbial communities from Centralia Pennsylvania, which are recovering from an underground coalmine fire - Coalmine... | ecosystem: Environmental > Terrestrial > Soil > Unclassified... | reverse complement strand
GGGAGCAGCGTCAGATAAGGGGCGACCAGCGCCCCTTCGTCATCACTCACATCGCTCGGGTAGGCTTTGCGGTTGACAGTACTCATGCCGCCACCATACCCGACCGGCTAGTTCATAACAGGCTCTAAGCCGCAGGCCGCGATGTTTCGCGTAACATATGCGCATAATATCCCATTATGCGTACAGCTTAGGCCTTGGCCACGAGTAGAGCGTCTGGAAATGGGGTCAGTATCCCGCGCAAATTGATTCGCATAATATGGACAGGGGCAATTGCGCGAATCGCACTTACCGGCTTGCCCAGGTCCCGCTGGGCGTCAAATTACTGTTTGTCGAACAAACCCGTCGCGCGGCCATTAAGCTGATGGCCTCAGTTGGTATGTAGAATTATGGATGCCACGAGTCACCTTAACTGCCGACCAGCAGGCCGCCGCGCAGGCGGCCCGCTGCGATCCGGCGTTGACTCCGTTGGAGCGGAACCGCGTCGGGGGGCTGCGGAGAGGTCTGCAGCCGCAGTATCTTGACCATGAGGATCGGGATCATTCAGCGGTAATCAGAGTCCCTCAGGATGCCCGATCCCCCTTTCGGGTACGACTCGAACTGTGACATCTACGCGAGCTTGCCGCTGATATTGGAGGAGGCGGGTCTCCGGTTCCGCTGTGCAGAGTCCATAGGGACGGATATCATGCGGCATATATCAGTTGCGATCTTGCTGCTAGCGAGCAGTGTGACCATGGCGACGCACGTTGAAGCCCAAGAATGTTCTGGGGAAAGCGTCTCGTCGTCGCGGGAATGTGAGTTCGCGGCGCGCGCTCGCGGAAGTCCTCATGGAGTATAGAGTAGTCAGCGGCAGCCCGAGCATCATTGTCGCCCGGACAGTGACAGATTGCGATCTTCGTACCCTGGGGGTTCCATTTGGGGGATGCTACGGTGCGTTACCATCGCACCCCGGGGGACCTTTGCGGGCGGAGCAATAGCGAGTGGCCCCCACAGGACGCCCCCACTCTGGGACCTCTGACACTCGTCATCTTGCAGGGCGACTTTCTGTCGCCGAGCGGAGACCGCCCTCAGCATATCTTATATGTCTTTGACGGGAACGCTCCTTCGTTTCGCTCCGCCGGGGTAGACTTGGACCGAATACGGCCTCTGCTTGACTCACTCTCGTCCACACCTCGAGAGTAGGTGCGGTCTGACATGCTCCATTCCGCATGAAACAGACAGGCTGGATTATGGAATATGGAATGCGGAAGCCGAAGCGGCAGAACCTCACGGCCTGATCCACACGGCTGGGCGACGCTGGCGCGATGATATGCGGCGGCGCTAACAGGCGTGCCGCGCGACGACCTAGCAGATGGCTGAGCCTGTCACTTTACTCGATAGAATCGAGAGCCCCGATTCAGATTGGCCTCCTACCATCCTGCCTTCTCCGGCACACGCAGACGGACGAACCGACGCACGAGCCGGCGCCGGGTTGCGGCCTCGACGGCCGCCGCGGGCGACAAGCAACCCGCGCTACGAAAGCTGGACCGGCGGCGCGCGGCGGGCTGGCGGTTGGCCTGCTGGGTTGCAATCTGCGGGCAGCCGCGGGCGACAAGCAACCCGGGCCACGATCCGGGGAGGCTACACGGTACAGCGGGAGGCGGCTGTCGGGCGACGACTGGATCAAGCAACCCGCGCGACGGACCGGGGAGGCGGCGCGGTTGGGCCAACCATTCAGGGGTGACGGACTACCAAAGTGGCTTTCAGAGGCTTGATCGACGCCGCGCGCTAGGCGGCAGGGGAAGAAGCCCTGCCCTAGCCTGTTGGCTCAGTGTTCGCGAAAACCGCTGTAAGGGGCACCCCTCTGGCGGGGGGTGCCCCTTAGAATCTTGCGGCCGAATTCGACGGCGGCTCGCTGACAGGTCCGGCGCCTTCGTGAGCGCAAGAGATTAAGGGGCACCCCTCTGGCGGGAGTTTGGTTGACAGGCCGAGAGGTGGAACGTATCATCGCTGCCACTCGGGGCACCGCGCCCGGACCGCGCGCCGAGCGAGGGGCTGCCAGGCAGGGGGCGCCGGTTATCGCCAGCCGGGGGCGAGACAGCCCGCTTAGAGCCGACAGAGGGTTGGCCGCGACGGCGACGGCAGGACGGGCCACTAAGGGAGGCACCAGCCATGAGGACACTGTTGGCCGATGCGCGGCGGCTGTGCGTGCTGGCGAGCGTCGTGCTGGCCGCTTGCGGCCCGGCGGCCACGCCCGCCACCCCGCCGGCTGGCGCCAGCAACCCGCCGCCGGCCGCGACGATCGGCGGCCCCGCGGCGGGTGCGGCGATAGCGCCGGCCGCGGGCGGCGCTCCCGCCCCGGCCGCGACGGCCCCACCAGTCGTGCAGCTCAAGGTGGGCACCCAGCGGCTGTCGTCGGACGTGGTGCTGTACACGGCCCAAGAGCGCGGCTACTTCGCCGAGCAGGGCTTCGAGGTGGAGTTCACCGACATCACGACGGGCGGCGAGGCGATCCCGCCGCTGGCCACCGGCCAGCTCGACGTAAGCGTTGGGGCGGTGAATCCGGGGCTGTTCAACGCGATCCAGCGCGGCGTCGACTTGAAGCTCGTCAGCACGAAGGGCGCGACTGGCCCTGATCCCAGCAGCCCCTTCGCCGGCGGCATCACGCTGGCGCTTGGCCCGGACGTGGCCGCGAGCGGCGCGATTCGGGACTACGCCGACCTGCGCGGCCGGCCGATCGCCATCTCCACGCGCGGCTCGGCACTCGAAGTGATCCTCGACAAGGCGCTGCACCGCGGCGGCCTGACGCTGAACGACGTGGACGTAAGAACGCTGGGCTACCCAGACATGCTGCCGGCGCTGGCGAACCACCAGGTGGACGCGGCGATCGAGCTAGAGCCGTTCGTCGCCCAGGGAGCCGCCAAGGGCGTGCTGGTTCCCTGGAAGAACGCGGTAGAGATCTATCCCGGCCAGCAGGCCGCGGCGCTGCTCTACGGCCCGTCGATGCTACAGATGGGCGGCAACGCGGGCAACCGCTTCATGGTCGCCTACGTGCGCGGCCTACGCGACTACAACGACGCGTTCGGCCCGAAGCACCTGAACCGCGCGGACATGGTCGGCATCATGATCCGCAACACGCCAGTGAAGGACCCCGCGCTGTACGACCAGATGGGGCTGACCTATCTGAACCCGGACTGCTACCTCAACCTGGACACGATGGCGGCGGACGTCGACTGGTACTTCGAGAACGGGTACATCGCGCCGAAGCCGGACGTGACGCAGTACGTCGATCATAGCTATTGCGACTACGCGCTGCAGCAGCTTGGCCGCTACCAGCCGTAACAGGCGGCAGGGGATGAGGGCCTGCCGTCGAGCCGCCCGGCCGCGGCCCGAGGGGCGCCTGGAGCCAGGCCCCACGAAGGAGGCGCGGGCGAGACTCGGACAATACACACGAGCGGAGAAGCCATGACACGCCCACGGTTGTCCTGGGTCTCGGCGCTGCTGGCCGGGACAGTATTGCTCGGAGGCTGCGCGGCGGGCACCCGCGCACCGGCGGCGCCCGCAACCGAGGCCCCACGGGCGGCCGCGCCCGCGAGCACGACCGCACCGGCCGCGACCGCGGCGCCGGCCGCGGGGGCACCCGCGCCGATCCACGTGCGCTACGCCAGCCAGTACGCCAGCAGCGACGTGCCGCTGTTCATCGCGGCCGAGAAGGGCTACTTCGAGCAGGCGGGCGTGGACTTCGAGTTCGTGCGCTTCGGCAACTCGTCGGAGGCCATCCCGGCGCTGGGCACCGGGCAGGTGGAGGCGTCGTCGTCGGGCACCAATCCGGCGCTCTGGAACGCGGTGGCGCGGGGCATCCCGCTGAAGATGGTGCTGGACAAGGGCACCTTCCGGCCGGGCTGGGGCGACCAGGCGCTCGCCATCCGCAAGGCCGTCTACGACGCCGGACGCGGCCACACGCTGGACGACCTGCAAGGGCTCCGCATCGCCATGACGCCGCCCGGTCGCGGCACGGCGAGCGGCTGCGCGCTGGGCGCCGGCTTGCAGCGGGTGGGGCAGACACTCGACGTGGTGGACATCCAGCCGATCAACTTCCCCGAGCAGCTCGCGGCGCTGGCCAACGGGGCGGTGGACGGCGCGATGCTGAACGAGCCGTTCCTGGCGCGGGCGCTGAGCCAGGGCACGGTGGTGCGCGCCGTGGACCTCGACCAGATGTACCCGGGCTTCACCATCAGCACGGTGATCTTCTCCTCGACGCTGTACGACGACAAGCCGGCGGCGAAGGGAGTCATCAAAGCGTTCGTGCGCGCCGTCCGCGACTACCTGGACGCCCGCGCGGGGACGGGCTCGGGGATGACCTGGGCCGACGTGACGGCGACGATGGGGCGCTACACCGGCCTGGACCCCGCGAGCCTGACCGATCTGAGCCCCACCGGGTTCAACCCCAACGGGCTGCCGAACAAGGACTCGCTGCTGTACTGCTACCGGTTCTTCCGCGACGAGGGGCTGATTCCCGCGGCCGTATCGGACCAGCAGCTTGCCGCGGTCTGGGGCACCGACCTGGTGGACGAAGTGCTGGGCGAGATCGGGCGCCGGCCGGAGAACTAGGGCAATGCGTGCCGCGGGGCGGGGGCGGGCCGGTTGACAGCCGGCCGGGGCGGCTGGCACCATGCGCGCAGATTTGCGGCCGCGATAGGCGGCGGAGGCGACGCGATGCGACTCGTGCTGTTCGAGGGGCCGGGAGCGGGGCGGGGGATTCGGCCCGGGGTCATGGCGGAGGCGGGCGTGATCGACGTGTCGGCCGCCACGGAGGCGCTGGGCGCCCACCCGCCCCAGCGGCTCATGGAGCAGATCATCGACAACTTCGAGGCGCTGCGCCCCGACTTCGAGCGGTTGGCGGCCAATAGCCTGCCGCTGCCGCTCGACGTGCTGCGGCTGCGGCCGCCGCTCCCCCGGCCGGGGAAGATCCTCGCCTGCATCGGCAACTACTGGGAGCACGAGCAGCGGGAGGCCCGGCCGCTGAACATGTTCCTGAAGAACTCCGACGCGGTCATCGGTCCCGGCGACACGGTGGTGCTGCCCGAGTTCACCGAGCCCTATGTCTTCCAGCACGAGGCCGAGCTGGCGATCGTGATGAAAGGCCCCGCCAAGATGGTGAAGGCCGCCGACTGGCGCAAGGCGGTGTTCGGCTTCACCGGCATGATCGACGTGTCGGCGCGCGGGGAGGGCCGCTTCACCTGGCGGCGTGGGAGCTGGATGGGCAAGAGCTTCGACACGTTCGCTCCGCTCGGCCCTTGCATCACGACGGCCGACGAGATCGGCGACCCGAACAAGCTGTGGGTGAAGTTCTGGAACAACGGCGACCTCCGCCACGACTACGTGACCGACGACATGGAGCACACGGTGCCGGAGCTAGTGGAGTGGGCGACGACAATCATGACCATGAACAGCGGGGACGTGATCGCCTGCGGCACGAACCACGAGGGGCTGGGGCCGATGCAGGACGGGGAGCTGTGCGAGATCGAGATCGAGAAGATCGGGCGCATGGCCGTCCACGTGCGCGACCCGCTGAAGCGCCAGTGGGAGCGGGGCATCTACATGGGGCCGAACTCGACGAACCCGGCGGCGCGGCGCGCGCGGGGGGAGGGCTAGGAGACGGACCTACCCCCCCCGGCCCCCCTCCCATGTGGGAAGGGGGAGAGGGATGACCTACCCCCCGGGTCCCCTCCCGGTGTGGGAAAGGGGAGAGGGATGGGCTCCGCCGGGCGGGTGCGCTCGGCCCCCATTGCTGGGGGGAGGAGACGAGGCTTCGGGGCGCCGTGAGGGCTAGGCGTGAGGATGAGGTGCGGGATGCGGCCTGGCGTGGTGGCGGTGGTGGTGGGCCTGATGGTGATCGTCGGGTGCGGCCCGGCGGCGCCGGCGCCTGCGCCCGTGGCGTCGAGCGCGGCGCAGCCGGCCGCTGGGGCGGCCGCCGGGCAGGCGACGCCGGCGGGGGACGCGGCGTACCGGCAGCAGGTGATCGACGCGGCGCGCAGCGAGGGCGAGGTGAACGTCGCGCTACAGTCGGCGTGGACGCCCGAGGGCATTCGCGCGCTCGAAGACGCCGTGCAGCGCGAGTACGGCGTGCCGATCAAGATCAACTTCACGCCGGTGCAGAACTACATTCAGCGCGTGGCGGAGCTTAGCTCGGAGCTAGCGGCGGGGGCCACGCCGTCGTTCGACGTCCATCAGACGTCGGACGCGAACGCGGTGCTGATGCTCGACCGCGACCTGCTGGAGCCGGTGAACTGGGCGGCGCTGCTGCCGACCGGCACGCCGCCCGAGATCGTCAAGGGCGACAGCCGGCTGGCGGTCGTCCTGACCGACCACAGCGGGCTGATGTACGATCCGACCGTCATCCCGGAGGCGGAGGTGCCCCGCTCGCTGAAGGACCTGGGCAACCCGAAGTGGCGCGGCAAAGTCATGCTGATGCAGTACCCGAGCGCCTACTTCCCGTGGGTCATCACGCTGGGCCGCGAGCCGATGCTGCAGGCGCTGCGCGCGGCGATGCAGAACGGCGCGGTGCCGGACACCTACGCCAACGAGTACACGCGGTTCACGGCCAAAGAGTTCCCGATGGTGACGACCGTCGGCTCGTACACGGTCACGGCGCAGAAGCGGGGCGCCGCGGCGGCGTTTGCGCCGCTCGACGTGTCGGCCGGCGGCGACCATTTCGTCGCGGTGCCGCGGAAGGCCGCCCACGCGAACGCGGCGAAGCTGGTGGCGGCGGTGCTGGTGGGGCCGGAGGGGCAGCGGATCGCCGAGGAGTACGTCGGCTACAGCAACCGCTACTACAAGGGCTCGGCCGACAACCGGCTGGAGCAGGCGGCGCGGGCGGCCGGGTTCCCGTCGCTGATCTGGTGGGACAGCCCTGAGGCGCGGGCGCTCACGACGTCGCCGGAAGGGCAGGAGATCCAGGAGGAGGTCCAACAGATCTTCCAGGGCGGGTAGCACGCTGTTCCGGATGAGTTGCGATGTGTGGGCGACTGCCCACACATCGCAACTCATCCGGGACGAGGGACGAATGCCTTGCGGCGGGCGGGCGGGCCGCCGTACAGTCGGGCCACCGCGCGGGGAGGGTCGGTAGCTACGGACCGGGAGTGGCTGGGCCGGCCGGGCGGCAGGGGACGAGCCCCTGCCCTACGCCGCCGGGTATGGCGAGCCAACAGCCATGAAAAGGGCTGTTGGCGTGGGAGGGTGCGGGATGCTGTCGAAGGAAGAGAACGAGCGTCTGACGCGGGTGGGGCCGGGGACGCCGATGGGCGAGGTGCTGCGGCGCTACTGGTGGCCGGTCGGCTGCACGGACGAGCTGAGCACGAAGCCGCGGCGGCTGAAGCTGCTGGGCGAGGAGCTGGTGCTCTACCGGGGCGAGGACGGCCAGCCGGCGCTGATGGAGCTGCGCTGCGCCCACCGCAACGTGGCGCTGGATTACGGCCGCGTGGAGGGCGACTGCATCCGCTGCCCGTATCACGGCTGGCTGTACGATCGCACCGGCCAGTGCGTCGAGCAGCCGGCCGAGCCGGAGGAGAGCACGTTCAAGAACCGCGTGCGGCTGAACGCCTACCCGACGCGGGAGTTCGGCGGGCTGGTGTACGGCTATCTCGGCCCGGCGCCGGCGCCGCTGCTGCCGCGCTACGACGTGGTCGCGTTCGAGGACGGCGTCAAGACGATCCAGATCCAGCCCGTGTACGCCAACTGGCTGCAGCACGTCGAGAACATCGTGGACATCAGCCACCTGGCCTGGCTGCACGGCGCCCGGCTGCACCGCTACGGCGGCAAGAAGTTGGCGTATCACTGGGAGCGCACGCGCTGGGGCCTGAACAACGTGATGCAGATCGCGGGGATCGACCAGACGCACGTCTCGTGCTACGCCTTCCCGACGGTCAATCGCTTCACGCTGCCGCCGGTGGACGGCAGCCGCGAGCTGGTGCAGGCGCTCATCTACCGCGTGCCGGTGGACGACGTGTCGTCGCGGCTGTACATGATCCGCTGCTACCGGGACGACACGCGCGCGCTGAAGCTGCTGGGCGAGCGCCCGACCCGGCCCGGGGTGTACGAGCCGAACCCGACCGACTGGTGGGGCATCGACATGATCGACCAGGACCGCATGGCCGTCGAGCAGCAGGGCGAGATGACCGACCGCCAGAGGGAGCACCTGAGCGCGTCCGACGAGGGGGTGGTGCTGGTGCGGCAGATGCTGCGGGACGCGCTGGCGGCCGTGGCGGCCGGCCAGGACCCGCTAGGCGTGGTCCGCGATCCGGCCGAGGACGCGGTCATCGCGCTGGGCGCGGTGGCCGACATGTACGACATGCCCGGCCCGCGGCTGGTGGCCGCGGGCGCGCGCTAGCGTCCGCCCGCGCGGATGCCCAGGCGTCCAGCAGAGGCGGCCCTCCACACACCGGAGGGCCGCCCCGCGTATCTTGTAGCCGACGACAGGAGCTAGCCGTGCACATCGACGTCCACGCGCACTACTTCCATCCCGAGTACATCGCGGCGCTCGGGCGGCTCGTGAACCCGGCGGCGGCCGCGCACACGGCGCGCGCGCCCGGCCTGCAGCTCACGCCGGAGGACATCATCGGCCTGATGGACGCGAGCGGCGTGGACCTGCAAGTGCTCTCGCCGTCGGCGTCGCAGCCCTATGCCGCCGACGAGGCGAACGCCGTCGCGGCGGCGCGGCTGTGCAACGACATCTACGCGGACCTGGCGCGGCGCTACCCGGGCCGCTTCGCCGCGTTCGGGTCGGTGCCGCTGCCGCACGTGGACGCCGCCATCGCGGAGGCCGGGCGCTGCCTGGACACGCTGGGCTTTCTCGGCATCAACACGGGGTGCTCGGTGGCCGGCCGCGCGCTGGACGATCCGAGCTTCGAGCCGTTCTGGGCGGAGCTGGACCGCCGCGGCAGCGTGCTGTTCCTACACCCGATGGGCGTGGGCGGGCCGTGCATGGACAAGTTTAACCTGCCGTTCATGGTCGGGGCGCCGTTCGAGGACACGGTGGCGGCGCTGCGCCTGGTGCTGGGCGGGGTGACGCGGCGCCACCCGAACATCCGCGTGATCGTGCCGCACCTGGGCGGCACGCTGCCGTTCCTGATGGCCCGCATCGACGGGGCGCCCGACCGCGGCGGGGCGCCGCGCGCGCCCGAGGCGCAGATCGAGGGGCCGATCACGCCGCACCTGCGCCGCTTCTGGTACGACACGGTGAACCACGACCCGCACGCGCTCCGCTGCGCGCTCGCGGCGTTCGGGCCGGAGCGACTGCTGCTCGGCAGCGACTTTCCGTACGCGGTCGGCAGCTACTACACGCACTGCGTCACCTACGTCGCGGAGGCGGGGCTATCCGCGGCCGAGCTGGAAGCCGTGCTCGGCGGCAACGCGCAGGCGCTGCTCGGGCTCGGGGCGCCAACCACGCCCGCCTGAGTTCCCTGTGATCCATATCGTCGAGTTCGAGTTCGACGCGGACAACTTCGCCCACTGTGCCGCGCACGGGGTCTATCCGGCGGACCTTTACGACGCGCTTGAGAGCGGTGACTGGGTAGTTATTCCCAACAAGCGGGCGATGGCTGGCAGCCACCTGTTCATCGGGCGGGCGCGTAGCGGCCGCATCATCACCGCACCGATTAGGGAGACTGCCCATGCTGGTATCTGGCGTCCGTTCAGCGCCTGGCCGGCCAAGCCATCCGAGGCGCGGCACCTGCGATGAGGTAGAAAGTAGAGAGGAGTACAAATGGGCGAGCTTACCCCAGAGGAGCTGGCCGCGTTAGAGGACCCAGAGAGCTGGGATTGGGAGCATGCCCAGCGCGGTACGCCGGTCCCGCAAGCCGGCGTCAGCTACCGTGTCCGCTTCGACGGAGACGAAGTGCATGCGATTGGCGACGCGGCGCGTGCGCAGGGCGTCTCCGACATCGAGTTCATTCGCCGCGCCGCGTTGTCAGCCGCCAAGAAACTCCGGCAGGCTGCTCGTTAGGCAATGCCCTGCTGGTAGCGTGTGGCCGCGCGGGCTATTGCAGGTCGAGGGTGCCTGGCGGGAACAGCGACTCGACGGCCGGCGCGCCGGGGAGGATACGCTGGTCGACGGCGAAGCCGATGATGGTGTCGAGCGCGCGGCGGTTGGCGGCCAGCCCGGCCGGCAGGAGGTCGTCGCCCACGACCTCGCGGCGGCGCAGGAGCGCGGCGTCGTCGGGGCCGGCGGGGCCGTCCCGCTCCAGCCGCTGCAGGTACGCGCGCCGCGCCTGCTCGAACGCGTCGAAGAGGACCGTGCCCACCCAAGGATGCTCGGCCAGCACCGTGTCTTTGACGACGATCACGTTCTGGAACGGGTAGATGCCGGTGCGGCGGCACCACGCGGCGGCGGCCGCCTCGGGCTCGGGGATGACGGGCCGCGTGAGCGCGGGATCGACTTGCCCGATGCCGGCGTTCGCCGTGAAGCCGACTTCGAGGTCGCCGCGCAGGAACAGCTCGCGCAGCGTGGTGCCGGCGGGCGCGGCGACGACGTTCGGCGGCGCCTGGTACTGGACGACGTGCTCCTCGTCGTCGGTCAGCCAGGTGACACGCTCGAGGGCCACGCCGTACTCCGCGCGCAGGATGCCGCGCGCCCACGTCGGCGGCGTGACCGTGTAGGCGCGGACGCCGACGCGTCGCCCCTCCAGGTCGCGCGGCCCCTGGACGGCGGAATCGGCGCGGCAGAGCAGCCAGTGGTGGAAGAAGCCGTGGCGCAGGAAGATCGGCAGGGCGGTGAACGGCCGCCCGACCGACCGCGCCAGCAGGTAGGTGACGATCGGCAGCTCGCAGACGTCGAAGGCTAGCTCGCGCACCATCTGGCGGTAGGCGCCGATCATGGACGGGACCTTGGCGTACTCCAGGCGGAGGCCGCCCGTGGGCACGGCGCCGTCCAGCAAGGGCCGCGTAGGGCCTGCCTCGCCAACCGCGGCCCGCAACGTTAGCGGCTGCATCTCATTGGCCATCGCCCGCTCCTTCCGCGCTCTCGCCAGCCACACGAGCCCCGTGGCCGGGCCGCGGGGGCCTCGATGGGTATACTGCACTCGCCTCCCCACCCGCCACACGACGCGGCGAGCGGCCAGGCCGCCCGGCCGATCTGCCGTGCGGCTGCTCGCTCCCGCGGCGCCCATCCGCGCGCCTGCCTCTCGGCTCCCACGAGGCCGCTCCGCGGTTCGCTCTCCTTCCCCGACCGCCAAAATCTGCCAAGCATGTTGGGGGATGTCGCCTTGCGCGCGGGAGGGACCCGGGAGTACAGTAGGAGCGGCGGGGGGCGTCCGCTGATCGGGCACGCCGCCTGTGTAGTGTGGGAGTCGACGGTCGCTATGGACGGAGACCTAGCTGGCGAGCGTAACGGCGCCAGCTTCGGATACTATCGGGTGCAGGCTGCCGAGGGCCCCCGGGGGTTGCGCATGGCGTGACCTGCCGGGCTGGCACTCCGCGCTAGTACCCACTGCGGCTACGACCGACAGTGGGTTTCTTGTGTCTGGTGTGGCAGCCGACCGGGGCGTTTCGAGCGAAAGGAGGCCGTGATGGACGACTGCAACAGTCCCAAACCCTACTCGATCCATCATTGCCGAGGAACGCACCGGCTGCTAGAGTAAGTCCCCCCGCGTGGGCGTGATGCGCCGGCCTCCTCGGCTGTTCGGGGAGGCTTTGCTGTTCCCCCGGAGGCGCATCATGACCCTGCTGCTCGAAATCCTGGCCACCGAGCTGCTCGCGACCGCCGTGCGCGAGGCGGGCAGCTACACGATCCGCCGGGCGCTTGCCGGCCCGGCCGCGACCGCGTCGCCACCGGTCGCTCCGGTTCAGGCGCCGGCAACGCTTCGGCTAGCTCCCGACGGCGATCCGGTGGTGCGCTCGCACACCCACGGGCGGGTACGGCTGGAGGTGCCGGGGCTCCGCCGCGACGCGGCGCGGGCGGCGGCCGTCGAGCGGCGCCTGCAGGCGCTCGCGGGCGTGACGCGGGCGCAGGCGAACTCGAGAACTAGCACCGTACTGGTCCACTACGATCCCCGCCGGACGACGGTAGCGGCGATCCGGGCCGCCGCGGCGTGCCGGACGGACGTGCCGGCAAGCGCCGAGCCGGAGCCGCGGGGCCGGTGGGGTCGGCCGATTTCCATTCAGGAGGGGAGGACCAATGAGTTCCGGCGACTCTCGCTTGCCGTCTGAGCCGCCGAGTCCCACGGACTCACCTACCGGACGGCCCATCGCGCTCGCTGAGCGCGATTCGACGCTGCACGCGCACGCTCCCGGGAGCAGCCCCGACTGCTGACCTGGGGGGCCTCCCTGGGAGCGTGCGCCACCCGAGCACACGCTCCAGAAGGGAGACTCCCATGGGCACGCATCTCGGTACCCCAGTGCGCGCGGAGCGCTCGGCGGTGCTCGACCCCGCGCACCGCGGCGACCTCCTGGGCGCCCTCGGCACCATCCGCCAGCACGACACGGCGCCGCGCCGGACCTGGCGGGCACGACTGCTCACGCTACTCGCCATCATGGGGCCTGGGCTGGTCGTCATGGTCGGCGACAACGACGCCGGCGGCGTCGCGACGTATGCGCAGGCCGGCCAGAACTACGGCACCAGCCTGCTCTGGACGCTGCTGCTTCTGATTCCCGTCTTGATTGTGAACCAGGAGATGGTCGTGCGGCTGGGCGCCGTCACCGGCGTGGGCCACGCCCGCCTCATCTTCGAGCGCTTTGGGCGCTTCTGGGGCTGGTTCTCGGTCGGCGACCTGCTGCTGCTGAACTTCCTGACCCTGGTCACGGAGTTCATCGGCGTCAGCCTCGCGCTCGGGTATTTCGGCATCAGCCCGACGCTCTCGGTCCCACTGGCGGCGCTCGGGCTGATCGCCGTCACGCTCACCGGCAGCTTTCGCCGCTGGGAGCGGTTCATGTTCGTGTTCATCGTGTTCAACTTCCTGGCGATCCCGCTGGTGCTGATGACGCGGCCGGCGCCTGGCCCGGTCCTGCGCGATCTGTTCATCCCGCGGGTCGAGGGGGGCCTCGACTCTACCGCGCTGCTGCTCATCATCAGCATCGTGGGCACGACCGTGGCCCCCTGGCAGTTGTTCTTCCAGCAGTCGAACATCGTGGACAAGCGCATCCTGCCGCGCTGGATCCAGTACGAGCGGCTGGATACGGTTCTCGGAGCCGTCGTCACGGAAGTCGGGGCCGCGGCCCTGCTGATTGCCGCCGCGGCCGCCTTTGCCGGCACCCCGCTGGCCGGACAGTTCACGGACGCGGGCGCGGTGGCCAGCGGCCTGGCCGAGTACGTCGGCCCGAGCGCGGGCGCGCTCTTCGCCCTCGTCTTGCTGGAAGGCGCGATCATCGGCGGCGTCGCGGTGAGCCTGGCGACCGCCTACGCCTTCGGCGACGTCTTCGCGATCAAGCACTCGCTGCACCGCAGCGCTACGGATGCGAAAGCGTTCTACGGGCTGTTCGCGGTGCAGGTGGTGGCAGCCGCCGGGGTGGTCCTGATCCCGAACGCCCCGCTAGGGCTGATCACCCTGGCGGTGCAGGCGCTCGCCGGCGTGCTGCTGCCCAGCGCGACCGTGTTCCTGGTGCTGCTGTGCAATGACCGGGCGATCCTCGGGCCGTGGGTCAACCCGCGCTGGCTGAACGTGGTGGCGAGCATCATCGTCGGGGTGCTGCTGCTGCTGTCGCTGGTCCTGATGGCCACCACGCTACTGCCTGATCTGGACCCCATGCTAGTGACTGGGGCGCTGGGGGCGCTCCTGTTCGGAGGCCTGGTCGTGCTGGGCCTCCTGCAACTCCCGACGCGAGCGGAGCGTGCCGCGCCGGCAGCCGGGGCGGCCTACGACTCCACGACCTGGCAGATGCCGCCATTGGAGACGTTGCCGAAGCCGGTCTGGTCCGTGGGCCGGAAAGTTGCGTTGCTCACGCTGCGCGGCTATCTCCTGGTCGCCATCATCCTGGTGGTCGTAAAGGTGGTCCAGCTGGCGCTCGGGCAGTAGCGCGCGTTTCATGAGACTCCCGCTGGTCTCCAAGGCTGGCGTGTCGGTTTGGCCGTGCCAAACCGACACGCCAGCCTTGACCGGATGCGTAGAGCCAGGCGGGCCGCCGGGCGGCAGGGGACGAGCCCCTGCCCTACGACTGGCGGGGCCTGGAAGCGAGCGGTTCGCTGCCCCCGCCGGCGGCCGGGGGCAAGTCCTTGCCTTAGGACAGCGCCAACACCTCGTGGCGCAACACGCCGGGGTGGTCGGCGGGCGTACTGGACATCTCCTGCCTGCCGTGCGACACCGCCAACGCATAGTGGCGCAAGAGCCACGAAAACGACTGTAGGAGTCTTCGGCGAGGGCTTGGGGCGGGAATGGCTGCCGGGCGCGGCGGGGCCCGCCTACAATCTACTTTACGCGGGAGCGCGCGTTACTTTGCCTGGGAGCGCGCGTTACTTTGCGTGGGAGCGCGCGTTACTTTGCCTGGGAGCGCGCGCCGCGCGGGAGCGTGCGCGCCACGCTCGGGAGGCCTTCTGGACGAGCGTTATCGGCGCGTTGCGCCGCCGGTTGACCCTGACGCCCCGACCGAGCTTGTGCCGCTGCCGGGGGACGCCGAGCCGTGGGCCGACGACTACGCGGCGGAGGCGCCGCCCTCGCCGCATGGCGGGGGCGGCGCCTGGCTGTCCGGCTTCCTGCTCGGGCTGCTGGGGCTCGGCGCCCTGGCGGCAGCGCTCGTCGTCGGGCTGCTGCTGCTCTCGGGCGCGCCGCCGCGTGCCGTCCTGCTGGTGGGGGTGGACGAGCGCCCCGACGAGCAGGCGCTGGGCATCGCCGGCCACACCGACACGATTGCCACGCTCGTGCTCGAGCCGCCCGGCGGCGCGACGCTGATCTCGTTCCCGCGGGACCTGTGGGTGACGATCCCGGGGTACGGCGAGCAGCGCCTGAACGTGGCGTATCCGCTCGGGGCGCAGTCGGGCCGGCCGGGGGACGGCGCGAAGCTGCTGGAACGGACGATCACCGCGGCGTTCGGCCTGCCGGTGGACCGCTGGGCGCGCGTGGACTTCCGGGGGTTCGCCGCCCTCGTGGACGCGCTCGGCGGCGTGGACATCGACGTGCCGCGCACGCTGGTGGACGACACGTACCCGACCGAGGACTACGGGACGCGCCGGCTGGTGATCCCCGCCGGGCGCCAGCACATGGACGGCGAGACGGCGCTGGCCTACGTCCGCACGCGCAAGGCCGACAGCGACTTCGGCCGCGTGGGACGGCAGCAGCAGCTCCTCGCGGCGCTTCGCGACCAGGCGGTCACCCCAGCCGGGCTGCTGCGCCTGCCGCGCGCGCTGCTCACGCTGCCCGGCGCGGTAAGCAGCGACCTGTCGCACCGTGAGACGCTGGCGTTGCTGCGCACGCTAGCCACGCTGCGGCGCGACCGGCTGCACCCCCTTGTCATCGGCCCCGATCTGGCGCCGCCTGCCCGCACGGCCGGGGGGGCGGACGTGCTCATGCCACGCACCGAGGCCATCCGCCAGGTCATCGCCAACGCGCTGGCAGGCCGCTGACGCCCGCTCAGTAGCGCAAGCGCACCCGCTTGCCGCACTCCAGGCAGCGAAAATAGCCGCGCCGCTCGCCCGGCACGAACCGCAGCTCCGGGTTCTCGGGATCGACGATCTCCTGCTCCAGCTCGAGCGGCTCGTCGCAGTCGGGACAGCGGGGCGGCGGCGGCTCGCCGCGGCGGGTCTTGAGGTAGAGGACCACGCCGCCGACGCCCACCACGAGCGCGATGAGAAAGGCCGGGTCGGTCAGGTTCACCGCGATTCCCGCTACCCAGGTCGTGGAGTCGAGGGGTGACCGTTCTATTATGCGCGCTCGGGGCGGCGATCATGGGTGGGCGGCGCGCACCCCGCGCCGCCTGCTACACTGGGGGCTGTCGCGGCGCCGCCGCCCGGCGCCCGGCGAGGCGGCCGGCGGAGCGCGCGACGGACCGCGCCGGGCACCGCCGGACGCCGAAAGGATGAGGGGTTGCGAGACTGGCGGGCCGTAGCCGGCCTCTTCTTCCTCACCTGTTCGCTGGAGGCGCTGGCGCAGGGCCACCTAAACGCCTTCACGCCGATCTACCTGCGCCAATTCGGCCTCTCGACCGAAGAGATCGCGCAGTGGGCGGGCTTACTCACCATGTTCACCATGCTGATTGCCTTCCCGCTGGCGCCGCTGTGGGGCGCGCTGGCCGAGCGCTACGCGCGGAAGCCGGTCGTGGTGCGCAGCCAGCTCATCGAGGCGGTCGCCTACGGCATCCTGGCGTGGGCGCCGGACCTGCACTGGGTGATCTTCGCGCGCTTGCTGCTCGGCCTGACGTTCGGCAACGTCGCGGTGATCATCGCCACCCAGACGCTGCTCACGCCCAACCGCTACATGGCCAACGCCATCTCTACAGTACAGGCGGCCATCAACATCGCGTCGAGCGCCGGCCCGCCGCTGGGGGCCTTCCTGCTGCCACACGTCGGCGCGCGGGGCCTGTTCGCGTTCGACGCGCTGGTGTGCCTGGCGGCGGGGCTGCTGAACACCGCGTTCATGCCCGAGCCCGACACGCCGCGCTCCGACGCGCCGGTGCTCGCAATGGCGGGGCGCACGATCGCGACGGTGTGGCAGCGGCCGCTGCTGCGCTGGAACTTCATCGGGTGGTTCCTGACGCGGGGCGCGCTGCAGATCCTGTCCGTGTACATCCCCGTGCAGATCGTCCACATCAGCGCGGACCCCGCGCCAGCGATCGGGCTGGTCATGGGGGTGTACGGGGCGATCATGGCGGTGGGCACCTGGGCGGCGGGCTTCCTGGTGGGGCGGACCGGGCCGACGCGGCTGTTCCTGCTGTCGATGGCGGGCGCGGCCATCGGCTCGTTCGGCGTGGCGCTGGCGCCGGAGCTGACGCCGCTGGCGGTGTGCGCGTGGCTCACGGCGATCCCCGGCGCGCTGTCACACACCTGCCTGTACACGCACCTGGCCCACCACCTGAAGCCGACCGACCGCACGCCGGTGATGAGCCTGACGCCGTTCCCGCGCAACATGGCGATGTTCGTCATCCCCGGCATCGCCGCCGGAGTGGCCGCGCTCGGCCCGGCCGCGGCGCTGGCGCTGGCCGCCACGGCCTACGCGCTCGCTACCGGCGTCGGCTGGCGCATGGCCGCCGCGACCGAGGTCGAGGAGAGTGTGATCGTCGCGGAGGGGTGATGACGCGCTAGGCCGCGACGTCCAGCTGGCGGCGCACGCGCGGCAAGACCTCGCGCTGGTAGAAACGGAAGAAGCCCTCTTGATCGGGCCCGGCCTGGCCGACGTAGACGTGGTCGAAGCCCGCCCGGGCCATCTCCTGGAGCTTGGCTACGTGGCGCTCGGGATCGGCGCTGCAGACGAGCGCCTCGGCCACGTCGTCCTCGGTCACGAGCTGGCTCGCCTGCTCGAAGTGGCGCGGCAGCGGCAGCTCCTGGCCGAGCTGGCCCGGCACCGCGGCGTTAGGCCACCAGTGGAGGGCCAAGCGGCGAGCCTCTGCATCGGTCGGCCCCCAGCAGACGTGTACCTGACCGTAGCGCGGCTTGCTATCGCCGCCCGCCGCCTGGAAGGCGTGGACGATCTTCGCGCTCGACACGACCGAGATGAGGCCATCGCCGATGCGGCCCGCCAGCGCGGCGCTCAGCGGCCCGGCCGCCGCCACGTAGATGGGGGGCAGCGGGTCGGGCAGGTCGTAGACGCGGGCGTGGTTCACCGTGTAGTGGCGGCCGCGGTGGGACTGCTCGCCGCCCTGCCAGAGCAGCCGCAGCACGCCGACCGCCTCCTCCAGCATCTCGCGACGCTCGGGCGCGGCCGGCCACCGCGCGCCCAGGATGTGCTCGTTCAGGTTCTCGCCGGTGCCGACGCCGAGGAAGAAGCGCCCCGGCATCATCGCGCCGACGGTGGCGGCCATCTGCGCCAGGAGCGCCGGGTGGTAGCGCATCGTCGGGCAGGTCACGCCGGTGCCGACGCGCAGGCGCTCGGTGGCTTGCGCGATGGCGCCGAGCACACTCCAGGCGAATGGGCTGTGGCCCTGGCGGTCGATCCAGGGATGGTAATGGTCGGAGATGAGCGCGAAGGTGAAGCCGACCTCCTCCGCCCGCCGCGCCAGGTGGACCAGGTCGTTGGGGCCGTGCTCCTCGCTGGACAGGGAGTAGCCGATCTCGATCATACACTCCTCACTACCTCGCCGTGTGGGCGCCGCGCGGCGCGGTGTGGAACTGCGTGTCGTCGGCGCCTCCACCGCCGCTGAGGTCGTGCGTGGGCAGCAGAGGGCCGTCGGCCGGCTCGCCCGCCCGGTACTGGCGGCACAGGCCGCTCTTGAGGCTGATGTACTGCGTCGTGTCGGGGACCGGGTCGCCGCCGAGGATGACGTCGCGCTGGGCTTCCTGCCACTGAGCGGGGCTCAGGTTGTCCTTGATCGCGCTGGGCAGCTCGTCGTAGGCGATGTCGACGTGCGGCATAGGATAGCTCCTCCCGTCGGGCCTATTCGGGTGGCAGGGGACGGGCGTCGCCCGCGGCGCTGCGCTCGCGGCCGATGCCGAGGTTTTGCACTTCCCAGGCGAGCGCCTGCCCCTCATCGGCGGAGACCGGCTGGCGCCAGGTGACGAGCTGCGCCCAGGCGCGCTCGGGCGTCTCGCGGCGACAGACGTAGGTGTGATCGGTCGGGCGGTGCTCGTCACCGGTGGCGACGAAGGGGCCGCGCTCGGGGTTGTCGAGGTCGAAGTACTCCTGGCCGCGCTCGAAGCGGGCGCCCTGCCAGATGGGGACCTGCTTGAGCACCTCGTCGCTCATCCATGCAGCGAGGTCAGGTAGCCGGTCGCGGCACTCGTAGGCGGATGCGCAGTCGCGTAGGTCGTCCTGCTGGTGACGCATGGTCGTGCCTCCCGTGACATTCACGACAAGTCTCGCAGAGGGCGTACCACTCGGCCGCTCGCCAGGCCGGCACACGCTCTGCGGTATCGGTAGATTGCAGCCGTTTGCACCCAGACTGAGCGGTCAGTCGATCGGGGGCCTGCGGCCTGCGGGCCGCGGGCGGGCGTAAAACCCGCCCCTACGAGACGCTGGCTGCTCACTGGCGCGCGAGCGGCTCTAGGGCGGAGGTGAGCGACGATGTACCTGCAATTCGGCATGACGGTGGTCGGCAGCGACGGCAACGCGGCGGGGACCCTCGACCACGTGCTCGTAGCAGCCAGCCGGCGGGAGGTGACGCACGTGGTCGTGCGGTCGCCCGAGGTGAGCGAGGACGTGCTGCTCCCGCTGAACCTCGTGCAGGGCAACGCGGGCGACGCCTTGCTGCTACAGGTGCCCAGCGCGGCACTCGGCCAGATGGCGCGCTACTACGAGGGGCGCACGAGCAGCCCGCCGGCGGGCCGCGTGGACACGGCGATCGTGGGCGAGCCGGCGGAGCGGCGGCAGAGCTTCGAGGACGCGCTGGCCGTGCCGGCCGACGCGCTGCAATACGGCCCGGAGACGCGGGTGGCGACGCGCGACGGGGCGACGGGGCGGCTGGTCGGGCTGGGCGCGGGACTGTACGTGAACCGGCTGTCGGAGCTGCGCGCGGGCGGCCTGGGCGACCAGGAGGTAAGCGTGCCCGAGCCGTGGATCGGCGCGCTGGAGGCGGATGCGATCATCGTCACGGCGGCTGCTAGCGAGCTGGGCCATCTGGTCGGCGTGCCGGCGAACGCGGCCTCCGGGGACGCGGGCGGCGCCGCGGCCGGCTAGCCTGACACCTCAGCGGCGGGCGGCGGTGACGCCGCGCCCGGGCAGGGATTCGGCGAGCACGGCGACCACGTCGTCGAGCGTGGTGCCGCGCGTGCGGACCTCGGGGGTCTCCTCGCCGAGCGGCGTCTGCTCGACGAAGCGGAACATCGCGGCCGCACCTTGCAGGATGAGCGGCGTCAGACCGACGTGCTCGAAGGTGGCCGCGATCTCCTCCATCTCGCCCACCCAGCGATACGCCTTCGGCGGCATCCCGGGCACCTGGCGCTCGATCCACGGCAGCAGCGTGGGCTGGCTCTCGCGCAGCTCGGCGCGCAAGGCGGCGCCCAGGCCCATTGCCTCGCCGGCGGTGAGCAGCTCGGTGGCGAGCGCGTTCAGGCCCTTGGTGAGGGCGGCGTAGCACATCTTGAGGCCGGAGGCCTGGCCGATCTCGGGACCGATGGGGCGGATGGTGAGGCCGTGCTCGCCCAGCTCCAGCGCCTCGGCCGCGTGGGCGCCCGACACGTAGATGCGGTTGCGGCTGTCGCCGGGATGTGGCGGGTTGCCGATGATCCCGGCATCGACGAAGCGGGCGCCCGCCGCGGTCACGACGTCGGCGATCTCGCGCACGGTCTGAGGCGCGATGGCGTTGCACTCCACGAACAGCACGTCGGCCTCGGTGGCGCGCAGCGCGGCGGCCACGCGGTCGCCGAGCGCGCGGGCGGCGTGCGGCGCGAGGACCGAGAGGACGGCGTCGGCCTCGCGCACAAGCGTCTCGTAGTCCGGCACGTCCTCGATACCGGCCTCGGCGGCCAGCGCGGCGGTACGCGGGCTGCGGTCGCGCAGGCAGGTGATGACCCGCAAGCCGCTCAACCGCAGGACGTTGCCGATGGAGTGGCCCATGTCGCCGGGCGTGAGGATCGCCACCGTCTGGATCGCCATACGTCTGCTCCTCCGCGGCCACGGGCGCCACTCGGCCGCACGCGCCGATTCGTCGGTCCTGTGCCCAGTCTAGCCAATCGGGCGTGGCTTCTCAAGCGGCGTGCAGGGCGCGGGGGCGGGGCGGCGGCCGGGCGGATAAGCCAAGCCCCCGCTGTATCGCGAGGGCTCAGCGGCCGGGTGCGCGGGGACGCTACTCGAGTGGGCGCACGGCGGCGTAGAAGCGCTCGGACCAGTAGGCGGAGTTCAGGCGCGTGATCGCCACGCCCGTGCTCTCGTCTACCGCATGGATGAACTGGCCGTCGCCGAGGTAGATGCCGTCGTGGGAGAGGCCCGGGGTGTAGGTGTCGGAGAAAAACAGGATGTCGCCCGGGCGCAGCTGGTCGATGGGAATACGCCGGCCGCTCGCCAGCTGGTCTTCCATCGTGCGCGGCATGTTGAAGCCGATAGTGTTGAAGACCCAGTACACGAAGCCGCTGCAGTCGAAGCCGGTGGAGGGCGAGACGCCGGCCCAGGTGTAGTGGGCGCCGAGCTGGGACTGTGCCACGCTGATGATGCGCGCGCCGTTGGGGCTCGCCGGCACGCTGGGGAACACGCGGCCCGCCACGGACGAGCCGCTCCCGTTCGCGCCGCCGGTCGTGCTCGCCGGCACCGGGCCGGAGGCGGTGCCGGGCGCGCCCGTGCTGGAGGACGCGACGAGGGGCAAGACGCCGCGAGCGTTGGCCGTGGCGGCCGTCGCTTGCTGCTGGCCGCTCGCGCTACCGGCGCCGCCGGTGACGGTGGATGGGCCGGAGGCGCTCGACGCGGCCCCGGAGACTGCCGACTGGCTGGACGCGCTCGGGACGGTGGCAGCCAGCACTGACGGGCTGGACGCCGTGGGAGCGCTGGCGCCATTTGCCGCGCCCGGCCCGCCGGGCGGACTCGCGGACGCCGCGGTGGTCGAGCCGCTGGACTGGGGCGAGGGGCCAAGCAGCGAGCTGGGACCGGTGTTGTTCGCAAACGCCGGGGGAAGAGACGAGCTGGAGACGGTGACCGCTGGTGGAAGCGGACCGCGGGCGTCGGGCGCGTAGATGACCCGGACGCCATTGCTCGGATCAGGGGTGGGGGCTACCTGCGCGGGGCTGGCGCCGCTCGCGCGGGCCGCGAGCAGCGCGAACGTCTGGCCCACGGACTCGCTGGACGCGAGGTTAGTGGACTCGGGACTCGCCGGAGTAGCGCCGAGGGCCTCGGCGCGCCGTAAAACGCGACTGTCACTTGCCGCCTGACTCGGCGGGGGGCTGAGCGTCGATCCAACGCTGAGAAGGGCGAGCGCGATTCCCATCGTCGTCCATCGAGCGCGTCCCACCAATAGTCGGTCCTCCCTGGATGCCGGGGTCAAGCGGCCGGCGAAAACCGGCCACGGGCGGAAGGGTACCAGAGCCGGAGAGGCCAATCAAGGTGGGCGGCGTTACAAATGCGTGACACATCCGGACGATCTGGTAGGATATGCTGCCGGCGCCTTGACGCGGCGCGGCATGTGGGGGCGGGCCGGGCGGCAGATGAGGCAGGATGATGCGACGCGGGACGGCGGGGCCTGGGTAGCGGTCGGCACGGCCCGCGACCAGCTCGAGGCCGAGATGTGGCGCGAGCGGCTGGACAGCCTGGCGATTCCGGCGCTGGTGGCCCCGGCGGACGCGTCCACGTATCTGGGCGTCTCGCCGGTGCCGTGCCGCGTGCTGGTGCCCGCGGCGCTGCGGGCCGCGGCGGAGCAGGTGCTGGGAGGCGAGACGTAGGGCACCGGGTTACTCGACGCGGGTGCCGTTGGGGATGGCCGGATCGACGCTGAGCAGGCTGAAGGCCGCACCCGGCGCCCGGCCGCCGGCGGCGAGCAGCATCCCCTGAGACTCCACGCCGCGGATGCGGGCCGGCTCGAGGTTGGCGACGACGACGATCTTGCGGCCGACAAGCTGGTCAGGCTGGAGAAAAGCGGCGATGCCGGCGACGAGCTGGCGTCGCTCGCTGCCGAGGTCGACTTGCAGGCGCAGCAGGCGATCGGCGCCCTCGACGCGCTCGGCGGCGACGATCTCGGCCACGCGCAGGTCGGCCTGGCGAAACGTCGCCAGATCGATGGTCGCGGGGCGCTCGGCGGCCGCGCTCGGCGGCGGAGGTTGGCTGGGCTGCTCGCTCACGGTCCTTCCTTTGACGCGAGGCGGCAGGGGACGCGTCCCGGTCCTACCTTGCGGTCCTCGGATTGGGCAGCACCCACGACTCGGCCGGACGGCAGGGGACGCGCCCCTGCGCTACGCAGTCGTCGCCGGCCCCGGACCGCCGGGCGGCGGGCGGGCGGGGCCGAGCGCGGGCGCTGCGGCCCCGGCGCGGCGTGATCTGGCCATGCGGGCCTCGCCACTCGGGCTAGCCATTATACAGGTCGCGGTAGAGCAGGTAGTTCGTGTAGACGCGCCGCACGTACAGGAACGTCTCGGCGTAGGGGATCTGCTCGGCGTAGAGGTCGGGATCGGCGCCGCCCGGCTCGCGCAGCCAGCGCTCGGCGTTGCCGGGGCCGGCGTTGTAGCCGGCCAGCGCCGCGGGCACGCCGCCGCGGAACTGCCGCAGCGTCTGCCCGAGATAGTAGGCGCCCAGCTCGATGCTAAGGGCCGGGCGGAACAGGTCGTCGTCGTCGAGCGGGCCGATGCCGAGGGCGCTGGCGATGGAGCGGGCGGTGGCGGGCATGACCTGAGCCAGCCCGCGCGCGCGGGCCGGCGACTGAGCGCGCGGCTGGAAGCTGCTCTCCTGGCGCAGCAGCGCGAGGAAGAGGAACGGGTCCACGTTGAAGCGCGCGGCCTGCGTGGTGATGAGGTCCGCGTAGGGCGCCGGGTAGAGCAGCGCGCGGACGGCGCGGGGGAGGTCGTAGAGCGACGCCGCGCCGCTGGCAGTCCGCAGGCGCTCGCCGGTGAGCATCGCCGCGTTGTCCGCGCCGAGGTCGCGGAGGGCCACGCCGAGCGTATAGAGGCGCGCGGGGTCGCCGGCGAAGCGGTCGCGCAGGTCGTCGAACTCCCAGCCGGCCTCGGCGCGCAGCCCGAGCGCCCAGAGCGCGGCGCCGCGCCGCCAGCCGACGTCGGCGGCCAGCTCGCGCGCCAGGGTGGGGGCGTCCGTGCCAGCCGCGGCGAGCCAGGCGGTCAGGGCGTCGTCGGCGGGTGGCGGGGCCAGCCGCGCCGGGTCGAGCGCGGCCGGGGCGGTGTCGGCGGCGCCGGCGAGGAGCGCCTTCGCCCGCAGGCCGTAGTAGTCGTCGGGGCCGGCGGCGGCGGCGTCTTGCCAGCGCGCGCGGGCCTCGTCCTGACGACCGACGAGCGCGAGCGTCTTGCCGCTCCAGAAGAGGATGGCGGCGCGCGGGTTGAGCGCCGGGCCGAGCTGGGCATCGCTCACGGCGCGCGCGGCGGCCTGAGGCGCCGCGGCGGTCCAGGCGGCCAGGGCGTCGTCGTAGCGATTGTCGCGGCGCAGCGCGAAGCCGGCGCGGAAGAGCGCGAGCTGGCCCGCGGGGGCGTCCGGATAGGCGGCCGCGAGCGCGGTGTAGCGGTCGGCGGCGTCGGCGTAGCGCTCGGCGTCCTCGACCAGGCGCGCCGCGTGGTAGAGGGCATCGGGCGCGAGCGAGCTATTGGGATAGGTGGCCGCCATGTCGTCGAAGGCGGCGCGGGCGGCGCTGTCCTGACCCTGCCGCTGCAGGGCGAGGGCGCGGTAGTAGCTGGCGCCGGCCAGCTCGTCGGCGCTGCCGCCCGCGGCGAGCTGCGCCTCGAAGCCGCCGATGGCGCGGGCGAACGCGCCGCGGTAGAAGCGTACGAGGCCGGCCTGGTAGTCGCTGATCTGGTCGGCCTGGTCGAGGTCGTTCAGAGCGTCGAGGGCGTTGGCCGCGCGCTCGCTGGCCGGATACTCGGCGACGAGCGTGCGGAAGTGGGCCACGGCGCCCGGCAGGTCGCCCTGCTGCCGGGCCAGACTGCCCAGCTGCCACTGTACCTCGGCGCGGTAGCTCTCGGTGTGGGCGAGCGGCCAGATCTGCTCCCAGCGCGCCTGGGCGCCCGCGAGATCGCCGCTGGCGGCGGCGGCCCTCGCCAGACGCTCGAGCGCCTCGATCTGTAGGCGGCGCGAGCCGGACGCGGCCAGCGCCTGCCGCGTCTCCGCCGCATCGCGCTCGTCGTCGCCGAGCGCGCCGTACCACTGCGCGAGCTGCCAGTGAACGTAGGGCGCGAGGAGATCGCTGAGGCCCAGATAGCCCTGGAGGCGCGCGATGGCGGCGCGGGTATCCCCCTGCTTCTGCTCGGCCAGGGCGAGGAGGTAGGTGGCGGGCACCCGCTCGGCGCGGTCCGAGTAGGCGGCGAGCAGGGCTTGGAGCTGCGTGACGGCTTCGCCGGCGTCGCCGTCGTCGAGCGCCAGGCGCGCTAGCTCGAGGCGCGCGGCGGCCGCCACGCCGGCGTCGCGGCCGGTAAGGACGTTCAGCATCTGGCGGGCGGCGGTGGACTCGCCGTTGCGGACGAGGCGGCGCGCGGCGTCGAGGTCGATGGGCGCGAGCTGAGGTAGCTGACGGGTGCCGATGGCGAGATCCGCGCCCGTCGCGACGGCGCCGGCCGCGAGCTGGGGATAGCGGCCTACCACCTCCGCGGCCAACCCGGCCGACGGCACGAGGAACGTCGCCGGGGCGCAGGCCTGCGCGGTCAACGCCCCCGCCAGAATCGCCAGCGCCAGCCCGCGCATGCGCCGTGTCCCCCCTGCTCTCCCGTGCAACACCGAGCCCCCGGCCAAACGACAGAGGCCCGCCTGAGCAAGCGCCCGATCCTGCCGGTGGTGCGCCCGGCGCGTCCCTCCGCCAGCGTCGCGAACCCGCGCCCCTGCCTGCTCGGCGAGCCCCGACCGGGCGCACGCGGCCCGGCCCTGGGCTTAGCCTAGCAGGGCCCCGCGAGCCGTCGCAAGAGAATGCTCGGGCGTTGGACAAGACGCCGTGGCGCCCGCCGCCGCGGGGCGTTAGCTCGCGATGGGCGCGGCGTTGGGGGTGGGCACGACGAGCAGGTCGTCGGGGTAGACGCAGCGCACGCTGGAGCGGCCGGGGACGAGGCCCACGTCGAGGCCGTAGAGGTGGAGCGAGACCGTCGGCTGGGGGCCGGGGCTGAGCACGCGGTGGATGTCGCTGGGCGGGACGATAGGCGACACCTCGCCGGCGCACACCTGGCGCGTGTCGGCGACACGCAGGCCCGGCGAGGCGTTCGGCCGGTCGCACCAGGCGAAGCGCGTCTCCAGCTCGCGGCCACGGTAGACGCCGGCCAGGCCCCAGGCGTGATGGTCGTGGACGGGCGTGGCGCAGCAGGGGCGCCAGACCAGCGCCACGAGCGAGAAGCGCCCCGCCGGGTCGCCGTAGAGCGTGTGCTGGACATAGGAGGTGGCGGGGGGGCAGCACTGTTCGGGCGGGAGCAGGTTCGGCTCCGCCAACACCCGCTCGAACTCGGGCGTGAGCGCGGCGAGCAGCGCCGGCTGCGTTAAGTCTCGTCCGATCAGCCGGTCGACGGTCTGCACGAACTCCTGTAGCGGCGGCGTCAGCGCCATCATGCCCCCAGCGTGCTTACGTGATTCCGGATGTCCGACCCAGCGGCGTCAACCGGGCACCAGCCGGATGCCGTCGGCCGCGCCCATCGAAGCGACTAGCGCCTCCAGGACGCGCTTGCGCGAGTTCTGCAACTGCTCGGTAACGACGCGGCGCGCTAGCTCGGCGTCGCCCTTGAGGAGCGCGTCCACTAGCTCCTGGTGCTCGGCGGCCATCTCCTCGGCGCTGTCGCGCAGGTCGAGGCCCAGGTGGAGGATGCGCTCCATGTCCTCCAGCAGCTTGGCGACGAAGGCGGCGAGCCGGCGATTGCCGGACGCCTCGGCCACGGCGACGTGGAACTCGCGGTTGGCGCGCAGGAAGCGCGCGTAGCTGGCGCGGTCGCGGTAGGTGTAGCGCACGCCGACCAGCGCCTTGAGCTGGCAGAGGCCGTCCTCGGTAATGTGCTCGGCGGCTAGCTCGGCCGCGGCCGTCTCCAGCAGCAGGCGGAGCTGGAAGACCTCCTGCACGTCGCGCAGCGTGACGGGCGCCACGAGGTAGCCGCGGCGGGGCAGCACCTGGACGAGCCCCTCCTGGCGAAGCAGGTTGAGCGCCTCGCGGACCGGCGTCTTGCTCGTGCCGTAGCGAGCCGCTAGCTCGGCCTCGAAGATCTGGGCGCCCGGCGCGAGGGTGCAGGTGAGGATGTCCTGCTTGAGCGCCTCGTAGGCCCGCCGCGCCAGCGAGCCGGCCGCTCCGCGCGCCATTCGCGTATCTCCCGGCACATCGCTGATATATCAGACATATGTTACCGCGGCGGGCGTCTGGGCGCAAGGCAGATTGTGATCGTTTGCGGTTGAGTCAACCCGGCAGGGCGCGGCCAGCGCCGTGCCGGCGGCATGCCAATCCGGCGGGGCGCGGCAAGCGGCGCTGCTACTGCGCGGTTGCGCCGCTGCGGGCGTTTACACCAGCCACGGCAAGGTAGTAGCCAAGCCGGCTCACCATAACGGCGGAGTAGGGCGGCGACATAGGGAGTAGGGCGGCGACATAGAATGATGGGCCCCGCCGGGGCCGAACGGGAGGGTAGATGGAAGAGAGACCATCGATGCAGCGATCCGGCGCCATATACACGCTCGACAACGCCTGGCAGCACGCGCGCGAGCGGCTGGCGCTGCTGGAGGCAGCGGCCGATCCCGGCACCATCCGCCATCTGGAGGCACTGGGCGTGGCGCCGGGCTGGCGCTGCTGGGAGGCCGGGGGCGGCGGCGGCTCGATCGCGGCCTGGCTCTGCGGGCGCACCGGCCCGGCCGGCCGTGTCGTCGCCACGGACCTCGATACGCGTTTCCTCGACGCGCTGGACTATCCAAACATCGACGTGCGTCGGCACGATATCGTCGCCGAGACGCCGCCGGGGAGCGCGTTTGACCTCATCCACGCCCGCGCGCTGCTCGTGCACCTGCCGGCGCGCGAGGCGGTGCTCGATCGCATGGTCGCGGCGCTGCGGCCGGGCGGCCGGCTGCTGCTGGAGGAGCCGGACTACGTCTCCAAGATTCCCGACCCGGGCAACGATCCCCGAGCGAACGAGGTGTTCGCGCGCGTCCGCGCGGCTGAGGCGCGGTGGATGGCCGAGGCCGGCATCGACGAGGCGTACGGCCGGCACCTGTACGCGGCGCTGCGGCGTCGCGGGCTGGAGGAGGTCGCGGCGGAAGGGCGCGTGCCCGTCGCCCGCGGCGGCACGCCGCTGGCGCGCTTCTACCGCCTGACGGCCGAGCAATCGCGCGAGCGCTACCTGGGCGCCGGGCTGACGGCAGCAGACTTCGATGCGTACCTGGCGCTGCACGACGACCCCGACTTTGTCTGGATCCAGGGGACGATCTTCGCGGCGTGGGGACGAAAGCCGGGCGGGTGAGCGCGGGCGCTTACAGCGGTTTGCAGCGAGACTGAGCGGTCAGCTGACATCGGGGCGGCGGCAGTGGCGCTTGCCGTATGCCGCGCCCCAAGCCCCCGCGGCGCCGGCCCTCCCGGTGGCTCCGGCGCCGGCACGGCGGCAGTGGCGCTTGCAGTATTCCGCGCCACAGGCCGCGGGCGGCCACGAGAGCCGCCCCTACGACACGCGGGCCGCTCACCTGGCGCGCAAACGGCTCTAGAGCGTAAGGCCCGGGACCAGCCGTGCGCCGCCAGCGGCGGCCTGCCAGTCGCGCTCGGGCCGTCGCTCGACGCCGAGCCGTGCGTATTACTCCCAGTGGAAGGTGAGGGCGGCGGCGAGGGGGGCGGCGACGGACCAGGCGAGGAGGAGCAGGGCCGAGCCGGGGGGCACGTCGGCTGGCTGGGCGAGCGCGCCGCGCAGGGTATCGGCGAGGGCGGCGGCCGGCAGCAGGTGGCCGATGGCGGCCATCCAGGCGGGCAGGGCGCTGAGCGGCAGGAACAGCCCGCCGAGCAGCAGAAGCACCAGGAACAGCCCGTTGGCGCCCGCCAGGGTGGCCTCGGGGCGCAGCGTGCCGGCCATCAGCAGCCCCAGGCCGGCGAAGGCCGCCGTGCCGAGCAGCAGCGCCAGCAGCGCCAGCGCCGGCTCGCCCTGCGGCCGCCAGCCGTAGGCGACGATCGCGAGGCCGACCAACACCACGACCTGCACCACTTCGAGGATGACGACGGAGAGCAGCTTCGCCAGCACCAGGCCAGCGCGCGGCAGCGGCGTGGCGCCGAGCCGCTTGAGCACGCCGTCGCCGCGCTCGTAGGCGGTGGCAATGCCGAGGTTCGCGAGGCCGGTGGCGATGACGGCGAGGGCGAGCGTGCCGGGCAGCAGGAAGTCGATAGGGTGTGCAATGGGCACCGGCAGCGCGCCCACGGACATGAAGAAGGCGAGCAGGACCACTGGGATCACGAGCGTGACGAGCACACTCTCGCCGCGGCGCAAGCTGAGCAGCACTTCGGCCCAGGTCTGCGCGGCGAGCATGCGGGGCAGCGACGCCGCGCCCCCGGTTGCGCCAGCGGGCGCGAGGTCGTGGGCGCTGAGCCCGCCCCGGGCGCCGAGCGCCGCGCGACTCATGATCTCACCACCCCGTTCGGAGCGGACCGATACGTCGCTCATCGTAGCTCCCGTCCCGTGAGCCGCAGGAAGACGTCTTCGAGCGACTCCTCGCCCACGCGCACCTCGCTTGGCAGCACGTCGCGCTCGCGCAGCCAGGCAGCCAGCTCGACGAGCAGATCGCTCGCCGCCCGCGTCTGTAGCGCATACACGCCGGGCTGCGTCTCACGCGCCTCCATGACTGAGGGGAGGGCGGCGAGCGCGCGCACGTCGAGGCCCGGCGCGGCGCGCAGGCGCACCTGGGTCGCGTCGCCGCGCGTTAGCTCGGCGGGCGTGCCGAGGGCGATGAGCTGGCCGTGGTCGACGATCGCGACGCGGTCGGCCAGCCGCGCGGCCTCCTCCAGGTAGTGGGTCGTCAGCAGCACCGTCGTCCCGGCCGTCTTGAGCTGGCGAATGAGGTCCCAGGTGGCGGCGCGCGCCTGCGGGTCCATGCCGGCGCTCGGCTCGTCGAGGAAGAGCAGCTCGGGACGGCCGACCAGGGCCAGCGCGAGAGCCAGCCGCTGCCGCTGGCCGCCCGACAGGCGCCGATAGCGCGTGCGGGCGGCGTCTTCCAGGCCGACGAGCGCGAGCAGCGCGTCGGGGTCGGCGGGGGCGGTGTAGTAGCTGGCGAAGAGGTGGAGCGCCTCGCGCGGCGTGATCGCGCGGTAGAGGCCGGTCTCCTGGAGCATGACGCCGATGCGAGCCCGTAGCGCGGCGCCCTGCCGCTGCGGATCGAGGCCGAGCACGCGCACCGTGCCGGCGTCGGGCGCGCGGTAGCCTTCCAGAATCTCCAGGGTGGTCGTCTTGCCCGCGCCGTTGGGGCCGAGCAGGGCGAACGTCTCGCCGCGCGCCACGCGGAAGCTGATGCCGTCCACGGCGCGGCGGCTGCCATAGGTCTTGACGAGGCCGTCGACGGCCACGGCGGCACCGTCCGCGCGCTCGTCGAGCAGCGCGGCGCCGCCCCGTGCGGCGGCCGACTCACGCATCGGCGCGCTCAGCGGAACATTCCCGTCAGGCCGGCGGGCAGGCGCCCGCGGCCGATCTGCTTCATCATCTGCTGCATCTGCTTGTGCTGGTTTAGGAGCTGGTTGATGTCCGCCGCGGTGGTGCCGCTGCCGCGCGCGATGCGCCGCTTGCGACTGCCGCCGATGATCTCGGGGTGGTCGCGCTCGTAGGGCGTCATCGACTGGATGATCGCTTCGACGCGCTTCAGGTCCTTCTCCGCGAGGGCGGGCATGTTGTCGCCTTTCATCATGCGCGACAGGCCCGGAATCATGTCAAGGATTTGCTCCAGCGGCCCCATGTTGCGGAGCGACTGAATCTGGCCCAGGTAGTCGTTCAGGGTGAAGGTGCCGGTGCGCATCTTCTTCTGCAGGACCTCGGCCTGCGACTGGTCGAAGTTCTGCTGCGCCTTCTCGATAAGCGTCAGAACGTCGCCCATGCCGAGGATGCGGGTCGCCAGACGGTCGGGGTAGTAGGGCTCCAGGGCGTCGAGCTTCTCGCCCATGCCGATGAACTTGATGGGCACGCCGGTGACCTCGCGGATGGAGAGCGCGGCACCGCCGCGGGCGTCGCCGTCCATCTTGGTCAAGATCATGCCCGTGAGGGGAACCTTCTGGTTGAACTCGTCGGCGACCCGCACGGCGTCCTGGCCGGTCATGGCGTCGGCCACGAGGACGATCTCGTGCGGCTGCACCTTGCCCTTGATCTGCTGCAGCTCGGCCATCAGGTCGTCGGCGATGTGGAGGCGGCCCGCGGTGTCGAGGATGACCACGTTCTGGTTCATCGAGCGGGCGTGCTCAACAGCCGCGCGGGCAAGGTCAGGCGGCTTGAGCCGCGGGTCGGCGAAGACCGGCACGTCGATCTGCTTGCCGAGCGTTTGGAGCTGGTCCACAGCGGCGGGGCGGTAGGGGTCGGCCGCGACAAGCAGCGGCCGCTGGCCCTGCTTGCGCAGGTTGAGCGCGAGCTTCGCCGCCGTGGTGGTCTTGCCCGAGCCTTGCAGGCCGACGAGCATAACGACGGTCGGCGGCGTGGAGGCGATGTTGATCTTGCCCGGCTCGTTGCCGAGCAGCGTCAGCAGCTCGTCGTGGACGATCTTGACGACTTGCTGGGCGGGCGTCAGGCTCTCCAGCACGTCTACGCCGACGGCGCGCTCGCGCACGCGCGCGACGAACTGCTTGACGACCTTGAAGCTGACGTCGGCCTCGAGGAGCGCCATGCGCACCTCTTTCATGGCCGCGTCGACGTCTTGCTCGGTCAGCTTGCCCTTGCGGCCCAGCCGGCCGAAGACCTCCTGGAGCTTGTCGGAGAGGCTTTCAAACATTGTTGTCTATTCCCCATGCACCGGGCACGAATGCCGCGCCGGGCGGCAGGGGGCGAGCCCCTGCGCTACGTTTCCTTACCTAATGTTTGTGTACCGAGCGGGCGACCGGCCAGCGCCAGGTAACAGGGGACGAGCCCTTGCCCTACGTTGCTTGGCCGCTCTCGGCAGCACCGCGCGGGCATGGCGGGTCAGCCGCCGGCGGCCTGGCCGGCGGTTCCCTCGGTGAGCGCGTCGACGAAGGCGCTCGGGTCGAACTCGCTCAGATCGTCGATCTTCTCGCCGGTGCCGATGAAGCGCACCGGCACGTGCAGCTCGCGGGTAATGGCGAACACCACGCCGCCCTTCGCGGTGCCGTCGAGCTTGGAGATGACCAGCCCGTCCAGGCCGATCGCCTCGCCGAACTGGCGCGCTTGCAGCACGGCGTTCTGGCCGGTCGTCGCATCCAGGACGAGGATCACGCTGACCGCGTCGACGCCCTGCTTGTCGATGACGCGCCGAATCTTCTTCAGCTCTTCCATCAGGTTGAACTTCGTGTGCAGGCGGCCGGCGGTGTCGATGATCACCACGTCGGCGCCGCGCGCTTTGGCGGCGGCCAGGGCATCGTAGACCACGGAGCCCGGGTCGGCATTCGGCTGGTGGGCGACAACGGGCAGGTTGGCGCGCTCGCCCCAGATCTTGAGCTGGTCGATGGCCGCGGCGCGGAAGGTGTCGGCGGCAGCCAGGATCACGCGGTGGCCCTGGTCGCGCCAGTAGGCGCCGAGCTTGGCGATGCTCGTCGTCTTGCCGACGCCGTTCACGCCGATCACCAGCACGGCGTTCAGGGTGGGCGAGGGGAGCAGCGGCTTGTCCGACACGTCCTCGGCAAGCAGCGCCTCCAGCTCCTCGCGCAGGATCTCGTACAGCTCGTCGCCGTTCTTCGCCTCACCTAGCTCGACCGACTCGCGCAGGCGGCTCAGCAGCTCCTCGGTCGTCGCCACGCCGACGTCGGCCTGGAGGAGGATCATCTCGACCTCTTCCCACAGGTCTTCGTCGATGACGCGGGCCTCGCGGAAGGCCTCGCGGATCTTCTCGAAGAACGTCTCGCGGGTCTTCTCAGTGCCGCGGTTCAGCCCGAACAAGCGCTTCAGCACGATGTCACAGAGCCTTTCTGACGAGCGAGGAGGTGGACCCCCTCCCCCCACCCCCTCCCCCCACAGGGGGCGGGGGGCTTCCCGGCGGCGCCGGCCCCGGCGTCCTCCCCCCTTCCCTTGTGGGAGCGAGGAGGGTAGGGGGGAGAGGGGTTTCGTGTCGCTTTAGTCTACCACTTCGGCCGACGGGGCCGCCGGGAGGTCGGCGAGGCGCAGCGAGACGGCCTGCGAGATGGCATTGTCCACCATCGTGATGCCATAGAGGACGTTGGCTGTCTCCATCGTGCCGCGGTTGTGGGTGATAACCAGGAACTGCGTGTGGGCGGCCTGGGCGCGGAGGAGCTGGGCGAAGCGCTGGACATTCGCCTCGTCGAGCGCGGCGTCGACCTCGTCGAGGACGCAGAAGGGGCTTGGGTGGACGCGCAGCAGGGCGAACAGCAGGGCCACAGCGGTCAGCGCGCGCTCGCCGCCGGAGAGCGTGTGGAGGCTGTGAGCGCGCTTACCGGGCGGCTGGGCGATGACATCCACGCCGGCGGACAGCGTGTCCTCGTCCGCGGTCAACTCCAGGCGGGCCGTGCCGCCGCCGAACAGCGTGCGGAAACACTCGCCGAACGCCGCGTCCACAGCGGCGAACGCCTCCTCGAAGCGCTTGCGCATGCGGGCCTGTAGCTCGGCGCCGGCGCTCCGGAGGGCGGCGCTGGCGGCCTCCAGGTCGGCCGTCTGGCGCTCGGCGAACTCCTGGCGCTCGACGGCCGCGCGGTAGTCGTCGAGCGCCGAGGCGTCGACCGCGCCCACCGCGCGCAGCTCGCGCTGGCAGGCCGTCAGCCGGCGCCGGAGGGCGTCGAGGTCGACGGGGGCTTCCCTCACCCCCGGCCCCTCTCCCCCTGGGAGAGGGGCGTGCGGCCCCCGCTCCCCGTGGGCGGGGGCGGGAGGTGAGGGCCGCTCCCGAGCACTGGCGGCGGGCGACGGGGGAGCGGCGCCGTCGGCGAGGGCGAGCTGAACTGGGACGTCGGCGCCGTCGACAGCGCCGATCTCGGCGAGGAGGGCGGCTTGCTCGCGGCGGAGGGCGGCGAGGGCGTCGGCGGCGCGCTCGGCGGCGACGGTGGCCGCGGCGCGGGCCTCGTCGGCGGCGCGTAGCTCGCGCTGCAGGCGGCGCACCGTCTCGTCCAGCCGCGCGCGCTCGCTCGCGGCGGCGGCCGCCGCGTCCTGGAGCGAGCGCTGCTCGGCCTGCAAGGGGCCTAGCTCCTGGCTCGCGGCGGCAAGCCGGCGGTCGGCGCGCGCGCCCTGAGCGGCCAGGTCGGCAGCGGCGCGGGCGGCCTCGGCGGCCTGGGCGAGCAGGGCTTGCCGCTCGGCGGCGAGGCGCTCGACCTCGGCGGCCGCGCGCGCCGCCACGTCGCGGGCGGCGCGGGCGTTGGCGGTCGCGACGGTCACGGCGGCATCGGCGGCCGCCTGCTCGGCGGTCGCGGCCTGGACGGCCTGCTCGGCCTCGGCCAGCGCCGTCTCGGCCGCGCGCAGGGCAGCCTGGCAGGCGGCCTGCTCGGACAGCGCGGCCGTGCGCGCCGCCTCGGCCTGGGCCGCCTCGGCGGCGACGGCCTCCTGCGCGCGCGCCTCGCGGCCGACCTCGGCCTCCAGGCGGGCAAGCTCACGGCGCGCGGCCTCGGCCTCGTGGACGGCCAGGCGGCGGGCGTGCTCGGCGTCGCGGGCGGCCGCATCCGCCGCCGCCAGCGCCTCGCGGGCCGCCGCCTCGGCGGTGGCCGCCGCGCGCCCGGCCTGGTCCGCCGTCGCGAGTGTCGCCGCGGCGGCACGATGGGCGGCCTCGGCCGCGGCCAGCTCGTCCTGAAGCGCCTGGGCCTCACGCTGGTACGCCAGCAGGTGGGCGTCGCGGCCGTCGCGGCCCGCGGCCCACTCGCCGGCCGAGCGCACCACGGCGCCGTCGCGCGTGACGATCTGGAACGCGGCGCCGGGCTCGGGCACGGCCAACAACCGCTCGTGGGCGGCCACGGCCTGCGGCAGCGTCTCCACCACGAGAGTCGTGCCGAGGTAGCGAGCGCAGAGGCCGTGGTGAGCGGGGTCCGTGTCCACCAGGTCCAGCGCGAGGCGCCAGCCGGGGAGGTCGGCGAGCGCGGCGGCGACCCATGCACGGAAGCGGGCCGCATCCCGCTCGCGCTGGCCGTCGCCGCCCTCGACGGTGGCGAACACCACGCGCGGCGCGTCGCGCTCGACCACGAGCTGGAGGCCGGCGAGGGCGCGCTCGGCCGCGGGGACCACGACGTGGCGCGCGGCAGCGTCGAGCGCGGCGGCGATGGCAGTCTGGTGCTCGGCCGCCACGCGGAGCAGCGTCCCGAGCAGCTGGTGTGCGCCGGCCGCGTGCAGCTCGGCCGTGGCGACCAGCTCCGGCGCGGCGGCCAGCACGCGGTCGAGCGCGGCGCGGCGGGCCTGCACGGCTTCGACGGCCGCGCGGGCGGTGTCGGCTTCGCGGCGGGCCGCCGCTACCGCCGCCGCGGCCGCCTGCCGCGCCGCGCTCGCCCGGCCGAGCGCCGCGGCGCGGCCGTCGCGCGCGGCCGCCGCGGCGGCGTGCGCCGTCTCGCGCTCGCGGACGACAGACTCGGCCGCCGCGAGGGCGGTGGCCGCCTGCGCGCGGCGGTCGCGGAGGGCCGCGAGGGCCGCGGCGCTGGCCTCGTGCCGTGCCGCGCCCCGCGCGACGGCCTGCTCGAGCCGCTGGCACTCGGCGGCGGCGCGCTGGGCGGCCTGTGCCGCCGCCTCGCGCGCGCGCCGCGCCGCCACGACGGGCGCGATCGCCTCGCGCGCCGCCGCGCGGCCGGCACGGGCCGCGGTCGTCGCCCGCGTCAAGACCGCCTCGGCCTCGCTCGCGGCCGCGGCCAGCGCGGCCGCCTCGCCGCTCGCCGCCTCGGCGCGCTGAGCGAGCGCGTCGGCCGCCGCGCGGCGCTCCGCGGCACGCGCCTCGGCGGCGGTCAGGCGCTCGCGGCCGACGGCCTGCTCGCGCAGCAGCCGCTCGCGCTCCGCGCGGAGGCGGCCTACCTGGTCGCGGAGCGCGGCCAGGCGCACCTCGCGGGGGCGGCGCGCCGCCTCGTCGGCGGCGCGCGCCGTCTCGACACGCGCCAGCTCCTGCTCCAGGGCGGTGCGCTGGGCGGTGGCGGCGGCGAGGGCCGCGGCGGTACTCGCCGCCTGCGCCTCCGCCTGCGCCAGGGCGGCACCGTAGTAGGCGGCGGCGAGCCCGGCGGCCTCGGCACAGACGCGCGCGCGGCGCTCGGCGCGGCGAGCGGCGTGGCGCAGGCGCTCGACCTCCGGCGCCAGCGCGGCGGTCAGGTCGCGGGCACGCTCCAGGTTGGCGGCTGTGGCGGCCAGCTTCTGCTCGGTCTCGGCGAGACGCAGGGCGTGGCGGCGCACGTCGGCGGCGTCTTCGAGCAGCACGCGGCGGTCCTCGGGGCGCTGGAGGACTAGCTGCTCGATCGTGCCCTGGCCGACGACGCAGTAGGAGTCGGGGCCGAGGCCGGCGCCCAGCAGCCACTCGGTCACGTCGCGCAGGCGCACGCGGTTGCCGTTCAGCAGGTACTCGCCCTCACCGGAGCGGTAGAGCCGCCGCGCGATGGCGACCTCGGCGAGGGGCAGGGGGATGCGCTCGTCGGCGTTGTCGAGCAGCAGGGTCACCTCGGCCATGCCGACGGCCTGGCGCTTACCGCCGCCGGCGAAGATGACGTCTTCGCCGCGCCGGCCACGCAGGGCGCGCACGCTCTGCTCGCCCAGCGCCCAGCGCACGGCGTCGGCCACGTTGCTCTTGCCAGAGCCGTTGGGGCCGACGATGGCGGTGATGCCCGGCTCGAAGACGAGGCGCGTGCGCTGGGGAAAGCTTTTGAAGCCGACTAGCTCGAGCTGTTTCAGGTACATGGGCAGCCGTCAGCCGTCAGCCATCAGTCGTCAGCGGGTTCTGGCGCGTCGGCAGTCGTGCCGGCGCTCACGCCTGCTGATAACTGGCCGCTGACGGCTGACGGCTCGTCTCCCCACGTCGCGAGGGCGATCTCCGCGGCCGCCTGCTCGGCGGCGCGCTTGCTGCGCCCGCTGCCGCGCGCCACCGGCTGCCCGGCGATCTCGACCTCGATCGTGAAGATGGGGCCGTGCTGGGGGCCTTCGACGCCGACGACGCGGTAGCGCGGGACGGCGTCGCGCTCGGACTGGCTGCGCTGCTGGAGGCGCGACTTCGCGTCGAGCAGCGGCCGCTCGCCCTCGGCGCAGGCGAGCGTCGGCGCCACGAAGCGGTCGAGGAACTTGGCCACGCGCTTGAGGCCGCGGTCGAGGTACATCGCGCCGACGACCGCCTCGAAGGTGCGCGCGAGGAGCGCGTCGCGGTCGCGGCCGCCCGCGATCTCCTCGCCGCGCCCGAGCACGAGCGCCCGGCCGAGATCGACGGCGCGCGCCCAGCCCGCCAGGCTGGTTTCGCAGACGAGGGAGGCGCGCGTCACTGTCAGGACGCCCTCGCTGGCGGCGGGGTAGCGCGTGAACAAGCGCTCGGCGACGACCATGCCGATCACAGCATCGCCGAGGAACTCCAGGCGCTCGTTGGAGGTGAGGTGCCATTCGGGGCGCTCGTTCACCGCCGAACGGTGGATCAGCGCGTGGAACAGCCGGCCGCGATCGCGAAAGCGGACCTTGAGGCGGCGTTCGAGGGCCGCCAGGTGGGAGTCCTGCTCGGGGGGAACCGGCAGCGACACGTCCGTCATGGCCAGGGATTATAGCAGAACGGGCCGGCACGGCCGCCGCGGGCAAGCGTCAGGAACCTGCCTCAGCAGCTAACGGCGGGCGCGGGGAGCGGGGCCGGGTGACCCCACTCCCCGCGCCGTCAGGAGCGCGGGTTCTCGTCCACTGGCAACAGCTCGTCCGGGTCGCGCGCGGCCGTGGTGCGGGCCATGTCCTCGGCCCCGCTCAGGTACTGGCGACGATCGTTGCGCGTCAGATCGACGCCCGCGTCGCCGGGCCACTCGGGCGTGCCGTGCACGGCCTCCAGGTTGCACTGGTCGGCGCCGTGCCGCGCGAGCACGGCCTGGACGGCGTCGGCGCGGTCGGCCTGCGTACGCACGGCCAGGAGGACGCCGCCCTCACGCAGCCGATCGTGGTAGTACTGGGCCGTGTCGTGATCGACACCCGCGCTTTCGAGCGCCCCCACGACGCCGCCGACCACGGCGCCCGTGACGCCGCCGGTCACGGCGCCGGCCAGCGCCGCGGCCAGCGGGCCGACGGCGACGATCGGTCCGATCCCGGGGATGAGCATAGCCGCCACGCCGAGCAGAAGGCCTTCGACGACGCCGACGCCCGCGCCACTCGCCGCGGAGGCCTCCTGGTCACGGTGCAGCCCCTTGCCGCCCTCGACGCCGCGCCCGATCAGGCTGATCGCGTTCGTCGCGACGCCCTGTTGGCGGAGATCCTGGTAAGCGGCATCGGCCTTGGCGCGGTCGTGGAAGTAGCCCAGAACCGTGGTATCCACGTTGCAACTCCTTCTACCTACGTGGCGCGCTCCCCGGCGCCGCGGTTGGCCGCCCTCGGTTTGCGAAGCGAGCGGCGCACGAATCGTGCCAGTGGGTGAGGGGGCCCCGCCTCCCAGGCTTGGGAGGGGATGGGGGCGCCTCCTCCCCCGAGAGTAAGAGGATAAAGGATAGGTAGGTGGGGGGACACCCCCCACGCCCCCCGGCAGGGTGTGGCGCGGAATACTGCGAGCGCCACTGCCCCTGCACCCCCGGGGACAGGGCCTGACCCATCCCGCTGTTGGGAGGGGGCGTGGCTAGAACTCAGTGGCGCCGGTGAAGGTGAAACGGCCGACGCGGAGGGCGGGGACGAGGCTGCCGCCAAGCCAGCTCTGGATGAGTAGCGGCTCGCGGCCGATGCGCTCGACGCCGGCGAGCGCATCGAGGACGCTGGTGGTGAAGCGCAGGTTGCGGATGGGGCGGGCGATCTCGCCGTGCTCGATCAGGAACGTCCCATCGCGCGTCATGCCGGTGAGCAGCGTCCGGGTGGGGTGGACGACGTTGACGTACCAGAAACGCGTGACCCAGATGCCGCGCTCGACGCCGGCGAGTAGGTCGGCCGGGGCGGCATCGCCGACACCCAGAAAGAGGTTGGTTGGCAGGGGGCCGGCGGTGTTCGGCGCGGGCAGGGCGTGGCCGGTCGAGGCGCGGCCGGCGCGGGCGGCCGTCTGGCGGTCGTAGACGACATCGCGGGCGACGCCCCGCTCGAAAAAGACGACGCGCTGCTTAGGCACGCCCTCGAAGTCGAAGGCGAGCGGCAGGCCGCGCGGGTCGCGGCCGTCGTCCCACAGTTCGACGCTCGGCGCGACGAGCTGCTCGCCGAAGCGGCTGCCCATGAAGCTGCGTCCCTCCTGGACGGCGAGAGCGCCCAGGCCGACGTAGGCTAGGTAGGATAGCATCTCCTCGACGGCGTAGGGCTGGAGGACCACCCGGTACTCGCCCGGCGCGACCGCGATCGGGTTGCGGCTGCGGACGGCGACATCCACCGCCTCGCGCGCCAGCGCCTCGGGATCGATCGCCGCGACGTTTACCGCGGCGCGCTCGGCGTAGCCGGAGCTGTCGTCGCTCATGACGACGGTGGTTAGGCGGGCGCGGGTGCCGGCGTCGTAGGCGAAGAGGCCCAGCGAGTTGGCGACGGCGATCTCGGTGGCGCTCGTGCTGAAGGCGCCGGAGGCGACTAGGCCCTCCTCGACCGCCAGGTCGCAGAGGACCTTCACGGCCCGGGCGCGCTGCTCGGGGCTACAGGCGGCCGTCGCCTCGGCGAAGGCGTGCAGCGGCGCGTCGGCCTGGGGCGGGGCGAGGCCAGGGAAGTCGGGGTTCTCGGGCTGGAGGCGCGCGATGGCCGTCGCCGTCTCGACGGTGCGCGCCAGGGCGTCGGGCTCCAGCCGGTTGCCGACCGCCACGCCCGCGCGCTTGCCGACGACGGCACGCACCCGCACCTCGGCGTTCGACTCGGCGACGTTCTGGTGGATGCCGGAGTTGGCGAAGCGGGTGAGCGCCTCGTCGCCGCCGGTAAGGACGATCTCCGTCTGCTCGGCCGGCGAGCGCCGGAGCGCTTCCTGGAGCAGGCGCTGCACGTTGTCGCGGCCCAGCATGGTGCCTTCTCCCTCAGGGCTGTGGGGCGATCGACGCCTGGTCGAGGAGCAGGCCGAGCGGCGCGGTGTCGCTCGGCACGAGGCGCCAGGTGCCGGCGAAGCGCCGCGGCGGGAGCGCATCCGGCGCACCGCGCTCGGTTGTCTGGATCGTCACCGCCACCTCGGTGGGGCTGGCGCCAGGGCGCGTGTCGACGGTGACGCTCTCGGTGTCGCGGTAGCCGGCGGCCCAGGTGGGGAACGGGTTGGCGACCTGGAAGCGCGGAGTGAAGAAGGCGTAGGCGTCGTCGAGCGCGTGGCGGTCGAGCGCGTTGTAGAAGCCGCGCACGACGACCTCGGCGACGGTCAGCGGCCGGTCAGACTCGCCGCTCGGCTCCAGCCAGGTCTCGGCGCCGCCGACCAGCGCGCCGCCGCTGAGGCGGTACGGGCGGCGGACGAGCGCCGTGGGACAGCAGTTCGGGTCACCGCTGAAGTAGTACGGCTCATCGACGATGAGCTGGCCGCCGCCGATGCTGAGGCCTAGCTTGTAGCCGGACTGGCTGGCGACGAGGCGCGGGCGGGGCTCGGCCTGGTGGTAGACGAGGAAGCCGATGGTGCCGGCAGTGCCGCCGGAGAACAGCGGGATCACGGCCTCGTCCAGGCCGTCGCCGTCGATGTCGCCGTAGAGGACGTTGTCGACGAGCGGGTAGCCGGCGACCTGGTCGCCGCCGAGCGCCACCAGCAGGCAGGGCGCGCGACCGCCGAACGCCGGCGGGCAGTCGGCGCTGGCCTGCACGCCCGGCTCGGCGGCCAGCACCGCCAGCCAGTCGACGGCCTGAAGCGGCGTGCCCTGGGCGAGCGCGCGGCTGGGCCAGAGCAGCAAGGCCAGCAGGGCGACTGCGAGGCGCAGCCAGGCGGCCTTCGTCATGCTTCCTCCTCGCGCGTCGTCTGCCCTCGGGCATGCCTGGCGACGGCGCGCTGGTAAGCCTCGGCGAGCAAGGGCTGCACAGACTCGAACGTCTCGGCGCTGGGGTTGAGCACACAGACCCAGGACTGCGGCGCGTAGACGGGATGCGGCAGTAGCTGGTCCAAGGTCGTGAAGTCGTGGCCAGTGCTGACGGGTACGCCGGCGCCGGGAGGAGCGGGTGGCGGGCCGAACAAGGAGCGGTAGGTGTCCCGGCTGACGCCGACGTTCAGGCGGAAGACGCCTGGGCGGTTGAGGTTCGAGGCGCAGTCGAAGTCGCCGTAGTCTTTGGTCACGATGGTGGCGAAGGGGAAGCGGTGCTTCGGGTCAAGCCTCTGATCGGGATCGTACATGAAGAATGTGTCGCCCGCCGCGATGCCCTCCGTCACGGTGAGCACGTCGACGTCGGCAAACGTGTCGCGAATGTACTGGATGATGGCGTCCGGGTCCATGCTGGCGTCCTCCGCGAGCGGTCGCGTGGTCAACCGAGTGCTGGCTGTGCTCACTGATTTTGGCAGGCGCGCGCTCGCGTTCACTACACCGACGTGCGGAGATCGGCCGACGCCGGGGCTGCGGCCTGACGGCCGCGGGCGGGCACGAGACCCGCCCCTACAGCATGCCGATGCGGACGTCGCAGATCCCACGACCATCAATTGCACAATCGCAGAGTTCAGCGGCACAGAAGTATTCGCTCCCACACTCAGTTCCCGGTCATAGCGGTCGCAGCCGCAGGACCAGGGTGTCTTCGATGTCAAGCCGGCGACGCTCCACGGCGTAGTGACCAGGCAAGACGCTGACGGGGAGATAGTTGCCGATGGCCGCGAAATTCCAACGGCCGCTTGGAAGCTCAACAGATGCGCCGTCGTTGACAGCGTGCATCAGCACCAGCTTATCGCTGGCAATCAGGTACTCCGGAATAGCTGGCTCCCAGCCGAATTCCGGCGCTCGCCGCAGCTCATCGAGCACCCGTTCGGCGTCCACCTGGTCCCTCGGGTCCACGTCGAGCGCCAGCATCACGCCTGGCTGCAGATCAAGACGCAGCCAACTGACTAGAGTGGTCGGTTCGAGCGACTCAGCCAGTACGATCGCTCGCCCCGGCCCTACATCCAACAACGCAGGGAACTCCGTCACCGCGCACGCGCGCTCGTAGTCGTCGGGTGGAGGGCGGTAGCTGACGCCTGGTTGATACTGGTCAGCGCCCGACCAATACGAAACCAAATTTCCGGGAATGACGAGCATCGGGCCGCCATCGTTGCAGAACGGCACGCTGAATGGCTCGTAGGTGCTCACGATCCAGGCCCCCGTTGAGAGTTCGCGGCAAAATGGGTGGCGAAGGCCAGCGCTCATAGCACGCCGACGCGGACGTTGCGGAAGCGGGCGGCGGCGGCGCCGTGGCCGACGTGGGCGACCTGGGAGGGCTGGCCCTTGCCGCAGTTGGGCGTGCCCCAGACGGCCCACTCGCTGCACACGGCGTCGCAGGCGTTCCAGAACTCGGGCGTGATGCCGGTGTAGGTCGGGTTCTTGAGCAGCGCGCCCAGCTTGCCGCCGCGAATCTCCCAGGCGATCTCCGTGCCAAACTGGAAGTTCAGCCGCTTGTCGTCGATGCTCCAGCTCTTGTTGGTCTGCATGTAGATGCCACGGTCGGTGTCCGCGATGAGGTCGGCGAGGCGCCAGGGGCCGGGCTCCAGGTTGACGTTGGTCATGCGGATGAGGGGGATGCGGTTCCAGCCGTCGGCGCGCATGGTGCCGTTGCTCATCTCGCCGAACTGCGCCGCCGTCTCGCGCGAGGTCAGGTAGTTGCGGAAGAGGCCCTGGTCCACGATCATCGTGCGCTGCGCCGGCACGCCCTCGTCGTCGTAGCCGAAGGTGCCGAGCCCGCCCGGCACGGTGGCGTCGGCGACGATCGTGACCTGGGGCGAGCCGTAGCAGAACGTGCCGCGCTTGTCGGGCGTGAGGAAGCTCGTGCCGGCGTAGCTGGCCTCCATGCCGAGCACGCGGTCCAGCTCGATGGGGTGGCCGCACGACTCGTGTACCTGGAGGGCGGTCTGGGTCGGGTCGAGGATCAGCGTCGTGACCTCGCTGGGGCACTGGCGAGCGCCGAGCAGCTGCACCGCCTCCTCGGCGATGCGGGGGGCGTTGCCGGCGAGGTCCATCGCCTCGACGAACTCGTAGCCGGCGGTACCCTGGTGGCGGCCGAAGCTGTTGGGATAGGAGCGCTTCTGCACCTCCTGCTCGCCCACGGCCAGCGCCTCGATGCCGCCGCCGGTCTCGATCAACGCTTGCTCGACGTAAGCGCCGTCGGTGCTGGCGAAGGTCTTGTCGATGCGCTGGCACTCCAGGGACGCCTCGGCGACGCCGATGCCTCGCACGGCGCGCATGGCGGCGTCGGCGCGGAAGAGCAGGTCGAGCTTGTCCTCGAGCGAGACGGCGAAGGGGTCGCGCCGAATGGGCGTGGCGTAGCGCCCGACGGAGCGCACGGGCGGACCGAGGCTGATGGGCTGGCGGCGGGCGAGGCCGCTGGCGCGGGCGATGGCGACGGCGAGGCGCGTGACGCGCTCTAGCTCGGCGGGCTCGACGCGCGCGCTGCTGGCGAAGCCCCAGGCGCCATCCACGAGCACGCGCACGCCGAAGCCGGCGCTCTCCTCGTCGGCCAGCGCGTCGACGGCGCCGTTCTTCACGCTCACGACCTGCACGCGCTTGGTTTCCAGGCGCACGTCGGCGTAGCTGGCGCCGAGCCCCTGGGCCAGGTCGAGCACCCGCTGGCTGTGGTCACGCATGCTGCCGACTCCTTTGACGTCGCTTGACCGCCCTGGCGCGCGCCCCTAGACTATCGGTAGGGAGCGCCCGGGGCGACGTGGGCGCTCCGAATCGCGCGGCGAGGTGGTGGCGATGCCTCTCTTTGAATATTACTGCTCGACCTGCCGCACGCGCTTCGAGGAGCTGGTGCGGGTGCCGGCCACGGGGGAGGGCGCGACCTGCCCGCAGTGCGGCCGCACGAACGTGCCGCGCGTGCTGTCGACGTTCGCCACGGTGCGGGCCGGCGACGGGGCCGACCTGGCGTCGGTCGCCAGCTATGGCGGCGGGGGCGGCTGCTGCGGCGCGGGCGGCTGTGGCTGCGGCTAGCGGTCAGTGGTCAGTCATCGGTCGTCAGCAGGGGCCATCGCGGAGCCATCGGGGGCGCGGCGGGGTGGTTGCGCGAGCAAGACCGCGCGTCTCGGCCGCGCGGGCGGATCGGTGATGGCTGAAGGCTGATGGCGATCACGATTGTCGGCCTGGGGCCGGGGCCGTATCGCGCGCTGTCGCTGGAGGCGGCGGAGGCGTTGCAGGGGGCGGGCGAGCTGTACCTGCGGACGGCGCAGCACTCGACGGTCGCCGAGCTACCGGCGAGCATCCGCTGGACGGCATTCGACGACCTGTACGAGCAGGCCACCAGCTTCGAGGCGCTGTACGACGAGATCGCCGCGCTCCTGCTCGGGCGCGGCGCGAAGGCCGACGTGACGTACGCCGTGCCTGGGCACCCGCTGATCGGCGAGGCGTCGGTGCGACGGCTGCTGGAGCGGGCGACGGCGACCGGGGTGCCGACGCGAGTGATCGGCGGCATGTCGTTCGCCGAGGCGGCGCTGGCGGCGCGCGGCGTTAGCCCGGGCGTGGACGACGTGCAGATCGCCGACGCGATGGCGCTGCCGCCTATCGCGCCGACGGTGCCGCTGCTGGTCCATCAGGTCTACAAGACGGCAGTGGCCTCGGACCTCAAGCTGGCGCTGCTGCGCCTGTATCCCCCCGAGCACGAGGCGCTGGTGATCCGCGCGGCGACGACAGCACAGGAGGCGGTCGAGCGCGTGGCGATCGCGGCGCTCGACCGGGGCGTGACGTTCGATCACCTGACCACGGTTTACGTGCCGCCGATCCCGCCCGACGAGGACTTCGGCACGCTGACGGGCCTGGCGCACCTCGTGGCGCGGCTGCGACGGCCGGGCGGCTGCCCCTGGGACGCGCAGCAGACGCACGAGAGCCTGAAGCGCTACATCCTGGAGGAGGCGTACGAGGCGGCCGAGGCGATCGACGAGCAAGACTTCCCGGCGCTGTGCGACGAGCTGGGCGATCTGCTGCTGCAGGTGGCGCTGCAATCGGAGCTAGCGGACGAGCACGGCGCGTTCGACCTGAACGACGTGCTGCACGCCATCTGCGCGAAGCTGGTGCGGCGCCACCCCCACGTGTTCGGCTCGACGGTCGTGGCCGACGCGCGCGAGGTCGAGCTGAACTGGGAGGAGATCAAGCGGCGGGAGCGCGGCGGAACAGGCCCGCCGCCGTCGGTGCTGGACGGCCTGCCGCGCCACCAGCCGGCGCTGATGACGAGCCAGGCGCTGGTGAAGCGGCTGCGGGGGGCGGACCTGGCGCCCGCGAGCCGGGCGGACACGCTGGCGGCGAGCGAGGCGGCGCTGCGCGAGCTGGCGGCCGCCGAGACGCCGGCCGCGCGGGAGGCCAGCCTGGGCCGGGCGTTGTTCGCGCTCGCGCACCTGGCGCGACTGGACGGCGTGGACGCGGAGGAGGCGCTGCGGCAGGCGAACCGGCGCCTCGCCGGGCGGGTGCGGGCCTGGGAGGAGCGCCAGCGCGCGAGCGGAGCGGCGGCACGCGTACCGTCGGGCGACGACCTGGCGGGGCTCTGGGAAGATGCCGTGCGCACGGATCAGGAGGCGGCCGCCGGACCGGATGAGCCCGGCGCCGCGAGATGACATCGGCTTGATGCACAAACCCTGACGCGGCCGAGGCATGAGGTGGGGACGCCCGGGGTGCTCGGCCGACCGAGGGTCAGACGGCGGCGGCGAGGGCCTGCGGCATCGCTTCGGCGGCGAATTCGCAGCAATAGGGATAGCGCACGTCGCGCAGCGCGCCACAGCAGGGACACGAGACGAGCCCGTAACCGAGCACCGCATCGGGAACCGGCGGGTCTGTCACGTCGCGGCCATCGAATGCCAGCGCATCCGCGGTACTCAACATGGCGGAGTCCTTCTAGAAACAGAAAAGCCAGCACCGAAAACGGTGCTGGCCCCGTCGCCATCCCCAGATACCAAAGTATATCGGACACTCGACGGGGCGCACAACCGATGCATGGCTTGTTGTTTCCTTAACAGAATTGCGTAGGGCGAGCAGTACAGGGCCAGACTGATGCGGCATCGGCAGCGCCGGGGGAGCATCGCGCAAGCGGCGACAGTGTAGCTGGGGCCAATCGTCGCACGGCGGCTCGGCCGGTGGCACCTGCCCCTTCCTGGCAATTTTGGTGCCAGTCAGGCGACAACTGGGACGACGAGGCGCGGGCATGACGCTGATCGAGGAGCTGGGGGAGTTTGCGGCGGGCTTGCGGCTGGGCGATGCGCCGCCCGCCGCGGCTGCCACGCTGCGGCTACACCTGTTCGACACGCTGACCGCCGGGCTGATCGGGATGACCACGCCGGAGGCCCAGGCCGCAAGAGCCCTCCTCACGGACCTCGGGGCCGGGGAGCGCGCGGCGTCAGGCGAGGGGGCACGGCCGAGCGCACCCCTAGCCGCGTTGGCAGGCTGTATCGTCACGCGCTGCACCGAGATCGACGACATCGACCTACTGTCCTGCACCACGCCCGGAGCAGTCGTGGTGCCTACCGCGCTCGCGCTCGCCGGGCAAGCCGGCGCCGACGCCGATACGTTTCTAGCCGCGCTGCTGGCCGGCTACGAGGCGCTGACACGCTTCGGCCAGGCGGCGGACGGACCGACCATCCTGTACCGCGGCATCTGGCCTACCTACCTCGCGGGCGCGCTCGGCGCGGCGGCGACCGCGGCGCGACTCCTCGCGCTATCGGGCCAGGCCACGGCGCACGCGCTGGCGGCGGCCGTTACGCTCAGCAGCGGCACGAGCGGGCGGGTGCGCGGCCTGTCGTCGCGGTGGCTTACGCTGGGCTGCGCCGCGCAGAATGGCATTCTCGCGGCGCTGGGCGCACGGCACGGCCTGCGCGGCGACTCGAGCCTGCTGGACGGCGCCTGGAGCGCGACCACCGGCATCGCGCTCGACGGCGCGGCGCTGACGCGCGGCCTGGGGCGCCCCTTCGCCATCGAGCGGGTGAGCATCAAGCCGTACTGCGCGGCCAAGCAGGTGACCAGCAGCATCGCGGCGTTCGTGGCGCTGCTGGACGAGCGCGTGGTAGAGCCGACGGCCGTCGAGCAAGTGATCGTGGCCGTGCCGCCGGCCTACGCGCGGATGATCGACCAGCCGGCGCCGCCGCCCGAGCGGCTGGGGGGAATCGCCAGCGCGCAGCATCAGCTCGCACTCGCGGCCTACTATCGCGACGAGCTGCTAGACGTGCGGCGTCCCGAGCAACATCGGGAGCCGGCGTTTCGAGCGTTGATGGAGCGGGTGCAAGTGGTGGCCGACCCCCGGCTGGCGAGCGACTACCCGCGCACCTGGCCGGCGCGCGTCACCGTGCGGTTTGCCGGTGGAGAGGCCACGCGCGAGGTGAGACATACCGCCGGCGACCCCGGCCACCCCTTCACCTGGGACGACGCCCTCGCCAAAGCCCGTCGCGTCCTGCGCGGCGTGGCCACCCCAGCCGCCGTGGACCGCCTGGCCACGACCTGTCGAGAGCTGGGCGCGGGCGCCGCACTGAGCGACCTGCGAGCGGCGCTCGCGGCGGCCGGCGGGCCGGGCGACGACCGTTGAGGCGGTGCCGGCGGGCGGGCCCCTCCCCGAATACCCGGCGGCGTCCCGCCAGGCGCCACACGCTGCGCCAACCCCACGGGCCGCGCGAGGCCTCGGCTGGAGGCGGCAAGGTGGACGCGGCAAGCGGCGCCTACACCGTTACATGGCCGACACAACTCCGAGGCGCGCTCTCGTGGGGTAGAGACAGTGGCGCGCACCGCCGAGTATATGAATAGGGGGCCGCCCACGGCGCCTGGGGCCGGCGGGCGAGATGGACTCCGCTAAATTCGGCTCAGGTGAGGAGAGAACCTTGCTCGGACGACTGATCGGCGCGACCCTGGCGATCCTGGCGGCGCTAACGCTACTGGTGGGGCAACCGCAGCGCGTGCTCGCGGACCCGCGGGACTTCACCCTCGTCAACGGCAGCTCGATCACGATTCGGGAGGTCTACGTCTCGGCGTCCGACGTGCAGAGCTGGGAAGAGGACGTGCTCGGCACCGACGTGCTGCCGCCGGGGCAGCAGGTCAACATTACCTTCTCGCCAGCCGACGGCGACGCTGGCAAGTGCCTGTACGACATCCGCGTCGTGGGCGTGAACGGGGCGGAAGGGACGATGACGGGCGTGAACCTCTGCACGACGACGACGGTCACGTTTAGCTGAGGATCGACGCAGAGCCACCACGGCCGGCGGGGCGCTGCCGGCCGTGGTGGCTAGGTCTGGAGCGGCAGGATGGCCGCGGCGAGCGCCTCTAGCTCGGCCGTCCAGGAGGCGGGCGGGGCGGCCGGGCGGACGAGAAACTTCGAGACCCCCGCATCCGTGAAGCGGTGCAGCGTGGCGCGCAGCGCGGGCAGGCCGATGGGGACTAGCTCGCGGGGGTCCACGTCGGGGCGGCGAGCGGCGACGGCGGCCACGGCGGCGGGCGGCGTGTCGGCGTGGGCGTAGACGACGATCGCGCCGTAGTGCTCGGGGTCGATGGCGCGGCCCGCTTCGGCGGCGGCCGCCTCGATGGTGCGGCGGCCGGCGGCGGCCTCGGCGGGCGTGCAGCCGCCGGGCAGCCAGCCGTCGGCGAGCCGGCCGACGCGCCGCAGAGCGGCGGGCGCCCGCCCGCCGAGCCATAGGTCGAGAGCGGGCTGCACAGGCCGCGGCCGCACGCGCAGGCCGTGATAAGTGAAGCGCACACCGGTATGATCGACAGTGTCCTCGGTCCAGAGGCGGCGGAGCAGGGGCAGCGTCTCGTCGAGCCAGGCGCCGCGCTCGCGGGGGGCGACGCCGAACGCCGCGCGCTCGGCCGGATCGTCGGCGCCCAGGCCGAACGCGGGCAGCAAGCGGCCGTCGGAGAGGCGGTCGAGGCTGGCTAGCTCCTTGGCCAGCAGGACGGGGTTGCGACCGGGCAGCACGAGCACGCTGGTGCCGAGCTTTAGCCGCCGCGTGCGCGCGGCGGCGTAGGCGAGGCCGAGCAGCGGGTCGTAGATGGGGCTGGAGACGCGCTCGGACAGCCAGAGCGAGTCGAAGCCGAGACGCTCCAGGTCGTCCACGAGGCGGCCGAAGCCGGCGTCGTGGCCATCGCCCTGCACTCCCAGCGCGAAGCCGATCCTCACTTTCATGTTAGCGGTAGGGGCCGAGCTGGGCGGCGGCGCTCTCGATGTGCTGCAAGTCGATGAACTGGGAGAGGTCCACGCGGGCCTGCTGGGAGCCTGTCGCCAGGAAGAAGTCCTGCTGCTCGTCGAAGCTGTGCAGGTCCATCTTGCCGTCGGGGTCGAGCGCCGATAGCTCCATCTGATCGTAGAGCGCGCGGTCTTTGACGGGGGTGTGCCGAGTCAGCGAGTCGATCACCTTCTCCCGCGCCGCCGGCTCCCTCTTGAGAAAGGCGTCGTTGTAGACGCGGATGGCCCGCAGGTAGGCGACCATGAACTTGGTCCCCAGGTCCGAGCGGCTGAACTCGGGCGAGTAGAGCAAGACTGCTACCTGGTTCGAGGGGTTCACTTGGTAGTCGTAGCCCATCTTCACCACGTTGCCCTGGTTGAGCGCGATGGTGGCGAACGGCTCGACGCTCCAGGCGAAGTCCAGGTTGCGATTGGCGAAGGCGGGAATCATGTCGGGGAAGCTCATGATCGACATGTCGAGGTCGCCCGGGGTGAGGCCGCCTTGCTTGAGGAAGGCGGTCAGGTCTAGCTCGGGGCTAATGCCCTGGGCCGGCTTGGCGGAGCGCATGCCCTTGAGGTCGGCCACGCTCTTGACGCGGCTGTCGGCCAGGTCCTTGCGGAGCAGATAGATGCTGACCGGGAAGCCGGGCGGCGTGGGGTCGCTGTGGCCCTTGTCGGCCACGATGCGCACGTTGACGCCGGTCCGCAGGGCGTTGAAGAGTCCCGCGCTGGTGGCGCCGCCGCCCACTTCGAGCTGGTTCGTGGCGAGCGGCGCGACCATGTTGGCGGCCGAGTCGAACGGCGAGGTGTCGATCTCGATACCCTGCTCGGCGTAGTAGCCCTCGTCCATGCCCACGTAGATGCCCGCGTCGGAGAGCAGGTTCAGCTCGCCGTAACGCACCTTCTGCAAGCCGCCGGACTGGGGCGGCGCCGTGGACACCGGGCTGGCCGCCGTGGGCGCGCTCGCGGCGAGCGGCGAGGTCGCCGGGGCGCTGGTCGCCGCCGCGGGCGGCGCCGGGGCGGGCGGGGCGCTGCCCCCGCCGCTACAGGCAAGGGCCAGGGCGAGGGCCGCCGGCAGCGCGGCGGCCAGGACGCGGCGGCGGGATGCGCTCATGGCGGCTCCTCTACACGCGCACCGGCAAGGCGAGGCCCTCGAAGGTCTTGTCGGCCATAAAGTCGTCGAGGCCCCAGCGCTCCACCTGGGCGATGATCTCGTCGTACTCGGCGCGCGGGAGCGGCGCGTAGTGGAAGCGCTCGCCCGGGTCGAAGCGGCTGAAGTCCCAGGGGCGGTCCTGGAACTCCTCGGGGATGCTGTAGCGCCAGAGCGGCAGGCAGCTGGCCGGGTCGCGGGTCAGGTCGGCCTCGGCACGCTGCAGCACGCGGAAGAAGCGGTCGAGCAGGGCGCGGTCGTAGCGTGGATCGACCCACCATAGCGTCTTGAAAGTGTTGGCGATGATCGAGCGCAGGCCGAGCTGGTCGGCCATCGAGATCTGGGGGTCGAGGAGGCTCGTCGCCTCGACCTCGCCCTCGAGCAGGGCGGTGAGCCGCGCGCCGAAGCCGCCGACGTTCACGGTGTTGATCTGGTCGAGCGGCAGGTACGGCTCGAGGCGGTAGGGCACGTTGAAGTGGCTGCCGGCCCGCATGCCGACGGCGATAGGGACATTCGCTAGATCCTCGGGGCGCTGGATGGACGAATCGGGGCGCACGTAGATGGCCCAGCGCGCGACGCCGTAGGCGTCGGGCACGAACTTGCCCATGCCGGCGCCGGCGTTGCACACGGAGCCCCAGGCGCAAGCGTTGGTGATGGTCGGCTCGCCGGCCTGGAAGGGCTGGTCCTGCGGGCGCTCCAGGTATGCCTTGCCCTTCCACGACGCCATCTGCCCGCGCACGACGTCCCAGCGAATTTCCGGGTCGATGCCCTCGTCCTGGAAGTAGCCGCGCTCCAGCGCGATCCACTCATGGAGCCGCATGCCCGTCGGCGAAATAGGCACTCGGGTAAGCGCCATCGCTGCCTCTCCTCTTGAATTCTCTAAGACGTATGGAACGGCCCCCGGCAGGCGCCGGCCCACCGCGCTACACTGCTCCCACGGGCATTGGCTGCGCCGCCAGGGCGCGGCGGAACGCTTCGCGTGACTCGACGCTGTAAAGGCGGCGGAAGTCGTTCGGGAAGCGAGTGTCGCCCGGCTCCACGTGAAGGTCTACGAATATGGGGCCTTCCTCGCAGAGGAGGGCCGGCAGCGCCTGCTCCCAGTCCCCCAGCGCGTCGAAAGCGTAAGCGCGCGGGTAGCCCGCGGCGCGAGCCAGCGCCGGGAAATCCACGCGCCCCACGCCGGGGATGGGAACAGCGCCGTTCGTCTCGTAGGTGCCGTTCTGGCAGAGACAATGGACCAGGTTCTTGGGCGCCACGTTGGCGATCGTCACCAGCGAGCCGAGGTTCATGAGCAGGCTGCCATCGCCGTCGAGCACGATCACGCGCTTGTCCGGACGGCCCAGCGCCAGGCCCAGGGCGTGCGAGGAGCCCTGTCCCATGGCGCCGGTGAACGTGTAGTTCAGCGGATGGGGCGCGAGGTTGATCCATTCTTGCGCGGCCATGTACACGGCCACCACGATCTCGTCGGTGCGGCGCCGCGCCAGCGCTCGCAGACACTCGTCGCGCTTCATCATGGCTCTTCTCCCGCCCCTACTACTGCGGCTCCCTGCCGATAAGTAGCACCGTCGGCGCCATCCGCGCGTAGGCGGCTTCGATCGCGGGCACGATCCGCTCCACGTCGGCAGGGTCCTCGACGAGCGCGTGCTCCACCCCCATCGCGTCCAGCACCGGCTCCACGATCCGTACCCCGTAGCTCGCGGACTCGGTGGGCCGGACGCCGGGCTCCTTCGACAGCAGCCCGACCATCATGCAGACGGGCGAGGCCAACTCGACGGCCGTGCCGCGCACGGCGTTCAGCGAGTCCAGCAGGCCCGTGTACTGGATGAGCAGCAGCGCGCGCTGGCCCGCGGCGAACAGGCCGCTACAGATCGACACGCCCTCGTCCTCTTTGCAGACCTGTACGACCCGCAGGTCCGGATCCCCCAGCAGCGTCTTCAGCAGGTGGTGGCTGGTCGTGGCGTCGGGCAGGGCCACGACGAACTGGATTCCCGCCCGCTTGATCTCGTGGATGATCGCGTCGGCAGTGAGCACCTCGGTAGCTTGCAACCGCGCACCCTCCTTCCCAGCGCCAGCGCCGGCTCAGCGATACTCCGGCGCATTCTCCTGCTGCTCCAGGTAGAAGCCGGTCTCGTCCTGGAGCGGCATGTAAATGAAGGCGATCCACTTGCAGGACTGGCCGGCGTGGCGGTTGAAGTGCTGGTGCTCAACGCCGCCCGGCTTGATCGGCAGGAGGATCAGATCGCCGGCTTCCCAATCGATGCGCTCGCCGTCCACCTCCGTGTACCCTTGACCCTCCAGCACGAAGATGGCGAGGCCGCCCTGGTGGCGATGCTTGCCTGAGTGGGTGTGGATGTCGTGCTGGAACACGAGCCATTGGTGCAGGGCGCTGCCGGTGTCGGAGGAGCGGGCGACGTAGAAGCGCAGCCGGCCCATGCGCGTCTGCTCCCACGGCTGCTCGCCAGCGCGCACGACGATGCGGCCGTGGAGCGCGCGCTCGCGGAGTTCGAGCTGCGCTTTCACGAGCCGCTCGTAGCCGTCGGGCGGGAGCGGCTCCCGCTGCCGCGTGCGAGTTCGCTCGAGGTCTGCCATACACCTTCCTCAGCGCGTTCGTCGAGCTGGTGGGGAGATTGGAGGCGGCCAGCCGCGCTAGCGCGGGGCGCTGGCGACCTGGCGCGCGCGCTCGGTGATCGTGCGGTCTTTCCACTGGCTCTCGGGCGGCAGCGCCGGCAGGTCCTCCAGCTCCTGCTGAATCTTGATCACCACCTCCGTCGGCTCAGGGCGCAGGTCGCTGGAATCGACCAGCGTGGGGTGCTGCACGATGTAGTAATCGTACATCTGCTCGGCGACGGGGCGCGGCGTCTGCGTCTCGTCCATCCAGATGGTAATGAGCGCCTCGCGGTTGGCGGGATCGTGCGCCCACTCCTTGCCGCGGATGAGCCCAGCGACAAAGTTGACGAGGTCGTCGCGGTTCTGGGGAGTGTCCAGCCAGTCGCGGCGCACCCACCAGGAAACGAACGAGTACTGGGGCACCACGTCGGAGAAGCTGAGCAGGATGCGGTAGCCGTCGAGCTTGGCGATAAAGTTCACCGGGTCGGCGATGACGGCGGCCTGGATGCCGCCGGTCTGAAGCGCCGCGTAGCGCTGGGGATTGCCGCCCGCCTGGGTCAGCTCGTAGTCGTCGTCGCCGAGGCCGCGCCCGCGCAGCATCACGCGCGCCACCGTGCCGGTGCCCGCCTTGAGGCTGGAGACGCCGACTTTCTGGCCGCGCAAGCCGTCGACGCTCGTAATATCCGGCCGCGACACCAGGTCGTAGGGCGCCTCGAGGTTGTGGTCGGCGACCATCGTGAGAGGAGCGCCCTTCGACAGCGCGGTGATCGCGGAGTCGGTTGGCGACTGGAGCACGTCGAGCCCGCCGCTACTGAGCGCGCTGATCGCCTCGTTGGTCTGGATCGACACACGCTCGGGCGCAAGGCCCAGCTCGGCGAAGATGCCCGCGTGCTGGGCGGCCCAGATGGTGTACCAGTAGCCCGAGAGGCCGATAAGGCCCATCTGCAGGGCGCGCGGCTCGCGGGCCGGCGCCGCGGCGGGCGCGGCGCCGGACGGGGCAGTAGGGGCAGCCGCGGAGGGTGCGCTGCCCGCCGGCGCCCCCGCGGGGGTGGCGGGCGGGGCCGCGCAGGCCAGCGTCAGGGCGGCGATGGCAACCAGCAGCATCGAGCGGCTCCAGGCGGGGCGACCGGCCATGCGCGGCTCCTCCTTGCCCGCTAGGCTCCCAACAGCGTGGTCTCGCGGTTGAGAGAGTCATCCGAAGTGTGACTCCTTCAAACCCAGACTCACGGCACGGCGAGGCGCGGGCGAGATTGATGGCGGACCGGCCCGCATGGTACCATGCGAACCGCGCCGCGCGCGACGGCAGCTCGGATCCCCCGCTAACTGCCGCTGGCGCGCCTGTGGCGAGCAATCGGGGCTGCCACCCGACACTCGGGCGCACATTGCCGGGTGTCGCTTTTCGTCGACCCACGCGACGTCGGAGGCGAGCGGGCCGGCGCCGCTGGCGGGGCTCGCATCACAATCGCGACACAAGTGCGACTAGGCATGCCCGTCCGGACCAGGGCAACGCGATGCGAATAGGCCACTCGCTTCAAGGACAATTCTGAGACGGGCACGCTTCCTGCCATGCACCTCATCTAGCGACGCGCACAACGTCGTGCACCGTGTCGCCCCGGCCGAATTCGCGCCGTGCGGAAGGCCATCATCGCAGTAGTCGCACGGGTCCATCGCCACCAGCGAGCCCATGGCGCGCCTCGGCCGTGGCTCGCTCGCGCCCTGCCCGGTCTGGACGTCGGAGCCAAGAGTAGTATCGTAGGAGTCAAAGCGATGCGCGCAGCGGAGCTGCTGGCGGTGCTAGCCCTGGTCGCGGCGGTCGGCATGGGGCCGTACGTGCCCGGGCCACGAGCCCACGCGGCGGTCCTGAGCCAGGACGAGCCGGAGGACGCCGCGCCCGAGCAAGCCGGGCCGGAGGACGCGGAGGAGGCCGAGCCGGCGGCCGACGTGTTCCCGGCTTGGCTGCCGCCCGGCGGGCTCTACGGACGCCACAAGTGGGTGCCCGGCTCGAACGGGGTGGACGTGTTCCTGCCGCGGGGCACCGAGGTCCGCGCTCCCGTGGCCGGGCTCGTGGTCGCGCCGGCCGCGGTGGTGCTGCCGTTTCCGCCGCCGGTCCCGTCGGTCGCGCTGCGCGGCGACAGCGGGCTCTCGTTCTTCATGGGCCATGTTCAGCCGCTGGTCTACCCGGGGACGCAGGTCCAGGCGGGCGACCTCCTGGCAGTGATCGACGATCCAGGGCTCGACCAGCTGACGAGCGCCGGCCCGGGGCCGTCGGGCTGGCAGCACGTCGATCTGAACGTGTCGGACGTCGGCGCGTTCACCTGGTACGGTGGGGACGTGCCGGCCTCGCAGTGGCTGCAAGGCACTGGCTACCAGGGGACGCTGGTCGACCGGACCCCGGGGCCGGTCCAGGTGGAGTAAGACCTGGCTGCGCTTGGGCTGGAGGCCCCGGGCAGGGTGCCGCGCCGCGCCGCGTGGCGCGCGGCGCGGCAGAAGGGGCGGTAAGACGCATGCACCAGACTTCGGACCTACACGTGGACAACCTGCACGCCGCGCTCTGTCAGCCCGCCGGCGGCGCACCAGCGGGGCTGCTCTTGCTGCCGATGGTCTACGGCATCGAGCACAAGGTGCTGGAGTATGCGAGCTGGCTGGCCGACGCCGGCTTCGCCGCGGTGGTCTGGGATCCGTATTCGGGTCGCGAGGTGCCGACGGGCACGCCCGAGGACCTGGCGCCGTTCTCGCGCTCGCTGCGCGACGCCGCCGTCCGCGCCGAGCAGGAGCGCTGGCTAGCGTACATGCAGCAGGAGCTGCGGCTCGCGCAGGTGGGCGTGATCGGCTGGTGCATGGGCGGCCGCTACGCGCTGCTGCTCGCGGCGCACAGCCGTGCCGTCGCCGCCTGCGTGGCGTACTATCCGTCAATCGTCGATCCGCCGGCGCCCAACTACGACGAGGACGCCGTCGCGCGGAGCGGGGAGATTCACTGCCCGGTGCAGGTGATCTACCCCGGCCAGGACCACGTGACCCATGCCGGCACGTTCGGCGCGCTGCAAGCCGCGCTTCAGGCGCGCGAGGCGCCGACGGCCACGCAGCTCTACCCGACCGCCGACCACGGCTTTCTCGACCCGGCGCGGCACCCGGGCGCACAGAACGTCGCCGCGCTGGGAGCGGCCTGGCCGCAGACCGTCGCGTTTCTCCACGCCCACCTGGCGCCAGCCGCGGTCGCGACCGTCTGATTCGCCGCGGCGCTCAGGACGCGCTTGGCGTCCAAAGGTGCAGGTTGGGGTACGCCGCGAGGTCGCGGTAGTTCAGCGTCCAGACGGGCACGCTGAGCGAGAGGCCGGTGACCGCCTCGCGGAAGCCAGCAACCGCTATCGCGTGGCCCGCGTCGAGGCGGTCCAGCCACGCGATCAATGGCCCGGCGTCGAGCACGCCGCGCCTCGGCGCCTCACCGATCATCGAGGCCGGCACGGTCCTCGGGCTGCTCGCGAGCCGGTCTGGAAGTCTCTGGCACGAGGCCTGCCCAGACTTTCAGGCGCAGGGGCCGCGTATCGTTGGCGGAGGGCTCAGGCCATGAAGGTTCGTGAGATCATGACGACACCGGTCATCACCGCGCCCGCCGACATGCCGGTGGGCGATCTGGCCGAGCTGCTGGCCAAGCACCGCATCACGGCGGTGCCGATCGTAGACGACGAGGGGGCGGTCGTCGGCCTCGTCAGCGAGTTCGACCTGATGGCGCGGCCCGGACGGTGCGCGGCCGACGTGATGACGCGGGGCGTGATTACCGTCGATCAGGAGACAGAAGTCGACGACGTGCGATTTCTGCTGGTCGAGCGGCGCATCCGCCGCGTGCCGGTGATGTCCGGCCACACGATGGTGGGCATTATCAGCCGCAGCGACATCGTGCGCCTGATGGCGCTGCACTGGATCTGCGAGGCGTGTGGCGAGTCGGCGCGCGGCGATCGGCCGCCGCAGCAGTGCCCGCGCTGCGCCGCGCCCGGGGAACAGTTCGTGCAAGAGCCACTACACCCGGGGATGTAGCGAGGAGCTGTCAGTCATCAGCCATCAGCTATCAGCCATTAGTCCGCCGGCAAGCCCCGGCAAGCTGAGAACTGACGGCTGAGCGCTGAGGGCGAGCAGCTAGGAGACGGGATGGCCGTCGAGAAAAAGCGCGGCGCCCGTCGCCCGACGACGACGCGGGCGCACGCCGCCAACGGCAGCAACGGCAAGCTTGCCCTGCGCGGCGAGCAGCCGGAGACGCTGCTGAATTACTACCGCGAGATGGTGCTGATCCGGCGCTTCGAGCAGCGCGCGGGGGAGATGTACACGCGCGCCAAGATCGGCGGCTACTGTCACCTGAACCTCGGTGAGGAGGCGACCATCGTCGGCCTGATGGCCGCGCTGGAGCCGCGCGACTACCTGCTCACGAACTACCGCGAGCACGGCTACGCGCTGGCGCGGGGGATCGAGCCGGGCCGAGTGATGGCCGAGCTGTTCGGCAAGGAGACGGGCACGTCGCGCGGACGCGGCGGCTCGATGCACATCTTCGACGCGAAGGCCCGGCTCCTGGGCGGCTACGCCATCGTGGGGGGGCAGCTGCCCATCGCCGTGGGCGTGGGCCTGGCCATCGACTACCGCGACGGCCACGAGGTGGTGATGGTGCAGATGGGCGACGCGACGACCAACATCGGCGCCTTCCACGAGTCGCTGAACCTGGCGCAGCTCTGGCACCTGCCGGTGGTGTTCGCGATCGTCAACAACCAGTACGGGATGGGCACGCCGCCGGAGCGGGCGTCGGCCGAGCCAGAGCTGTACAAGCGCGCCTGCGCCTACCGGATGGCGAGCGAGCGCGTGGACGGCAACGACGTGCTGGCCGTGCGGGAGGCCGCGCGGCGAGCGGTGCGGCGGGCGCGGGAGGAGCACGAGCCCACGCTGCTGGAGGCGGTGAGCTTCCGCCTGCGCGGCCATTCGGTCGTCGATCCGGCCCGCTATCGCTCTCGGGAGGAGGTGGAGCGCGGCCAGGCGCAGGACCCGATCCCCGCCTTCCGCCGCCGCCTGGTGACGGCGGGCATCGTGAACGACGAGCGGCTGGCGGAGATCGAGGCCGATGTCGAGCGCGTGGTGGACCAGGCGGTCGCCTTCGCGGACGAGAGCGCCGACCCGCGGCCCGCCGAGCTATTCACCTACGCCTACGCCACGCCCGCGCCCAACGAGCCGCGCCAGTTCCCGGGCCAGCCGCTCGTGAGTGCCGAGTGAGAAGTGAGGACCGCCCGTGGCCGTGATCAGCTATCGCCAGGCGCTGCACGACACGCTGCGCGAGGAGATGCAGCGCGACGAGGACGTGTTCCTCATGGGTGAGGAGATCGGCGTCTTCGAGGGCTCGTACAAGATCACGGCCGGGCTGCTGCAGGAGTTCGGGCCGAAGCGCGTGCGCGACACCCCGATCGCCGAGGAGGGGTTCGTGGGCGCGGCGATCGGGGCGGCGATGGTCGGCCTGCGGCCCGTCGTCGAGATCATGACGATCAACTTCAGCCTGCTAGCCCTCGACCAGATCGTCAACCACGCGGCGAAGATCTACGGCATGTTCGGCGGCCAGGCCAGCGTGCCGCTGGTGATTCGGATGCCGGGCGGCGGCGGGCAGCAGCTCTCCTCGACCCACTCGCAGAGCCTGGAGGTCATGTATGCTTACGTACCCGGGCTGAAGGTCGTCGCGCCCGCGACGCCGGCCGACGCGAAGGGGCTGCTGAAGAGCGCCATCCGGGACGACGATCCGGTCATCTTCGTCGAGAACCTGGCCCTGTACAACACCAAGGGCGAGGTACCGGACGAGGAGTACACGACGCCGATCGGCGTGGCGGCCATCGCCAAGGAAGGCACTGACATCACGATCGTCACCTACTCGCGGATGACCCTGGTGGCGCTCGGCGTGGCCGGGCGGCTGGAGGAAGAGGGGATCAGCGCGGAGGTGGTCGATCTGCGAAGCCTGCGGCCGCTCGACCGCGAGACGATCCTGGCCTCGGTGCGCAAGACCAACCGCGCCGTCATCATCGAGGAGGACTGGCTTAGCTACGGCGTGGGCGCCGAGGTCGCGGCGACGATACAGGAGGGCGCGTTCGACTACCTCGACGCGCCGGTGCGCCGCGTGGCCCAGGCGGAGGTGCCGCTGCCCTACGCCAAGCCGCTGGAGCTGGCGGCGCTGCCGAACGCCGACCACCTGCTGGCAGCCATCCACGAGACGCTCGACGCCGTGGGATTCCAGCACCGGGGAGCCCCTGTCCATGCCTGACGTAACGATGCCCCGCCTCAGCGATACGATGCAGGAGGGCAAGATCGCCCGCTGGCTGAAGCACCCGGGCGACCGGGTGGCGCCGGGGGACGTGCTGGCCGAGATCGAGACCGACAAGGCGACGATGGAGCTGGAGGCGTACGACGCGGGCGTGCTGGAGCGCATCCTGGTGCCCGAGGGGCAGAACGCGCCGATTGGCCAGGCGATCGCCGTGATCGGCACGGGCGCCGCCGCGAATGGCAGCGGCTCTCCCGCAGCGCCCTCGGGCCGCCCGGCGGGGGCCGCCGCGACGTCCACGGCGCCCGCGCCCTCCGAGGCTGGCCCCGCCGCTCGCGCTTCGGGCCAGCCGCCGGTGGGCGCGAACCCACCCGCCGTGCAGCAGGAGACGCGGCCGCCGACCGACGCGGCCGGCGGCGAGCCCGCCGCGCAGAGCGTCGGGATGGCACCGGCCCAAGCGACAACTGGCGGCGCCCCGCCCGAGGGCGCGGGCACCGCGCCGGCCCAGCCCGCGACCAGTGGCGGTACGCCGGCGGGCGGGGTCCGGGCGTCGCCGATGGCGCGCGCCATCGCGCGCGAGCGAGGGATCGACCTGCGCACGATCCACGGCAGCGGGCCGGGCGGGCGCGTGATCCGCGCGGACGTCGAGGCGGCGAGCGGCAACGGACACGCGCCCGCGCCGCCGAGCGCCGCGCCGCCCGCCCCAGCCGCGGCCGAGGCCGCGCGGCCGCCCGCGCCGCCCGTAACGACGCCTGCCGGCCCGGCTGCACCGTCGGCGACGGCCGCCCCCGCGGCGCCGTCCGAGGACGTCGAGGTGCGCCCGGTCGGCCGCGTACACCAGCTGATGGCCGAGCGCACGCTGCTGAGCGTGCGGGAGATCCCGCAATACTACTTGACGGCCGAGATCGACATGCAGGCCGCGCTCGACCTGCGCCGCCAGCTGGAGGCGACGTTCGGCGGGGAGCCGCGCATCACAATCAACGCCATCGTCCTGCGGGCAGTGGCGCTGGCGCTGCGCGAGGTGCCGGAGGTGAACAGCGTCTGGCGCGACGGGCAGTGGACCGTGCACCGGCGGGTCAACCTGGGGATGGCGGTGGCGATTCCGGACGGGCTGATCGTGCCGGTGATCCGCGATGCCGACCGCAAGTCGCTGCGCGAGATCGCCGTCGAGTCGCGCGCGCTTGCCAGCCGAGCGCGGGACGGGAAGCTGTCGCTGCCCGAAGTGCAGGGCGGCACTTTCAGCGTGACGAACCTCGGCATGTTCGACGTCGAGGAGTTCCACGGGATCATCAACCCGCCGGAGGCCGGCCTGCTGGCGGTGGGCACCACCGTGGAGAAGCCGGTCGGGCTGGACGGCCAGATCGTGCTGCGACCCCGCATGCGGGTAACGCTGACCGCGGATCACCGCGCCTACTCGGGCGACGTCGGCGCCCGCTTCCTCCAGGCGGTCAAGCGCCTGCTCGAACAGCCGCTGCGACTGGGCTTCTAAACTGGCGCACGGGCTTGCTAGGTATCGCTGGCTTCGCCAGAGGTGCGCAGCACGCCCGTAGAGGTACTTCGCAGCCACACGCCGGCGCGCCGCGGAAGCGGTGGGGCTGTTAGGGCGCCCCGCCGCGGCGCAGGGTAGCCACAGCGGCGAGGATGGCGGCGGCGAGCTCGCGCACGCGCGGCGCGTCGCTGGTGGCGAGGATCTCCCGCGCCGGGGCTTCGAGCGCGTCGGCCACGTCGCCCTGCAGGTAGCCGAGCAGGCTCACGAGCTGCGCGTACTGGTCGGCGCTGACCGTGTCGGACGGGGGCGAGCAGGTGTAGTCAGCGAAGTTGTTCAGCGCCCGCGTGAGCCGTGCCCGCGACGAGTTCTCCTGGTCGTCCGACGTCACGAGGCGCCAGCCCGTCGGCACATAGGGATAAGGGTAGGGCGCGAGACCGGCGATCCAGGGGAACGGGGGCAACGTCCAGCCTGTGGGTACCAGTCGCGGCTCCTCGGGCGCGGACGCCGCGAAGCGCCGCACGAGCTGGCGCGCGGCGCGGCAGTCGGCGCTGGTCTCCTGGGCAGCCGCCAGCCGAGGCGTGCCGAGCGCGGCCGCCGCGACGAGGCTGGCGAGCAACAGACGAATCCACATACCCCCTCCTCCCGCGACGGGCGCCGCGGCCGCCCCATTATACGCCGCCCGGGTCGCCACGGTGGCCGCCCACCCGCCGCCCCTGCTACCCTTCCACTAACTTGTCAGAGGAGCTACTGATGCCACGCTCGTCGCGCGACCTCACCCCGGAGCTTCCCCTGCGCCGGCCGCGCGCCTGGCTCGTGGCGGTCGCCGCGCTGCTTTGCGTGGGCGGGGCGCCGCGCGCGCTGGCGCAGGGGCCGGCGGCCTCGCCCCCGGCCCTACAGTGCCCGACCGACGACCCGATGTGCACATACGGCGAGCGCCACCTGGCGCGGGACGGCTATGCGTACCAGATGATGACGGTGAGCGGCGGGGCCGACTGGTCGACGCGGTTCTGGGTACGGAGCGCCCAGGGCGAGGTGCTGCTGGCGGTACCGCCGCTGCGGGGCGACGCCTACCTGGCCGTGCAACGCGCGGACGGCGACCAGACGAGCGCGACGCCGGCCGTCCGCATCGTCAGCTACCACTATGGCCCGGACGACCCCGCCTACGCGCCGTCCGGCCTGTCGAGCACGGTCTATCACTACGATGCCGCGAGCGGCAGTCTTGTCGCCGACGAGCCGGCGATCCAGCCGGTTGCCAGCCCGGCGGACATCCGTCAGATGCTCGCGAACGAGGGCTGGACGCTCGTCTTCCCCGACCAATAGCAGCGGCGCCCGCCGGGGCCGATCGCGGCGTGCAGGCCGCCTGGCGCGTCCGATTCGGTGGTCCCCGGCGACTGTTGTAACGAGTTGCGTCGCGAGAGGGCACTGCATTACAATGGCGGCATACCGCCACGTCGCTGGCCCCATGCTTCCCGAGCGACCGGCGGCCGGGCATCCTCCCTGGCGTCTCCTGACCTCCAACCGTGGTGGCGGCTACCTGGTGCCAAGGGGACTGGCGCATGGGCAGCACGGGTTGGGCAAGCAGGGCGATCTCTGCCTGGCGGGCCTGGGCCGCGCACGGCGTCGCGGCACGCCGGCGGGCTATCGCTGCCTGCCTGCTAGCCACCGTGCTCGCCGTTGCGGCGGGCCTCAGCGTGCCGCAGCCAACCGACCCGGGCGAGGGGCTGGGCGGCGTAGCCACGCCCGAATCGACGCGGGGCGCGCACGTGCTCATGGCGTTGCCGACGCCCCCACCGCGCCCCCAGGTCGCCGTGTTGCCTGCTGACGACGAGGAGGAGGCCGATCCGGCCGTTGCGCCACCGCGCGAGCGGCGGGTGGCCGTCTCGCGGGCGACGCGCGCCACGGCTCCGTCGACATCCTCTCGCTCCACGCGGGAGCCGCGCGCGACGAGCACGCCGCGTCCGCCTGGCGCTACCCGCACGGCGCGGCCGGCTGCCACGCGCTCTGCCGCGAGCGCGGCGCGGCCCACGGCCACGCGGATGGCACGCGCCCGGCCCGGCCCCGCGCCCGCGCCGTCGCCTAGCGCCGCGCCGTCGGCAATCGCCGCGCCGCTTGCACTCGTTCCTGATATCGAGGACGACGAGGATGCGGCCCTGGCGGGACCGCATCAGCCTACCACGCGGACCCGGCTGCTGCGCCAGCGACGACCCAGCCGACCGCGCGCAACGGCCACCCCGACGCCGGCGGTCGCGGACCCGGATGACGCCGACGAGCCGGAGGCGGATGCTCCGAGCCGCCGGACGCGCCCGGCCCGGCCGCCGCGCGCGCCACTCCCCACGCGCACGCCGCGCCCCACCGCCACGCCGCGGGGCTTGGGCGGGGGCCGGACGACCGCCACGCCCCGCCCGACGAGCACGCAGGCGCCCACGCGCACGCCGAGCCCGACGCGCACGGCGACGCTCACGGCCACGCCGGTGCCGCGTCCGCTGGCGAGTGGGAGCCGGTTTGTGGCCGTGGTGGCGGGCGCGAGCGGGACCAGCGTGAGCGGCGCGCTCACGGGGCGGGCGCTGCTGTTCGGCCTGGACGCCACCCTCGCGGGAGCGGAGTTCACGGGGCTGCGGCTCGGCACTGGCAGTCTGAGCGCGGGTGCGCTACGGGGCTACGACACCCTGGTCTTTCTGGGCGTGTGCAAGCTCGACGCGCTCACGGCCGACGAGCGGGCCGCGGTGCGCGAGTTCGTCACGACGGGCGGCAAACTGGTGCTGCGCGACAGCAACGACGCTGGCGTCTGTCCCGGCGACGACCGGAGCTACGCCGCGCTCGGCCTGCCGTTCGGTACCGCCGCGCCACCCGACCGCAATGCGCCCGCCCCGGTGCAGGTGGTGGCGGAGTCGCCGCTGGCCAGCGCCGATCCGGGGTCGCCGTACTTCGTGGACCCCGCAGCGCTGAGCGCCGCACCGTACAGCGCGGGCGACGCGGGCTACGTGACCGGCGCCAGCGGCGTGTGCGCGAGCCTGGTGGTCGCCGGGGCGGCGGGCGAGCAGCGAGTGGTGCGCGGCTGGGCGAACGTGGGCGCCGGCACAGTGGTGTACGACGGCTGGGACACGGGGGATGGGCGGAAGGCCAACGCGCCGCTGGCGAAGCACTTGTGGTACCTCGACCTGCGAGCGCCCTGGCCCTTGCCCGCGAGCTGCCCGCCGTTGCCGGCGCAGCCGTCCGTGACGCCGACCGCGACCCCGTCGCCGTCGCGCACGCCATCGCCCAGCCCGACGCCGAGCGTCACGCCGCGCGCCACCCCTTCGGCGACGGCTACGGTGACCGGCACGCTGACGCCGACCGTCACGTCCACGCGCTTGCCGCGGCGCTCGCCCACGCCCGTGCGCCGACGGACGCCCACCCGCACGCCGTCGCCGAGCGCAACGCCAAGCGCCACGGCGACGCCGAGCGTCACCCCGACGCCGACTCCGAACGGCATCATCCCCGCCAGCGGAGGCCCCGACGCCTTCGGCTACACGTATCGTGACAGCCGCCTGCCCGGCGGCCCAGCCTACAGCTGGCCGGACCCCGTCCACGGGGGAGCCCGCCTCGCGGCGCTGGACGAGAGCGACAACCTGCGGGCGGGGCCGGTGCCGCTCGGGTTCGACTTCCCCTTCTACGGGGGGACTTTCAACGAGGTGTACGTGGACACGAACGGCCTGCTGAGCTTCGTGGGGCCAGCCGGTTCGTCGCCGCCTGGCAACGTCCCGCTCACGGGCGCGGGCGCCCCCGTGGCCCTGGTGGCCCCGTTCTGGGACGACCTGGTGACGTGGCGCGCCAGTCGCTGCGACGGAGCGCCCAGCGAGCGGGGTGTCTACACGTTGAGCGGCGGTGCGGGGGAGGGGCGCTTCTTCGGCGCGGCCTGGGTTGCGGTGGATCGCAACCCGTGCTCGGCGCGGCTCCCGCTGGGCCAGGGGTACAGCTTCGCGGCATTTCTGTACGCCGATGGACGCATCGTGTTCCAGTACCGCACCCTCGACGGCACAACGACCTCCGCCACGGTCGGCATCCGCAGCCCGGACGGAAAAAGCGCGCTGCAGTACGTGTACAACGCGGCGGGGCTCGGCGAGGGGCGCGCGGTGGAGTTCCGGCCGCCGGCGCCGAGCGGCGACGTCCCGCTGCTCGGCACGCTGCGCGTCGCCGCCGAGCGCGCCGGCACGCCGTCGCCGACGCCCACCGCGGGCCCGGCGCGCGGCACGCCGTCGCCGACGACGCCAGTGGCGAGCACCCTCACGCCCGCGCTGGCCAGCCCAACGCGCGCCGCGAGCCCCACGCCGACGCCCACCGTGACGCACACGCCGAGCCCCACGGCAACGCGCACGCCGACGCCCACGCGCACGGCCACGGCCACGAGCACGCGCACCCCGACAGCGACGCGCACCCCGACGGCCACCGCCACGCGCACGCCCACCCGTACGCCCACGCGTACCCCAACGCGCACGCCGACCCGCACGCCCACGCGCACGGCCACGCCCATCCCGACGCCGACACGGGTGCCGACGGCCACCCCGGCGCCGGCCCGCGCGGCCGCGCCGGGGCCGGGAGCCGCACCCGCGCCGGCGGCCGCCCGCTAGGCGGGTATCGGCGCCGGCGGGTCGCCGAGCAGGCGCCACAGGCCGGGTTGGTCAAGCTGGGGGCGGGGGCAGTGCCAACCGGTGTCGGCGTGCGATACTTAGACTGTCTTGGGCAGGCTCGGGCCGGCTAACCATGCTCGTGGCAGGGAGGAGCCCGTGGAGGATGCTGGCGGCAGCCTTGGGCATCCTGCGTCCCGCGCGGCGCAGCGAGCGGCGTTGCGCGTCGCCCAGGAGGCGGCAGCCCACGTACCCGCCTACGGCCGTTTCCTGCGCCGCGCGGGCTACGATGCCGACCGGCTGCGCACCTTCGCCGACTTCTGCCAGCTCCCCACGATGGACAAGGCGTCCTACCTTCAACGCTACTCGCTGGGCGAGCGGTGTCGACAGGCTGACCTGACCCGGGCGTACATCACGGTAGCTAGCTCGGGCACGTCCGGGGGGGCAACGCTCTGGCCTCGCTACCCCGAGCAAGAGCCAGCGACTATCGCCGGGGTCCGAACGTTGCTGCAGGAGCATTTTCGGATTCTCGATCTGGCCACATTGGTGGTAATCGCAGCGGCCACGGGACCCTGGGCGTATGCTACGGGGATGACGCTAGCAACCCAGCGAATCTTCGCGGAACCCGGGGTTTGCGGGACGGTAGTTACCCCGGGCTTGAACCAGGACGAGACGCTTCGCTTCATCGCGGAGCTAGGCCCGCACTATGACCAGGTGCTCCTCGTGAGCTATCCGGCGCTGGTCCCGTCGCTGCTGGAGGCCGGGAGCCGGCGGGGCATCGACTGGCCCTCGCTCGCGGTTTCGGTGCTGACAATGGGCGAAGGCGCCACGGAAGCGCAGCGAGAGGCCATCCTCCGGCAACTCGGGGCGGACGCGGGCTCCTTGAGGGGCTTTGTGAACGCTTTCAGCGCGACGGAGGCCGCAGGAGTGATCGGCTATGAGAGTCGGCTATGCCTCCTGCTGCGCCGGCTCTGCATCGAGCAGCCGGCGCTGGCCAAGGCGCTGTTTGGCACCCCCATTCTTCCCTCCATCAATCAGTACAACCCACTGGGGTACTTCCTTGAGACCAGCGGCGACGAGGTGTTGCTCACGATGCGGGGCGCCGTGCCGCTGATCCGCTACAACACGCACGACCGTGGCGGTCTCTTGAGCTTCGCTGAGGTCATCACTATCTGCCGTGCTCATGGATACGATCTTCAGGAGGAGTGGCGCCAGCGACAAGGTGGTCCCGTAACGATGCGGCCAGCACCATTCTTCTACGTCCACGGGCGCAGCGACGCCGTGATCCTGCACGGCGGCAACGTCTATCTCGACGAGATCGCGCACGTGCTCGAACAGCCGCCGCTAGGGGCCTCCAACACCGGGCACTTCGAAGTGTCCCAGGCGGCGAGCGCCGACGGCCAAGTGACGTTGCGGTTGGTGGTGGAGCTACGGGAGGGGATCAGTCCCGGCGAGGGACTATCCACGCAGTACGAGCGCGACTTCCTTGCCGGGTTACGGAGCGTGAGCCCGCGCTTCCAGGCCGCGTACGACGCTAGCCAAGGCCGCGCCAAAGTAGTGGTGACGCTGGTGCCGCACGGTAGAATGGCGGGCAGCGGCCCCAAACGACGACGTGTGGTGCTGCCGCACGACAGCGCGAGTACCGACAACCCCGCGTCAGCGAACGCGGACCACGACTGAGCGCGGCACCGCGCAGGTTGTGGGGCAAGCGCGGCACTTGGAGGGTGCGGCGGGGGGTCGGCCGCTAGGGAGCGCCGTCCAGAGTGCGGACCGCGTCATCGGCGAACTGATAGTCCAGGAATTCGTCCAAGTTAGGCCGCTGGGGCACGTAGCCATGCTCCACTTGCCAGTTCAAGAACGTCGTCAAAGTCTGACTGTTGATGCGTCCATCCCGCGCGACGGCGAGATAGCCTGCCTTGCTCAGGATCTGGGGGGAGATATTGGCGGATTCGGCTAGCAGGGCGATCACCGCGTCGCGATCGCGGCCATACTCCATAGCGTCCATGTAGTCGCGGGCAGCGCGGACATAACCGACGGCGAACCGGCGCGCGACATCGGACTGCTGATGGCCGAACTTCTCCGCGAAGACGATCATTGCGATCTCGTAGTTGGGAATGTAATCGCCGGCGTCCCCAATGCGCGCGGCTAGTCCCCGGTCCTCGGCGATAGCGCCCCAAGGCTCGGGCACGATCGCTAGGTCGGCGCTGCCACCACCGAACGCGGCCAGGATTTCGGGGAACCCCATATACTGCACGTCGGCAAGGTCGGATACGGTGAGCCCGACTTCGTCCAGCATGCGGTCCAACGCCGGCTCCGCAGGGTTCCCGCGGGCGGGATGCGCCACGCGCTTACCCCGCACGTCGGACGGACTCTGAACTACCGGTTGCCCGCCGGCGAGGCGTGAGAGCACCGGATAGCCGCGATTTCCGGGGGTAAGCAGCGAGGCGTCCAGGGCCAGAACGAGCCGGATGTCGCGAGCGAGCGCATTGAAGAAAGACGGCAGGGGCGGCGCCGAGGCCACGTCGAGGTCGCCACGACTGAGAGCTGGCAGCGCATCGCCGGCACTCCCAAATTGCTCGCTGTGCAGGTCGATCCCTAGTTCGCGGAAATAACCGCGTGCATCCGCGAGGTGAATGATGTTGCCAAGCCCCTGAGTTCGCGCCGCTCGGACGACGGCCGGGACTGGCGAGGGCTGATCTGCGCCCTGCGCCGCGCTACCTGACGCCGGCGGGGCGGCAGCGGCCGGCGGGGCCTGACTGGTCGCCGTCGATTGGACACCGGGGGTAGGCGCAGCCGGGGACCGGGGGGCACCGGTACACCCGGAAAACGTCAGTACGCCGCTGCTCAGCAACACGAGACATAATCGCCGACCACTCACGATACCGATACCAATCATGCACAACCTTATGCGGATCGAGTTGGTGTGCAGGGCCATCTTTCACAGTATAGACTAGAGATTAGCAGAAGGAGCAGTCCCGGAATGGACGGGGAGCGCGAGATCCTACCGGCACCGGCCCGTCCGCCCGATAGCCTTCCCGCCGCACTGACCGCAGCCACCGCCCGCCTGGTCAGCGAGCCAAGTGACGAGGCGGTCGGTCAGGTGCTGGTGGAAGAAGCGGCCCGGCTGGTCGGCGCACCCGATGTCCGCCTAGCACTGCTGAACGGGGAAGCCGCGTGGTGGGTGCTAGGGCACGCCATCGGCCCCGCCGCGGGACGTCAGGGTGAGCGGCAGCCCCTTCCCGCCGGGATACTCGGCTACATCATACAGAGCGGGCAGCTGCTTGAAGTCGCGGACCTAGCAAGGCATCCACTGGCCAGCGCCGAGCATGGCGGCCCCGCTTGCGGCAGCGTGATCGGCGTACCGTTGCGGTTGCGAGGGGAACTCCTCGGCGCAATCATGGCAGCCCGTCCCACAAGCACCACGGCATTCGGAACGGATGAGTTAAGCGCACTCCAAGTCCTCGCCGACGTCGCGGCGGCTCGACTCGGCGCCGAGCCCCGCGGCCAGAATCTGCGGGCGCGCGCGCAAGACTTGGCTGGGCTCAACCCGGTCTGGCGGCCGCCACCGGAACTGGCCGGGGACTTCGTGATCGTGACCACGGGTCGCGACCAGCCCTTTCTGGACCTAGACGAGGCAGCCTGTCGTATTCTTGGCTACCCTCGCGACGCTCTGCTGCAGTGCTCGATGCCCGACATCATCCCGCTCCCGCCTGGCGGGGAAAAAGTGGACACCTTGGCTGGTGTCCGCGATCAGATGGTGCGGGGCATCCCGATCAGTTTCGACACAATCGCTCGCCGGCGAGACGGAAGCCTCTTCCCCATCCGCCTGATGATTCAGCGGGTGACAGACGCCACTCCCCCGATCTATCGCTGCATCTTCTCGGACTTAAGTCATGAGAAGAACGCCCAGCTCCAGGCTATTCAAAAGGAAAAGCAACGATTACTTCAGGAGATCGGCTCTAGTCTAGCGCACGAAATGAACAGCCCGCTGGCGGTGATTCTCGGTAATCTCGAAATGATCTTAGAGGAATTTCGTGATGACGACCTCCAGACGATGCTGCGCCCGGTACACAATGCCGCGGAGCGAATCTCGAGCGCCGTGCATGAGCTCCAACGCTTCGCGAAGCCGATCCTAGCTCGCGGGTGGGCCTCTGTGGATATCAGCGAGCTAGCGGGTGACGCAATCGAGAAGACCCGAGGGCTCTGGGACGCAACATCCGGGTACAAGGGCCCTCCAATCGAGGTACGACTCCAGGCGTCGCCGGTGGCCCGAGTACGGGGCAATCCTATCGAATTGACCGCTGCAATTCGCGAGTTGATCGCGAACGCCGTGCAGGCGCTGCCCAATGGTGGGGTCATTACCATTAGTACTGCTCAGGTCGACGAAGGCGTATTGTTGAGCGTGAGCGACAGCGGCGTGGGAATGCGCGACGCGACACTACAGCGCTGTCTCGATCCCTTCTTCACAACCCGGCGACCGCTCGCGACAGGTCTGGGGCTGAGCCGAGTTCACCACACTGTGTTGCAGCACCAGGGCCAACTGCGTATTACAAGTGGCGAGGGGACCGGCACTCAGGTAACGATAGTCTTACCGTTCACGCTGCAAGAGGACGCAGACGCCTGACGTGCCGCGCCGGGAACTGACGGCCGGGCCAGTCGACGGCCGAACGGCGCCGGCGGGGCGGTCAGGGGGCGCGGAGCAGCGTCCGGTCGGGCGCGGGGCCGACGCGGCCGAGGCGCTGGTGCGCGTAGTCGAGATACTGGTAGTCGACGAAGTCGGCCAACGGCTGGCGCTCGGCCACAAGCCCGTGGCGCTCGTACCAATCCTGGTCGGCGGCGATGGAGGCGAGGTTCAGGTAGCCGTCGGGATCCAGGCCCGGCGGCACCATGCGGTCGTAGAGCGCAGGGTCCTTCACGGTAGTGCGCTCGCTCAGAATCTGGACGATGGCGGCCTTGTCGCGCCCGTGATCGAAGGCGGCGACGACGTCGCGGACGCCGCGCAGGTAGGCGACCATCCAGCGCCGCGCCGCCTCGGGCTGGTGCTGATAGAAGCTCGGCGCGTACAGGATGCCGGCGATCTGCTGATCGGGGTATAGCTCGTCGGCGCCCTTGAAGCGCACGCCGACGCTGCGGCTCACGGCCGTCGTGACGAACGGCTCGATCAGCGCCGCCGCGTCGACGGAGCCGTTGGCCAGCGCCGTAATCATATCGGGAAAAGGCATATTCACCACGTCGAGCGCGCTGAGGTCGAGGCCGAAGGCGCGGAGGCCGCTCTCGATCTGCAGCTCCATCGGGGAGTTGGCGGAGGGCGACGCGACCTTCAGGCCCCGCAGGTCGGCGAGCGTCTGCACGCGGCCGCTGTCTATCAGGTCCTTGCGCACCACCAGTGCGTTGAACCCATGGCCGCGCGAGTTGAGCCCCTTGTCGGCCACCAGCTTGACGGGAATGTCGCGCGAGATCGCGTTGAACAGGCTGGGCGTGGGGGCACCCGCGCCCACGTCGAGCTGGCCCGCGGCGAGCGGGGCCGTCATCTCGGGGGTGGCGCCGAACGGCTCGAGGCTCGCGTCGAGGCCCTCGTCCCGGAAATAGCCACGCGCGGCGGCGACGTAGATGCCCGCGTCGGAGAGCGAGCTGAGCACTCCGATCCGGACGGCGACGGGGGGCGCGAGCGGCGCCGCGGCGTCGGCCGGGGCGGGCACATCGGCGGGCGGGGCAGGGCCGCGCGCGACGACCGGGGCCGCCGGGCCGTGGGCGGCGGACGCGGAGGGCGGCGGGGTAGCCGAGGCGGGCGCCGGCGAGGGGGCGGCAGGCGACGGGGCGCTGGCGCCGCAGGCGACGAGCAGGGTCAGGGTCAGCAGGGCCAGGGCAGGGCGAACGGCGATGATCGCCTTCCTCGATCGCGTCATCGAGCACGTCTCCTTCACGGCGTGGGTTTGTCGCGCCGTGGGGCCAGGCCGCCGAGTCCACGGGCGACGACTGGCCCTCTCTGGCACGGTAGCGGAAGCGGCCCCATCGCCGCCAGGCGCGGGTTGCGCTAGTCCCGGCCGAGCAGCGGCCTCTCGCCACCGGCACGGTTCTAGAGCCGCGTGCGGGGCGCGGCGCGGCGATGCTCTCGGCCAGGTAGCCAGCGGCTCGCTATACTGGGACGAACCGAGGTGCCCCTCCGCGGGGCGACCACCCCCGGCCGACTTCCCCGCGAGGAAGGGGAAAGACGCGGCGTGGGGGGAGCCGGGCGTCCCCGGCCGCGGCGTGGGGACGGACGCCGGCGGCAGCGCCGCTGGATGCCCCTGCCGTGGTCGGGTGGGGCGCCGGGCGTTGCGCATGTCGGCGGGCTTGCGGGGCGGGGGCTCGCCCCGGCGCAGGAGAGGAGTGGGAGAGGACAGGATGCGCGCGCTGTTGCTGGCGGTGATGTTGGTACTGGCGCAACCGGGGACGCAGGCGCCCGGCGTGGTGGCCGAGAGCCAGGCGCAGGGCGAGTGGGGCGTGGCGGCGATCGACACGCGGCTCAATCCGCAGCACCGATATACGCTGCAAGTGGACGGCCCCGACGGCAGCTCGTTCACGCTGCGCTACCTCCAGGTGTACGTCAGCCACCAGCCGACGAACGGCGGCTCGGGCAACGACGACGGCAGCTTCCAGGGCACAGCGCCCTACGAGGCCGATCTGGTCCCTCCCGCGCCACAACTGCTCTTCTGGCGCTATTCGGCGGTACTCAGCCCCGACCAGCCCGCCGAGATGACGATCCGCCTGCTGGACCGCGGCCCCGGTTGATCTGGCGGCGCCCCGGCCGCCATGCGTCGAGCACCCCAGGGTGGGAGCCTGGCCCCAGGGTTCGATATACTGTCAAGTAACTCCCTGGAGGTGCTCGATGGCGCTGCCCCGTGTCTCGCGTCGTACGTTGCTTCGTCATTCCGGCTGGGCCGTCCTCGGCGGCCTGGCGCTCCCTGCCGTGCTGGCCGCCTGCGGTCAGCAAGCGAACGGCTCGGCCGCGCGGCCGTCGCCCGACGCGCCGGCCGCGCCCGCGTCGTCCACGCGCCTCCGCAAGCTGACCAGCAACTGGACGGCGGTAAGCGGCGGCATGAGCGGCATCTGGTCCGCGCAGGAGGCGGGCCTGTTCCGCGAGGAGGGGCTCGACCTCGAGCTGGTACACATCGCCAGCACGTCGCGGGCGATCCAGAGCATGCTGGCCGGCGAGCTGGCCTTCAGCCCGCTCGATCCCGCGGCGGTCGTTCAGGCCAACCTGAACGGAGCGGATCTCGCGCTGGTCGGCGCAGTGACCAACCGGCTGGTGTTCTCCGTGCTCACGCGGCCAGAGGTCCAGAGCGCGGAGCAGCTGCGCGGCAAGACGATCGGCATCACGCGGATCGGCTCGTCCACGCACACCGCGGCGCTGGTGGCACTCGACCTGTGGGGACTCAAGCCCGACCAGGACGTGTCGCTGCGGCAGCTGCAAGAGGTGCCGGCCATCCTCAGCGGCTTGCAGGCTGGGCAGATCGACGCCGGGGTGGTGTCGCCCCCGACGAACACGCGCGCGCGGCAGGCAGGCTTTCTGGAGCTGCTGAATCTCGCGGAGGAGGGACCGCAGTACCCCTCGATCTGCCTCGGCGGCACCCGGTCCTGGCTGAGCGCGAACCCTGACGCCGCGCGCGCGTACCTGCGCGCCTACGTCCGTGGCGTGCAGCGATTCAAGTCGGACCGCGACTTTGCGCTCGGCGTGCTGCGCAAGTACCTGGAGGTCGACGACGCGGCGATTCTAGAAGACACCCACGCCCAATTCTCGCGCTACATCGAGAACGTGCCGTACGTCAGCGCGGAGGGCATGGCCCGCCTGATCGCCGACCTGGCCGCCGACGAGCCGCGGCTGGTCGGCCACACGCCCGACCAGTACGTGGACGACGGGCTGGTACACGACCTGGAGGCGAGCGGGTTCCTGAAGGAGGTCTGGGGCGCGTAGGCGGGACCGGCGGGCGGCGAGGCGGACGGCCGTCCGCCTCGCCGGCCGACAGGCCGACGCGAATCCGGGAATTTCCCCGCGCAATTCGTTTCACTCGCCATAACACTACAATTTGTGGCACAGTCTATAGCCACCTACTACATGTTGTGTGGTCGGGTCGTTGTGGGCTGCTCGCTATCCTTGACACTGGCTGGCTCGGGTGCAATAACAAGCCTACGCGCCGCCGCGGCCGGACGGTCGGCGGCGTGCCGGTCGGCGCCGGGCGGCAGCTGTCGCCCGGCCGAGCCCGACCGGGGGACCTTGTCCGGAAAGGAGCTCCCGAGTGCGCCGATTGTCACGCCTGACGTCGCTAACGGGTGTTGCCGCCGCGTCCCTCGTCCTCGCACAGCTCGCAACCTGGCAAGCCTCACGCGCTCAGACCTGCAACGTGCGCGTTGAGATCGAAACGCCGGCCGACAACGCCACCGTGCAGTCGCGACAGGCCATTACGGGCTGGGCCGCCGACCTGGGCGCCAGCAGCGGGACGGGGGTGGACGCCGTCGTCGCGTCGCTGGACGGGGCGCTCGACTCGCCCGACAACCGCCTGGTGGGCGTCGCCGAGTACGGCGCGGCCCGCCCCGACATCGCGCAGACGCTGGGCGACGACCGCTTTACGAACTCGGGCTATACGTTCACCTGGGACACTTCGACCGCGCCAAGCGGGACCCACCCCCTGTTCTTGCAAGCGCACAGCGCCTGCGGCTGGCACACAACGAGCCATACGGTGACGATTCCCGGCGGGGTGTCCGCCGCCGCGCCCGCGCCGGCGGCCGCGCCCTCGCCCACTGTGGGCAACAGCATCACCGTGGTGGGCGGCACCGCCACGGTTGGCGTGGTGGCCACGCCGACCCGACCGGCCGTGAACACGGCACCCGCCACGGCGGCCGCCAGCGGCGGCGCCGGTGGGCTCGTGCTCACGCCGGGGGCGTTCGCGCCGCCGCCCACCACGACCGCGCTCCAGCCGCCCAGCAATCTCCGCCTGGCCGGCGCGACGAGCACGGGAGTGACGCTGAGCTGGGACCCGCCGCCGGGCGCGCCGCCCAACTCGTATCTGATCTACGAGAGCACCGTTACGGCAACCGGCGGCAACGCGACGCCGGTCGTCGTCGCGCGGGTGCCGGGCACCAGCACGTCCGTGACGCTCAGCGGCCTGCAAGACCCGACCCGCTACACGTACTACTTCACGGTGGCGACGGGGGCCGCCGACGGCACCGCGAGCCCGTACCTGCTAACGACGGTGAGCACGACGCCGGCCAACACGCGCGTGCCGGTGCCGCCCACGCCGCCCGGCGGCTTGCCCACGGCGACCGTTGCGACCGTGCCCGGCGCGAATCTGACGCCCAACGTCACGCCGGCCGCGGGCGCCGCGGCGCCGGCCAGCGGCGGCGCGAGCGGCAGCTTCGCGGCGTCGGTCAGCGCCGCGGGCAGCAACGGCGCCACGGTGACCTGGACCGCGCAACCAGGCGCCACGGCGTACAACGTGTACGGCGCGGCCATGCTGGCCGCGCCAGCCGGCCAGACGCCGCTCGCGGGCGCGCCGCCGAACCCGCTGGCCTCGGCTCAGCCGGGGACGTGGGTCGCGGTGGCGAGCAACGTGTCCGGCACCAGCACTTCGGTAACCGGGCTCGCGCCGGGCGGGATGTACGAGTTCCTGGTGCGTGCGGTGAACGCGTCGGGCGGGGAGTTCGCCCAGACGACACCGCAGCAGCTCGCGGTGGCGGCTTCGGCCGCCGCGCCGGCCGCCAGCGCGCCGCCGGCCGGCAGCGTGCCGGCGGCACCCGGCACGCCGACTGCGGCCAACCCGGCCGCCCAGACCCCGGCGACCAGCCCGGCAAACTTCCTGCTGACCGTCTCGCCGACCACGAATACGAGCCTGACGCTGTCGTGGGTGCCGTACGCGGGCGCCACGACCTACGGGGTGCTCGTATCGCGGCCGCCGGGCGGCCAGTTCGTCGCGGACTCGTCGCGGGCGGCGCTGACGACCACCGGCACGGTGATCGACGGCCTAACGCCCGGCAGCCAGTTCACGTTCGTCATCGCCGCGAAGGACGCGAACGGGCACGAGCTGGCACGCACGAACCAGGTGCAGGCGACGGTGGGCCAGCCGGCCGCGCCGGGCCCACTGGGGATGGGGCCGTTCCCCCAGGCGACCACGGTCGCCACGCCGATCCTGGTGCCTACCGCGAGCCTGCCGGGCGCCGCGCCCGCCGTCTCGCCTGTCGGGGTCGGCGCGCCCGGCACGGCGTCCTTGCAGCTCATCTCGAACCCCAGCGATCCGGGCACCGCCAACCTGCAGTGGAACCCCGTCCCGGGCGCGGCCTCCTACTCGGTGTGGGCGATGAGCCCCGGCGGCCAGATGCAAGTCGTCGTGCCCTCGACGCAGAACGCGGCCGCCTATATCCCGAACCTGCCGGCGGGCCAGATGACCTTCCAGGTGCGCGCCCGCGACGCCAACGGCACGGACATGGCGCAATCCAATCCGGTCACGGCGACGATCGCGCCCCATTAGCCCTCACGACGCGCGCTTTCCCGCCGGCCACCGGAGCCGCCGCCATCCTCGGGTGGCGGCGGCTCCCGCGCGATCCCGCCCGACGCTTTCAGCCGCCGGTGGCGCGCGCCGGGTAGAATGGAGTAGGCGGCCCGGCACGCATCAGGGCCGCTCGGTCCATCAGCGAGCGCGGGAGGCAGCGCGTGGGGGAGCCAAGCGTCGCCCGAGTCCGGCGCGTCTGCAGCGGCTGCGGCAAGCGTAGCTGGGGCGAGAGCGCCAGCGGCACGTGCGCCATTTGTGGCGGGACGCTGCGGCCGATGACGCGCTTCGAGAGCTTCATGGACCGCTGGTTCGGCCCTTCCGAAGCCTTCGAGTCGGAGTTCTACCATCGGCACCGCCAGCTCATGGAGCTGCTGTGGGCGTCGGACGGCCGAGGCCAGGAGTACTACAACATCCTGCAGCCCGGCGTGCCGTATTCTCGCTTCATCAAACGGGTCACTGAGATCGTCTGTCAGGGCATCCAGGAGGGCTGGGTGGAGGTCCGCCTGCCGCCGGTGCCGACCACCGACGATGCTGCCTATGGCGTCGAGTTCAAGGACCCCGACCGCTTTGCCGCGGCCGTCACCGACGCCTTTCCCCCGAGGAAGCCGACCTGACCGGCGGCCGCTATGCTAAGATGATGTCCAACGTGCGCCCAGGCCGAGCGCGGGACGCCACCTCTCGGCACGCCGAGCCCGCGCCGTGAAACGGCCGCGCGCCAAGGGCAAGAGGTGCGCCGCGCGGCGGCGCCCGCTCGACCCCGGCCGCACGTCGGAGACCGCGAGCTAGATGGTGAGTGAAGCTCCGGGGCCGCGTCCCGAGCCCCTCAGCGAGGAGGACCTGGCCGCGATCGAGGCGCGTAGCGCCGCGGTCGTGGCGCTCAGCGTGCGGCTGCGACGGGCCGGGCCGGCCGGCTCGCCGCACGTGGGCTCGGCAGCCATCGGCGGGTGGCTCGACGACGTGTGCGGCAACGACGTGCCGCGCCTCGCGGCGGAGGTCCGGCGGCTGCGCGCGGAGATCGCGTACCTGCGCACGCTGCAGGACGACGGCGGCACCAGCGAGGCCGAGCGCCTGCGGGCCGCGCTGCGCGGCATCGCCTCGGCGACCTGGAAAGTCTGGTTTGCCGACGCCGCGGCCCAGTCGATGGTGCAGCAGGCGCGCTGGGCGCTCGGCGAGGGCGACTAGCGGGGCGCGGGCGCCCGCGGCAACCGACCTGTCAGCGCGCGGCGCGGCAGCTCCATCACGGCTCGTCGCCGTCGCTTGGCAGGTGAGGATAGGCCCGCTGCTTGCGCGTCGGATCGGTCTCCCCGCCCGGGTCGGCGGCGCTGGGCGACGCTTTGCCCTTCATGGTCGGGTCGGGCGAGGGTGGCGGACTACCTCGCTCCTGCGCCAACTCCTCCTGCATCTCCTTGTAGGCGATCTCTTCCCGCATTGTGCTGCTCCTCGGCCGTCACGTCATTCGGCGTAACGGCAACGATTCACTCGCCGGCGACGAGGCAGTAGGTGCAGGCGACGTGCCAGTCCTGGCAGAGTGGCAACCTGGCCCGGAACTTGTAGTACTACGTCGTCGCGAGTGATATCCGATCCGGCCCTGGGGTTCGCCGACGGAGGCGGGCCCTCACCCCGACCCTCTCCCAGGGGGAGAGGGAGTAAGGGAACGCCGCCCCCGGCTTCGGTATGAGTTGCCAGGTGTTGGCAACTGCCAACACCGAGCACTTGACCGTTGACAGAGCACGACGGTAGCCCGGAACAGGAAGGGGCGGAGCGCGCGAGCGGGGAGCGAGATCGATGCTGGGACACCGTACTGCGGTCGATCAAGCGCGGGAGCGGGTGGGCGTCGCGCAGGCGCAAGCGCACGACGCCGCGCGGGAGGCGAGCCCGTGGATCGAGCGGCTGAGCCGGCTCGGCTACGCCGCGAAGGGCACCGTCTACGTCCTGGTCGGCGTGCTGGCAGCGCAGGCGGCGGCGGGCGTGGGCGGTGACACCACTGACACGCGCGGCGCGCTGGCGCACGTGCTGGCGGCGCCGTTCGGGCAGCTCCTCCTCGCCGTCATCGCGCTTGGGCTGGCCGGCTACGCGCTGTGGTGCTTCGTGCAGGCGGCGCTCGACTGCGACGACGAGGGCAGCGACCTGCACGGCCTGGCCGCGCGCGTGGGCCACGCGGGCACCGGCGTCGTCTACGTCGGCCTCGTCGTCTGGGCGGTTGGGCTGCTGGTCGGCGCGAACGACGGCAGCGCCGCGGCCAGCGACCCGACCCGCGACCGTACCGCCTGGCTGATGGCGCAGCCGTTCGGCGCCTGGCTGGTCGGCCTCGCGGGCGCCATCATCCTCGGCGTGGGCCTGCACGCGCTGTGGCAAGCCTGGCGCAGCGACCTGAGCAAGCGCCTGCACCTCCAAGAGCTGAGCGCGACCCAGCGGCTGTGGGTCACGCGGATCGGCCGGGCCGGTTACGCGGCGCACGGCGTTACGCTTGGCCTGATCGGCGGGTTCGTGGTGGTCGCCGCCGTCCAGGCGCAGCCGGACGAGGCACGCGGGCTGGGCGGCGCCCTGGCGGCGCTGGCCGCGCGACCCGAGGGCCCGGGGCTGCTCGGCCTGGTCGCCGCGGGACTCGTGGCCTACGGGCTGTTCATGTTCGTGCAGGCGCGCTACCGCGACGTGACCGTCAGCTAGGCTGGCCGTCCCCGCCGTGCAGCCCGCGGTAGACCTTCTCAGCCGTGAACGGCAGGGACTTCAGGCGCACGCCGCAGGCGTCGTAGATGGCGTTGGCGATCGCGGCCGGCAGCGGCGAGTTCGGGCCCTCGCCGATGGCCTTGGCGTGGAACGGCCCCAGCCCTGTTTCCGACTTGATGAGGCTCGTGATGAGCGGCGGCATGTCGCACTCGGTGGGGATCTTGTAGTCGCCGAGGTGCAGCATCGTCGGCTTGCCGTCCTCGTCCACCGACAGGTCTTCCATCAGCGCCGAGCCAATGCCCTGCGCGACGTTGCCCTCGATCTGGCCGGAGTGACCGAGCGGGTTGAGCACCTCGCCCACGTCGTCGGCCGTGTAGATCGCGCGGAGGCGCACCTGGCCGGTCTCCGGGTCCACCTCGACCTCGGCGACCTGGGCGTGGAACGCGGTGATGCCCTCGAAGTGGCCGGCGCGATAGGTCGCCGTGCCGAGCAGCGGCCCGCCGTTGGCCGCCACGGCCGCCGCCGCGGCGTCGGCGAATTCGACGGACTCGGAGCCGCGGCCTGCGAAGAACGCGCCGCCGCGCCACTCCACCGCGTCGGTCGGGCAGCCCAGCAGGTCCGCGGCGGCCGCGGTGAGCTGGCCCTGCACGTCGCCCGCGGCCTGCACGAGCGCGCCGCCGACCATCTGCGTGATGCGGCTGCCGCCGACGCCGCGGTCGTAGGGGAACACCGTCGTGTCGGCGGTCCGCATCTCGACCTGTGTGAGCGGCACGCCGAGGCGCTCGGCCACGATCTGCTTGAGGACGGTGTGGGCGCCGGTGCCGACCTCGGTGATCGCGGTGATGACGCCGACGGTGCCGTCGGCCTCGACGGCTAGCTCCGCGTGGTACACGCCGCCGTGGGGGTGCTTGTTGCCGAAGGCTAGCCCGCGGCCGACGTGCGGCGCCTTCGGGCTGCCCCAGCCGGAGATCCGGGCCACGCGGCGCAGCGTTTCCTCGGCGCGCACCTCGTGGTAGCGCTCGCCGATGGGCGACAGGCCGCCCTCTTTGATGGCGTTCTTGACGCGGAACTCGACCGGATCGATCTCGAGCTGGCGACAGATCATGTCGACCAGGGACTCGACGGCGAACAGCACCTGCGGCTCGCCCGGCGAGCGCATGTGCCCGCAGGGGACGGTGTTCGTGTAGACCTGGTAGGCGTCGATCTGCACGTTCGGGATGTCGTAGGAGCCGCCACCCTTCTCCGCGCCGCGCAGGCCGACCGTCTCGGACGGCTTGTTGGCCGCGTAGGCGCCGCTGTTGTAGACGATGCGCGTCTGGCAGGCGACGATGCGCGCGGCGTCGGTGAGGCCCATCTTCACGGTGACCACGGCGCCGTGGCGCGGGTTCGCGGCGAGCAGCTCCTCGGTGTAGGTCATCACCGATTTGACGGGCCGGCCGGTGGCCTGGGCGAGGAAGTAGCAGATGGGGACGTCCATCGCCGAGCCCTTACCGCCGAAGTCGCCGCCGAGCGACAGCACCTTGATGTCGAAGCGCTCCTCGGGCAGCCCCAGGCAGGCCGACAGGTAGCCCTTGAGGAGATACGGCGCCTTGTTCGAGGCCCACACCTCGACCATGCCGTCGTCGCGCAGGCGGACGACGCAGGCGTGGGGCTCGAGATAGACCTGGTGCTGGGCGGGCTGGCGGAAGGTCTCCTCGAAGACGTGGGTCGCCTGCTTGAAGCCCTCGGCCACGTCGCCCTTGCGCCAGCTCTCCCAGGCGCAGGTGTTCGGCAGGTCGGGGATACGCTGGTCGGGCACGCGGTAGTCGGCCATGTTGGGATGGAGCCGCGGGGCATCGGGCTGCATGGCCGCGATGGGATCGTAGACCGCTGGCAGCTCATCGTACTCGACGGCGATGAGATTGACGGCCTCCTCGGCCACGTCGGGCGACTCGGCGGCGACGGCGGCCACGCGGTCGCCGACGAAGCGCACGCGGTCGACGGCGAGCACGAACATGTCGCGCATGCGCCGGCCGATGCGCGTGTCGGGCGGCAGGTCGGCGCCGGTGAGCACGGCATGGACGCCGGGCAGCGCCTTCGCCTTCGCGGTGTCGATGCGGACGATGCGCGCGTGCGGCAGCGGACTGCGCAGCACCTTGCACCAGAGCGTGCCCGGCAGCATGACGTCGGCCGCGTACTGCTCGGCTCCCGTGACCTTCGCCGGCCCCTCGACGCGGGGGACCGGTTGTCCAATGGCGATCGTGGCCATGCTGCCCTCCTGGCACCGATAGAGTGCGGGGCGCGGCGCCCAGCGCGCGGGCACGCCGCGAACCCCGACCCGAGTGGATTGTAGCTGGGGCGGCAGCGGCGGGCCGCTGCCTACGTACGGGAGTATGAGAAGGCGGCGCGGGCGCTGTCAAGCAGGGCGCCCGCGCGCGGTGGCGGCGCGCTCGATCACCGGCGGGGGCCTTGGACACGGCGGCGGCCGGTCCGCCGGCGGGACGTGAGCCGTCCCGGCGGGCGGACTGGCCGCGGGCACAGCGACTTCGCCGAGGAACGATCAAACGATGCTCCTTTACCAGTCGGTTAAGTGCTAGGCCGGGCGCGGGTTTGCGCGCGCTGGTCGGGCGCGGAAGGCCGCATCGTTTGCCCCGTACGATAATCCCCCGGGGGCTCGCGGCGGGCCGGGCCGGCGGGGGGAGGCCCCGGGCCGGGCGCGGGCGGCGAGCGCGGGGGAGGCGTGTACGGCGTAAGATTGCGACCACGTCGCGCCGGACGGCGGGCGCTCTCCGGCGCGCCGCGCGGCCGGATGCTGGGGGCGCGCCCTCACCCCGACCCTCTCCCAGGGGGAGAGGGGGAGGGACGAGGGGCCGGACCTCACCCCCCTGCCCCCCTCTCCCTTAGCAGAGAGGGAGAACGAGGGAGACGCCCTCACCCCGACC